>Ga0209701_10001146_pt1 | contig 16644 bp, 11 predicted proteins | sample CZO8metaG_4_FD_188356 | JGI IMG/M metagenome (GOLD analysis project Ga0209701, IMG submission 188356) | Vadose zone soil microbial communities from the Eel River Critical Zone Observatory, Northern California, USA - CZOApr15con2H3.8 metaG... | ecosystem: Environmental > Terrestrial > Soil >... | reverse complement strand
GCGGGCGCGTAATTCGGAGGCGTGGCGATGCGGAGGTGCACGCCGAGACGCGCGGCCAGATAGATCAGCGAGTGGCAGACGTTGTTGCCGTCCCCGACGTAAGCGAGCTTGAAGCCGCGCAAGGCGCCGAATTTTTCTTCCAGCGTGAAAAAATCAGCCAGCGCCTGGCAAGGATGAAATTTGTCGGAGAGCGCGTTAATCACCGGGATGCCGGCGTTCGCCGCCATTTCTTCGAGGACGCGCTGCTGGTAGACGCGCGCCACGATCCCATGCACCCAGCGCTCGAGGTTGCGCGCAACGTCGGCGATGGACTCGCGCGCGCCGAGAGAAGCGGACGCCTGCGTGTGGTCGAGGAAAACCACGGAGCCGCCCATGCTTTGGATGCCGACATCGAAAGTCACGCGCGTGCGCAGCGAGGGCTTCTCGAAAATCAGGGCGATGAATTTGCCGTGCAACGTGGAGGCGTAGCGGACCGGGCGCGCTTTGATATCCGCCGAGAGCTGGAGCAATTCGCGCGTATGCGCGGGGCTCCATTCCGCTCCGGTGAGGAGATCATTCGACAAAGAAATAGGCGCAACAAGAGTCGTCGTGGTCATTTTTCACCTTGCCGCAGCATGGGCAAGGCGCTTCGGGCCGGCGGGGTCGCCGGAATCCGGAGCGGAGGCTTGCCGTGGAGTTGTGGAGAGAACCACTTCAAAAAGCCGGAGAAAATCGCGCACCTGTGCGCGGGTTATGATAAACGGCGGCAGCAGGCGCAAGGTAAAATCGTGCGTGCTATTGATCAGCAAGCCGCGCTGCATGGCTTCGGCGACAAACGGGGCGCCTTCAACGGAGAGATCGATTCCAATCATTAGCCCTTCGCCGCGGATTTCGCCGAGGAAGTCATATCTGGCGGCGAGTTTCGCGAGGCCCTCGCGCAGTTGCGCGCCACGCTCGCAGATATTTTCGAGGAGTTTTTCCTCCTCGACAATTTTGAGAAACTCGAGCGCAACCGCACAAGCCAGCGGGCCGCCACCGAAGGTGGTGCCGTGCATGCCCGGAGAAACGCGAGCGGCGACGGCTTCGGTGGTAAGGATAGCGCCGAGAGGAAGGCCGGCGGCCAAAGGCTTCGCAATCAGCGCAATATCCGGCCTTGACGAAAACTTCTCGTAGGCGAAGTAGCGGCCGGTGCGGCCGAGCCCGCATTGGATTTCGTCAGCAATCAGGAGCGCATCGTGAATCGTCGCGAGCTCGCGAGCGCGATTCCAGAAAGCTTCATTGACCGGATGGATGCCGCCTTCGCCCTGAACCGGTTCCAGGAGCACGGCGCAGACGGTATCGTCGAATTTCGCTTCGAGATCGGCGACGTCGTTGAAACGCACAAACTCGGCTCCGGGAACAACCGGCGCGAAGGGCAACCGGTACTTTTCCGTGGAGGTAACGCTGATGGCGCCGAAAGTGCGCCCATGGAAGGAATTCTCCAAGGACAGAAAACGGTATTTCTTCGGCGGCGTCCCTGCAGGTTCTTCGGGCTTGCGGGCAAAGAGCCGCGCGAGTTTTAACGCCCCATCCATCGCTTCCGTGCCGCTGTTGGCAAAGAAGACGCGATCGAGCCCGGACCAGGCGGCGAGTTTACGCGCGAGCGGCCCCTGATAGGCGTTGTGATAGAGATTTGAAAGGTGAATCGCGCGCGCGGCTTCGCGACGGATCACTTTCACGATGCGCGGATGCGCGTGGCCGAGCGCATTGACGGCAATGCCGCCGAGAAAATCGAGATATTTCTTTCCGGCGGCGTCAAAGACATAGGCGCCGCGTCCGTGGCTCATGACCACAGGCTGCCGCTTGTAGGTGGGCAGCAGAAATTTTTCGGCATCGAGGAGACGCGGGTCCGGTTTGGCACTTCGCTTGGCGGCCGGCTTCGGCTTGGGTGCCGAACGCGCCGCAAAATTCGTTTTGGGAGAAGCGCGCATCATGCCACCGAGAGAGCCGCCTGCGCTGCGGACAGAGGTTCGCGCAGGACGCGCGTTCCGGGAAAAACGGCGGAGCTTTCCTGGCCGGTGGCCTGCGCCGCGCGTGAGGCGAGCAACAACGCTTCGGGCGATGTGCCGCCAACGATGCGAACCTGGCGGACTCCACCCTCAATGGCGCGCTTGGCGGCTTCGAGTTTCAATACCATGCCGCCGGAGACGACGCGGCTCTGGACCAAACGCTCGATTTCCTCGCAAGTGACGGCGGAGAGCACTTTCTCTCCATCGAGGACGCCAGCCACGTCCGTTAAATAGATCAATTGATCGGCGCCGAGAAATTCGGCGCAGGCCGCGGCCATGTGATCGGCGTTGATGTTGTAGAGCTCGTTGTCCGATCCGATGCCCAGGCAGGGAGCCACGGGCAAGAGACCTTCGCGCCAGAGCGATTCGATAAACTGCAAATTCAAACCGGTGAGGTAACCGACGAAGCCAAGACTGCCTTCGACTTCGTCGTGGACCATCGGCTCGGCGACAAAGCACCGGGCATCCGCGGCGGAGATGCCGACGGCCGGCTGCCCTTCCGCAGAAACCGCCGCAGCCAACTTTTTGTTCAGGAAACCGGCAAAAACCATGACGGCCACATCGCGGGTTTCGCGGTCGGTGACGCGCAGGCCGGCCACAAATTTGCTTTCGATGGCCATGCGCTTGAGCGTGGCGGTGAAATGGCGGCCCCCGCCGTGCACGACGAGAATCTCGTGGCCTTCCCGGGCGAGCGCCGCGACCTGCCGCGCCAGGGCGCGCACCGTGGATTCCTCTTCGAGCAATGCACCCGCGAACTTGATGACGATTCTCATTGGAGTGAGGTCTGCTCCTCAATACCCATCATGTGATTGAAATTCTGCACGGCCTGGCCGGCTGCGCCTTTCCCCAGATTGTCAAGACAGGAGACGAGGACCAAGCGGCGGCCGGACTTGTCCAGGGCAAAACCGATGTCACAGAAATTGGTGTGGACGACGTGCTGGAGCTCCGGCAGCGTGCCCGCGGGCCAGATGCGAACCATCGGGCGCCCGGCGTAGAACTTGCGATAGAGCACCTCGACCTCCGCGGCGGATTGCGGCTCGTCGAGAGTGACGTAGATGGTGGACAGGATGCCGCGCGCGAGCGGCAGCAAGTGGGTGGAGAAAACGACTTGCGCTTCGCTCAGCCCGGTGTGCTCGAGAATCTCCGGCGTGTGCCGGTGGGTAAATAGGCTGTAGGCCTTGAAATTTCCATCCACCTCGACGAAGTGAAGATCGCGCTTGGGCTCCTTGCCCGCGCCGCTTGCGCCGGACTTGCAGTCGCAGACGACGCTTGTTTGCGGAGCGATCCAGCCCGATTGCGTCAGGGGACGCAAGGCAAGAATCACGCTGGTCGCATAACAACCGGGATTGGCAACGAGGCGAGCCTTGGCGATCTCGCTCGAATAAAGCTCGGGCATGCCATAGACGGCCTCGCCGAGCCATTCCGCATGGGGCGCCGCCAGGTTGTACCAGGAGGTGAAAGTTTCCGCGGCGCGGAAACGGAAAGCGCCGCTCAAATCCACGACGCGAAGACCGGCTTGCAACAAGGCGGGCGCCACTTCCGCCGAAACTTCATGGGGCGTGGCCAGAAACGCGGTGCCGGCGTTGCTGGAAGCGATCGCGTCCACAGAAAGCGGCCGGAGGGGAGCTTCCCCCCAACCGCGGAACTGCGGAAACATCTCCGCGAGGCATCTCGCGCCATTCGCTTCGCGAACGTAGAAGACCGGCGCGCGCAGCGCGGGATGACGCAGAAGAATGCGCGCCAGCTCGAGACCGGTATAGCCGGTGACACCGACAACCGCAATCTGGCGGGGATCTCTCATTTCACCAGGGCTTCCATCTTTTTTTGCAGGGATTCCCGTGTTTTCCTGTTGGGGGTGATGATGAGGACGGTGTCATCGCCGGCGATGGTGCCGGCAATTTCCGTGAACTTGGCGCCGTCAACGGCGGCAGCCAGGGGCTGTGCCCCGCTGGGAGGAGTTTTCAGGACAAGCAAATTCTCCGCGGGGCGAATATCGAGAAGAAATTCGCCGAGCGCGCGTGCCAGCGGGGGCATCGGCGCGGGCTCTTCCGGAAGCGCGGTGGCGGGCTTGTAGCCTGCCTGGGTCTTCACGAGACGGAGTTCCTGCAGATCGCGGGAAAGGGTCGCCTGAGTGACGCGGAGCTTCCTTGCCGCGAGCCTGCGCCGCAACTCTTCCTGATTGCCGATGCGCTCGTCCGCCACCAGGCGGAGGATCTGGCCGTGCCGAAATGTTTTGCCCGCGCTCATTCTGTATAGACTATACATCCCTCTGCATTTTTATACATGTCCAGGGCGCGGCTGTCAATTCTTTTTGAAAGATTTCACCCGGCCGCGGAATGACAGAGGCGCGAGACGCGGAAGAGGCAAATCATGTACGATTCGAAGCACCTGCGCGACAGGCACTGGATTTCCTGCGCCGGGGATGTTACCTATCGAGCTACGCCACGGGTCCCATGGCCACGACTTGTCAAATCTCGGGTTGCAAGAACGAAGCGCCCCCGGCTCTTGCGGACAAGCGGCTGTGCGTCCTGCACTTTACACTTTCGCTGGAGACCAGCTGCGCGGAGATGCGCCGGGAGACGGCGCTCGGCAATGCGCCTCAAGAACGCCAGCGAGAGATCATGCAATTCATCACGGAACACGGAGAGCGCCTGGCGCGGGTGGCCACGAGCGGCCTGCACCTTACGGACGATCTGAAAGCGCGCATCCTGAGCACCTTTCTGACGCTGATGAACCTGCGCGAAAACCTCGACCGGGCCAACATGCGAAGTTCGTTCGGGCGTTCCGGCCACCCTCGCTGAATTTGCAGTTCGAAAAACTAAAAGCAAGGAAGAATCAGGCGCCGATATAACGGGCGTAGAGGGAGCGCGCCACGGCAGGATCTTTCGTGCCTTTCAGGATGGCGCGGCCATCGGCAAAGACGGTCATTTCGTAAGGCGGAACGCGGAAACGCAGGAGAAAGTCATTCTGGCGGAGGTTGCCGACGGTCGACGACAATCTCAGGCCCAAAGCATTCAGATCGAGAGTGCGGCTGCGTTCATGAATCTGCACCGAGTCACGCCCGCACAGGGTGATGTGCGGCTGGGCCTCGCCTTCGAGATAGCGGAAATCGTGCTTCGCGCAAGCGCGGCATTCGGGATTGCGCGCCACGCGAATGGATTGCAGGTGGCCGCTCCAGACGTCGCAGGAGATCAAGCGGCCATGAAGAGCCTGTTCGCGGCCGGCGAGCAGCTTCAAGGCTTCGGCTACTTCCAGAGAGGCGATGAGGTTCACGATGGGCCCGAGCACGCCGATGGTATCGCAGGTTTCTTCAAAACCCTGGCCGCCGCCAGCAGTTTCGAGGAGACAGGCGAGACACGGGGTCACGCCCGGGCGAATCGTCATAGTGAGCCCATAACTCGCGACGCCGGCCGCGTAGATCCAGGGCCGCGCGGTCTTCACCGCAAAGTCGTTGAGCAAGAAGCGCGTCTCGAAATTGTCCGTGCCATCGAGGAGGAGATCAAAACCGCGAAGAAGCTCCTCAACATTTCCGGGGCTGAGATCGGCGACCACGCCCTCGACGGCGACACTGGAATTGATGGAACGCAACTTGCGCTCCGCGGCGACCGCTTTGGGAAGAGCTTGTGACGCGTCGGATTCATCGAAAAGCGTCTGGCGCTGTAAATTCGAGTGCTCCACGAAATCACGGTCAATGATTCTGAGACTGCCGACGCCCGCGCGAACCAGCAGGTTTGCCGCGGCGGCGCCGATCGCGCCGCAGCCGACAACCGCAGCGCGAGAAGCGAAGAGCCGCTCCTGCCCCTCCTGACCGATCCCAGCGAAGAGCATCTGGCGCGAGTATTTTTCCTGGAGAGAATCGTCCACGTGCGGTGCGGCCCCGGCAGGCGGTGAGGACGCGCCTGCTAAGCTACATGATAGCGCCAAAGAGCACGAGAGAGGCAACGCCGCTGTGCTACGCTTCGTCTGAGCGAAGAGGGGCATGAAATTGAGCCGGGCCCATGGGTTGCGAAGCATTGTTGCGCTCGCGCTCCTCGCCGGAGCCGGGTGGACGCATGCACAGACGGCGCAGGAAGCAACGGCGCGCGAGATGGCGGTGGAACAGCCTACGGTTGCAGCGATACGTCTCGTCAAGGAAGAGGGCGGGGTGCTCTCCGAATCGCCCAGCGGAATCGCCGTAGAAACGGGGAAACCGCTCGATCCCGGAAAAGTTGCGGAGAGTCTGCGAGCGCTCTATCGCACGGGGAATTACGCCGATGTGCGCGCGGAGAAAACGCCAATCTCCGGCGGAGTACGGCTGGACTTCATCGTGCGGGAAAATCTGTTTTTCAACCAGGTGCGCATCGAGGGCCTGACCGCGCCGCCGAGCGAGGCTTCCGCTGCCGCGGCAATGCAACTTGGGCTCGGACAAACCTACAATCGAGCGGTGGTCGCCGAAGCTCTGGAGCGCTTACGGGAAACGCTTCGCGAAGAGGGCCTCTATCGGGCGGAAGTGTCGGCAGAGGAAGTTCCGCATGCGGAGACCCATCAGATGGACATTGTGGTACGCGTGAAATCCGGGCCGCGTGCCCGCACCGGCGCCGTCCAACTGAAGAACAACACGGAATACCGTGACGCAGAGATCCTCTCCCGATCGAGGATGAAGACAGGCCGAGCGATCACGTCCGCGCGACTTCAGCAAGGAACCGACCGCATCCGCAAATTTCTGGTCAAGAAGGGGCACCTGAGCGCGCGAGCAGGGGTGCGCCGAGGCGAGTACGACGCGGCGAAGAACACCGTTGGGCTGGACCTGGAGGTAAGTGAAGGCCCGCGTGTTCAGGTAACCGTAGAGGGGGCGAGACTTTCCAAGGGCGAACTGAAAAAATTGATTCCGATCTATCAGGAGGGCGCCGTCGACGCGGACCTCCTTGAAGAGGGAAAGCGGAATCTACGGGAGCGCCTGGAACGCGAAGGGTACTTCGATGCGGAGGTCAGCTACACGACCACCGTGCGAGAAGGGAAATCGGGCGGCGGAGCCGCGCGGGGCACGGAAGAGGTCATCACCTATACCGTGGAGCGCGGCGAACATCACAAACTGATCGGCATCGAGATCACGGGAAATAAATACTTCAATACGGAGCTGCTGCAGAGCCGCCTACAAATCTTTGGCGGAGCGTTCGCATCGCGCGGACACTTCAGCCAACGGCTGGTCGAATCCGATGCGCAATCGATGCGCAGCCTGTATCAGGCCAACGGATTTCTCGAAGCCAAAGTGGAAGGGCAGGTCAACGACGACTACAAAGGCAAAAAAGGCGATTTGTTCATTCGCTTCGCCGTCCAGGAAGGGAAACAGACGCGCGTGGCCTCGCTCTCGATCGAAGGAATTCACGCTTTCAAGGAAGAAGAGCTCCTCGACGTGATCGGCTCGACTCGCGGACAGCCCTACTCCGATTTCACGGTGACGACCGATCGCGACAATATCCTGGCGCTGTACTTCAACGAAGGATTTCCCGAAGCGCGCTTTACCGTAACGGCGGAACCCATCCCCGCGGGACTGGCCGCGGCCAAAAGCGGCGGAGGCACGAACGGCGCTTCTTCCGGAGAAAACGATAAAAAGGAGGGGAAGGAAAAAGGGCCGAAGGCGTTGATCGAACAAGCCGATGCGGTTCGTCTGGTGTACCGCATCGAGGAAGGCCCGCAAACGCGCGTCCGCGGGATTTTCGTGAGCGGCTACAAGCACACACGACCGGGGGTGATCCGGCGCGAAGTGCGCGTCAAGGCCAATGAGCCGCTGCGGGAAGGCGACGTCGTGGATTCGCAACGGCGTCTCTACAATCTCGGGATTTTCAATCGCGTAACGATCGAGCGTCAGAATCCGAACGGCACGGACCACGAGAAGGACGTCGCGGTCCTCGTCGAAGAGGCCAAGCGCTATACCATTGCGTACGGCGGCGGCTTCGAGGTGCAACGGCTCGCAAGCACCACGAATCCAACGAGCGGACAGGTGCAGGCGGCTCCGCGCGGCATTCTGGAGGTCAGCAAGCTGAATCTTACGGGACGCGCGGATACGCTTTCCTTCAAGCTGCGCGGCAGCACGCTGCAAGGGCGGGCGGTGCTTGGTTATTCCGCGCCAAACACCTTCGGGGATTCGCACCTGAGTTTTCAGGCGACCGCTTTTGCCGAAAAAACGAGGGACATCAACACCTTTACGGAGCAGCGTTACGAGGGCTCGGTACAATTGACGGACCAGCTCACGGCGCTGACGACAGTGCTTTACCGCTACACTTTTCGGCAAGTGCGCGTCTCCAACCTGAAGATTCTCAGCCAGGAAGTACCGCTGTTCAACCAGCCGACGCTCGTTTCGCAATTTGGCGTGACGTGGTTCCGCGATTCCCGGAATAATCCCGCCGACGCTTCCAAGGGCAGTTTCAACAGCGCCGACTTCAGCGATGCGGAGACCGCTCTCGGTTCCAGCGCCAGCTTCCTGCGCTTCAACTTTCAAAATTCCACTTACTATCCCATCAAGCGCCGGTTCAGCTTCGCGCGTTCGGCCCGCCTCGGCTTTCTCGTACCTTACCGCGACACCGTTTCGCTGAGTTTCCCTTCGCCCACGCCGGGGCAGTGCATCGCTACGGCACCACCTCCCGGACCGACGCCGACAATCATCCCCCTTCCCGAACGGCTTTTTGCCGGCGGTGGCACGTCGCTGCGCGGCTTTGCTCTCAATCAGGCGGGGCCGCGCGATGCCTGCACCGGCTTCCCGGTGGGTGGCCAGGCGATGCTCGTGCTAAACCAGGAGTTCCGTTTCCCGATGCGGCTGCCATATCTGGGCACGTCACTGGGCGGCGCCATTTTCTATGACGGCGGCAATGTGTACAGCCGCCTGAGCCGAATTTCTTTCCGCGCGACGCTGCCAGAGCCCACGTTCGGGCTGCAAAATCCCACGCTACCCCCGGGACCCGCCAATCTGCCCCAGTGCGTCAGCAATTGCACCAACGAGCTCAATTATTTCGCTCATACCATCGGTATCGGAGTGAGATACAAGACTCCGGTGGGCCCGATTCGCGTTGACTTCGGCTATCAAATCAATCGCCCGTCATTCGTGATTCCAATTCCGTGCCCGAGCAACGCCCCAACTTGCCTCGTGGGATCGCTGGGCCAGCAGAGGACGCGGCTTCCCGGCTTTCAAATCTTTTTCAACCTGGGATCGACGTTCTGATGAGCCGCGTCATCCTCCTCGTCGCATCCGGGGCGCTGGCGGCGCTCGCAACAATACCGCTGCGCTCGCAGGAAGTCGTGGACCGCGTTGCCGCGAAAGTGGAAAGCGACGTGATTCTTCTGAGTGACATCCGGGCTCTGAACCGCTATCAGCAACTCCTCGACGGCAAGCCGGAAACGGAAGCCCAGGCTCTCGACCGCCTGATCGATCAGTGGATCGTGCGCACTGAGGCAGACGTTTCCCGGTTTCCGCATCCTTCCGATGCCGATATAGAGCGGAGCCTGGAACGCTTGCGAGCGTCGTTTGTCTCGCCGGAGGAATACGAAGCGAGGAAAAAGCAAAGCGGCCTGAGTGATTCCGAAGTTCGCGGGATGGTGGCCTCGCAGTTGTACTTGAGCAGCTATCTCGATTCGCGCTTCCGCGCCGCCGTGCAGATCGATGCAAAGGCGATTGAGGATTTCTACCGGAATTCCGTGGTGCCCCGGGCCGCGGCTCGTGGACAGGAGCCGCCCTCCCTGGACACAGCACGCGATTTCATCCAGGAAGCTCTGGTGCAGCGGGGAATCAATGAGCAGGCCGATCTGTGGCTGAAAGAGAGCCGGGGCCGGCTGCACATCGAGAAACTTCTCGATGAGAGGGCGAAATGAAACGCGAAACTCGCCACCCGATCTGGACGTGGATCATCCACACGCCGTGGGTGCTGGCCGTGATTGCCATTCTATCTGTGATCGTGTTTTTCGGCAGCGGCGCGGGCAATCCGTTATTGAGCCGGCTGATCGTGCATCGGCTGGAATTGATGACCGGCGGGAAGGTCGAGTTGCGCTCGCTGTCGGTGGAGTGGCTGGGTATGCGGGCGACTCTGGGAGGCCTTGTGATTCACGGGAGGGAGCCCGCAAGCACGGCGCCTTTTTTTGCCGCGGAAGAGGTGCAGGCGGGTTTGCGCATCGATTCGTTCTGGGGCCGCAGAGTTTCGTTGAGCGAGCTTCTCGTCCGCCAGCCGCACGTGAACATTCGTATCGAAAGAAACGGCTCGAGCAACGTGCCCGTGCCGCCGCGGCCAGGTTCCGCCACGAACCCGGTCCGCGAAGCGCTGTTCGCATTGCATATCCGGCGGCTGACGCTGGAGGACGGCTGGATCCTCTACAACGACGCAAAAACGCCGCTTGCCGTGAAGGGCGGCGACCTGCATCTCGCGCTCGATGCCGGGGGCACGCCGGACCACACGCTGTACCTTGGCAACCTCGAATGGCAGAACTTGCAGTTCACCTCGAAGCGCTACCAGCCATTGCCCGTCAGCCTCTCTGCAAAGTTCACCATCTGGCGCGACGGCTTCGCGCTCGAACAAGGGGAACTCACGGCCGGGCGCTCGCGTCTGGATGCGCAAGCGGAAATGAACAGCTTCACGAATCCCCAATGGAATTTCCGTTGCCGAGGGTGGGTCGAGTTGCTGGATTTTCGCGAAACGCTGCGCGAGCCATTGGTGCCGACCGGGCGGATAGAACTGCGCGGTGAGGGCCAACTTGCCGGCGGCCAGTTCCAAGGCAGCGGGAGTTACTCCACGCAGAACGTCGCCCTGTCTTACACGATCTTTCATGCCACAGGTCTAATGAGCCGCGGCAGCTATCGAGTCGACAATCGCGGCCTGGAAGTGCCCGACTTTCTTGCGGGCGCGTTCGGCGGCGTGGTAACCGGACGCGTGACGATGCGTTTCGACGGTTTGCAATTTCGCGCGGATACGCATGTTCAGAACGTCAGACTGGCCGCGGTCCTGCCAGCCATCGAGCATCGCGGCTTCCCCATTGACGAATTGCACTGGGACGCCATGATCACAGCGGATACGGTCGAGACCTGGACCGGCCCTTTCCGGCAGTTTGAGATTTCCGACAAAATGATGTGGGAGGCTCCGGACAAACCCGCCGAACGCCACCAGCCGGTGAACGCCGCCTGGAAGTTCCGCTATCGTTACGATGCCAACGTGCTGTCGATTGACTCGGGTGAATTCGAAACGTCGTCGTCCCGTGGCACCATCGAAGGGGTGCTGGCCCCGCGTAAATCCGCACTGAGCGTGAGATTCGAAACGGGCGCCGTGGAAACTTACAAGGATTTCATCGGCGCGCTTCGTGGGGCCGTGCCCGGCTCTCCTGAGGCCGCAAAACAGATCTCGGGCAGCGCGCGATGGGACGGCAAGATCCTGGGCCCCTCAAGCGGTCCCACCTTTCAGGGCCATTTGCGGGGCGAGCGAGCGCGCTACGACGGCGTTTTCCTGGATTATCTCGACGGCGATCTCACCTATTCGCCCACGGAGTTGTCCCTCGCGCACGGACATGTCCGCCGCGGTGAGATGGAAACGGACATCGAGGGGACCCTGACTCTGACCGACTGGAACTTTCTGCCCAAAAACGATTGGTCCGCGGAGTTCAATTTCGAAAAGGCGCCGGTGGAAAACATCGAGCGGCTATTCGGCTGGTCATATCCCGTGAGTGGTTTGCTGACGAGCCAACTCCACGGGCACGGGACGCGGGAGGAACCCAGTATTACGGGACTCTTCGATCTGGCGGAAGGCAAGGTTTACGGACTTTCCTTTAATCGGCTTCGCGGGCAACTGAATGTTGCGCCGGACGAAGTAGGCATCGCCAACGCAGAGCTGCGATTCTTCCCACCAGGAAAGGAGAGTGGAGGCGGGGCAGGAATCGTCACCGGCTCGGCGAGCTACCGCTACGCGGGTCAGACGATTTCCGCAGTGCTCGTCGGCGCCGCGCTGCCTCTCCAGAATTTTGAAATATTGCAAATGCGGCGTCTTCCCGTTGGAGGCCAGGTAAGTTTCAGACTCAAGGCCAGTGGCCCTGTGAAATCCCCGATGGGGGAAGGGACGTTTCGTGCCGTGGATGTCCGAGTGGGTCAGGAGATTATCGGCAGTTTCGACGGCAATCTGACATCAGACGGGCACATCGCCCGCCTCGAATTGCGGTCCGCCATGCCGACTGGAGAGGTTTCCGGAGGCTATACGCTCGGGCTTTCCGACCCCTATCCTCTGAGCGGGAAGGTGTCGATCAAGAACATTGACCTGGATCCCTTTCTGCTCACCGCCCTGCATCTGGACAAATTCCATGGTAACGCGAATGCCGATGGGGATATTTCCCTGAACGGAGCGTTAGAGAAGCCGGAGAGCATCGTGGTGGATGCGAACTTCTCGCGACTGGCTCTTAATTACGCAAACGTCCGCCTGGAGAACACGGGCCCGGTGCATTTCCGGTCCACGAAAGACAGTCTGGAGGTTGAACCGACGACCTTGCGCGGAGCGGACACGAATCTTCAAATCGCGGGTTCGGTACGGTTTGCGGGGCGCCGCACCATCGGATTGCAGCTCAATGGCGCATTGGACCTTCGGCTCATCAGCGGGTTCGTGCCGGATCTCGATGCGCGCGGACCGGCGCAAATCAATGCTTCCTTCGAAGGCGCTTTAGACCGGCCGCGCATCACCGGGCGAGTACACATCGAGAATGCATCCGCGCGTGTGGCGGATTTTCCCACGGGCCTCAGTTCGATCAAGGGAGACCTCGTCTTTGACGCCACGCGACTGTATTTCGAGAATGTGAGCGCGGAAGCCGGTGGGGGCACGCTGCGTCTTTCCGGCAGCGTGAATTATGCGGAGAGCCCGCTGCGCTACGACGTCAGCCTGCGCACCGACCGCGTGCGGATTCGCTATCCGGAGGGCATGAGCTGGCTCGTGGGAGGATCGCTGCGGCTTACGGGCACACCCACAGCCGGTCTCCTCTCCGGCCGCGTCCTGATCGAGCGAGTCACCTTGACGCAGGGCCTGGAAGTGGCAGGAATGCTTGTTTCCGTAAAAGAGGGCATAACCGGCCCGTCCACCAGTTCGCCGTACTTGCGCAATCTGCAATTCGACGTGGAAGCCCTCTCGGTTCCCGATGCGCGCATGGAGTGGCCTGGCGCCGAACTCCAAGCCGAGGCCAATCTCCGCGTGCGGGGGACATGGGAGCATCCCATTCTTCTCGGTCACATCCACATTGTCTCTGGGAATTTGTATTTTGCGGGCAATCGTTACCGCGTGTCCCGCGGGGACTTGAACTTTGCCAACCCGTTCCGCCTCGATCCGGTAGTGAACGTGGAAGCCGCGACGACGATCCAGCAGTACGAAATCACGCTGAACTTCAACGGGCCCGCCAGCAAGCTGAGCCTGGCATATCGCTCCGATCCGCCTCTCCCCGCAAACGACATTGTGACGCTGCTGGCGCTGGGCCAGACCAGCTCCGAGGCCACGGCGCGCAGCGGAGGCACGGCGCAGAGCGGAACCGCGGGGGCTTCTGCCATCCTTTCCGAAGCGATTTCCAGCCAATTGGGTGGACGCCTGGAGCGGCTGTTCGGCATCACGCGTTTTCGCGTTGACCCGGGCCTTGCGGGAGTGGGCTCGACCGGATCGGAGCAGAACGCGGCGGCGCGTGTGACCGTCGAACAACGCATCGCGCGCAACCTCACAATCACCTATGTATCCAATGTGAGCTCGACGCAGCAGCAGGTCATCCAGGTGGAATACAATGTCGACCGCAACGTCTCCATTGTGGGATTGCGCGATCAGAACGGCACGTTCGGTATCGACATAAAAATCAAAAAGCGCTTCTAGTCATGGGAAAGCGCTTCTCGAATTGCGCCCGCTCTTACTGAGGGTTTTGCTGTTGAGCGGATTGCTGAGCGGGCTGACGTCCTCGGCCGCGCTGCTGCCAGCGGCCGGGGCCGAAACCCAGCCGTGCCGACTGCCCGACTTCCGGATTCTGCTGCTTCACTTCCGCCAGGGCTTCTTTGGCGGCTCTGGTGCTCACCGCGCGGGTTGCCGCCTGCATTTCACGCGTAATCTTCGGCATCTCCGCAGCGACCTTCTGTCCCAGGGGCGATCCATAAAACTGGAGCAGGCCTTTGATTTCGTCTTCGCTGAAGTGCTTGTCGTAGATTCCCACGAGCTGTTCCGTCACCTGATCCACGCTAAATTTCTTTTCATAGCTGGCGGCGAACGCAATCACAAACGCCTGGCCCTTGTCGTTATTGGGAAGAGTGGCGATAAGCTTTTCGCGGGACTGCTCGATGGCGTTGTTTGCGCCGTCCTGCACAGCGTCGCGCGCGCCGACAAGCTCCATCAACGAGCGAATGTCCGCTTCTTTCGCCGGATCAACGGAGTTAATGGGAGAGGGCGCAGGATTGTCCTGGGGGGAAGCCGGGTTTTGCGGCGCTGCCTGCACCGGATTCTGCGTTGCTCCTTGAATGGCGATGAAGAATGTGCCGACGTAAATGATGATCAGCGCCAGGACCGCTTTCATGACTGCCTCCGTGGCGGCATCGTTGGTTGTTCCCCCACGCCTGCCATTTTAGAAAATGCCGCCCTCCTGCGGGCCATCGCCGCGGTACAGTCGTGCCGCGTCGTTCACTGGCCCTTGGTTCAGGCCGGGAAGACAGGAAGACTTTCTGTTACGATGCCTCGCCATGGCCATCCCAGAACCAACGGTCGAACGATCTTCCGGCGCGCCTGATGCTGCGGCGCTTGTCGAGCGCGAGGAAGGACTCCATCCAGGCCTGACGCCCGGCCAGCTTGCCATGATCGGCCTCGGCAGCAGCATCGGGACGGGTCTCTTCCTGGGAAGCGCGATCGCCGTGAAGCTTGCGGGGCCGGCGGTGATTCTGAGCTTTGTCGGCGGGGCGTGCATCGCTTTAACGATGATGTGGGCGCTTGCAGAGATGGCCGCGGCGCACCCCGCCGCCGGATCGTTTGGACTGTACGCGGAAATGTATCTGCATCCGTGGGCGGGATTCGCGGTTCGTCTCACCTACTGGTTATGCATGATGGTGGTGGTTGGCAGCGAAGTCGTGGCCGCGTCCATTTACTGCAAGTTCTGGTTCCCGGGAATTCCCTCGTTGGTTTGGATTGGCGTCTTCTCGCTGGTGATTCTCTACATCAACACCACCAGCATCCGGAACCTGGGAACGTTTGAATACTGGCTCTCAATGATCAAGATCGTGACAATCGTTCTCTTTCTAATTCTGGGGGCGGCGCTGCTGTTTGGCGTGGGATTTCCACGGATTGGATTTGCAAATTACACGGCGCACGGCGGCTTTCAGCCGCATGGCTGGAAGGGCATCGGCCTGGGTGTCGTTCTGGGTCTCTTCAGTTTTTTCGGGATCGAAGTGGTCGGGAGCACGGCCGGCGAAGCGGCGGATCCGAAGGTGGCGGTGCCCAAGGCCCTGAGGAGGACGCTTGGCGCCCTGGTTCTCTTTTATGTTGCCGGACTCGCACTCGTCGTCGGGATTGTCCCGTGGATGAAGATTGGACTCGGCGAGAGCCCCTTCGTCCTCGTTTTCCAGACCGTGGGCATTCCCGCTGCGAGCCACATCATGAATTTTGTCGTGCTGACAGCGGCGCTCTCCAGCGCCGTCGCCAACCTGTATTTCGCGGCGCGGCTGGGTTTTTCGCTTGCGCGCGGTGGCTACCTGCCAGCGGCCCTGGGCCGGTTAAATAGGAAGGAAATGCCGGCGGTTGCCGTGCTGGCTTCCGCCGGCGGAATGGCCGCGGCCCTGGTTCTCTCCGAGTACTTTAAAGACTCGCTGTTCGTATTCATGATCGGGCTGAGCACGTTTGGCGCGCTCTTCGCGTGGTTGATGACGCTGCTGACGCACCTTGCCTTCCGTCGCTTTCACAAGCGGCAGGGAAGATCCTTCCTCCAGCTGGGGCCGCCCGGGCCGTGGGCGTCGCTCGCGGGTTTTGGCGCGGTACTCGGAGTGTTGGTATCCACCTGGTGGGTGCCGGGATTTCGCATCACCCTGCTGGCCGGGGTACCCTGGCTCGCGGTTCTTACGGTGTGCTACCTTGTGTGGAGGAAGGCGCACTCGCGCAGATCTTTTCACGGGGAGACGCACGATGGATGAACTCCTAAAGTGGCGCGGCGAATTTCCAATCCTGGACCGCACCACCTACATGATCAGCAACTCGCTGGGCGCGATGCCGCGCGGCGTCTACGACGGGATGCGCGCCTATGCGGATTCCTGGGCGAAACGGGGCGTCCGCGCCTGGGAAGAAGGCTGGTGGGAGATGGCCGTCGGCGTGGGCGACAAGATCGCACCTCTGATTGGCGCCGGCGCAGGCGAGATTTCGTTGCATCAGAACGTCACGCTGACGCAGGCGGTCATCGCTTCCTGCTTCGACTTCCGCGGCCCGCGGAACAAAGTCGTATTGGTGGAACTGGAGTTTCCTTCGATTCAGTATTTCTATCACGAGCAACGCCGCCACGGCGCTCGTGTCGAAGTCGTCCCCGCGCCGGATCCCGTCCGCATTGATTTGGACAAGGTGCTTGCCGCCATCGATGAGCACACGCTGCTCGTGCCGATTTCCCAGGTTCTGTTCCGCAGCTCGTACATCGT
>Ga0209701_10001142_pt1 | contig 16689 bp, 12 predicted proteins | sample CZO8metaG_4_FD_188356 | JGI IMG/M metagenome (GOLD analysis project Ga0209701, IMG submission 188356) | Vadose zone soil microbial communities from the Eel River Critical Zone Observatory, Northern California, USA - CZOApr15con2H3.8 metaG... | ecosystem: Environmental > Terrestrial > Soil >... | reverse complement strand
TTGTAGCCCTAGTGAATGACTTTGTCTACCCCTCGTTTCTTGGGGTTATTGAGCGTGCGAAGGCGCATTTTTGTCCAGATGTGTATAATTATGACTACCTGAATGTACCGTTTCTGCTGTCAAAAATTGGTCTTTTACGGTCGTCTAAGTGGCCTCTGGTACAGCTACATTAAATGGTGAATATGCTCATCCTTCCCATGCTCTGCGCTCATCTCATGTACTCTGGCTTCTTCAGAGGGAGGCTTGCCGTCCTGAAGTGAGAGAGGTGCCGTTCTGGTTGGCTGGCGCAGCCACAGCGAGACGTGTGTCGGCTGCATGGTCTCCTGCACCACCTCCAGCAACTGCTCGCGCAAGTGGTCCAGGTCAACCTCCTGGCGCAGCGTGGCGCTAAACGCCTCCAAGGTCTTGGCCGCGTCGTACTTGCGGCGATAGAAGCGGCGGTCAATAATGCTCTGGACGCGACTGCGCAGGGGCTGGAACAGGGCATAAATCACCAGGGTGGAGACCACAATGGCGACATCGCTATTCTGGTTGATGACACTGCGTAAGAGGGATTGCAGCACAATGATGCTGCCGATGTAGATCGAGGCTAAGGTGGCTGTTAACGTGACTGTTAACGTGACGTAGACTAATGTGCGATTGATGAGGACATCGATGTCAAACAGGCGAGCACGGAGCATGGCAATCCCGATGGAGAGCGGAATGAGGAGCAGGAAGAGGTAAAGAAGACCGCCAGCGACCAAATCAGCAATGATACCCAGGTGAAGACTCAGATCAAATCCCACCGTGATCAAGAGGAGAAAGCCCCCAAGTGCCACTGAAAGACCATACACCACCCATTTCGTCTGCTGGCGCTGTAGAGGAGTGGATACGCGTCGATACCGATAGACCTGGATGGCGACCACGCTTAGAAGCAAGCCGAAAAATACCAGCGAGTCGATCAACCCTGAACCAGTGAGGATTGAGCCTGAAAGCAAGTTCGTGTATCCCCAATAGACGATCCAGACAACCAGGAACCAGCGCGTCCAGCGCGGGGCAAAGCGTCCCGTCGGAAACACATAGAAGAAGAACCCGGCGCAGACATTCCCGACAAACGCCAGACCCAGAGACAGGACCCGCAAACCTGGTTGAAGCGGTAGTACGTTGAAGCCCTGAAAGGCCGCTCCGAAGGTGATGAGGTACAGTGACGTGACGAGGACGACGCGCTCGTCGGACTTCCGCCAAAAAATCACCACGCCAATGGCAACATAGCCGATCTCAAAAATGATCGTCAGCACACTGCTAAAGGTAGCGTAGAAGTCCATAGACAGCCCCAGGTGTTGCAGTTCACGCACCTGGTCGAGAGTAAGTTGGCCACTTTTGACACACGAAGCAGTTGTGCAAATGGCATGCGACGCTGCGAAGTTGAACGGAACGCTGGCGATGAAAAGTCCCACAGAGAGCATCACTACGACCACCCACGTCACGCGCATGAGCATAAGCCAGCTTCCATGCAGGCGCGTGTCTCTTTCGTCTCGTTGCTCATCACGGATGGTGGGCATCGAGAAAGATGGATGGTTCATAGGTGTCCTCCTCATACCTCACAAGGCAAAATAGTAGAGCGTGTTGGCTCAGGTTTCCTGCTAGCATATTACCATAGGATCGTCTCATAAGCGTTACGGCAACGTTACGATTTTTTCACCAGTTAATGGGGCTGTACCCAAGGGAGGAGGAAGCGGTAGAATTTAGATACGTCAAAGTATCCCCATTGTCAAGGCAGTGGGGATACTCTAATCAAGGTATTAGCTTTGTTAAGCAGGTTATTTCATTCCCACTGCCGTGAGGTAGGCAGAATTCGCCAATCTGTCTCATAGATGCGTTGGTGCAGTTCCAATTCGACAATAGCAGCGAGTATCCCTTTCTGCCTTTCCGCATCAGCTTCACTCGTGATCTGAAATGGCCAGTAGCCCGCCGTACTTCCAGAGAGGTGAGGATGAAGGAAGTCCTGGGAGTAGTTGACGATAATACGTACTGGCTGGAGCGGTTGGGGGAGGCCGCGTGTGACATACGCAGCCCGTTGTTCAGGCCAACTTAACTCAAAACGCGTCTCCAAGCCACCGGAGCCATCATCTTCGGGGCCGATCACCTGTTTTTGACCGGTACCCTGCAAGAACAGGACATTGGCTTCCTCAAGGACTGCCACTGCGACTGGTGTGAGTAGTTCAATACCCCGGCGGTAAAGTTCCTCTTTTGTACTCCGGCTCTTTGCTCCCTCGTAGGTGCCAGTACGTAAATCTTTTAGGTGGCGAAGCAGATCGTCAGCGCGAATTGCGGTGGGTTTCGGATTGTTCATGGCATATCCCTTTCCTTTATCGAGACTTAAGTAACTCAGCACTGCTGAACAGGTCTGCCAGTCCTTTTACTCTGCGCTCATGAGACCATTTGAGTTGCATCTGTTGATAGATTTCGCATGCCTCACTATAGCGTAAATCAGAACCAGGCTCTAGTGCGGAAGTTCCTGCTCAGGCACTCACTAACTTCGTGAGCGCTTGGTTCGCCGCGTCCGGTGTGCCTGACGTCGTCCCGCCTCGATCTCCTCGTTCAATTTCTCGCCCACATCAAAGGCAGAACCTCTAAACTGGGGGCCTAGAACTTGCGACCATGATCGATAAGGGTCATTCTTGGTCTTCTGGCTCCTGGCGAAATACATCGCCGCGCCAAGAAGCAATACCAGGATACCGATTATTATAAGTGCAGCAAGCAGGTGCATTGGTTTGTCCTTCCTGATTTTATACCGTCTCGTTACAATAAATATAACACATTGCAATAGCTTCGTCAATGAGGCTCCACAACCTCTCCCACTTCAAATGTACGCATACAAACAGGAATTATCCAATACTGTGTATCCCCGGAAGAATTTCCTTCCCAGCGCATAATCAGGAGACCAATTCGGGAATGGGAGCCGTCTCCCGAAAATCCCCCCTTTTTATGCACGAGCGAACGCGGCGATACAAGCGACACAAATGACACAAATGACACAAATGACACAAACCTCATTGGAACTCCACTAGTTTTCGGATGAAGCAGCAGTTGCTATCGAATGAGCTGAAGCGCGCATGCGTACCGCTTGCTGGGGCAGGTGCGGTTCAATCCAGAGGATCATCATGCTCGCAAACAGGATGAGACCTGCCGTCACCAGCCACGGAAATGCCGGGTGGACCGTGAAAAGCAGCGTGACTTGTCGCATCCCCTTTCCCGTGCTATAGTGGCAGCGGTAAAGCTGAAAAGTCTTCTACACCCAAAGGAGTATCGTTCATGACCTTTCCGAACTTTGCCGGCAAGCACGCGCATGATGCTTTTTTCCATCCCCAGGATTACATCGAGTATCTGCGACGACAGCAGTTTCTCCCCGATCTGCAGATGCCACAAAGCATCATTTTTTGCTACCAAGGCCGACTATTGCAGCGCATTGTGGCCCAGGAAGAAACCGAACGCATCGAAGCCGTTCCCAATAAATTCTACCTGCTAAAGAGCACGAAGGGAAAGGTTGGCATCTACGGTGGTTTCGGGATTGGTGCTCCCGCAGTCACCACTTTTCTGGAAGAGTTCATTGCTCTGGGGGTACGCACGTTTGTCAGCATTGGCACCGCTGGAACTCTCCAGCCGGCGGTACGCGTTGGCGATATCATTGTCTGTAACCGCGCCATTCGTGATGAAGGCGTTTCCTATCACTACCTGGAGGCCGCGAAATATGCCTCTCCTTCGCAGCGGTTGACGGCACTGCTCGTACAAGCTCTTGAACAGACAGGGCATATTCCCATCCAGGGTACCACCTGGACGATGGACACTCCCTACCGGGAAACGATCGCTGAAGTCCGCCAGTACCAGCAGGAGGGAGTCATGACGGTTGAGATGGAAGCGGCAGCCTTGTTTGCCGTGGCACAGTATCGCGGGGTGGATATGGCGGCAGCTTTTGTCATTAGCGACTCCCTGGCTGAGCTAGTATGGAATCCTCAATTTGAGGTGGAGGTTGTGGAGAACAGCCTGGTCCAGCTCTACCAGACAGTGCGTGCGATGCTCGCGGACCTATCATCTCAGGCCCACGTTCCGTGAGGCGGGGAGTTAGTCATTTCCCCCTGTAACCTCCCAGCGTATTACCAGAAGGAGGCCCTTGTCGTCTATTCACCGGCTGCTCACGCGAGAGGAGAACCATGATGATCAGCACTCATCCTACCGCCGCCTATTTGCCCTGATAGCATTATTTTTCCAGAGGAGAACCGGGGGCGTGATGCTGCATTATGTAACAGCAAGAGTCGTATAGATGTCCTGGCCGCCTACGCATGCGGAGAAAGAAAGACCGGCATGGAAAAACGTTCCTGGCTTACGACTCTTCCGCTCTCAATGCATCACGGCTGCTTGGAGGGACAAGAAGACGGAGGGAACGCTCATAACGTCGAGCGCCCGCGTCCTGGCAGCAGCGGACGAACAGGGAGTGTATCACACCGTGGGCTTGTGGTGTCGTCACGGTATGATACACAGGCCATCCTGGTTTAGATGGGTTGGACGGTGTTGCGTCGAGTGCTACGGGTCAGCACGAGTAGTGCCAGGACGGCAAGCGCCAGGTGAGCCACTGCCACCAGCACCGCGAACGCAGCAACCAGGCTCTTCGCCTCACCGATCTGCCGCATCACCTCACCCACATCGAACACCATCGCGACGACGACAACGAGGAGTACGACGGGTAACGTGATGCGTCCGAAGCGGATCAGCGCCGCAGCGAGCACCAGCCACCCTAGAACGAACACCGACACAAACCAGGGATTCTCTAGAGGAAGGCCAAAGACGGTCTCCTGCTCTGGCGCTGCCTGCACCTTGAGCGACAGTGGTGAGTTGCTTTTCGATTCATGCCCCCCATCAGGGTCCCGCGTGGTGCTCGGTGCCTGTCCTGGCGTGGGACTGACTGCGGCAGATGTGCCGCCCCCAGTGTGCTCGATGACCACGCCGGTCACGAATAACCCGGTTGAAAGAACGATCAAGCCGACGATGAGCACGAGCATGGTCCGTGGGATCACCCCGGTGAAACGTTTGTCTTGCATAGACTGCTCCTTTTCCTGCACAGCTAGAAGTCCTGTGCCTGTTGTTTTCTCCGTGCTCATTGCCCCCACGAGCAAAGGTGATGTGAGGCGTAACTGAGCACCGGATTAGTAGATAACGAGAAGAGTATAGCGGCTGTTTTTTCAGGCTTCCTGTGAATTGCATGGGAAAATTCTCATGATTCTCCTGGCCTTCTCTGGTATAGTAGAGGGAAAACGGCATCCAGAAGAGAAAGGAACGAGCAAAGGAGCGACCATGCGCATTCTCCTCATTGAAGATGATCGACGGCTCGCCAAACGCATCCAACAGGTCCTCGTGGAGGAGCGACACCTCGTGGAAGTGGTCCATGATGGGAAAAGCGCCCTTCTGCAAGCCGGCGGCGCTTTTGATTGCCTGATTCTTGACATCCTGCTTCCTGGCATGAACGGTATCGCTGTCTGTCGCTGGCTGCGCGAGCATGCCATCGCCACCCCGATCCTCTTGCTCACCGCTTTAGGGGAAGTGCAGGACAAGGTGCGCGGGCTGGATACCGGGGCGGATGACTACCTGAGCAAGCCGTTTGCCTTTGACGAACTGCTCGCGCGGCTGCGGGCATTAGAACGCCGCAAGACCCCCACGCTTCAGGTCGCCACACACCTGCACCTGGGGCCGCTCTCGCTCAATCTGCTCACACGAGAGGTCCAGGTGGATACGATACCGATTGCGTTGACCGTGCGCGAATTTGCGCTGCTCGAGTACCTGCTGCGCCATCCTCATCATGCTCTCACACGCACGCAAATCCTCGCCGCTGTCTGGCCGAGTGATACGGAGGTGAACACGACCATCGTGGATACCTACATCCACTACTTGCGAGCCAAACTCGAGCGGTACCCTGGCACACCTTGTCTGCGTACCATCCGCAGTATTGGCTATATGCTCACTCTGCAAGCCGGTGAAGACGAGCTTCCGCCTGCGGAGGGAGGAGTCAGCACGCCATGAGAACATCACTACGCGAAACGCTCTTTCGCGCCACCCGGTGGCGGTTGACGCTGCTCAATGTCACGGCCCTCTGTACCATCCTGCTGCTGCTCACAGGCTTCCTCTACCTGGTCGAAGCTGCCACCACCGATGCCGAGATCAACAGGCTGTTGGCACACATGGTGCACCAAGAACGCGGGGAAGACCTGGTGCAGATCGTGCAGCGTCCTCAGCCGGTGATCGATCCTCCCCGTCCATTCAGCCCAGCCCCGCTCCAGGCGTTTTTCCTGCTCGTCGATACCCAGGGACGCGTCCACGAGGGGGCAGCCTACCTGCTTCCAGGACTTCCTGACCAGGAGGCGTTGCAACAGGCGTTGGCAACAGGAACGCCCGATGTGCGTGAAATCACGCTCCATGGCGTGCATCTTCGTCTTGTGACGGTGCCTGTGCTTGATCATACAGGCAAGCCTGCCGGTGTCATCCAGGTCTATGTCTCTCTGGCGGGACGTGATAGCGAACTGGAGCGCCTGCTGCTGGTGTTGCTGGTGGGCGGCGCTCTGGGCATAGGCGTCTCTGCCCTGGCAGCACGTTTTCTTGCTGTGCGTGCTCTGATCCCGGTCCAACGGGCATATGAACAGCAAGAGCAGTTTGTGGCCGACGCCTCGCATGAATTGCGCGCTCCACTCACCCTCCTGCAAGCAGATGTGGAAGTGCTCAAACGGGCACTTAAACCACTCCCCCCATTCGGCACGGAAGGCGGTGATCCCCTGCTCGCCCTCAGCAGTGCTGATGTGGAGGTCATCGACGAGATGCATGCTGAGATCGGGCACATGAACGCGCTCATTGCCGATTTGCTCACGCTCGCCAGCTATGATGCTGGCATGCCTCCATTCACGAAACAGGTGGTCGTGCTCTCACCGCTGCTCTCCTCCATAGTTGATCGTTTGACTATGCAAGCTATTCAGGCGCAGTTGACACTCCATCTCCTGCTGCCAGACGATCCAGAGCACCTCGCGGTCGAAGGTGATCCCACGGCCTTGCGGCGTCTTTTTCTGGCGCTTATGCACAATGCTATCACCTATACCCCAGTGGGTGGACAGATCTGGCTGGAGGCAAAGGGCATTGCTGGGAAACGGGTGGCCGTGTCGTTGCGGGATACGGGGTGCGGACTAGCAGCGGCCGACCTTCCGCACCTGTTCACCCGTTTCTATCGCGCTGACAAGGCACGCACGCGCTCCGGTCCCACAAGCGGAGGGCAAAGTCCAGGTGGCACAGGACTCGGGTTGGCGATTGCACAGGCCATCGTCGAACAGCATGGAGGAACCATCACGGCCTTCAGCCCTGGAGAAGGCCAGGGCAGCACGTTCACCGTTGTGTTGAAGCGGATTGGGCAAGAAGCAACGATCTCTACCCCTCTCCCCGCCAGGCATGCATTCCCTCCCTGATGCCGTAGTACACGATGACCAGCGAAGCAAGGGGATCAGCCCACCACCAGCCGAAGAGCGCATTGAGCACGAGACCAATCAGCACCGCCCCAGCAAGGTAGGCATCAATGAGGGTGACATGCCCCTCCGTCATGAGAACGGCATTGCCGAGTTGCTTGCCCGTCACTCGTTTGCCAAAAGCGAGGAGGAGCATGGCAATGCAGGTGACGGCGAGCCATGCAATGCCACCAACAGACGTGGCGGGATGCGTTCGTGTGAGCAAGGTGAACACGTTCTGCCCAAGAATGTAGAGGGCCAGGGCGAAGAAAGCGGTTCCAATGAGGCGAAGCGCGAGTAGTTCACGGTGCTGATTGACGCCGAGCAGTTGCCAGACCACAATCACCGAGGCAAAGATTTCGATGAGGGAATCGAGACCAAATCCAGCCAGAGCTACCGAACGAGCAGCGTAGGCTGCTGCAATCACAATGACGACGCCGACCACATTCCAGGCAAGCGTGATATATTCGAGCACTAACCCGCGTCTGAGTAAAGGGGCTTGTACCACAGAGAACCTCCACATGTAACATGTCACTGCATTGTATCTGATGAAATGTGTTGAGTTCCACTAGCACGTGGTGAAAGGAGGTTAGGAAATGCTCTCAAATTATATTCTGGTAGTCATTTCCCCTATCTCGGCGGCAGTGGTCATGATATCGGCTATGGCATTGCGGTAGACGGCTCAGGGCGCACATATGTAACTAAAATTGGACCATAAATCCTGGCACCCTGGCTCTTGGTAATTCTCTCGCCAGGGATGTTATTTCACAAGAGGGAAGCCAGGCAGAGAGGCCCTTGCAGATATTGCATGCAAGGGCCGCAAGACCAGTTAAAGGTGGTACCGTTCCAGGTACACCCCTACTATTGGGCGGTGACTGTACTCCCCGTAAGCGTATCCTTCGAGCTGGCATCGATTTGATCATTTGCCGGGTTGGCGCTCCCGCCCACACTCAGTCCACCTTTTACGGTGAACATAGCTTCATTGAACGTGCCTCCACTCGGTGCGCTGGCAACCGCAAATGCAGGAAAGGCCGGTGCGCCTACGAAGGAGGTGGAGATGTAATCGCCGACCATGACCCCCTGGTTGGTGTTGGCGAGCCAGGTGAGCGACATTGGCCCAGCAATCTGCGTATTCGAGGTCCACGAGGCTCCGCCATCTGCCGAGGTCGAGAACCCCACATCCAGCTGGCAGGTGGAGGTGGTGCAGTTCGCATTCGGGTAAAAGTAGAAGGTCACCACCAGGTGAGCCGAGCCGTCAGTGGTGGACTTGTCAACGGCCAGGCCGGGGATAAAGTGATCTACCTCGCTGCCAATAGGGTCAAGCGGGATGCGCGTCACCGCTGACCAGTTGATGCCGTCGGTGGAGGTGCTCAAGACCAGGTCATTGGCCGTACAGACAGCCTCAAAATGGCAGTCTGGCCAGACGACATAGACTTTGCCCGACCCGTCAATTTCAGCGGTGGGCAGGATACCGGCGCGAATACCCCCAGCGGGAGCATGGAAAGCCACCTTAGCGACTATAACCGCTTTGCTCCAGCTCGCACCGCCATCAGTGGAGATGAAAGACAGGATGGTCCCATTGCGACCCGCGAATCCCTCGATCGGCACAATCACGGTCCCTCCGGGCTGCACGAGGGGTTGTCCCCCAATGCCATGATCATGGCTGGCTGTCGTCTGTGCCGCTCCCCAGGTCTGCCCGCCGTCGGTGGAGGTACTCATCTGGATCGTATCGTCTTTACCAGCGTCGTCAAACTCGGTATAGCAGTTGCCGTAGAACGGGCTGCTGGCCGTATCATCGCAGACGGTCCAGTTTTTGTCGTTAAATTGCCCATCCGCATTCACCACGAAGGGATTGCTCCAGGTCCGCCCCCCATCGGTCGAGCGGCTGGCGAGTACATCGACTTCTCGGGTGTTTCCATTGGGGAAGAGGCCCAGGAAAGAGGTCAGCCAGACCCCGTGCCTGGCGTCAAAAGCCACGGAAGCGTCACTGACACGGGCATAGATGCCCGGTGGTGTTGCGAAGGGAGTGGTGCCAGGCAGGAAGCCACTGGTAAAGCTCTTACCCCCGTTTGTGGACGTGGCGAAACCTATGTCGGAGGCGCCACCATTGAAGAAGCGGCCCACCTGGAAGGTGGAAACGATAGTGGAGCCAAAGGCAAAGGTATCAGGTTCGACTTCCGTTCGGTGCTGGCTCGTGCTGTTGGTAAACGGGTCGCTACTCAGTTGGACGAGGGTCACACTGGCAAAGGCCAGGATAGTTGACGAGAGTGCGAACAGGAGCGCGAGGGTCATGGCCACGAGGACGCGGATTGGTCCTCTGAACTGAGAAATAAGAGACATCGTTGTTCCTCCTTGAAGCGTGTCTTTTTAGTTAGTGGTAAATGGTTGCACTACCTCTCAGATGAAATACCAAGGGGATATACATGACATGAAAACTACACAATGCGCGAAAGTGACAACTATCTCCCCCCAACTTAGAATACTGAAAAAATCAAGCAAATGCAAGAGTTTTACTTTTTATCTATTGCAGCTTTTCATCCTTTGCGCTACACTGACAAAACATTCAGCTATTTCCGGCACAGTAGGGAGAGAGACATGAGTGAAGTGGCCTTACGCACGTATTTGGACAAGATCGAAAAAGACTACAGACAGGGAATTGCGACCGAACATAGCTATCGCGGCACCCTGAAGGAACTTTTGGAAGCTCTTGGTGCAGGCATCACCGCCACCAATGAACCCAAACGCATCAAGTGTGGTGCGCCAGATTATGTTATCGGGCGCGACACCGGTACTACTGCCTTGACTATTGGATATGTCGAAGCAAAAAACATCGGCGAACCCCTGGACAAGATTGAACGTGATGAGCAGTTGGGCCGCTACCGTAATTCGCTCGAAAATCTGATTCTCACCGACTACCTGGAGTTCCGTTGGTATGTGAACGGAGAAAAGCGGATGACGGCGCGACTGGCAACCTCTCGCCCCGATAAGCAGCTTTCTTTCGAGAAGGATGGAGCCAGGGCCGTCGCGGACTTACTCCTCAATTTTCTTGGGCGTCACCCTGAGCCAATTCGCAAACCACAAGACCTGGCAAAACGTATGGCTCGTCTTGCGCACATGATCCGTGCGATTGTGGTCGAAGCGTTTGAGAAAAAAGAGGTATCACCTACCATCCTTGACCTCTGCCGCTCGTTTCAAGAGGTGCTCCTGCCGGAAATGACCGATGCGGAGTTTGCTGACATGTTCGCTCAGACGCTGGCCTACGGTCTATTCGCGGCACGTTACAATCATAAGGGAAGAAAACCTTTCAGTCGAGATGATCCTGCCAGAGAGATTCCTCGGGCCAATCCGTTCCTGCGCAAACTCTTTGGTACCATCGCCGGGCCTGACCTGGATGACGAGCCGTTTGTCGGCTTTGTCGATGAACTGGCACAGGTGCTCGCCTTTACCGAGATGGACGCGGTGCTGGCCGATTTTGGGAAACGGACTCGCCAGGAAGATCCGATTGTCCACTTCTACGAAATATTCTTGATACAATACGACTCAAAGTTACGCGAACTGCGTGGGGTCTATTACACGCCTGAACCAGTCGTCTCCTACATTGTGCGCTCGGTAGATGCTTTACTGCGTGCCCACTTCGACTGTCCCGAAGGCGTTGCTGATACCTCTACCATCTCTCACACCTATGTTGATGAGAGCGGAGAGACACATACGCAGACCTCCCCATATGTCCTGCTTCTCGATCCTGCGTGCGGGACAGGCACCTTCCTCTACGCGGTGATTAATCTTATCCGTGACGGCTACCAGCAAATAGGCAACGCTGGCATGTGGTCAGGCTATGTACATGAACATCTGCTTCCCCGCCTCTTTGGATTTGAACTGCTGATAGCTCCCTATGCGATGGCACACCTCAAAATTGGCATGCAACTTGCCAGCCTTGACCTGCCGCCATCCGAACGGCACTCCTGGGCCTACGAATTCAGGACAGATGAACGCCTGGGTCTTTACCTGACGAACACACTGGAAGAAGCGCTTAAACGCTCAGAAGTGGTGTTCGGGCGCTACATCTCTGACGAGGCAAACGAAGCAGCAAAAGTGAAGCAAAACTCTCCAGTAATGGTGATTTTTGGTAATCCTCCCTACTCTGGGCACTCTGCCAACAAAGGACCGTGGATTAGCAACCTGCTCCATGGGAAAGAGACGAAGAGTGAGCAGAAGACAGGGAACTACTTTGCGGTGGATGGCAAACCACTGAAGGAACGTAACCCGAAATATCTCAATGATGACTATGTCAAATTTATGCGTTTTGCACAATGGCGCATTGAACAAACGGGCTACGGGATACTGGCATTCATTACCAATCATGGCTACCTGGATAATGCGACCTTCCGGGGGATGCGTCAAAGTCTCATGCAGAGTTTTGACGATATTTTTATTCTGGACCTGCACGGGAACAGTAAGAAGAGAGAGCAGCCTCCCGATGGGTCAAAAGATGAGAATGTCTTCGACATTCAACAAGGTGTTGCGATTGGCATCTTTGTCAAACGAAAAGGAAAACAGAGCGAACCTGATACTCCTCATAGCGCCACCGTTCGCCATGCCCAGCTCTGGGGGCCACGCGAGGTTTATGAGAAGTCCTCCGAAAGACGGCGCCTGGTAGGAGGGAAATACCATTGGCTCGCTGAACATGACTGTACCACCACCCAATGGACGACGCTTCAACCGCGTGCACCGTTGTATTTATTCAAACCGCAAGATACTACCTTAAAGTCAGAGTATGAAAATGGATGGGAGATAAAAGATATACTCCCTGTCTATTCAACAGGCGTGAAAACCCATCGTGATCATTTTGTAACAGACTTTGAACTCTCATCCTTGCACAAGCGCATAGAGGATTTTAGGAACTTATTTATTAAGGACGAAACCATAGCTGAGCAGTATGAGCTACAAGATACAAGGGACTGGAAGTTAAGCACAAAAAGACAATCTCTTGCTGCTAATACCGATTGGGAAAGCTTTTTTACTAAATGCCTTTATCGTCCTTTCGATATCAGAGACTACTACCATTATGCAGATATTGTTGAATTCCCGCGTAACGAAGTTATGCAACATATGTTAGCAGGATACAACGTGGGTATTGCAACAACGCGGGCCGTAGAGATAGGACGTGGATGGGAACATATCCTGTGCTCCAACAAGGTCATCCAGCATCATACAGTTTCGCTCAAGGAAACGAACTACTTCTTTCCATTGTACCTCTATCCTGATAGCAAGGTACCCCAGGAGACCAATCAACCTGCCAACGGGCCAGGGAAGCGCACTCATAACCTCTCAACTGGTTTCATTGATCATATTACTGCATTAGTTGGTATGACCTTCGAACCTGATGACAGGGGAAACCTATGGACAACCTTTGGGCCAGAAGATATCTTGCACTACATGTACGCTGTCTTTCATTCACCAATGTATCGTGAACGCTACGCAGAGTTTCTTAAGGTCGATTTTCCACGCCTCCCACTCACGTCGAATGAGGGTCTGTTTCGTGCACTCTGTCAACTTGGTGAGAGGCTGGTTGGTCTGCACTTGATGGAGGAGCGTGGAGCAATCACAACCAGGTTTCCTGAAGCAGGCAACAACATCGTCGAGAAAGTAGAGTATGCACAGCCTGCCGATAACCCGGAGCGAGGCCGTGTCTGGATCAACAAGACACAATATTTCGAGGGAGTTCTGCCAGCCGTGTGGAACTTCTCTATTGGTGGTTACCAGGTCTGTCAAAGGTGGTTGAAGGATCGCAAAGGCCGGGCATTATCATTTGCCGATATGAAACATTACCAGTTGGTAGTCGCAGCGCTGGCAGAAACGCTCACCCTTATGGAGAAGATCGATAAAGTGATTGATGAGTATGGAGGATGGCCTCTTGTATGAGAGGAGTCGCTCTTATCTCGACAAACGACAGACCTATACCTATTTACTTCTTCCACCACCTGTGTTATCATTTCAGTAACCAATACAAATGGCACACGCGAGACCATGTCCTTTCCCAGCGGTTTCCAGAGAGGAAGCGCCAGCGGCTGCAAGCGCTCCACCCGCCAAGAAGTGGATACCCCTCGCCAGTCTGTACCGAGACTGCAAGGTACACGTCACGACCTCGTTACCGGTCGCTAGAGCGCGTTTTTCCTGCCTGCACATTGGAAACGCGGAAGCCGGGTGGAACCACGGAGAGTGTTAAAACCTTTTCGTCCCATAGAGGGATGAAAAGGTTTTTTATTGTCATCATGAGGAGGATTTTAGCATGTCGGTAGAAGCAGAACTGGAAGAATCGGTCGGCTATACGCCCCTGCAGCGCATGCGGCACTCGGCCGCCCATGTCATGGCCGAGGCTGTCCTGGAGATTTTTCCCGATGCCAAATTAGCCATTGGGCCCGCTATCGAAGACGGTTTTTATTATGATTTCGATTTGCCGCGTACCCTGACGCCCGGTGATTTGCCCGATATCGAGCAGCGCATGGCCCGTATTGTCGCGGGCAAGTACCCTTTCAAACGCGATCGCTGGCCTCGCGAGAAGGCCCTGGAGTACTTCCGTGACAAGGGGCAGACCTATAAGGTTGAGCTTATCGAAAACCTGCCGGATCAAGAAGTCGGCATCTACACGCAAGACACCTTTCTGGACCTGTGTCGCGGCCCGCATGTCGAAAATACCGGCCAGATCGGCCCTTTCAAGCTGATGCGCGTAGCTGGTGCATACTGGCGCGGCGACGAGAATCACCCCATGTTGCAGCGCATCTACGGCACGGCGTGGTTCACGCAGCAGGAACTCGATCAATACCTCTGGCGCTTGGAAGAAGCCCAGAAGCGCGACCATCGCAAACTAGGCAAGGAGCTCAAGCTCTTCGTAATCAGCGACGAGCTACCCGCTGGCGTACCTATGTTCTTGCCCAATGGCGAGATGCTGCGCCACTTGATGGAGAGCTACGTCCGCGAGACCCAGGAAAAATATGGTTACCAGCACGTCTGGACCTCGCACCTCGGCAAAGTAAAACTGTACAAGACCTCCAGGCACTGGTACAACTATCGCGAGAACATGTTTCCCATCATGCAGGGCGAGCAGGAACAATCGGAAGACGATGCTTTTGTGCTCAAGCCGATGAACTGCCCGCACCACATCACGCTCTATAAAACGCAGATGCATAGCTATCGCGAGTTGCCTGTGCGCTATGCCGAGTTCGCCACCCTCTACCGTTATGAGAAAGCAGGCGTCTTAACGGGCCTGGCGCGTGTACGCAGCCTCACCCAGGACGATGCGCACGTCTTCCTGCGTCCTGACCAGATTCAGGAAGAGTTTAACCGCGCCATCGACCTGACGCTCGAAGTCTTCAATACCTATGGCCTGACGGATTACTGGATTGCTCTCTCGCTGCGCGATCCCAACAAGAAAGAGGATTATACGGGCAGCGACGAGACCTGGGAAAGGGCCGAAAGCGCCCTGCGCCAGGCGGTCAATAATAAGGGCATTCGCTATCGCGAGATGATCGGCGAAGCCGCCTTTTATGGCCCGAAAACCGACTTCATGGTGCGCGATGCGCTTGGCCGCGACTGGCAGTGCTCAACGGTACAGCTCGACTTCGTGCAGCCTGAGAACTTTGAGCTTGAGTACATCGGCGAAGACGGCCAGCCTCATCGTCCAGTCATCATTCACCGTGCCGTAACCGGCTCGACGGAACGCTTCATGGCGATGATTATCGAGCACTTCGCAGGAGCCTTCCCTGTCTGGCTATCACCTGTGCAGGTCATGATCATTCCCATCGCCGACCGCCACCTGGAATACGCTGACAAGGTCTTGCAGATGCTCAAAGCAGCAGGTGTGCGTGCCCAAGTAGATTCGCGCAGCGAGCGCATGAACGCCAAAGTTCGTGACGCGCAGTTGCAGAAGATTCCCTACATGCTCGTGGTCGGTGACAAAGAAGCGGCAGACAACGCCGTTTCCGTACGCCTGCGCACCAACGAAAACCTTGGAGCGACCCCACTTGAAAGTTTCATAGCGCGTATCACAGAGATCATCAAAACCAAAAGTATGGAGCTGTAATCTCAATACACACGGCTAACACGCGAGACATGCCTCTCCCCAGAGGTAGACAGAGAGGAAGCGCCAGCGGCTGCAAGCGCTCCAACCAGCAAGGAGATCGTACCCCTCGCCAGCCTGCACAGAGTCAGTAATGTGCACGTCCTGGCCACGTTACCGGTCCATGAGAGCGCGTCCTTTCTCTTGCACATCTTGCAGTGCGAAAGGCGCGGAACCCGGGTGGAACCACGAAAGCATCAAGCCTTTTCGTCCCTTTGAAGGATGGAAAGGCTTTTTTCTTACCATCGTTTACCTGATCGATTGTTTTCATACGGATTTGCGAAGCGTGTGCTAAGCCGCGTAGGGGCGGCCCCACCCCATCCCTCTCCACTGCGTGGAGAGGGAGCAGAGGGTGAGGCAGGAGTGGGGATGCTTGCATCGCCCCTTGCCGGTAAAAAGGTTATAGCTTTGGCTACATCTTCGTATCAGATAAGGAGAAAATTCTATGCCACTCGAAGCAGAACTGCAAGCATCGGAAGCGTATTCGCCGCTTCAGCGTATGCGCTATTCCGCAGCGCTTGTCATGGCCGCAGCAGTGCAAGAGATGTTCCCTGGCGCCAGATTTGGCAGCGGGAGAGCTATTGAAGACGGCTTTTATTATGATTTTGAATTGCACCGCCCGCTCACGCCCGGCGATTTTCCTGAGATTGAGCAGCGCATGCAGCGCATCATTGCCGGCAAGTATCCCTTTGTGCGCGATCACTGGTCGCGTCTCAGAGCCTTAGAATACTTCCGCAGTAAGGGACAGCTTTATAAAGTCGAGCTTATCGAAAACCTGTCGGAAGAGCAGGTGAGCGCCTACCAGCAGCAAAACGACTTTCCTGAACTTTGCCGTGTGCAAGAGAGTGGAAACTGGCCAGGTGAAGTCATGATCTGCCAGCAGCAGCATTTTCTCGACCTGTGTAGCGGCCAGCTTGTAGAGCACACGGGTCAGATCGGCCCCTTTAAGCTGATGAGCGTCGGGGGAGCCTACTGGCGTGGCGACGAGAAGCGTCCTATGTTGCAGCGCTTGTATGGCACGGCATGGTTTACGCAAGAGGAACTCGATCAATACCTGTGGCG
>Ga0209701_10001141_pt1 | contig 16695 bp, 9 predicted proteins | sample CZO8metaG_4_FD_188356 | JGI IMG/M metagenome (GOLD analysis project Ga0209701, IMG submission 188356) | Vadose zone soil microbial communities from the Eel River Critical Zone Observatory, Northern California, USA - CZOApr15con2H3.8 metaG... | ecosystem: Environmental > Terrestrial > Soil >... | reverse complement strand
ACCCCGCGCTGCTGCGCATGGCCACTCCCGCCGATCCGAATTTCGAGCTGCGCCTGCCCGCGGGTTCGGCCGAGCGGTTCTCTGCCGAGATTGCGGACATTCCGCCCGACAAGTGGCTGAGCTGGCGGCGCCACCGCGTGGAGGCGGGCGACACGCTTTTGGCCATTGCGCGGAGTTTGCGTACACCTGACCCAGTTCCAGATGCAGATCGGGGAGATTAGGACGCAGACGCAACGCCTCTAAATATTCTTTCTCGGCTTGCGGCATCTGGCGCAGGACAAAATAATTTTCGGCGAGAGCTTGATGCGCACGCGCGGAATCCGGATGCATAGCGAGCAATGTATCGATGGAATTCTTCGAGAGCAGTCCGCTGGCGTGGCCCAGGTAATACTGCAAATCAGGGTCGTTGGGGTGCTTCGAACGGGCGGCGCTTAAGTTGACCACCGCTTCATTCAGTTGCCCGACTTCAATCTGTGCGATTCCAAGGGCATCCAGTGCTCCGACACGCTGCAGATGCGGAATAGCTTCGACCGCATAGCCTTGCGCCAGCAGTGCATAACCCAGGAATTGATGAGCGACAGCAAGATCCGGGCTGAGCTGAAGTGCGCGTTTGAGGGGAGCGATCGCCTCGCTGTAGTCCTGTTTTTCCATGTACGCGGCGCCCAGATTGAAAAACGCATCGGCTGACGCTGGGTCAAGCTCCGTTGCCTTGCGAAACTCCGCTATTTCCGTATCGACCTGATGCTGCTTGCGCGCCTCAAGGCCCGCCTGCATGTGTTGCGTTGCGTCGGGCGATGTCGATTGCGCCGCGAGCCATGCCAACAAGAATAGACGAATCATGAATGCTCCGGTTCGCGTACTTCCAGGAATTGATCCGCGCGAACGTCATTGAGCAGTTGTTTGGTACCGGAAGGCCAGAGAATTTCTACCGTCGCTTTTTCAGCGGGGCCCAAGCCGAAGTGAAGTCGCTTGTCATTGGCGGAGACATAGCTGCCCGAGGACGTGGCGAAGCGAGTTTGGCCGTTTACGCGCACGCGTGCGCCATATCCATCGCGATTGCTTCGCGTACCTCGCAGACTAATCGAGAGCCAATGGCCGCCGCCGCCGCGGTTGAGGAGCAACATCGGAGGACCGCCGAGAGTGGTCAGAACGACATCGATAAAACCATCGTTGTTGATGTCGCCGAACGCGGCGCCGCGTGCAGCAATAGGCGTCGTCACACCGGAATCGGCGCGTTCGAAATGGCCGTTATGATTCAGCGCGAGCAGCGGCAATTCCTTATATCGCAGAGAAGCGTCGATTTGCTGAACGTTATCGAGGACGTGGCTTTGGGCAACGAAAAGATCCTTCCAGCCGTCGTTGTCGAAATCTTCCAGGCCCACGCCCCAGCCGGAACTGCCAGAAGTAAGAGCGCCGAGGCCAGTCTCCAGGCTTTGATAGGTGAAAGCGCCAGCGCCGTCGTTGTGATACAAGCCGTAGAGTTCGCGAGGCAAAACGGTGACGATTACATCGGGACGGCCATCGTTATCGTAGTCTTGAAAAACCGTGCCCATGCCGGAAAGCCCTTTGCCATCGGAGGTCAACGCGGCACCCGATTCCAAAGCACATTCATTGAAGGTTCCATCGCCATTGTTGTGGAAAAGATATTGCTGCATGCCGTCATTCGAAACAAAAATGTCGGTGAAGCCGTCGCCATCGTAGTCGGCGAACGCAACGCCAAGAGCCTTTCCCTTCTTAGAGGTAAATCCTGCGTGTTCGCTAACGTTTTCGAATGTGCCGTCACCGCGATTCCGGTAGAGAAGACAGGTGGTGGCCGGAAACGCGCTCGGCGGACAATAAGTGTGCCAGTCACCGCCGCAAATTTTATTGTGATCGGCGTCCCACTCCATGTAGCGGGTCACAAATAAATCGAGAAGGCCGTCATTGTTGTAGTCGAAAAAACCAGCCGAAACGGACCAGCCCCCGCCCGCTACGCCCGCTTTGGCGGTTACATCTGTGAATGTGCCATCGCCATTGTTGTGATAGAGAACGTTCTTGCCGTAGCTGGTTACGAAGAGATCAGGATAACCGTCGTTGTCGTAGTCACCGACCGCGACACCCATTCCGTAATTGCCATTCCCAGCGCTGGCCAGGCCTGCCACCTGGGTCACGTCAGAAAAAGTGCCATCCCGATTCTGGTGGTAAAGGCGATTCCAGTAGCGAGGATTGGCGCGGTCAAAATTTTCAGGAACATGCAGCGATTCGCTGATGCGTCCGCCGTTGACAAGAAAAATGTCGAGGAGGCCGTCGTTGTTGTAGTCGAAGAGAGCTACGCCACCGGGCATGGTCTCAATCAGAAATTTTCTCGGTGTTGGAGAATTCTGCAGGATGAAATCGATTCCCCGCAGCGGCTTTACTTGGAAAATGGGTGCTGCCGCAGCCATCCCCGCAAGACTCAGAAGATTGCGCCGAGTAAATCTTCGAACCATGTAGTTGCGCGGCTCCCTGCGTTGCTCGCGTACAATTTAGAAAAAATTTGCGCGGAAACAGGCTAACACGAAGAGAGGGCACGCGACCGGGTCCGACTAGCGCAAGACAGGACAACTCGTGCAAGTGTTACGAGAAAACAGGAACCTCAGGGCGGCCGCACTTCCGGCACTACCCTGAGGTTGCTGCGTGTGGCGTTAAAAGACGAGTTTTAGCCCGAACTGAACCAGTCGAGGATTGGTTCCGGACGCGCTGCTGCTTACCTGGCCAAACGTCGACGACGTTACGCTGGTGTTGGGAGGAGCAAATTGTGTTCGGTTGAAGAGGTTGAAGAACTCGGTTCGAAACTCAAGGCCGATCTTTTCGTCGGGGCCAAAACGAGTCCTCTTAAACAACGAAAAGTCCCAGTTATTGACGCCGGACGCGCGAAGATTCGGATCGGTGCGTGACTCATTGCCGAAAGTGAAGTCCGCCGGTGACGTGAAGCAAGCAGTATTGAACCACTCACCCAGCTTGGCCGAACCAGACGGTGCCGACTTGTTGCAGCCCGAGACGTAGTTCGGTCGCGAACCCGCACCGAACAACGTGGTGTAGTTGGCAGCGCCATTCGAAAACACCAGTGGAAAGCCACTTTGAAAAATAGTTACGCCGTCGATACCCCAGCCGCCGACGAGTTTATCCATAACACCAGTCGAGCTCGAGAAGTACTTTTTCCCGCGGCCGAAAGGAAGATCGAGAACATAGCTAATCACCAGGCGTTGGGGCACGTCCTGAGAAGATAGCGAGCGCTCGCCCTTCAAATTGTTGAAGTCCTGGATGCTGCCGGTGCTGGCCTCAAGCCAGTTCGTCAGCGTGTCGGCATTGCTGATCAACTTCGCGTTGGTATAAGCAACCAGCAGCGAGCCTGCGCCCGCGAAGCGCCGCTCGAGGGTCAGTTGGAGCGAGTGATAGGTACTGTCGTAATTGCCCTGACCGGCAAGCTTTAGCCCGGTGTACTGGGGATAGGGCCGGTCGAGCTGACCTGTGGTGGTGGTCGGACCCGAAAGAGCATAAGTCGTGCCAGCAGTAGCGTCAAAGAAAGGATTTGGGACGGACTGTAACGCGGCCACTTGTGGCGCTCCCACGACCGCAGGCGGGTTTCCTGAGCAGCGCGTGGGAAACGGTTTATTATTCGGGTGCGCGGCATTGTAAGCCGCGATGGCCGCGCTCTGTGCTGCACACTGGGGCGCAGCCTCGGCCAGGAAGTTGTCGCCGATTTGGTCGATCTGTGAGTCGTAGAGCTCCAGGTGAGTACCCTTGGAACCAACGTATGCCGCGGACACAAAGAAACCACCAGGCAGATTTCGCTGGAGGTTCAGATTCCACTGCTGTACGTATCCCGCCGGATGGTTGCCCAAGTCTGCGACGGTGAAGTTTTGAACCGTTTGCGTTGCGTATTGTTGCGTGCCAAGAGCACCCAGGGTCCGGCCGACGGGGGGCACGATCTGTGGCAAAAATGGTGTATTGATGGTGTTCACCGGGTGCGTCCCGTCAATGGTTCCGGTGAAAGATGTCGTTGCATCATTCACGAAGTCGTTGTTGGGGTTCAGACCGAAGGAGACATAGTTCGGAATCCAAAAAATTCCATAGCCGGCACGAATGACGGTCTTCTGATCCAGACTGTATGCAAATCCCACTCTCGGAGAAACGTTGGTTCTGTCGAGAGGGATGTTAGTCCGCTTGCCGGGACTTACGAGGAACACGTCCCCGTGAAGGCCCGGTAGGCCAGGCACGTTGGTCAAGCCCGCCGAGGTCGCTGGGTCCGCAAGCCAGTTTTGTGCCGTAGGATCGAAATAGGATTGCCGGTTGAAGCGCTCCGACCATGGCCCCTGTAAGTCATACCGCATGCCCAGGTTCAGAGTGAGCTTTTTTGTAAGGTGGTAAGTGTCGTCCGCGTAGAATCCGCGATAGATTTGCTGGCCAGCAACCAACGCGGGGACAACTGCCTGACCAAAGAAGTGGTTTTCCACGCTGCTGGGGTTGTCAGCGAATCCAAGCAAGAAATCTGCGAAGCCGTTACCCGAGAAGCAGGCCAAGCCTGATCCGCAGAATGCGAACGCACCACTCGCCACGTTGGTCTGCGCGTAGTTATCACGCCCGATCTCTAGTTGAAAGCCGAGCTTCAGCGTGTGGCGTCCACGGACCATCGTGACGCTGGGAGAAAAGTTGATTTGGGTGTTGCGATCCTGAATGAAACTTTGTCCCTGAGTACACATAATGTTGTCCGCAAAATCAAATACGCACGGAGTTGGTGGCGTCCTTGCGATCGACGGGACGGCATCGTTGTACTGTGCCGGCCAGCCAATGGACGTGAGGTCAAAGCCAGAGTTTGTAGGAGCTCGGTTGTACGCGAACCGGCTGAGGCTGGCGTTCACGCCGACGATGGTCGTTGGAGTGACCGAGTAGGTATATCCGAGAGCAGCGGCATTACTTGCGTATTTTTCCGAACAACGGTCCGCGCACAGACCGGTTCCCAGTGGATCGACGGGCAAGTCAAGAACGTTCCAATAAGTGTCGCGGAAGAAGATGCGCTGTTTGTTGGTGAAAACGTGGTCGAGCCGTCCTACGACCTGGTTTTGGTTTCCGCCGCCGCTGGTGGCCGTTGTGTAGTTGTTCGTGAGGATCCCCGTCTTCGGATCAACTGTGCCGGTAGTGTTGGCTGCCGGGAAGTACTTGAGCAAAGCTAACGAAGTCGGATTAAGACGGGCGGTTGGAATTTGATTTCCACCAAACGGAGTCGCAGACCCGGTATAGTTAGGACAGGCAACCGCAGTCGACACCGTGCCGCCGCAGGGATCCACAACTGCCGTGTTTATCGCAGAGAAGTTACCACCTCGCTCTGCATCTGTAGGCACGGTGGTCGTGAACGCCGTTCCAGTGCGTAGGCGGAAACCTTCCCAGCTGAAAAACCAGAAAGTTTTGTCGCGGCCGTTGTAAAGATGCGGAATGTACAGGGGACCGCCAGCATTGGCGCCGAACTGGTTCTGCGTGAACGGCGGCCGCTTCTGCCCGGCTCTGTTCAAGAAGAAATCATTTGCATCGAGAACTTTGTTACGCAGATATTCGTAGGCGGCTCCGTGTAGACCATTGGTGCCGGATTTCGTGCTGAGATTGATCACACCGCCTGAGAATTTACCCCAGTCGGCGCCGAGATTGCTGGTCTGCACCTTGAATTCTTGAATCGAATCTTGCGTGGGAATAATGACCGGCAGGTTGATGTAGCCGATGTTGAGGGGCTGGCCGTCGAGATATTCCGCGCTCTCGTTGCCGAACGAACCGTTCACTTGATAATTGCCCCAGCCGAAGGGGTTCTCTCCAACCGGTGTTCCAGTGGCGCTTCCTTGCGGAACCACCGAGGGCGCGAGTGCGACCAGGTTAAAAACGTTACGTCCGTTGAGAGGCAGCTCATTGGCTTTGCGCTCTTCTACGACCTGCCCCATCGAAGAAGTCTCCGACTGCAGTTGCGGCGTCTCTCCGGTCACTTCAATAGTCTGAGTGACTTCGCCGACTTGCAATGCCAAGTCGATTCGAACGACTTGTCCAACTTCGACAATGACCTCCGGACGCGAAACGCGCTTAAATCCAGTTTTTTCCACGTCGACGCGGTACCGGCCGGGCAGCAAGTTCACGAAGGAATACAGTCCATCGGTGCCGCTTTGCTGTTCACGCTTTTCAGCGGTGTTGGTGTTCGTGAGAGTTACTTGAGCGTCTGAAATGGCAGCCCCGCTAGAATCGGCGACGGTGCCTGCAATGGATCCGTAGGCGGTTTGCGCTGAGAGCCGCGGGGCGAAAACGGCAGCCAGGGACAAACACAGCGCGGTTTGCAGCAACGCTCCTAAAATCAAATTTAGTTTTCTCTTCATCTGTACTCCTACCCCTCAAGGATTCGCCGATCCTTGGATAACCGGCGAGACAGACAACTCCGCTTGAGTTCCAGCACCAGAACCCATGGATCTCACACACTTCCCTCGACAATTTACTGGTTCTGACTATGAGTACGAGAGGGCGGGTGATTTTGTACCACACAAGATTTGCAGGAATGGAGAACAAAGGAGTCGAGCGTGCGCGAGAGCAAAACAAAAACTGATCACCCTGAAGTGATTTCTCGTTCTGACGGCGCGGTGAAAATTATTCGAGCTTACTGAGGAGATTTAGGGATGATTTACTTCTTTACGAAGCAGCGCATACAAAAACGGCTTGCTGGTTGGCTTGTGGCTGCCTCCGCGTGGCTCGATCGTAACGAAGACTGCATCGATTTCGGCCAACTGCTTGGGATCGTCAAAGCGCAACACCCAGCGGCGATTTGATTCATTGTCCATGTACAGTATGCCCAGATTCATGGGCAACGGCTGCTCTCCCTGAGGCGCTTCGCGCTGGCCCCAAACCTGGAACGTGCTGGCGTTCACAACGCCCGGCTCCCGATCGAGATCGAAGGCATAAAAGATAAGCGACTTCCCTTGCGTGTAAAAGACCCGACCAAAAGGCTTTTTGGTGCGGCTGCTGCCGTCAACGTCAAAGACATCCGCGATGTAGAGCTTTCGGGCGCCCATGAGCTCACGGATATCGCGGTCGGAGACCAAGTACTGCTCGGCGTCCTTAAGGCGGCGCTCCTGATCACGATTGGTCGCGGAGAGATCGGCAATTTTCGATTCGAGCGCCGACGATTGCTGCAAAGTCTTGTCGCGTTCGGAGCGGAGGATCGCGAGCTCAGTCTTGTCGTTTTCGTAGGCCGGACTCACGGACTGAAGCTGGGCATTCAATTCGTTACGCTGCTGCGAAAGGGATTGCAATTGCGCGGCGGATTGGCTATTTGCTGCCGCGAGTTCGCTTGAGCGAATCTCCACAGCGTGTAGCGCGGACTGTAGTTTCTCGATTTCCCGCTGTTTGCCGGAGCTTTCTGACTGTAGTTGGGCGAGCTTCTTTATCTGTGCAGCTGAGAGTTCGCCAGCTGCGTTCTTCTCCTGCACAAGTTTCTGCAACTGACCTTCGGCGAGGTCCGGAGTGATTTTGACTTCGGGCGGCGCTACCTGTTTGCGAAGGCCGAGGTGATAGGCGCCAGAAGTTACGGCGAGGATCAAGCCTGCGGCAAGCGCCATCTTCGCAAAATGACTCGTGGCGATGCGCTGCAAAAAGTTGAACGGAACCGAGAAGGACGCGGGGCTCTTCCGGTGAAGCAGCATTTGCTGATCATTGCTGACACGTGCCAGCAAGCGCTCGCGGACGTTCGCGCCATCCCATGCGCCTTCTTCGAATCTTTCGCCGTAAACATCGGCGAGAGTGCTCATCCCTTGCGTGGTCAGAATCCGGTACTGCAAGAGAATCTGACGGCATTCTTCGCAGCGCTCAAGGTGAGCGCGCAATTCGGAGAGCTCGGCCGGCGTGAGGCTTCCCGAGGCCGCCAAAGCACAACGCTTCTTGAAAATATCGTGCTCGTCTGAGCCACCCTGAACTTTTAGCATCTTTTCGTTTCCCGAAGCTTCTGCACAAACGCGCTCTTACGCAAGCGTTCCAAACCGCGATAAAAATGGTGCCTGGTATTTCCCAGGGGCTCGCTGAGCTTCTCGCTGATTTCCCGTAAGTCTAAACCTTCAAAGTAAAACAACTCAAGAGTGACGCGCTGAACGTCGGGCAATTCAGCAAAGGCCTTTTGCAGTTGCGCGCGATTTAGCTTGGAGCCGATCTCGCGGTCCAGGTCCGTTCCTCCCAATAATGTATCGTCGAGAGAAGCGAGGTCTGTACCAAGATAAAAGCCTCTGCGCGCCAGGTGTTCTTTTCTGTCTAGCGCCCGATGCAGGGCGACCTGGAGGATCCAATTCTTGACGCTGCCTTTTGACCTGTCAAAAAGCGTGCATTTTTTGTACAGATGGAAAAACGCTTCCTGCACGACGTCCTCGGCTTCACCGGTATCGCGCACAACTCCGCGGGCAATCCGGAACACCAAGCGAGCGTAGCGGTCAAAAAGAATTTCCAGGGCGCTGGTATCGTTCGCTTGCAAGCGAGCCATTGTCTCTTCGTCCGTGGGAATCCGTGTCTTGGGAACATGCGTGGCGCTAGCCGCGCTTTCCTGGCTAGGGTCCCACACGATTGGAAATGTAAGAGCGCGTCTTGGCGGCATAGAACTCATGCGTAGATCCCAATTGGACGGATGAAGCGACACCCCTGGGCAGCACCCGTTGCGTCGGCGAGCTTCCCCGGCGAAGCTCGGACGCTTTGAAGAACATACACCAGCTAGACGGAAGTGAGAAGATTTTTCGATGTAAACGAGCATTTTTTTGTTTCGGGGAAAAAGGCTTCGGGCGGCTGGTACAGATTCGCGCTCGGTCCCGTATAAATGTGAATGGCTGGCAGCTCGCTGAGCCTCGAGCTTCAGAACAAAAACTTCAGCGCAAACTGAACCAACCTCGGATTCGTCCCAGCGGCGGTCGCCGTTACGACGCCGAAATTCTGATTGTTGGCGGAACAGCATACGGTGTTGGGGGCAGCGAACTGAGTTCGGTTAAAGAGGTTGAAGAACTCGGTGCGGAACTCCAGGCCGAACCGTTCGTTGTCCGCGAACCTTGTTCGCTTGAATACCGCAAAGTCGAAATTCGTGATTCCCGCAGCGCGAAGGCGCGGGTCCACCCGAGGCTCATTGCCAAATTCAAAATCGGCCGGCGCGCTGAAGCACGCAGCGTTGAACCATCCTGCAAGCCTGGAATTTGAACTTGTAGAAACATTCGGATCGCAGCCTGGAACAATGTTGGGTCGCGAACCTCCGCCGAAAAGCGTAGTTCCATTCACTTGACCGTTCGTAAAAACCAGCGGGAAACCTCTCTGTAAAATAGTCACGCCGTCGATTCCCCACCCACCGATAATTTTGTCCGTGATTGCCTCGGCGCCAGCGAAATATTTTTTCCCTTTACCGAAAGGCAGATCCAATACGTAGCTGACGACCAACCGTTGCGGAACATCCTGCGAAGACAAAGAACGTTCTCCGCGCAGATTGTTATTGTCTTGAATACCGCCTACCCCTGGTTCCAGCCATGCAGTTAGGGTGTCCGTGTCGCTGATCAGCTTGGCGTCGGTATAAGCGACCAACAACGAACCGGCATCGGCAAAACGCCTTTGCACCGCGAGCTGAAACGAGTGATAGATGCTGTCGAAAGAACCTTGTCCGGCCAGCTCCACGCCTGTGTACTGCGGATAGGGACGAAGAAGCTGGCCGACCGTCGTAGTGGGGCCAGTGAGCGCGAATGCCTGGCCGTTGAGGAAAAAAGGATTTGGCACTGATTGCACAAGCGAAACGTTCTGGCGGGGATTCGGGAGCGAGGGGTTGACCTGCGCGGCGGCCTGCGCAAGCAAGGCGTCGGAGATTTGATTGATCTGCTGAGAATATTGTGGCAGGTGAGTGCCCTTCGAACCAACATAGGCGGCGGAGACGAAAAAACCGGCGGGCAGATCCCGCTGCAGATCAAGGTTCCATTGTTGGACGTATCCTTCCGGATGATCGCTGGGATTAACTTCAGTGATGGACTGCGCAACCTGTGTCAAGAATTTTTGAGTCCCTGCAGTGCCAAGGCTCAGGCCGGGCGGCGGCGAAATTCCGTCCGGGAACGGCAGCGCAATTGTGCTCACCGGATGAGTCCCGTCAACAGTGCCAACGTAAGTGGTGGCCGTGCCGTTTACCATGTCATTCAGCGGGTTCACGCTGAACGCTGCGTAATTGGGGATCCAGAACATGCCATAGCCGCTGCGCAGGACCGTTTTTGCATTGATGCTGTAAGCGAGGCCGACGCGCGGAGAGAATTCATGCTTTTCGAGCGGCAAATTGTTTCTGCGATGCGAGTTCGCAAGAAATACGTCTCCGCTGATCGGGGGCGAGCTGGCAGGGACAAATTGCGCGAGGTAACTGGTTGCCTTCGGATCGAAGTAGGACAGCCGGTTGAACCGCTCTGACCAGGGCCCCTGAAGTTCATAGCGGAGGCCCAGGTTCAACGTGAGATTATTTGCTGCGTGCCAGGAGTCATCAAAATACAAAGCCTTATAAATCTGCTGTCCCGCGGTAAACGCGGGAACAACCGCCTGCGCAAAAAAATGGTTTTCAAAATTGTTAAAATTGTCCGCATATCCTAGCAGGAAATCAGCAAACGAGGAACCGGTTCCGGAAACGCCCGGTAAAGAAGTGAAGCAGGCCTGGCCGGAAACGCAGAAGTCAAACGATCCACTGGCGATGTTGGATTGCGCGTAGTTGTCGCGCCCCACTTCGAATTGCAGCCCCAGGTGATATTGATGTCGCCCGCGCAACATCGACAGGCTCGGCGAAAAGTAGTACTGCGTATTGCGATCCCTGATAAAGCTCTGGCCCTGGGTGCACATGACGTTATCCGCGAAGTTCGCTACGCATGGCGTGGGCGGAGTTCGCATTTCCGCGGGAATAACGTCATTGTAACTTGCAGGCCATCCGATTGTTGTTAAGTCAAAACCTGCGTTCTTCGGACTCCGGTTGTACGTGAAGCGGCTAACGCTGGCGTTGAACCCAAACACGGTTGTGGGAGTAATGTTGTGTGTGTAACTCGCAGCGACTGCGGTGCTGTGATAGTCCTCAAAGCAGCGGTCGGCGCACAGGCCGCTTCCCAACGGATCGACCGGCAAATCCAAAACGTTCCAGTAACTAAAACGCAAGAACAGCCTCTGCTTATTCGTAATATTGTGGTCGATTCGCGCTACGACCTGATTGTGGTTTCCTCCTGTGGCTGCGGCGGTGGTGAAATTGTTGGTGGTGGCGCGTGGATTATTCGGGCTAGGCCACAGGTCCAGCAGCCTTACAGAAGTTCCGTTGATCCGATCCGACGGAAGCATGTTATTTGCGAATGGTGTGGGAGTGGTTGTGCTGCCCTGGCACGTGCCCCGCGCGTTTACGGTTCCTCCGCAAGGATCATAAATCTGGTCAATCACCACCGGCTTGCCATCAGCGCCCACGCCTCTGTCGTTGCAGACCCCTCCGGTGAAGCCAGATTTGCAGATTTCCGCAAAGTTGCCGGCCCTCTCTTGCACGTCTGGAACGGTGGCAGTGAAGGGTTCGCGTGTGCGCAGCCGGAAACCTTCTCCGCTCAAAAACCAAAAGGTTTTGTTGCGTCCGCCCAATCGCGAAAAGTTCAAGGGTCCGCCGGCATTTGCTCCGAATTGGTTTTGTACCCAAGGCGGCCGCGCTCTGCCAACCGCGTTCAGAAAAAAATCGTTCGCGTTGAAGATTTTGTTGCGGAAATACTCGTACGCTTCTCCGTGCAGCGAACTTGTGCCGGCCTTCGTGCTCAGGTTGGTGACGCCACCGGAAAACTTGCCCCATTCCGGCCCAAGATTGCTGGTTTGCACTTTGAATTCCTGGATGGAGTCTTGTGTCGGAATCAAAATCGCCAAATTGATGTAACCGATATTCAGCGGCTGGCCGTCGAGATACTCTGCGCTCTGATTGCCGAACGACCCGTTCACTTGATAATTGCCCCAGCCAAATGGATTCACACCGACAGGCGTTCCCGTCGAACTACCTTGCGGAACAACAGACGCGGCAAGTTCAATCAAGTTAAAAACATTGCGGCCATTCAGCGGAAGCTCGTTGACCTTCCGCTGTTCGACCACCGTGCCGATCGCGGAAGATTCGGTATCCAATAACGGAGCGCCTCCGCGGACGGTCACGCTTTCCGAAGCCGAACCAAGCACCATCTCGAAATTGACTTCCACCGAGTCCTGCACATGCAGAATTAGATCCGCCTTGATCACAACTTTGAATCCGAGCTTCTCTACCTCGATGCGATAAGTTCCAGGAGGTAGATTTGTCACATAGTAACTGCCGGTTTGATTCGTGATGGTTTCGTAGCGGATGCGCGTGCCAGTGTTGATCACAATCACTTTCGCGTCCGCGACGACTGCTTTAGTCGAGTCCGTAATACGGCCAGTGAGCGACGCGTTCGTAGATTGCGCGCGAAGTGGGGTGACGGAGGACCAAAGGATACCGGCGAGGACAAGAATAGCCCGCAGAGCCACCGGCCAAGACGATCTCGTGATGCGCAAGGGGAAAACGAAGTTTAAAATAATCGTATCCTTCCCGGCTCGCCTCGATCGAGTCCATACCTACCCCGCTGTAATACGTATATCAGGGCTGTCAAGGAGACTGCAGAATGGACGAATGCGAAATAACGTCCACGTCAAAGCTTGCGAGCTTGTAATGTTAACCATAACCCTCGATCCGTCTGTGAAGAAACCAATTAAGTCTTATTTGCACGAGATTTAGCAAATTAGCTTAGTGGAGTAAGAGCGATTCGCTCGATGCTTTCAAAACCACAAAAGTATGGTTCGGCGAGATTGGAGACTACAAGAGTTATCGGAACCGGCGCGGCTGAGTGAGTCTCTTAGAATCTCGAGCGGGCGATGGGAATCGAAACGTCCGAAACTTGGGAAGCTCGAAATAAAACTCTGAAAGCGATTGACCTGGCGGCACTTAGCTAAATCGAGAAAGGCCTTAGTTGGAAACCAGAGGGAAATTGCAGGCGGTTACAGATTGCTTCAATGGGATTCTCTCCGGACGCAACCTGCGACACGCCTAACTTGGCGACACCAGTTGTTGCCGGAGCAGTCCGTTCGATCATCTGCCGTCGAATTCGTCTTCTCGGTGCACGGGAGTTAAAAAGTTATCCAAAACAAAGTCAGCTACGTCGCGGCCGAGCCTTTGACCAGCGGCCAGGTCAAAACGGAAATGCTGTCCGGCGAAAATGCGACTCAATGTCGCTTCTTCGGCTGCGGAAGAGAAGCTGGTGAAGGAGCGTTCTATGCCGGGGAGAACTTCAGAAGTAACGTTGAACTCGAAACGATCCCGCTCGAAAAAGGAAATCAGCACCTCTGCTCCAGCAGCGCTTATGACCGCATGCGCTCCTGGGTAGGAAGGGTCGGGGGCGGTCTTCCCGACTTCCGGGAGCCAATTGGGATCAGCCGCTGTTTCAGGGTTGTTGTCGGAATCGCCAGCGCGAATGGCGGTCACCGGTCGCCACAAATTGTATGTGTATTTGGCATCGTAAAAGGCGATTACGTCATCCACAAAACTAAGGTTAAGGAGTGCAAACAACCGAGCACTCTGCGGAGTCGTCAAATTGTTGGCTAGCGAGAGCGTCTGCGAGATCTCATTCCAATAATTCTGAATGGCTCCATTCCAAAATCGGCCGGTCAATGCCTCATCGCTCGTTGCGGTGCTGCTGTCAACGATTCCTAAAGACTTAATTTGCTTGAAAGCATTGCTGTATGAGTCGCTGGTCAGAGCCGGAGGAGGGTTGGGTCGAAACTGATTGGCACTTTGCAGTGCGAACGGAGTTACGCGAGACCAATGCGTGAATTGCGGCTGGGGCGGGAAATTCGGAGGCGTCGGTTGATAATCCCCGGGGGCCGTTCCGAAAACATAAGGAATCGGCTGGGCATTGGAGCCGTCGTTTGTCCGAAGGGCAAGGACGCGATCCGCAACAGTCTGTCCTATGCGGATTCCTTCGACTTTGTCATGTCCGTCGGCAATTTGTGCCAGGGACTGCTGTAGTTCGGCATCGAGTGCGGTCTTAAATGCGGGATACAGCGCGATAAGAACTTGATGAGCCGCTGCGGCTGCCGCTGCATCCTGGGATGCACTTCGCGGTACACCGTTGAGGCGGACCAGGTATGGCTGGTGCGTTCGATCAATCGCGTTAATGGCGTCATAGATTGCCGCGTGCATGATGGCAAAGCTTCGGGTTGGATGGACGGTCGGCGACTGAGCGCCAGGTGTGCGAACGATTACGAGAAGATTTCTATTCCACTGGACGACTGGGTTCACCGGCTGGGCGGAAGAGCCGCCAGCAGCTTGAGGTGAAGCACCATAAGAGCTGCAAGCTGTTCCCAAGAAAGTCGCACTAAGAATCGCGAAAGCAATAAAGATCTTTGACATCAGTGATTTCCCTTTCGTATCCGTATCCGTATCCGACGATTGCGCAGCGGATCGTGGTACAAGAATTCCAAACGCTCTTGCATGTACCTAGACCGCGAGATGGCGGAGAAAATTCCCAAGTTCTGCGAATTAATCAATAGCTTTACGACTTGTTCAAAAAAAAGCGCTCGATCGACTCCCCACCGCTGTCTGTCCGGCTGAAAAATGGGCGACGTGGGGAGAGAGGTGCAAGAAACCACGCCGCCCTCGAACGTGCTTCCTCTGAGTAGACCGTGCCAGGTCCCGTTTCATTCCCCTTACCTGCGAAAATTCTTTTACTTTTCCAGACAACAGAAGCCCGATGAATTGATTGCCGAATAGGTGACAAACAAGATTGGGCTTAGGAATGGCATTCAGCGTGGCGGAGCGACGAGGTGATTGGCGGAATAAAACAGCGAGAGGTTCAGTCGTTGTTTTTAAGTGCCGATATCCAGAGATTCCGCGTCCGAGTTCCCTCGAAACAAACGGAACGGACGGCATGATCGCTTCAGATTTCGAGTTTAACTACACACGAAAAGAGGAAAACATAATGTTTTCAAACTGGTTGGTACGTTTCACAGGAATTGCGACACTTTCTTTGGCGGTATGCGGCGCTGCATCCGCACAATATGGTGGAGGAGGTACGCCCGGAACAGGAGGGACCGGTGCCAGTGGTGGTGGATACACGCCGCCAGCAGGAGGATACAGCTCCGGCAAGGCGATTGGGATTGGCGTCGGCGCTGCAGCTGGAGCTGCCGTTGGTATTGCCCTTCTGGTGCGGCATCATCATCATTCTGCAGAAAAAACGCAGGAGACTTACGTTACTGGCTGCACTCAGTCCATACAGGACGGTATGAACCTGACCGATGAGAAAGACCATCAGACTTACTCGATCATGACCAACAGCAAATCACTGAAAGCAGGCGAGCGGATCACCCTCAGGGGAGTTTTGGTGACGAATGATGGTCCTGGAAATCCGACTTTTCAAATGCGCAGCGTGATCAAGGACTATGGAACTTGCGGGACAGCTTCCGCATACAGCTCCAGCGCTGCGAACCCAACATCCCTAAACTGAAGAAATCGGCATAGGGGGAGTGGTCACCCACTCTCCCCTGCCACACGACCGGACATGCGGGTCCGCATCCGGCGGTTCGGCGGGTCGAACTAACCATGAGCCGTGAGCTCGGGAAGCCCGAGCGAGGCGAAGTGAGCGTTGGACAGAGCGATGTTCAGCGCGGGGGTCTTCGCGAGGTGCCACGGTCCATCGGAACTGCCCGCAGTTTGCGCGGCCTCCTGCGCAGCGATGCCGCGCTTGCGGAGTTCTCGATATCGTGTGGTTCCTCGTTTCCACTGTTTCCAGACCATCGACCGGAGTCGACGTCGGAGCCATTGCCCCAGTTCCTCAAGCACGCTCGGTCGAAAAATTTCTCGAGATCCAGATCCACCACCCAGCGGTAGCCTTCGCCTGGATATTGCTGCGCCTGCTCCACCGCCTGATGAGCCGATCGCTTGGGCCGAAACCCTTAGCTGTGTTCAGAGAACGTTCCGTCCCAGCTCCTCTGCAGCGCCTGCATCACCGCTTGCTGGATGAACCGATCCAGCACTGTCGGGATGCCCAGCTTTCGCACCCCGCCGTCCGGCTTTGGGATTTCCACCCGTTTCACCGGTTGTGGTGTGTAGGTTCCGTTGAGGAGTTGTTCGCGGATGACTGGCCAGTGCTCTTTCAGGTGTCTAGACAATTTCTCGACGGTCATCCCGTCGATGCCTGGACTGCCTTTGTTGGCCTTCACTCGTCGTAGCGCCTGCTTACAGTTTTCCCGCTCGCAGACTTCTTCCATCCACTGCTTGGTAGTCGGACTTTCTGCTTTGCGCTTCGCCAACTCCGATTCGGTCCCTCCATCGAAGGCCATCGGGGCTGCACCCCTACTCTCCTCCGGGAAGGCCAGACGATACTGGTTTTTCTGCCGCTTGTCGGTTGTTGAGTCGCGCCGCGTACTCATCGCTCCCTTTATCCCCTTGCGGGGACCGTTCGGGCCTTCACTGCTTGCGCAGCTACTACGCCCTCTGCTGACTTCTGCCACCGGGTCAGAAACGATCTCTCGCCTCTCAGTCTCGAATTCGAGACCGCTAGCAGATCTCCCGAGGTAAGTTCGACCGCCTTCGACGCGCAACCGCTGGATTTACATTCAGTGCCCTTGATGGATTAGGGCTTCGCTGCCATTGGCCAGCTCGCC
>Ga0209701_10001137_pt1 | contig 16719 bp, 14 predicted proteins | sample CZO8metaG_4_FD_188356 | JGI IMG/M metagenome (GOLD analysis project Ga0209701, IMG submission 188356) | Vadose zone soil microbial communities from the Eel River Critical Zone Observatory, Northern California, USA - CZOApr15con2H3.8 metaG... | ecosystem: Environmental > Terrestrial > Soil >... | reverse complement strand
CATCGAGATCAGCTTGAGCCCGCTCGAAACCGAGGAGGGCACGCTCGTCTCCAGTGCGATCCGCGATATCACCGAGCGTAAACGGGCCGAGGACAAGTTCCGTGCGCTGCTCGAATCAGCGCCGGACGCGATGGTGATTGTCGGTCGTGACGGCCGTATCGCGCTGGTCAATGCGCAGACCGAAAAGCTTTTCGGTTATGCTCGCGCCGAGTTGCTAGGCAACGCGGTGGAGATGCTGGTTCCCGAGCGGTTTCGGGACAAGCATCCTCACCATCGCGACGGCTATTTCGCGGATCCCAAAGTGCGCTCCATGGGCTCCGGCCTGGAGCTTTACGGCCGGCGCAAAGACGGGAGCGAATTTCCCATCGAGATCAGCTTGAGCCCGCTAAAGACCGAAGAGGGCACGCTTGTCTCCAGCGCGATTCGCGACATTAGCGAGCGTAAACGGGCCGAGGACAAGTTCCGCGATTTACTCGAAGCGGCGCCGGACGCCATGGTGATCGTCGGTCGCGACGGCCGCATCGCGCTGGTCAACGCGCAGACTGAAAAGCTCTTCGGCTATTCGCGCGCCGAGTTGCTGGGCAACGCGGTCGAGATGCTGGTTCCGGCGCGGTTTCGCGACAAGCATCCGCAGCATCGCGACGGCTATTTCGCCGATCCCAAAGTGCGCTCGATGGGCTCCGGTCTGGAGCTTTACGGCCGGCGCAAAGACGGGAGCGAATTTCCCATCGAGATCAGCTTGAGCCCGCTCGAAACCGAGGAGGGCACGCTCGTCTCCGGCGCGATTCGCGATATCAGCGAACGTAAACGGGCTGAAGCGGAAGTCAGAGAGCTGAATGAATCCGAGCGGCGGCACGCCGCGCAACTCGAGGCCGCCAACAAGGAGCTGGAGGCCTTCTCCTATTCAGTCTCGCACGATCTGCGCGCCCCGCTACGCAGCATCGATGGCTTCAGCTCGGCGCTGATGGAGGACTACGGCCGTCAACTGGACGGACAGGCCAAGAACTATCTCGGGCGCATCCGCGCGGCCACCCAACGGATGGCTCAACTGATCGACGATCTCCTGAACCTGGCGCGCGTCAGCCGCGGCGAGATGCGCCACGAGCAGGTGGACCTCAGCGCGATGGCGAAAGTCATCTTGACGGACCTCCACAACGGAGAGCCAGAGCGCAACGTCGAATGCGTAGTGCCGGAGGGGGTCGCGGCCGAAGGTGATCCGCGGCTGCTGCGGGTGGTCCTCGAGAACCTGCTCGGCAACGCGTGGAAGTTCACCAGGAAAAAGCCTCAAGCGAAAATCGAGCTTGGCGTGGCGAAGCAGGACGGGCAGAAAGTCTACTTCGTTCGCGATGACGGGGCGGGCTTTGACATGACATATGTTGACAAGCTCTTCGGCACTTTCCAGCGGCTTCACACGGCGGAGGATTTCTCCGGAAGCGGTGTCGGTCTGGCCACGGTCCAACGCATAATTCATCGCCATGGCGGCCGGGTTTGGGCCCAAGGAGCCGAGGGCGAGGGCGCGACCATCACGTTTACGCTCTAAGAGAGCGGGGAGGGTAGTTGTGGAAGAGCGAGTGATCCTGTTGGTGGAAGACAATCCTGATGATGAAGCGCTGACCCTGCGCGCGCTCAACAAGAACAACATCAAGAACAAGATCGTGGTGGCGCGCGATGGGGTCGAAGCACTTGATTACCTCTTCGGCACCGGAATGTATGCGGGCCGCGACACCAGCGTTGAGCCGGAGCTTATTCTCCTCGACCTGAAGCTGCCGAAAGTCGACGGGTTCGAGGTACTGAAGAAATTGCGTGCAGACGAGCGGACGAAGCTCCTTCCCGTCGTGATTCTGACCTCTTCAAAGGAGCAGCAGGACGTCGTGAATGGCTACGGTTTGGGCGCCAACAGCTACGTTCGCAAGCCGGTTGACTTCCAAGACTTCGTCGATGCGGTCCTGCAGCTCGGCCTGTACTGGCTGGTCCTGAATGAGAGGCCGCCAGGCGATCCGGGCAGCCGCCCGTGACCATCCCGCTGCGCATCTTGATGGTCGAGGACTCGGCGGATGACGCCGAACTCGCGGTGCGGGTGCTACGGCAGAGCGGCTTCGATTTGACCTGCGAACGGGTGGACACGCCGGAGGCCATGCGTGCCGCCCTCGAAGCCGGAAGCTGGGATCTCGTCATCGCCGACTACTCGATGCCACGCTTCAGCGGACTCGCCGCGCTGAAGCTACTGCAGGATAAAGGATTCGACCTTCCTTTCATCCTGGCATCGGGCACCGTCGGTGAGGACGTGGCGGTGGAAGCCATGAAGGCCGGCGCACATGACTATGTTTTGAAAACCAACCTGACCCGGCTCCCGCTTGCTATCGAGCGCGAACTGCGTGATGCCGAGACGCGGCGGGAGGCCAAGCGTGCGGAGGCTCGCTATCGCAATCTGTTCAACCGCGTTCCCGTGGGTATCACCAGCACCACGCCCGAAGGCAAAGTGCTGGCGGCAAATCCAGCGTTTGTCGAGATGCTGGGATTTGCGGATGTTGAAGAACTCAAACGCGCGAACACCACAGAGTTCTGGGTGAAACCGGAAGAGCGCGCACGGATGATTGCCGTGCTTGCCCGCGACGGAATCATCCAGTATTTCGAGGTGCAGTTACGCCGCAGGGACGGAACTGTCATCTGGTGCACGGTCAGCACGCGCGCAGTTTATGACGCAACTGGCAAGATGGATTATTATGAAGGCGTCACCATCGACATCACTGACCGCAAGCGCGCAGAAGAGGAAATCATGCGCTCCCGTGACCTCGCGATCGAGGCCGCGCGTCTCAGATCAGAGTTCATGCACAATGTCAGCCATGAGGTACGCACACCCCTGAACGGGATCGTCGGCACAGCAGAAATATTACTGCTCGAGGACGATCTGACTCCGAAACAGCGGCATGGAATCGAAATCATTCAGTCGAGCAGCGAGCTTCTGCTGACAATAGTCAACGACATACTGGACTTCGCGAAACTCTCGGCGGGCAAAGTTGTTATTGAAAAGCTGGATTTCAGTCTTGTCGAGGTAGTGGAAGGCGTTATCGATTCATTTGCGGAGACAGCCCGCGCGAAGAAAATCGAACTGGCCGTTTCCATGGATGGCAGTTTGCCGGCCGGCGTGCGAGGCGATCCCAACCGGCTGCGGCAGATTCTCAACAACCTTATATCTAATGCAATTAAGTTCATTATGGTGGGACGGGTGCTGGTTCGCGCGACCAACGCGGAAGAGTCCAATGACCAGGTGCTGGTGCGCTTCGAGGTGATCGACACCGGTATCGGCATTCCGCCCGAACTCCAGGACCGCCTGTTTCAACCCTTTGCTCAAGCGGAAGGATCCACCAGCCGGTATTACGGGGGCACTGGTCTCGGCCTCGTCATTTCGGCGCAACTGACGAAGCAAATGGGAGGCGAGATCGGATTTGAAAGCACGCCGGGGAAGGGATCAAATTTTCATTTCACGGTGCGGCTCGAGAAGGGAAGAACGACAACCTCCGCCAGCCCACATTCCCCAGGACTCGGGGTGCCCGGAAATGACTCGGCCGAGGATCGACAGCGCAAGCGGCGTAAGAAAGTGCGGGTCCTGGTCGTCGAGGATAATGTCACGAACCGAACCGTCGTCGCCGCGCAACTTGGCATCCTCGGCTATACTGCGGAAGTCGTCGATTGTGCACGGGGCGGGTTGGAGGCATTCTCGCTGCGTCATCACAATATCGTCCTGATGGACTGCGAAATGCCCGAGATGGACGGGTACGAGGCGACCGCGGAGATCAGACGGCGCGAAGGCGACGCGCGGCACACGGTAGTAATCGCCCTGACGGCGCATGCGACAGAAGGTGACCGCGAGCGATGCCTCAACGCGGGGATGGACGATTATATAAGCAAACCGGTGAAGCTGGATGCGCTTACGGAAATGCTTGATTCATGGTCGCTCCGCCCAGTGCGCTCGGTATAACACACACCTAAGACGCTGCGCGGCGGCGCGCGGTGGCAGCAGCGTCGCGCTGCCTTACTCGCCATAAATAAACCGGCACGCCGCTCAACGCGATCAAGAGGCCCGGCCACGTATACGCGGGCTTGACCAGCAGCAGATCAACCATCAGAGCGAGCGCGGCGACGATATACGCGGCGGGCACGTACGGATAGCCCCAAGCGCGGTACGGCCTTGGAGCGTCGGGGCGCCGCACGCGCAGGACGAAGACGGCGCCAACCGCCAGTACGTAGAACAGGAGTTGCGCAAATATTACGTAGTCGAGCAGTTCCGAGTAGGTTCCCGAGAGCGCGAGAATCGCGGCCCATACGCCCTGCATGATAAGCGCGGCGGACGGCACGGCGGCGCGATTGAGGCGGCCCGCAGATGCGAAGAACACACCATCGTGCGCCATCGCGTAGATTACCCGCGCACCCGTCAGGATCAGTCCGTTGGCGCATCCGAAGGTCGAGACCATGACGAGAATCGCGGTAATCGTGGCGCCCGCCCCGCCCCATACCATCCGCATTGCCGCTGCGGCGACGCGGTCACTCTCGGCACCCGCGATTCCATGTGCGAAGACCCGTGCGCCTGCTCCGGCGCCGGCCGGCGCGTTCGTCGCAATGCTTACCGCAGGCAATTCGAACAAGTAGGAAACGTTGGTCAGGATGTACAGCAGAATGACGATGCCAGTGCCCAGGGCGAGCGCGCGAGGAAGATCGCGACGCGGATCTTTTACCTCAGAGGCGGTAAACGTGACGGTTGCCCACGCGTCGGCGGAGAAGAGGCCGCCTACCATCGCGGCCCCGAATGCGGGGATGAGCGCCGGCGACCATCCGTTTCCTGTAAACGCATGCAGGCTTCCGAAATTCGCCCGCAGCGCCTCGAGGTTGGGCGCAATGACGCATCCCAGCACGATTATCAGGATGAGCGAGAGGACTTTCGCCGTGGTGAATGTATTCTGAACCAGCCGGCCCATGTTAAGGCCGCGCAAGTTGACGGCAGTCAGCACGGCGATCACGACGATTGCGCCGAGGCGCTCGCCCGAAAGACCGAAGCTGCCGTAGCCGAACCAGACATGCGAGCCCAGCACGGGCCACATCACGCCGCCGAAACGGGCGAAGGCGACTGCGACCGCCGCGATCGTGCCGGTTTGAATCACGAGGAGCAGCGTCCATCCGAAGGAGAACGCCCACACACCGCCATACGCCTCGCGCAGGAAGACATACTGTCCACCGGCATGTGGCATCATCGCGGCCAGCTCTCCGTACGCAAGCGCACCCGCGATGGTCATCAGGCCGCTCACGAGCCAGACCATCAGCAGGCCCGCCGGCGAGCCCATCTGGCGCACGATGTCGGCGGAAACGATGAAGATGCCCGACCCGATCATCGAGCCGGCGACGATCGTCGCCGAGTCGAACAGCGTGAGGCCCGGTTTAAGTCCATTCGATTCCATCAGAGTTTTGATTTTGCGCACCTCGCAGACTCGTTTGCTCGGCTCCGCTGCGCTTCGCCTAGTGCACCGCCTCCCCAAGCCGCGGCATTGTGACGGTTTTGCAGCATTTTACATGAGTGCACGCGCCTATTCAGCGTACCCGCTCGAAAAGAGTTTGCGGGCTGAGGTAGACCTATTCACAAGCCGGGGGCTTTGTGAGGAGAATCGTGTCAGTCTCGTACTGGCGAATTACCCTTGGGGGAAGGAGAGGCATCTATGCCGACAAAAAAGGCGGCGTCACGACTCGATCCCGCCGCGCGTCAACTGAAGCAGTTGCGCGCGACCATCCAGCAACTGCGCGCGAAGCTCGCGCAAGAGATCAAGCGCCGCAAGCTCGACCTGCGCGTGCTCGAGGAAGCGAAGCGGGTGCGTGCCGGCGTCACGCAGCAGATGACGGCATTGCGCGCGCAGGGCCAGAAACTCGCTGGACAGCTAAAGAAAGCCGTCGGCGATGCGAACAGCCGCGAGCAGGCGCGAAAGGAAGCCGCCGCGTTGGTAAAGGAACTGCGCGCGGAGTTGCGCAGCAAGGCCAACGAGCTTCGGCAAAAGTCTGCCGAGCTCGGAAAAATGGTCAAAGCATCACTGGGACGCGCCCGCGAGACAGTGCATCACGAGGCACCCAGCTCTCACATTTCTCCGGAAGCGCCGCCGAGCGAACCTTCCGAACCGGCCGAGACCGAGTCTGAGGGTCCGGAGGACATGCCGGAAAACTAGACCTTGCGGCTGTGCGCCGGGACGCCTTTCAATGCGGATTCGAGCCGGCTGATTCGAGCCGAGGAGACAACGGGCGGTCGCTCAACACCGTCCGCTATGCGCCGGCCAAGGGCCGGCGCATAGGGACGACCGAATAACGTGCAGCGGCTTCAGGAGCCAGCGGGGGAGGCAGCCGGACTTCCGGCGGGACTCGCTTCCGGGGCGGCGGCCGCTGGGCTTGCTTCCGCAGGGGCAGCCGACGAGGCCGCCGGCGCAGCGGGTTCCTCGGACGATTTGTTGCAAGCCATGGCTGCAAAGAACATTGGGATGAGAAGTAGAATGAAGACTTTGCGCATTGCTCTCTCTCTCCTCCATCAATCCGCGCTGAAGTAGCGCGGGATTTGAAAAGTGGCGCTAGAATACTGTACGTCCAGATCGACTTTCAAGTGAACAAATTGCGGCTTGGCATCCAAAATTAGGCAGAGTCGTTAAAATTTTTGCTTGTTTGTCAAGGAACATGTAGTATTCCACATCAGCTGGATGCGGAGAGGAGGATGGGGAAGTGGCGGTGGGGCAAGGCTTTATCTTTCCAGGTGGACTGATCGACCAACCCAAACGCGTGGTTGAGCCCGAACTCGATATGAGCCGCTTGCGGCCGCAACAGTCGGCAGCCGTCTCAAGAATCAGGGGACTGATGCGCTGGTTGATACCCAGCATGGGGTTGACCGCGGCGCCGATGCGCTCTATCGCGCGCGAGATCGAAGAGGCTTTTCCGTCGGGCGAACGCTAGGCCGAAGGCCGAATCCGTCGCGTGTGGCCAGCCGGCAAACGGGGAAGATGCCGATGGGTGAGATTACCCGTATCGCCAGTGGTGGACTGTGGGAGCCCATCTTTGGCTATTCGCGCGCGGTCGCTGCCGGAGGGTGGGTCATGGTTGCGGGAACGACCGGCTTCGACGAGCACGGGACGCTTGCGGGAGTCGGTCAGATGTACGTGCAGGCGCGTCAGGCAATCACGAACATCGCAATGGCGCTCGAGCGCGCCGGTTCGAACCTTGACAAGGTCGTCCGTACGCGTGTTTTTGTGACCGACATCACGCGCCTCAACGAGGTCGCCCGAGCGCATAAAGAAAGCTTCGGCGCAAATCCACCTGCATCGACCGTAGTTGAGGTGCGCCGCCTAGCCCATCCGGACATGCTAGTTGAAATCGAAGCCGACGCAATCGGGGGTCCCTCACGCGAGGAACAATCCGCGAGCACCCTTGCGCGAGCGCAGGTGCGAACGGTGCGCTCGTCCACACGGGCAAAACCCAGAGCCGTCGGCAAACGCAGCGCAAAGGCCAGCGCAAAATCCAACGCAAAATCAACGACCACGCGCCGCCGGCGTTAGCCGCCTCGCAATCTATTCCCTCTGCCAGGATCGGCGTGGGGATGCACTTGGAGCCGCGCGCCGTCGCTCAAGCGCAAATAGTGGTGATTCAGCGCAACAACGCTGTCGCGTGCGGCGTGGTACGACCGATCGCTGAAGCGTAGGCATTAACCGCCGCACCCATGTACGGTTGTGGGTAAAGGCCGATTATCACCGTACCCACGACAGCCACAGCGATACTAATCAGCAGCGCAGGCCGCGCGGTCATTCGGCCGATTTCGATTCCGCCTTCCTGCATATACATCGCAACGATCACCCCGATGTAGTAATAGGCGGAGATCACGCTATTAATCGCCGCGATAACGACTAGCCACACGAGGCCAACGTTGAGCGCGGCCGAGAAGATATAGAATTTGCCGACGAACCCCGCCAGCGGCGGGACCCCGGTTAACGACAGGAGAAATAGCGCCATAGCCGCCGCGAGCGCGGGATGGTTTCGCGCAAGACCGCGGAAATCAGCGATATTGCCGGTCGTTTCGCCCTGGCGTTCGAGCGCGATTACGATCGCGAATGCGCCGAGGTTGGTGAACGCGTATCCGAGCAGGTAGTAGAGGATCGCGCCACCGGCTTCCGGCGCGCGCGCCGCCGCCATCCCCACGATAATGTAGCCGGCATGGGCGATCGCCGAGTACGCGAGCATCCGCTTGACATTGACTTGCACCAGCGCGATGACGTTGCCGACGGTCATCGACAGCGCCGCGATCACCCACAGTACCATCGTCCACTGTGCGCTCACGGGCCCCAGATGAACAAGAAAAACACGCAGGAAGCCCGCGAACGCCGCGACCTTCACGCCCACCGCCATGAACGCGGTAATCGGCGTCGGCGCGCCTTCGTACGCGTCGGGCGTCCACATATGAAACGGGACCGCCGCCACCTTGAAGCCGAAGCCGATCAGCATCATGCCAAGGCCGAGCAGGAGGAGTGGATTCCCCGCCATGCCGGCTGTGAGCGCGTCGCGAATAGGCGCGAGCCGAATCGTTCCGGTCGCGCCGTATACGAGCGCAATCCCATAAAGCAGGAAGCCGGTGGAGAAGGCTCCCAGCAGGAAGTACTTGAGCGCGGCTTCGTTGGACCTGAGTTCGCGGCGCACGAACCCTGCCAGTACGTACACCGAGATCGACATCGTCTCGAGGCCGAGAAAGATGATGATGAGGTCGCCGGCCGCTGCCATGAGCATCATCCCGAGCGCCGCGAATAGTAATAGTGAATAGTACTCGGCGCCCGCCAGCCGCGCCTCGGCAACATAATCCAGTGACATCCCGACCGTGACGGCGGTCGAGATGATAATCACGATTTCAAAAAACGCGGCGTAATCGTCGACCGCGAGCGAACCCCCGAAGCTCTCGGTATTCTGACCCAGCGTGAAGAGCGCGAGAATGAAAGCGGCGAGCAGGGTCACGAGCGCGATGAAGCCGAGACCGGCGCTGTCTTCATCGTCGACCCGCACGCCGACCAGCAGCACCACGATCGCGCCGAGCGAAACGGCGATCAGCGGAAGAATCGGCAGCCAGGCGAAGTTGATCGCGCTCAGGTTGAACGGGTTCATTTCACGTTGAGGGACTGCGACGGTGCGGCGAGCGACGCGAGCGCCGGGACGTGTGAAGTCTGCATCTCGAACCGCGCGGTTTGCACGCGCCCGAGCAGCAATGCGACCGATGGCTCGATCCGGCGCAGCAGCGGCCGCGGATAGAGCCCCATGAAGAGCATCAGCCCGATAACCGGGACCATCACGGCGATCTCGCGTCCGTTCAAGTCGCGTACCGTCTCGTTAACTGCCTTGGTGATTGGCCCCCACATGACGCGTTCATATGCCCACATCATATAGAGCGCGCCCAGGATGAGTCCCATCACGGCGAACACGGCCGCCACCCAAACCGAACTCAGGTATGCGCCGAGCAGTATCAGAAATTCGCCGACAAAACCGTTGAGGCCCGGCAGGCCAATCGAAGACAGCATCACGAACATGAATACGGCAGCGTAAATGGGTATGCTCCGCCAGAGTCCGCCGAACTCTGAAATCTCGCGCGTATGGCGGCGCAAGTAGATCATCCCGACCAGCAGGAAGAGCGCGCCGGTCGACAGTCCATGGTTCAGCATCTGGTAGATTGCACCGTCAACGCCTTGCGGGTCGAGCGCGAAAATTCCGAGCATCACGAAACCCAGGTGGCTCACCGATGAATACGCGACCAGCCGCTTAAGGTCGGGTTGCACCATGGCGACCAGCGCGCCGTAGAGGATCCCCACGACGGCCAGCGCCATGAAAAGGGGCGTCGCCTCGATCGCGACTTCGGGAAAGAGCGGGATCGCGAAGCGCAGGAAGCCGTACGTCCCCATCTTGAGCATCACGCCCGCCAGGATCACTGAACCTGCCGTCGGCGCCTCGGTATGCGCGTCGGGAAGCCAGGTATGCAGGGGCCACATCGGCACCTTGATTGCGAATGCGATCGCAAATCCGGCAAACAGCCAGCGCGCCTCGGTGGGCGTCAGCGGGACCTTGTAAAGTTCCGTCAGGTCGAAACTGAGATGCCCCAGGTGCTTCTCCGCCGCGCCAACGAGATAAAGAATCGCGACGAGCATCAGCAGCGAACCGAACATCGTGAAAAGCACGAACTTGAAAGTCGCGTAAAGCTTGCGGCCGTGACCCCAGATCCCGATGAGGAAGTACATCGGCACCAGCATCACTTCCCAAAAGGCATAGAACAGGAACAAGTCGATCGCGAGCAGCGCACCCAGCAGCCCGGTCTCGAGCAGCAACATGAAGAAACAGAACTCGCGCGGGCGGGTCTCGATATCGCCGCCGCCCGAGTACAGCAACGACAGCGAGATGAGCAATGTGGTCAGTATCACAAGGAAAAGACTGATGCCGTCCATCCCTATGTGGTACGAGATTCCGAATTGCGGAATCCACGTATATTGCTCGACGAATTGGTAGCCGGCTTCGCGAGGATCAAACGCGCCGAACAGATATAGGCTGATTGCAAGCGGCAACAATGAAAAAATAAACGCCGAGCGCCAGATTGACCCCTCCTCGTTCTGCAACAGGACAAGCAGCGCGCCGAGCAATGGAATGAAGATCAAGCCGGTTAGCCAGAAGCTGCCCATCAGCGTATCACCAGGTAGACGTAGTAGGCCGCGACGGCGAGTGCGCCGAGCAGGTAAACGAATGCATAATGCTGGACGTTGCCGCTCTCGACTTTACGCACCGCTTCGCCGCTTTCCTCGACTCGCAGCCCGAGACCGTCAGCAATACCGTCGATCACCATGACGTCGACACCGCGATGGAGCACGTAGGTCGAGATGAAGAACAGCGGCCGCGACACGATCAGGTCATAGAGCTCATCGATGTAGTATTTGCGCCGCAGCACGTTGTAGAGGGCCCGCATGCTTTCGGCGAATTGCCCGGCGAGCGCGGGAACCTGGATGTAAAAGATCCATGCGATCCCGATACCGATTATTGCGGTCAGGGTTGCGACGGCGCTTAGCACAAGGCTCGGCGAGAGATTGCTTCCGGCCATCGCTGCCGGCCGCGCCATTAATCCTGTCACCGGACCCGCGACGAGGGGTGCCAGGAAGCGGCTGAAAGCGCCGCCCCATATCATGCCCTCCGGAAGTTCCACCCATCCGCCAATAATCGAAAACACCGCGAGCACGATCAGCGGAATCGTCATCACGGGCGGCGACTCGTGTATGTGATGCTCCTTTTCGGAGGCTACCCGAGACTCGCCGTGGAACGTGACGAAAATTAACCGGAACATGTAGAAGCTCGTCAGTCCCGCGGTCACGAGACCGAGCAGCCACAGCCAGATATGACCTGAAGTGTACGTCGACTCGAGGATCAGGTCCTTCGAGAAATAGCCCGCAAAGAACGGGATGCCGCTGATCGCGAGCGCCGCGATGAGCATCGTCGTATACGTGATCGGCAGTTTGCGGCGCAGACCGCCCATCCGGTTCATGTCCTGCTCACCCTCGAGCGCATGCATAATCGAGCCGGCGCAGAGGAAGAGCAGCCCCTTGAAGAACGCATGCGTCATCAGGTGGAAGATTCCCGCGGCAAATGCTCCCACGCCGACACCCACCACCATGTAGCCGATCTGGCTTATCGTCGAATACGCGAGCACGCGCTTGATATCGGATTGGACGATCGCGACGGTCGCCGCGAAGAACGACGTGAGCGCGCCGATTATCGCAACGACCTGCATCGCGTCGGGCCCAAGCCGGTAGAGAAAGTTGAGCCGCGCGATCATGTAGACGCCCGCCGTCACCATGGTGGCGGCATGGATGAGAGCGCTCACCGGAGTCGGGCCGACCATCGCGTCGGGCAGCCACACGTAAAGCGGGACTTGCGCGGACTTGCCGGTAGCACCCAGGAAGAGCAGCAACGCGGCGGTAACTGCCACCGGTTGCAGCAGGTCGGCATGCGCATTCATCCCGACGAACGAAAGCGTCCAGACTCCATGCGCCGCGAGCGCGCCAACTATAGTGAGAATTCCCAGGATGAAACCGGCATCGCCGACCCGGTTGGTTATAAACGCCTTGCGTCCGTTGTAGGCGAATTCTGAATTGGAGTACCAAAAGGCGATCAGCAGGTACGAGCAGAGTCCCACGCCTTCCCATCCGACGAACATCAGGAGCAGATTGTCGGCGAGCACCAGCACGAGCATCGCGAGCGCGAACAGGTTCATGTACGCGAAGTAACGCGCGTAATCCTCGTCATGGGCCATGTACCCGCATGAGTAGAGATGGATAAAAGCGCCAACGCCGCTCACCACCAGCGTCATCACCGCCGAGAGCGCGTCGAAGCGGAGAGCGATGTCAACGTGAAAGTTGCCTGCCGATATCCACGGCCATAACGTGAACGCAAGTGCTCCGCCCGGCGGCATCATTCGCAGTTTTGCGAACGCCCAGAGCGCGACCGCGAACGCAAGAAAAATGACCGATGTCCCGACGAAGTTGACCGCGCCCCGTCCCGCCTTACGCCCGTAAAACAGGTTGAAGACGACACCAAGGGCCGGGAAGAACAGGATGAGCGCAAGCGGGGGAAAATCAATCGTCATTGCTTACCGGTGGCTTACCAGTGCAGGAGGTTCAGTTCGTCAACATTGACGGTCTCGCGGTTGCGGAAGAGCGCGATGATTATGGCGAGGCCGACCGCGGCCTCGGCCGCCGCCACCGTCATCACGAAAAACACGATCACTTGCCCGTCCATCGAACCCACGCTGCGCCCGAGCGCGACGAAGGCGAGGTTGACTGCGTTGAGCATCAACTCGATCGACATGAACATCACGATTACGTTGCGGCGTACCAGCACGCCCGCCACGCCGATCGCGAAGAGAATGGCGCTCAGCGCCATGAAGTAGCCGATTGGCGTCATGGCCGCGCACTCCCTAAGTTCTTCGATGCCTCGTTCGTTACACGCTCCGTCCGTGAGACGCTCGGCATGCGGCGCGCGAGTGCGACCGAACCTACGACCGCCGCGAGCAGCAGGAGCGAGGTCACCTCGAACGCGATCAGGTAGTCGGAAAACAGCACGCGCGCGAGACTCTCGATCGATCCATAACCGGTCGGAACCGCGCGCGATGAGTCGGTCGCGGGCGCGGACAAGAACATGACAAACAATTCTGCCACCAGCGCCGCCGCCGCGATCGCGCCAAAGAATTTGAGCGCCAGATGGCCGCCGAGGTCAGTCTCGGCCTGCAGGTTCAACAGCCAGATTACGAACAGGAACAGGATCATGATCGCGCCGACGTAGATGATTATCTGGAGAAAGCCGACTGTCACGGCGCCAAGCCCGATAAAGAGCGCGCCAATATCGACCAGCGCGAAGGCCAGCGCGAGCAGACAGTGCACCGGACTTCGCTGCAGGATCACGCCGAAGGCCGCGATAATCGCGAGCACTCCGAGAAATATAAAGAGCCAGAGGGGCATCAGTACTTTGCTCCCACTGCGACGACCACGAACGCGGTCGCGACCAGGTTTAGCAGTCCCAGCGGTACGAGGCCCTTCCATCCAAAGCGCATCAACTGGTCGTAGCGAAAGCGCGGTAACGTCCAACGCACCAAAATTTGCAGACAGCAAAAGATAACCGTCTTCGCCCAAAATGCGATTATTTGCAGGATCGCGACGGTCCAGTTTGGCAGGGCAAGGAACGCGCCATGCGGACCCGGGAAGTGAAACCCCTCGCGATATAGCCACGGCACCTGCCATCCGCCGAAAAAGAAAAGCGTTACTAATACCGACGTGAGCACGACCTCGGCAAAGTCGGTCATCATGAAGACCGCCTGTTTGCCCCCCGAGTACTCGGTAAAGTATCCCGCAACCAGTTCCGACTCGCCCTCGGGCAAATCAAACGGCACCCGCTTCGACTCCGCCATCCCCGCCGTCAGAAGCAGAAAGAACGACACCGGCTGCACCAGGATTCCCCAGCGCGGCAGCCATCCGAACCAAACGCCACCCTGGATTTTGCAAATCTCCTGCAAGTCCAGTGTTCCGTAAGTGATCACAACCGCGATAATCGCGAGTCCCATCGCGAGCTCGTACGAAATCATCTGGGCGCTGGCGCGTATCCCGCCAAGCAGCGACCAGCGGCTGTTCGAGGCCCAACCGCCGAGCGCCACACCATAAACGCCGACCCCGAGCACCGCCAGCACGTAGAGCGCAGAAACGTTGAGGTCGGCCGCTTGTAAGTTGATCGCATGGGATCCGATCTTGAGCACGTCGCCGATCGGCACAACCGCGAACGTCACCAGCACCGGAAAAAGCGCCAGAAACGGCGCGAGTCCGTGCAGGAAGCGGTCGGCGCCTTCCGGCACAAAATCTTCCTTGGTGAAGAGTTTTACCGAGTCCGCGAGCAGGGTGTTGACGAGCCCCAGGTTTGGCAGACCGAGCCGCCGCCCAATCCCGAAAATCGCCGCACGATTGGCGCCGATGCGGTCCTGGATAAGGGCGCTGCCCTTGCGCTCGAACCAAAGCAAAACGGCCGTCAGGTTCAACACCAGTACGAGGATTACGATCGCCTTGATTGCGCCGATCAGGAGTTCAGTCGTCACGTTGAGCCAGCTTGATAACTATCGGGACAGGTCGTCAGTCAGGTTTTCGAGGTAGTAGTTGCAGTTGAGCTGGATCATCGCCGCCCTCTTGCGAGGCTCTGCCCGGACCATAACGAAACCTTCAACGAGCACGCGTCACGCTTTCGGGAATCTGATGATAGCTAACGCAAATCCGAAGCTTTCGCCAGACTTCTCCATGTGGATCACGAACGAATTTTTTGATTGCCTCGCTCCGCTCGGCTGCGGACGGTTTCCTTAACGCTCGTCGCAGACTCCTTCGCTCGGTTCGCTTCGCTCACCTGGCGGCAGACTCCTTTGCTCGGCTCCGCTGCGCTCCGCCTAGTTTCAACTTGCGACCGCAGCGGGACTGGGCTATGGTCCCGCAGCCGCCAATAGGCGGCGGGAACGAGTTGTTATAGATATACGGAGAAGGTTAGCAAACCTCGTGACGCGCGCTACAGCTTCGAAACGGGTGCCATCAAGAATAACTATGCACCGCCACCTGTCGGCAATCATGGTTTGTTACGTTTTCATTATTTCGCGAATACGCGAGCATGGGGAATTGTGACGTGCGCGTGATTTCTGGAGAGGCTCACGGGCGCCGGATTAGTGCCCCGCGCGGGCTGGTGACGCGTCCCGCGACCGCGCGTGTGCGTGCCTCGATCTTCTCGCGTCTGGCTTCCCGCTTCGAACTCGAAGGCGCTCACGTCCTCGACCTGTTCGCGGGGAGCGGCTCGCTCGGACTGGAGGCACTCTCGCGCGGCGCCGCCCACGCCACCTTCGTCGATTCGTCCCGCACTGCCACGACGGCTATCGCGCGGAACCTGCGCGCGACCGGCTTCGATTCGCGAGCGCGCGTGCTCGCGCTGGAAGTGAAGCGTGCGCTTTCCGAACTCGCGGCCGCGGGCGAGCGTTTCGACCTGATATTCGTCGACGCGCCCTACCGCAGCGACTCGAGTGCGGCGGTGCTGGCGATACTTGCCGATTCGAGATTGGTTACCCTCGAGGGCTGGACCGTGGTGCGTCAATTCCATCGCGCACCCGCGCTGGCACCCGCGGGGTTTGAATGCGTAAGTGTGGCAAATCTAGGCGATCATCGGATCGCCCTTTACCGGCGCCTGGAACAGCCGCCGAAAATGAGCTCGGACGGTTTGCATGGTGAACAAAGCTAGAGAGCACACCCCGTTAATCGCGATCTACCCCGGCAGTTTCGATCCGATCCACAACGGCCACATCGACATCATCCGCCGCAGCGTCGTCATTTTTGACGAAGTGATCGTCGCCATCGCCTACAACCCGCACAAGGATTCGGCCCTGTTCTCGCCCGACGAGCGCGTCGAAATGATCCGCGAAGCCATCAAGGATCTCGAACCGCGCGCGCGCGTCGACAAGTTCAGCGGCCTCTCGGTCGATTACGCTGAGCGCATCGGCGCCCAGGTCATAATCCGCAGTCTGCGCGCCGTCACCGACTTCGACTACGAGCTTCAGATGGCGCAAATGAACAAGCAGATGAAGGCTACCATCGAGACCGTGTTCCTGTTCGCGAACCCTAAGCTCTTCTTCAGCGCTTCGCGCCTGATCAAGGAAGTCGCCGGGTATGGCAAGCGCCTGCCCGAGCTCGTGCCCGAGGCCGTGATGAACCGCTTGCGCGCGAAACTCAAAGTCGATTAGGCGCGTTTTCGTTTTTGGCGCGACGCTCTGCTTTTGCCGTTTGGCCGCGCGCCATCAGCCTTGCCCGTTTCGTCGCGCGCCTGCGAGGGCTACAATGCTCAGGCGGCTTTAGCCGCCTCGACTGGTTCGATGATAAAACTCAATCGCAGGATAGCCACGCTCAAGCATTCCGCCACGTTGGCAGCCGACGCCCGCGCCATGGAGATGAAGGCGGCGGGAATCGACGTCATCCCCCTTGCCGCCGGCGAACCCGACTTCGACACGCCCGAGCGGATTAAAGAAGCGGCGCGGCGCGCGTTAGCCGAAGGTAAGACCAAGTACACGGCCGTCGGCGGAATCCCGGAACTCAAAGACGCGATTCGGCTCAAGCTCAAGCGCGAGAATGGGCT
>Ga0209701_10001129_pt1 | contig 16761 bp, 15 predicted proteins | sample CZO8metaG_4_FD_188356 | JGI IMG/M metagenome (GOLD analysis project Ga0209701, IMG submission 188356) | Vadose zone soil microbial communities from the Eel River Critical Zone Observatory, Northern California, USA - CZOApr15con2H3.8 metaG... | ecosystem: Environmental > Terrestrial > Soil >... | reverse complement strand
AGAAGAAGGAAGAGAAGAAGAAAGAGGAGAAGAAGGAAGAAGAGAAGGTCTCCGAAGAAGAGGCCGCCGCAGGTTTGGGAGCGCTGTTCGGCTAAGCCGGGCATCGCTCCCGCCCGCACTCCGCCCCCTTCGTAGCTCGAGCCAGAGCCCAGCGCTTCGTCAGGCGGCTCCTTTCTTGGCCGCCTCTTGGGCCTTCTTGCTTCGCTCCTTCGCGGAGTAGCCGGTGGCCTGTTCGAGGAAAGCGTTGAAGGCCTTGATCGTCTGGGTGGCGATCTGGTCCGGGGCGCTCGTCTTCATGGTCGTGTCGACGAACAACTTCTTCCCGTCCGTCCAGGCGACCATCCTTTCGATCGCGCCGAACGACACGATGACGCGATTGCCCTCCAGGACGGCGCCTCCGAACGCATCGGTCGCGACTTTCCGGAGCCCGTCGCCCTCTAGGTCCTTGGCGACTCCTCTTCTCAGTTCGTATTCGCGCATCGTGATCCGATTCGGGAATTTCGGGCTCCCTATGAACGTTACGTCTCGAGAATCGCAATCGGATCGGCAGCGGTAAGCATGAACTCCTGCGCCTCGGAATAGGCCTGCCACACATCCTTGCAATCACACGAGAGATCTCCGAAGTTCTCGCGAAGACCCAAGGAGAACTCTTCGATGGCGCTCACGACCTTGCGGTCGCAGGAACCGCAGTTGTGCGCTCCCCGGACCATGCCGCCCGCCGTCGGGTGAGACTTCACATGGGCGTGCAGGTCCCGCGTCCGCTCGAGCACCTCGACGACGGACCACAACCACGGCGGCCGGTATTCTCCTCGGCGGAAGAGCCGGTCCACGATCGTGCGACTCTGGACGTTCACGGGGTTGAAGGAGATTGTGTCGCTGTGCGGATCTGCCTCATGCCCGGAATGAACCGCGTCCTCGATCGCCTCGCGCTCCGTGAGGAACGGGGGCTTGACCAGGAGGTACGTCTTGACGGTCGCACCCGCGGCACGCGCGAGGGCGGCTGCGTTCGCGTGTTCCTTCAGGCCCCACATCTTGTTGACGGCATGTCGGAGCACACGTTCGTTCGTCGATTCCAAGCCGAAAGCGATCTCGAGTTCCTCGACGTGGGTCATCGCCTCCTCGACCTGCTCCTTTCGCAACAGATGCGACAAAGTCTCGACGATCACCTTGTCGCAGCGATCGCCCAGTCCCGTGAGGATCTTCCTTCGGATCCCAGGGGCTACCTCGTGGTCGTCGAAAAAGTTCCCCGATGTGTACACCTTGACCATCGGCTGCGACTCGTGCTTCTGAAGGACGACGTCGAGCTGATGCGCGATGTCGGCGGAGCTGACCTCCTGGGCCACGTCGTTCACGTAGCCGCACATGGAGCAACCGCTGGCCCGCGCCCAGTAACAACCCCGCGTGCGGAAGATGATCACCCAGGCGTCCACGACCTTGCCGTGGAGCAGGTCCTTCTCGGTCCACGTGGAGATGTACTGCCGCGGATCGAAATCCCTCGGGCGTCGTTCGTCTTTCACGAGTTGTTGGAGACGCATGAGCGCGCGTCGAACGCGCCAAGCCGGAAAAACCTTCTCGCGCCTCAGCGACGCTGATCCCGGACCGCGGAGAGCCCCAGGATGGCCCCGACCGCGACGAATACGAACGCGAAGAACCGAAGGGCGAAACCCACGTCGGGCCCGATGAGGGCCCCGCCCCGGACGGACAGGGCCACTGGGAGATCTACGAGGACTTCGTAGATGACGAACAGGACCATGCCGAACCCCAGGAGACCGATTCCGCTTCCGGGGCTTCGGTGCCGGTGGACCACTGCCGTGGAGGTCGAGGTGGACGTGGAGGCTGCGTGAGAGACGGCAAGGCCGGGCGTCGCGGTCGCTACGACGCGTTCGGGCTTCGGGAGATCCGCCGCCGCATATCGGCGACATGCGTCGCACCACCATCGCGAGTATTGGGCAATCCATCGGAGCGAAGCGCCGCAGTTCGGGCACGCGAACTTCGCTTTCGCCTTCGGCGCGTACGCGCGGCAGGAATAGCAATACCATCGATCGTATTGCGGGACAAACGTCAATTCGCGACCGCACGTTGGACAAGGGTGTCGAACCCTGCCACGTGAGACGAATGCAGGGCGTACCGCGGTCGCTTGCGGGGTCGGGACCGTGATCACGACCGGTTGCGCGAGTGGCTCCACGACGATGGGAGCCGACCAGGCGGTCTCAACCGACAGTGTGCTCTCCACCGACTGCGTGGTCTCCCCCGACGGCGTCTCGGGGGACGTCGCGGTCTGCGGCATTGGTTCGGCAACCCTCTTCGGGACGGTCGCGGGGATCATTCGCGGGGCTGCCGAGAACATGGAGCGGGAGGCAGGCTTCGCTTCCCCGGCTTCCTTCACCTGGACCTCGGCGGCGGAAGAGCGCTGCGGAGCTTCCCGTCGGACTTCCTCCTGGATCCTCTCCGAGGTTTCTTTGATGAGGTCATCGGGCTTTTCTTGGGACGTCTCCTCGGGCTTCGCTTCGAGCACCGGTTCGGGAATCGTCCTTGCTGTGTCCGTCGATGTTTCCTCGGTCTTCTGTGTCGAGATTTCTTCCGCGGGCGATTGGAATCCCATCGCCGTCTCGATCTCATCCAGATAGCTCAGCAACCGTTCTCGGAGTTGCTCTTTGGTACCGCTCGGATTGAGGCTGTAGGCTTTGGCGAGGTCCATGAGGGTCGGTTTGCCCGCACGGGCGATGTCCGCACGAATGAGGGGAGGCTTCTGGATGGGGGTCGCCTCCTCCTCCACGACGGCGGTTTCCTGGTCCGACGACTCCTTCTCTTCCGTCGGTTCGTTCTCTTCCGTGGCGGTTTCCGTCGAGACTTCCACGGGTGGTACCTTTGTTTCCTCAGCTTTCGTGGACTCTGCAACGACCAGAGCGGCTTGCATCGCCGCGGCCGGTTCCGGGGAGATTGCCGGGGCCGGTTCGACCTTCGTCTCCATGAACTGGCCTTCCGGCGGATACGCGTTGCAGCGGAAACAATAATATTGATTGTATTGCGCGACGAAGGACAAGATTCCCGTGCACATCGGGCAGCGCTTGGCCCCTCCTTCGCCGAATCCTTCGGGCGCATACCGGCCGCAAGCGTAGCAATAGTTCCGGCGGTATTGCTCGAGAAAAGCGAGCTCGCTACCGCAGTTTGGGCAAGGAAGGCCGGTCACGCAATCGTGTGGAGGCCGGGTGGCTCGAATAAAGCCTTTTCCACGATTCCCAAGAATGAGATTGGAGCACAAACACGGGGAAGATTGCACGAAAAACGCTATTACTGGAACGCCGCATCGGCCGCTTGCGCCACCATAGCTCAGTCGGTAGAGCAGCCGCCTTGTAAGCGGCAGGTCGGGAGTTCAATTCTCCCTGGTGGCTTCTCAGTCGATGGGAACGGTCCTTTCCCGGACGCCGATCCGTCAACCATTTCGGGACCCGGCTACTCTAGGAGAAATCCCGCCTTGTTTTGTTCCCGAGGAACTTCGCGGAACTTGATGTCGACGTGGGCAGCGAGTTCCCGGGCCTCCGAGTTCAGAGCGCGGAGATGGTCCTTGTGAACCCGGTAACGTCCGGTCATCTGTCGGATCACGAGTTGCGAGTCCCCGCAGACGAGGTATGCGCCGCCCCTGGGACTCTGACGATCCCGGTCGCGCAGATCAAGGAGAAGGAAAATCAGTCCGGAGTACTCGGCGATGTTGTTGGTCCGCATCGGTCCGTTCGGCGTCTGAAGATCCGGGACATCGCGAACGAATTCGAGGTCTCCGATCACATAAGCGGCTTTCATCGGTCCCTTTCGGCCGAACTGGTTCCCGGGACAAGCACCGTCAAAGTAACAGACAACCCGCGGCTTGTCGCCCGACACCGTGACCGCAGCGACCAAGGCCGTCCATCACTTGAGGATGCCCACTCCTCGGTGCCTGCTGACGAGACCAGAATCGATTTCACTCTGTTTTCTTCCGCCTCGGTTTGCGCGCGACGACCGTCACGGCGGAAGCTTCAGGCCCGCCTGGACCGAACCTCCACGGTCTGTCTTCCACGACTCCAACCTCCACGAATCCCGCACGGCGGATCGTGTCGAAGTATTCCCCGCGGACCATCGCCGTCGCAACGCAGCCGCAATCGTCCTTGATCGGGCCGAGCGGCCGCTCCTGCACGATGTCGGAGACCACCAGGCGACCTCCAGGTTTCAGGATACGGAATGCATCGCGAAATACGTCGAGTTTCGCCGGACTCAGGTTGATCACGCAGTTGCTCACGACGGCTTCCGCAGACGCATCGGGGAGCGGGATGCGTTCGATGGGCGCGAGGAGGAACGAAACGTTCGAAATGCGGCGTCCTGCCGCGATGGCCCTGGCCCGCTCGATCATGACCGGCGTCATGTCGATCCCGATTGCCCGACCTTCGGGACCGACGAGCTCTGCGGCCAAGAACACGTCGATCCCCGCACCGCTGCCCAGGTCGACGACGGTCTCGCCTGGTTTCAGCTCCGCACGCCGCACCGGATTGCCGCTGCCGAGTCCAAGCACTGATTCCGTCGGAATCCGTGCGAGTTCCTCGGGCGAGTAACCCGCCGTGCAACACGCATCGCCTCCGCAACATCCTCCTGTCGTAGCGGCACGAGTGTATTGCTCCCGGACCTTTACGCGAACCGTCTCATTGCTCGCTGCCATGGATATCTACTATCGATTAGTAGTAGCCAAGTTCAAATACTCTCCCTTCCTCTCCCTACAAGATGGCGGAAGCCAAGGCACGGGCCCATACACTCCTCCAGGCGACTCTCGGGCCTTCCCTCGAGCGCATGGGGTCTACGCTTCGCGAACTCGGCCTGACCGGCCATGCCGCCGATGTGTTCTGCGCCTTGGTCCGGATGAGCCATGCGACCGCCGCGGACCTCATCCTGAAGACGGGGATTCCCGATTCGAAGATCTATTACGCCCTGGAGGAACTCGCCGAGAAGGGACTCGTGGAGGTCCAGAAGGGGAAACCGAAAACATACCGGGTCGTCCCGCCCAAAGAAGTCGAGATCCGGCTGCAGCGAAGGGTGGACGAGGAGTACGAACGGCGACAGACGGCGACCGCGCGATTGGTCTCTCTGCTCGAACCGCTTCGCGCGTCGACCACCTCCCCGACCACGGATCTCGCCTACATTGTGAAGGGGATTCCCAACATCGCCGCCCGCGCAAGCGGCCTCATCGCGAGCGCCCGCCGAGAAATCGTGGTCCTGGCCTCCGACGAGCCCTTCTTCCGGAAGATCGAGCGCGAGCTCGGGAAGGCGGCTCGTCGTCGCGTTAGTGTGAAGCTCGCAATTCCGGACATCGAGGTCGAGAAGGACCTTTCGAAGATGGCCGAGGTTCGTTCCATCCTCTGCAATTGCCTCTTGCTCGTCGTTGACGGGCAGCAAGTCCTCACGATGACTCGAATGATGGACGGCGACGCGTATGCTATCACATCGACCGACCCCACGCTGGTTCGGCTCGGCCTGGATTACTGGGAGAGCCCGCGCTGCTGTGTGATGTAACGACGACGGTTCCAAGAACCGATCGCAGGCCTCGCGCCGCTGCGCGTCGCACGAATTTCCTCCATAGGAAACGGATGTTGACGCAAGGGATGATATCTCGGCTCGAAGGAAAAGAGGAGTGGTTAAATACATTGTTATACAGTATTCATTTCGGCCCGACCGGGCCAGGCCCGTGGATGCTTCAGCCCCAGGAACTCGTGGTCGCCAAGTTGTTGCCCACGATCCGGGCTCGGCTCGCCCGGGAACTTCTCCGAACGTACAAGATGAAACAGACCGACGTGGCCCGATCCATGGGGATCACCCAAGCGGCCGTGAGCCACTACAATACACAAACCCGAGGCGTCGACCAAGAAATGGTCCACTTGTTCCCGGAGATCAAGCCGTTCGTCCACGACCTCGCCATGGGTATCGCCGAGGGGATGACCCTCTCGGACCAGATCGCCAGCGTGAATCAGTTCTGTTCGAACCTGATGCTCACGGCCCGCTTTTGCGAATATCACAAGGGCATGGGAGACATCGATCCGCACTGCACCGCCTGTTTCCCGACCCCTCCGCGGCCGTAGGTCGGCCAACTCGGATGCAGCCGCCGCTTACCTGCCGGGCGACGAGGTCCCTTCGATCAGCAATTTCATCTTCTTGAGGAAGACCGACTCGTCGAAGGCCTGGGCCCTCCGGATGCAGGCGTCCCTCATCGAAAGGAGCCGCGACTCGTCGAGTTCGCGAATCTTCTCCACGAACGGATCCGGGTTCGGAGGCAGGAGGTATCCCGTCTGACCGGGTTGGATGGTTTCCCGATACCCGCCTTCGTTCGTCGCGATCACGCACTTCCCGGAGGCCATGGCCTCCACCGGCGTGAGGCCGAAGTCCTCGTCCACGGCCGCGGTGATGAACCCGCGGCACCGCGCATACAGGTCGAGGAGCCGCTCCTCTAGGACCGGGCCGAGGACCGTGACATTCCGCGGTGGGTCGAGTCGCTCGAGATACCGCTTCGCCCGGTCCCCTGGGGCATGGCCGCCGACGAGGATCAGTCGCTCCGATGGGAGCCGACGGAAGACATCGAAGAGAAGATCGATCCGCTTTTCAGGGTACAACCGGCTCACACTGAGCCAGGCCTCACCGAGTTCTGTGAACCGGTACCGGGACGTAGCTACTGGCGGGTAGATGACCTCCGCCGGCCGACCGTAGTATTGACGGATTCGTTCATGGACCGTCTCGCTGATCCCGGCCATCCGATCGACATCGCGGATCGCGCGTCGCTCGACCCGTCCATGGAGGGCGGTCCAAGCGCGGGCGACGCCCCGAATCCCGGGGGTGAGGCGGGACAGCATCGCCTGCCGTTGATCGAAGAAACTGCGAGTGGGTGTGAGGCAGTAGTATGCGTTCGGATGGTGGCGTCGGGCCGCATACAGGGCCCAATTCCCGATGATGAGATGGAAGTCGTAGCCGTCGAGGCGGGATCGACGGAACCTCCAGGACGCGTGGATCTGTTTCAGGGGCGGCGTCCGGACGACGCGGCCCAGCGAGACGACACGAATTCCAGGATACCCGGCTCTCGCCGGCAGTTCCGGATCGTATTGCGTCGTGATGAGGTCCGCATCGAACTGGCTCGCGAGGAGCAAGGCGACCCGCTCTCCACCGCCCATCGTCTCGAGGAAATCATAGAAAACCGCGAGCTTCACAGGAGAACCGCCTTGAGCGCCACCTTCATGCGAGGACGGACTCCCGGAGCCCCACGCCGTACCGACGGAGCCATGTCCCCACCGTCCTCGGACCGACACGGGTTTGAAGCGCGCGACCGCGTCGCTTCGCGAGCGCGCGAGGAATTCCTGCGTATCCGTCGATCCGCGCGCGCGCCATCGCCCTAACGACCACGCCGGCGGCCGGTTGCCCTCCCTCGCGGGTCGCCGCCGCGTGGTCCCAAGGTAGCGGGCCCGCGATGTTCCGCGCAAGATTCCAGGGAATGGCCATGCTCGCGTATCTCCACGGATAGTTTTGCACGAGGTTCCAGATCCGGTTGCGCTCGCAGAGGTAGACCCGCATGGGGTTCGCGCTTCCGAAGGAAGCGGAGAATTTGTGATGGACGATGGCCTGCGGGGCGAAACGGGCGTCCCAGCCCGCCAGGCGGATCCGCCAGGCGAGGTCAAGGTCTTCATAGTAGGCCAGGAAGGCCTCGTCGAACACTCCGACGGTTTGAAGGGCCTCGCGCGTGTACAAACCGGCTCCGGCCGTCGGGCCGAACACGTCGAATGCGGTATCGTACTGCCCTTCATCGGGCTGATTCCATCCTCGGTCCATCCCGCTGCCGTCCGGTGCAATGCACAGCCCGGTGGAATTGAGGATCCGAGAGCGGTCCATGAGGAAGAGTTTGCTCGCGACCATGGCGACCCCGGGCTTCGCGCCACGGACCAGCTCCGTGAGCCATTCGGGGTCCACCCGAGTGTCGTTGTTCAGCGTGACGACGTGAGCGCAATCCGGGTCTTCCAAGGCCTTCCGGATCCCCGCGTTGGAGCCCCGCGCGAAATGGAGGTTCTCCGGCAATCCGAGGAGGATGGTTTCCGGAAACTCGTCGTGGACGATTGCTCGCGAACCGTCCGTGCTTCCGTTGTCCACGACGAGGACACGAAAGCGGGGATAGGTCTGCGCCAAGGCCGACCGGAGGCAGTCCCTGATGTACCCTGCGCCGTTCCAGTTCAGGATCACGACGTAGGAGAGTTCCTCCATGTGTTTCGCGGGTACGCTTCGACACGATTAGAACCTGACGAGATGGTGGCGTCTCTCCAGCCGTCCCGTACTTGTACAGGCATAAAGATGGCCGGGCGTGAGGTCCCGATCCTCGCGGGAGAACCCGGACGCCGACTCGATTCGTGTCCAAGCGGTCCCCCGCTGCCCCATGTGCGACGGACTCGGCCCAGTCCTGTACGAAGGGCTCCGAGATCGGTATTGGGACGCCCTCGGCGTCTGGTCGTACCGCCGTTGCACATCCTGCTCCCACCTCTGGCTCGACCCCAGGCCCATCCCGGAGGACGTGGGGAAGCTATACGCCTCGTACTTCACGCACGGCATCGAGCGACCCGACCCGTTCACGGGAGACGGGATCTGGCCGCGATTCCGTCGAGGGGTGATGCAATCTCTTGGTTACCCCGGCATCGCACGCGACGGGACCGAGTCCCTCTTCGGGCGCATCGCGCGACTCATCCCTCCTGTCTGGGAAGAGTGCGAAGAACTTTGTCGCTCCGTTGCCGGGCCGCCCCGCGGCATCCTGCTCGATGTCGGTTGCGGGGACGGCACCTACCTCCGCACGATGCGCGACCTTGGCTGGAAGGTGAGGGGCCTCGAGCCTGATGCACAGGCAGTCTCTGTGGCTCGCGCCCATGGTCTCGACGTGGTCGAAGGGACCGTCGAATCGAGTCTGCGGGACCGAGACGCGTATGACGTGATAACCATGAGCCATGTGATCGAGCACGTCGTCGATCCCGCCCAAGTCTTGACCGTCGTGCGAGACGCTCTCCGACCCGGCGGGACGCTCCTCCTCATCACTCCGAACGCAGGGAGCCTCGGTCATCGACGGTTCGGTGCATCATGGTACCACCTCGATCCACCGCGTCACCTGCAGTTGTTCACTGTCGCCAACCTCGCCGCTCGGACGGCGGCCGCGGGTCTCGCCACCCTCCGATGGAGGACGACCGGGCGAGGGCATTTGGTGTACGACGCGAGCCGCTCGATCGAGCGAACCGGCCGATTCGATCTCCGTGATTCCTCCCGACAGGCGAGTCGCGGCGATCAGGCCTTTCGCCTCTTCGAGGAGGTCCTCCTCATGGCAAAGCCAGATTGGGGCGAGGAGATCCTCTTCTTCGCGACGAAATCCGCTTCCTGACGAACCATGGTCGATCAGGAGATCTTCGTCGTCTCGGCCAGCAGGAGCCTCATCCGGTCGACGAAGATGGACGTGTCGAAGTCGCGGGCACGAGCTTCGCACGCTGAACGCATCGCCTCCAGGTCCGTCTTCGCAGCTTCCGCGATGGCGGCGGCGAGCGCCTCGGGAGTCGGAGGAACGAGCCAACCAGTCCGGCCAGGGATGACGCTCTCGCGGAACCCTCCCTCGTCGACCGCGACGACCGCCTTGCCCGACGCCATCGCCTCGACCGGGGCCAGCCCGAAATCCTCGTCCTGGGCGGACGCGACCAATCCGCGGCAATTCGCATACAATTTTCGCAATCGGTTCTCCTCGATTTCCCCGAGGAACTCAACGTTATCAGGAGGCCGGAGGGATCGGACGAAGCGAGCCATGGACTGCCCGCTCTGCGGTCCTCCCACCACTAGCACACGCTCGTCCGGTCGGAGTCGGAACGCCTCGACGAGGAGGTCGATCCGTTTCTCGTGCGACAGTCGCGACACCGAAAGCCAGGTGTCTCCGACCTTTTGAAACCGATAGGAGGAGACGTCGACGGGCGGATAGACGACCGCGGCCGCCTTCCGATGAAGGAACCGCTCGATCCGTCCGGCCACGTTGCGGCTGTTCGCGACGATCGTCCCGACATCCTGGACCGCCTGCTCGTATCGGGGCCGGCGTCGCTCGATCCACCGTCGGGCCACGGGCCTCTGGATGGAGGAAAGGGAGGACAGAAACGAATCCCGCAGGTCGTAGAAGATCCGGACCGGCGTGTGACAGTACCAAAGGTTCGGGCGAAGGCGGGGCGCCGCGAACACGGCCCAGTTCCCGGAGAGCACGTACGCGTCGTGGTCCGGAATGTCCGCGGTCTCGAACGCCCGGGCCTGTCGGTCCTGCCTCAAGGGAGCTCGTCGGGGCACCCGGGCGATTTCGTGGAGCCGGACGGACGGCATGCCGGCCCGCGAAGGCAGGGCCGGGTCCAGGTCCGTGACGAATAGGTCGGCATCGAACGCCGCCGCCAAGGTCAACGCGACCCGTTCCCCTCCGCCGATGAAGCGCAGGTGGTCGTGGAGGACCGCGACCCGCATCGGTCCGCGGATGGGGTCGTCGGCCATAAAGCGAGCGACTCAGCACGTCGCGGGCGTGCAACCCCAGGCGATCCAGTACAGCTTCGCGTATCCGTTGTCGAAGACTTTGATGAAGGGTGCGGAATCGAACTTCCCGATGACCTTGGGGTCCATCGGGGCCGCGGTCTCCCAGGGCGTCAGCCTCACCCCTGCCTCCATGTCTCGGTCGATCCAAACGTAGGTCCCGTCCTTGCGGCCCGAGGGAGAATCGATCCCGCTTAGGCCCGCGTAAGGATCCGTCATGGTAAACGGCGTCCGCGTCCGGTCCCACGTAGCGTTGAGCCCACCGAAGCCGAAGACGGTGGTCGACCCATGGTGGTCGGAGACGACCAAGCCGCGGGCATGATCCCTTGCCCAATACGCCGGGTCGACCGCTGCAGGGATGGTCCCCTCGCGCCAGCCTGCCAGGGTGGATGCCGGCGGGATGGCCGAGAATGCATTCGCGCCGAGGATGAGTCCGAGGACGACGAGCGTCGCCATCCGACGCCCTTTGCGAACCGCGGCCAGGTCCAGGGTGCGGAAGAATCCGACCCCTGCGAAGATTGCGAAGGGCACCACGAGATACTCCATGTGCCGATAGGGAATGAGGACGCGAGGCGCGATCGTGATTCCGACGACGGCGGAAGCGAGGAGTGCGACGAGCCAGGCGTTGACCGCGAGGCCGTCCCTGTCGAAGTCGAGGAACGGCCGACCGGGGGCGGAGAACGACATCAGGAGGACGAGAGGGACGAAGTACAGGAGGCCCTCCGCGGGGACCCGGAAGCTCGTCCCCGGAACCCCCGCGACGACGGTCACGACCCCGAGCAGCAGAATCGTTCCGGCCGCGGCGGCGTACGCCGCGCTCCGGCGGCGGAGGCCCGGATAGGCCGGCCGATACCGCCAACGGACTCGGGTCCGGGCGAAGATGAGGGCCGCGAGGAGCCCGATCCCGATCGGGAAGAGGAGTATGAGGGCCCACCACGGCCGGATGTCCACATCGCTCAGGATGGAGTCCCGAAACGTCGTCGCGTATCCCAGCCAATAGGCAAAGGTCCCCGTGAGGAGGATTGCCGCATACGCGACTTCCCGCCTCGTCCCGGCGGTCCATCGCCACGGGGTCGCGAGCCCGCGAAACACGATGGTGCCGAGGACCATGAGGAGGAAGAAGTAGAGGGAGAGGTGGTGGGTGGCCACGAGCGCCCCCGTCACCAGGACGAGGGGGACGAGAGCGGCGCGGTCGGTCCGAAGACGGAGGAAGAGGAGGAGCCCCGTGAGCACCAAGAGGTCCCCCAGGCTGGCGGGCGCCGCGTGCGCGGTCGTGTAGGCCTGGGGGATCGCTCCCATCAGGAACGCGGCCGCGAAGAGGGCGACCCGGGCGTCGCCGGTGATGCGATGCGCGATCAGAAACATCGGCACGACCGCGAGGGCGCCCAGGAGGGGGACAAGCAGGTTCAGGACGGTCGGCACGTCGAGACCTGCGAGCTCGACAAGCCCTTCTTGGATGAAGAACATCCCCGGGAAGTAGGGGTAGGTGATGCCCCATCCATAGTATACGTTCGAAACGTGACCGGTCCGCACGAGGTCCCGGAGGATTGCAAAGTATTCGCCGGTGTCGGAGCCCCAGTAGAGGAAGGACAGGAGGGGCGAGAGCCGGATCGCGACGGACCCGATCAGGATCGCCATGACGCCGAGGGCCGTGGACTTCCTCATCAGGCGGCGAACCGGCGGACCTATCTAAAGGGTTTATCCGAGTCTGGGCCCCCCCGCTGGAACACCGACGCAACCTTTTTGCCCGCTGCCCTTCTGTCCCCGCCGATGGCGCGTCGGTGTCCCGAATGTTACACCGAATTGCCGGACGACGCCGTCTGGGTCTGCCCTCACTGCGGCTACACCCTCCGACTGCCGGGGACCGCGAAGGCGGGCATCGTGCTCATGGTCATCGGACTCGGCCTCCTTGGAGCCTACGTCTACGGGCCGATGAATCTGGGCCTGAACTCCGGCTTCCTTCCGACCGACATCGCAAACTTGCTGATCGCGGAGTTCCCGCTCCTCGTCCTCGGCGCGTTCGGCCTCGGAGCCTTCCTTGCTGCCGCCGCGGCCCTCAAGATCCGGAGCGAACAGGCGCGCGTCGCCGCGGCCTAGAAGAAATCGTCGAGCTTCAGGTCCTGCGTTTGATCGTTCGTGAAGAGCGACGTGATGGCGTCCTCGATCAGGCCGATCCGCTGTCGCAGGTAGTTCGACACCTCAAATTGCGTGCTGATCCGCTTCGAGATCTCCAGGTACTTCTTCACCGAGCTCTCGTGGACCGTGAGGGTCAGGTTCCCGTTGCATTCGAGACATCGACCCCGGAGCGGGATCCGCCGATACTTTTCTCCGCACTTCGTGCAACGGACCTGCTGGCTTGAGAATGCCTTGAGGTTCCCGATCAGGTCGGGGAGGAAGTGATGGACGACGATCCGCGCGACCACGTCGTTCGGGTCCACGGCCCGGATGCGCAGTGCAAGGTCGAGCTGCTTGTCGATCTTTTCCGCCATCGATCCCTCGCCGTACGCGGAGGCGAGCGGTCCTTGCGCGACCCCATGCGTCTCATGCGTGTAGGCGAACCCCTCGTATTGGAGCACGCTCCCGATCCGCTTGCCGACCGTGTCGATCTGCGGTTCCACCTCCCGCGGGTGGTCGAAGCGATCCGCGGCCTCGTAGAGGGCCATCGGATAGGAGGCGGACACATCCAGGTTGTGGGCCTCCTTGTCGATCTCGTTCGGATCGATCCGTGTCGTGAGGACGAGCGGCGCATCCATGAGGCCGCCCCGTTTGTCCGGGAGGAACGACCGGGAGAAGTTGAGAAGGCAGTCCAGGAGAAGGATCACGGAGTCCTCGTCGCCGTCGCAGTTCCGCCTCCGGGCCGCGATGAGATAGGGGTGGGCGAAGCAGGCCCTCGCGTCCGTGAAGCCGACGATCCGCGCCAGGACCCCGCCGCTCGTGTGGGGCGCGAGCGTCACAACGAGGTGTCCGAGGAGATCGTCCGGAGACTTCGCGTTGTAGAAGCGCCCCAGGCCGTAGAGGCGTTCGAGGAGGTCGTCGATGAACCCCGCGACGCGGACGAGGTACTCGCCGCCCGAGCGCGCGACGAGGATGTCCTGGGGACGAAGTTCGAGGACTTGGTCCTCGGTCTTCAGGGGGCGGCCAGTGGTATCGCGGTGGTACCCGAGACGTTCGGCCTGCTCCACCGTGATGCCGGCCTCCTTGGGCGTGAAGTGGGTGAGGGGCAGATTCGTCATGTCGAAGCGGCTCGTGCCATCCTTGAACACGTAGATTTCGTGCTTGGCCCTCAGGATGCCCTTCTCGATGGGTTCGGGGGTCTTCGTCTTCGAGATCATTCCCTGGACCGCTTTGATCTCGCTGGGCCGAGATTCGCCGAGGCGCTCGAGCGCGGCGCGCAGGATGTCCCCCAGGGGGATCCGTTGGCGCGCGGGTCCGTTCCGGGAGGTCGTGTGGCCGCCGCAGGAGCACTTCGGAAGGAACCATCGCTTGCCGCACGCCGAGCAGACCCTGAGTCCGACCTCCACCTCGATTGTGTCCTTCGAGGCCGCATCGAGGAGTTGACGTTGCGCACCTCCTTCGTGGCCGATGGGGAAGAGGGAATGGGGTGCGGGCTGCATCTTCCGCGGCGCCGCCTTTTCGGGACGGGCCATGCGGGCGCCGATGCGCGTCGGCCCACGGGCCCGGATCGGGAATCCGGCTAAGGCGGACACGAACCCCAGCGGGTCGGTCGCCTCCGGCGCGGGGGACAACTGCAACGTGGGCCGGTCCGCGTCGATCCCAAGGGCGGCAAGAAGCGAGTCCGTGTGACGCTCGAGGATGAGTTCGCTCGCACGGACGGCGAAGAGGGCGCCGAGCCGGACGAGTATGTCGCGGAATTCCTCGTCTCCGGGGACGACGAGGCGTCCGTGTGCAATCCGACCCTCGGTCGCAATGCGCTCGCGGAGGAGGCTCAGCTCCTCGACTGTGAAATCGTGGAAGAATAGGTTGTACCGAGGATGGAGCGGAACTCCGAGCTCCCTCGACCAGGCGAGGGCTTGGGAGGCCGTCGCCGCCTCCCATCCCGGCGGCAATTCGCCGAGCGCCTTACGAAGAAGGAGTCCGTACCATTCGAGCGAGAAGGTGCCCGGCATGAGGACGTGGTTGTTCTCGAGGAACTCGCCGAACGGGACGAGGACCTCTCCGAGATCGGCGATGACGCGCACGTGTCCCGAGAGACGCTTCGCCCCCTCGGCATCCAACACCTCGACGAAGTCTCCTGTGTCCAGGACGACGAGGGGGCCCTCGATCGTGTCGCATGGGGTGACAGCACCGGCCTTTCCAGGGCGTTCCATCTTGATCTGCGTGCCGACCGCGATGAAGTCGTCGAGGATGTGCATCGTCGCGGGATGAAGGGCCACGGCCGCGAGCCCCGTCGCCCGGGTCCGCCCGTACCGGAGGCGGAGGCCGCCGGGCCGACTCGGGTGACAGAGGACGGGCCGGCCCGCGATGATGTTCTCGATGAACACCTCGCTCGGCTCCACGCCGACATCTTCTTTCGTGTCCTCAGGCCCTGCGTTTTTCATCTCCATGTACGCATCGATGAACTCCCAGCCGTCGATCCGCAACTTTCGAACGTGTTTCTGGATTTTCGGTGCTTTGAGGCACATCCCGTCCGCGATGACGAGGCACGCGCCCCCGCGGATCCGGTTCGTCTCGATCCGGGGTAGGTCCCGGAAGCCACTGATCTCGGCGTCCTCGGTCCCTTCGCCGTTGATCGCCACCGGGCAGTTCGAGACGATGAGAGAAATTTCCTCTTCGGACGGAGTGTACTGGAGGTGCTGGACCTGTTTGTACAGCGGGATTTCTTCCTTGAAACGCTCGACCTCTTCGCGGGTGGGCTGGTATCTGCCGATGTCGAGTTCCCGCCGGACGACGTCCGCGATGAGGACGCTCAGGGCTTGGCCGGTCCCGCCGGCGGACCGGATCGGTCCGGCGTAGGACAAGTCGACGTACGAGCTTCCGTCCCGGTTCCTCTTGATCTTCACGGTCGCGAGGCCTTCCAGCGGCGCGACCAGGATCCCTTCCGTCAGGATGGCGAGGCCGACTCGAACCGCGCGATCGACCGCCTTCTCCTTGCTCGCGGCGGGACGTCCGGCCATCTCCTTCGCGACGAGGATGGCCAATTCCTCCCGGTCGTACTGCTTCGCTAACTCGCGGATCCTTCGGGCGACCCCTTCCACCTCGTACCCCTCGAGCAGCTTCTCCACTCGAGAGGCGAGGTCGTCCGTGAGAGGGATCTCGACATCCAATTCCGGATCGAACCCACGGGCCCTGGCGGCACGGGCGAGGGAGTAGCTCGCCGTGACCTGCGCCGTCAGGCTGTCGAGATAGGAGCGGATCTCCTCTGAAACGACGGGCGAACCCATTCCATCCCTTCGATGAGCGAAAGCGCCGGCGCGTATCCGGAGGACGGCGTATATGTCTTTGTGCTCGCGGGAATGCGGACCCGTGACATTCCGCGTGTGAAGCTTTATCGTCTTCGAGCGAGATGTTTTCCCGCGTCATGCTTCAACTCCGAGATCCGGACTCGTTTCAGAAGTCGGTGTTGCAGTCCAACGAACCGACGGTCGTGATGTTCTGGGCCACGTGGTGTCCCTTCAGCCGTCGCTTCAACGCGGAGTTCCAGAAGCTCGAGTCCGCCCGGCCCTGGCGTTTCGCCGCGGTGTATCTCGACGACGAAGACAATCCCCTGTGGGAGGAGTACGCGGTCGAGGTCGTCCCGACGCTCGCCTTGTTCCGCGACGGGAAGCTCGTCGATCGCCTCGATGGAGTCCTTGGATACGGGATCGATCGGCGGATGGTTGAAGACTTCGTCCAGCGAGTCCAGCTCGCTGTCGCGTGAGCCCCTTTGCTCTCGCCTCTGATTCTCAGGTCGGCACGTTTTTAGCGTTCGCTCGGGGATGAAATCGCGTGCGAAAAATTCGCAGCGGAGTCTACGGACTCAACCCGCTTTTGGACGGCGGGATGAATGAGAACAGCACGACCGTCGTGATCGGCCGTTCCGGGGCGGGCAAGACTACTCTCGCGACTCAATTCATCCGCCGGGGCTTGCAAGAAGGTCAAGAAGGCGTGTTCGTGAGCCTCGACGAGAACAAGGAACAGATCATCCGCGAGGCCGTCGAGATGGGGTGGACGGACATCCTCGAATACCTG
>Ga0209701_10001128_pt1 | contig 16767 bp, 13 predicted proteins | sample CZO8metaG_4_FD_188356 | JGI IMG/M metagenome (GOLD analysis project Ga0209701, IMG submission 188356) | Vadose zone soil microbial communities from the Eel River Critical Zone Observatory, Northern California, USA - CZOApr15con2H3.8 metaG... | ecosystem: Environmental > Terrestrial > Soil >... | reverse complement strand
ACTCAGAGTTTCAGGAGACGGAAATGAGTAAAGGCATCATCGTGCTGATTGTCTTGGCGGTCGTTGTCGGACTTGTCTTCATGCAGTACGTGGGTGTGCGCAACACGCTGGTCAGCAAGGACCAGGCGGTGAAAGCGGCATGGTCGCAGGTGGATATCGTTTTGCAGCGCCGCGCCGACCTGATCCCAAACCTAGTGGAGACGGTGAAGGGATTCGCGCAGCAGGAGCAAACTGTCTTCGGGGACATCGCGAGAGCGCGCTCGGCGTTGCTTTCCGCCGGAACGCCATCGGAGAAGATTGCCGCCAACCAGCAACTCGATGGCGCACTCGGGCGGTTGCTGGTGATCGTCGAGAACTATCCCCAGCTCAAGTCCAATGAAAACTTCCTGCGCTTGCAGGATGAGCTGGCAGGCACTGAGAACCGGATCGCAGTGGAGCGCAAGCGCTACAACGACGCTTTGCAGGACTACAACACCTACTTGCTCAAGTTCCCCAACAATCTGATTGCTGGTTTTGCCGGGTTCAAAGCGAATGAGGCATATTTCCAGGCTTCTGAAGCTTCTCGCCAGACTCCGAAGGTGGACTTTGGCACCAAGCCAGCACCCCAGACAGCACCGGCTCCGGCACGGTAGTAGGGTGTCGCCGGGACAATTCGTGCCGTTAATCGGAGCAAGCTTCCCAGCTGTCGATCAGATATCACGTTTGTATTGAATAACTTACACGAGCAACCCGCGATGGCGGCTGGGCTTCTAATCCGAGTTGGGAGGTGCCTATGTATCCGACCAAACGGAAGTATGTCCTGCTCAGTGGTGCGTTGCTGTTGGCGATGGTGCTGGCAACGGCTGGCATCGCGGGGTCGAACCACCGGCCGGACCCCGTTACGGTGCCAGAACGCACATCCATCCACGTGACTCTGGATCAAGCGCTGACGAGCAACCAGAGCAGGCCAGGGGATCGCTTTGACGCGACCGTGGCAGAGCCGATCCTGGTTTCCGATAAAGTGGTCATCCCTCAGGGCGCCCACGTCGGAGGCGTCGTGGTTGATGCACATGAGTCGGGACGACTAATGGGTCGAGCCCGGTTACAGCTCGCGCTGCAAAGCATCGAACTCGACGGTAAGCAGTATGAGATTCGCACTGCTTATTCCCACAGGATTGGGGGGAACCACAAGAAGCGGAACTTCGCTTGGATTGGTGGAGGGACGGGTGGAGGACTTCTGATTGGCGCCCTCGCCGCCGGCGGTAAAGGCGCTCTGATCGGCGGGCCCATCGGGGCGGGCGCCGGGACAGCGGTAGCCTTCTTCACTGGGAAGAAAGACATCAGACTTCCCGCCGAGACTCCGCTCACGTTTAAACTGGCTGAGCCCGTCACCGTCGAACTGAAAAGCTAGTCGTTTCCACGATCGTTCAGCGCCTGGAGGGCGGACGAAACTTGTCCGGAGGGGGGAGTGGCCCCCGCCGCCCTCCTGACCAACCTTGCAGCCATTCCGCCAGAGACGAACGTCCCACTCTTCTCGGAGGCACCCCTCGATCTATTTGCCTCGGTCTGCGGTAGCAGTTTCGTTAGCGGTGGCAGAAAACCAAACATAAGGGGGTGTCGCACGTCACATCTCCCACGCGGACGAAGTGATACAACCTGAGAGGTCTCCCCAAATTTCCTCCCGTTCCGAAGTCTTGGACGCAGGAGGATTTCCATGTTTGGTGGCGGACGGCAGACTCTATACCTGCTCGGCACTTCTTATTTACTCACCCTGATCCTGGCCGGAGGCGTCCTGCGGGCGCAGGACGCCTCTACGGGCGCTCTGCGCGGGACTGTCCTGGACGCGCAGGGGGCAGCGATTGCGGCGGCTGACATCGTTGCCATTCGCGTGGATACGGGAATCCGCTATCACAGCGCAACCGATGCGGAGGGCCGCTTCAAGCTCGACCTGCTGCCTCCTGGGGAATACTCGGCGCGAGCGGAGGCGGAGGGCATGCTGCCGCAGAACTCGCCGCTCGTTCGAGTAGAGGTCGGCGCGGCGACAGAATTGGCGTTCAAGTTGGCGGTGGCTGGTGCCAAGGAGTCACTTACCGTCTCGGACGCGCCGCCGCTGGTGGAGACTCAGCCCAGCGCGGTTTCGGCGCTGGTGGACGAGCGGGCGATTGGGAATCTGCCGCTCCTTGGGCGGCGCTATACCGATCTCTCACTGCTGGCGCCGGGGGTGACGCAGGATCCGCGGGGGCTGACTTCGAGTTCGAACGGCGATCTCGCCTTTGGAGGTATCCGCGGTTACCAATCCAGCTACCTAGTGGACGGCGCCGACAATAACAATGGTTTCTTCGCGCAGGCACGAGGACGGTATCGAGCGCCTTATCAGTTTTCGAACGAAGTGGTGCAGGAGTTTCGTGTTTCTTCCAACACTTATGGGGCGGAACTGGGACGCGCGGGCGGAGCGGTGGTCAACGTGGTCACGAAGTCCGGGTCGAATCACTGGCACGGGACGGGCTTCTATTTTCTGCGTGACAGCGCGTTCGGGGCGACTCCGCCGTTCGTGGGGTTCAAAACGAAGGACCAGCAACACCAGTTCGGAGGGACGCTGGGCGGACCCCTCAAGCGCAACAAGTTTTTCTTTTTTGCGGGATACGACCAGCACACTTTTCACGATCCCGCGGTGGTGGAGTTTGATAGCGGTTCGACCGTGGTGGTGCCCCAGTTGGGCACGCCCTCGCATCCTCTGGACTACGAGATCTGCGATCCCGCGATTGGGGGGCAGGCCTGTGACCAGACTCTGGTGTTCGCATCGGCCGCCCAGCTTTCCACCCTCGGCGGAGCATTCCCCGGGAAGATGTTGGGCAATAGCGGCTTCGTGAAGCTGGATTATTCGTTGAGCCCGAAGCAGTTTCTTACAGCGCGCTTGAACACGTCGCGGTATTACGGAACGAACAATGTGTTCTTCGATCCGGCCAGTCCGATCACAAATTTCGCGATGAGTTCGAACGGTGAAGAGGACGTCAAGACGGAAAGCGCATCGCTGGCTTTGCTGAGTGGGCTCACGCCTAAGCTGACCAGTCACCTGCGGGCGCAGTTCTCGCGCGACTTGCAGCAGTCGTTTGCAAATTCCACGGATGTGCGAACGCGCATCTACAACGTGATTGAAGGGTTCGGGCAATCGTCGATCCTGCCTCGGCAGACGCGAGAGCATCGTCTCCATCTGGCCGAGACGTTGAGCGTGGTGGGTGGCCGTCACGACTGGAAGTTCGGCGGCGACGCCATGTTCACATGGGACTACAACTACTTTCCGTCGCTGTTCGGCGGTGAGTACCTTTACGACGACATTAGTGTCGACCCTTTTACTTTTGTGCCCGAGCATGGCGGCCTGCGGATCACGCCGCTGCGCGCGTGGGCGCACGGCGTCCCGCGATACTACCTGCAGAACTTTGGGAATCCTGTGTCGCATCCCAACAGCAATGACTATTCGGCATTCGTGCAGGACACGATAAGGCTGACGGGGCGGCTGGCGGTGAGTCTGGGCGTGCGTTACGACATGCAATCGTTCAGCAGCAAGGATCTGGCGAACAATCCGCTCTGGCCGGCGTCAGGGAAAATGCCCTCGGATAAGAACAATTTCTCGCCCCGGGTCGGATTCGCGTATTCCATCGGAGATCAGCGGCCGCTGGTGGTGCGCGGCGGATTCGGGATCTTCTATACGCGGCTGCCACAGATTTACGAAGCGGCGGTCATTAACAACGACGGACTGACCGGAACCTTTCTCTTTCTGGATAACGCGGATACGACCGAGCATCAGATATTTCCCACCTACCCGAACGCGATGGTGACGTGCACTCGCGGGCCGGTGCCATGCATGCCGCCTGACGCGCTAAAGCCGTATCTGACCAGCGATGTCTCCGCATTCGCGCCGAACTTCATTACCCCCAAAGTGCAGCAGGGAAGCTTCAGCCTCGAGCGGGAGTTCGCGGACCGGTTTGCCGTGGGAGTGTCCTATTTGTACGTGCATGGCGAGAACCTGATTCGGGCGCGAGATGTGAACCTTCCGCCACCGACGGAATACAGCTACCCCATTTATGACGCGACCGGTAACAACTTCACCGACTCCTTCTACCCGGTGGATTCGTTTGGGACGTGGCAGACGCAGCAGAGCATGAGCTGTCCATTTCCTCCGTGCATCAATGATGTGGCGCGGCCGGTCCCGCAATTGAGCGCGATCAATCAGTTTGAGAGCGCTGCCACCAGCATCTACCACGGCATGACGGTGTCGGTTCGCCGGCGCATGACCAGCGGCTTCTATTTCCGTCTGGCCTATACCTGGGCGCACGCGATTGACGATGGACAGGACGCATTGGTGACGGGAAGTCCGGTGACCGTGCAGAACTCATATTCGACGCCGAGTGAGCGCGGGCCGAGCGTGACCGATCAGCGGAATCGGTTGTCGGTTTCTTGGATTGCGGAGCCGAATCCGTTCGGACGCGGGCAGGAGGTACTGGCGAAGGTCTTCAACAGCTGGAAGATTGCCGGTGTGATGACGTACGGCAGTGGGCGTCCCACCGATGCGCGCGTGACCGGGGATCCCAATCGCGACGACAACTCCAGCAACGACCGTTTGGCGGGATTCGGGCGAAACGCGTTTCTTGGTCCGGATTACGCGACCACGGACCTGCGTCTAACCAGGAAGATTCAAGTCACGGAGCGCCTCCGGATCGAACTCACGGCGGAATCTTTCAATCTGCTTAACCGCGACAACCGAAGATACAGCCTGAGCGAGAACGGGTTCCTGAATTCGGCGGGGCAATTCGTTCCGCTCAACCGGAACGCAGGGGGTAGGCTATATCCTGCTTATTATCAGCAACCTACGAGCTTCCTGAAGGCGACTAGCGCGTATGCGCCACGCTTGGTTCAACTAGGATTACGGTTCGTGTTCTAAAGCCCAGTGGCACACCGTTACATTCCACTTGACTTAGTAGGCGGATGCTTGCCATAACTAGACGGTCCATTTAGGGACGAGTTGGGGGGTGTAGTCCGTTTGGCCGAAGTCAGATTGCAAGAGGGTGAGTCTCTCGAAAATGCGCTTCGCCGCTTCAAGCGAAAGGTACAGCAGGAAGACATCATCAAGGAAGTGAAACGTCACTCCTTTTATCTGAAGCCAGGTGAGAAAAAGCGGGTGAAAGAAGCGCTCGCACGTAAGCGCAGCCGTAAAAAAGCTCGCAAAGAGCAAGATTAAACCAACCGGGCCGTCACGCCCTCGCGTGATGGCCCCGTTCCTCTGCTACGCACGTTCATTGCGTAGTCCAGGAATTTTATTTGTAACCATGCGAAGCACTTCGCGTGGCGGGCCGAATCCAGGGTCAATATGAGGGGGAGAAAATCCCCTGCCCACGTGTGAGCCGGATCCTTCCCCATTCGGATCTCCGTGAAGCGCAGGGACGGGGAATGGAGCGCCTCTTCGCATGGAATTCCAGGACAAGCTGTTGAAGTGCGTGGATTGTGGCACGGACTTCGTTTTTACGGCGGGTGAACAGCTGTTTTTCTATGACAAGCAATTCAAAAACGAACCCAAGCGCTGCAAGAACTGCAAGGGGAAACGGGTCGCCGTGCTAGGCACCCCTCACGGGCAGCCTCACACGAAAACGGAGACCCGGACGAATTGCTCCCAATGCGGCAAGGAGACGACGGTACCATTTCGTCCGACCCAGGGGCGGCCGGTGCTGTGCCGGGAATGCTTTCAGCAGAGACGGCACGTCGCAAGCGCCTGATCTATCCAGAAGAACCAAGAGACACGGCGAGACGGGTGCTACCCCGCCTTGCGGGCGGACACTTGTGCTCCGGCTGCGGCAAGGCGTTGGCGTCCCTGCCTGGCATCTTCGTGGCGGACAAGCAGGGCTTCGACCTGCCGCAGCAGATCGTTCGTGCCCAGCGGCTTGATCAGAAGAGACTCGGAATGTTCTTTCCGCCAATGTTCTCCTGAGGGCGGATACGCGGTGAGCAGCGCGGTGGCGGGATCGTAGTTCTGGAGGCGGGCAGCGAGGAGTACCTTCAGGCCGGCGTCTTCGGTTTCCATGCGTAAATCGCTGATGACCATCTGATACGTGGAGGATTCGAGGCGGGATAAAGCTTCGATGGTGCTGCCTGCGGTGTCCACTTCAAATCCCTGGAATTCCAGGACAGCTTTCAAAGTCAGAAGGACGGCAAGATCGTCGTCGACGAGAAGGATACGCCGTTTCATGTGCACCTCGGGAGGGGCTGGGAGATGCAGATCAGTGCGGATAGGTCCGCAGCCGTCGCCAGCTGCTTTCCGCATCTGCTACTCGGGTAGTATAGGAGCGTGGCCAGTTTCTACATAGAGAATTTTGGCTGCCGCGCCACGCAGGCGGACGGAGCGGCGCTCGAGAGCCAGTTTCTGGAGCGCGGATTGGAGCGTGCTCGCGCCGCGCGGGATGCCGAAATCGTTGTCCTGAACACCTGCACGGTGACCGAGGGCGCAGACAAAGATGCGCGGGCTTCGATCCGGCGGGTGCGCCGCGAGAATCCGGATTGCCGCATTCTTGTGACGGGATGTTACGCGCAACGCGCTCCGGAGGAGTTGGCGGCCCTGCCGGGCGTCACCTGGGTGGTGGGAAATTCGCATAAGCATCTGGCGGCGGAGATCGCGACGTCTCCCGACTCTTCCAAGCAAGGTTTCGTTCCGCTGGAACAACTTTCCGGCAACCCTCTGGCGGGTGATCCTCAGAACCACATTTTCGTGGGCGACATTTTCGCGCACACCGAACTGCTGGCGGCTCCGGTACTTGAGGCAGCCAATGAACGCACCCGGCCCAACCTCAAGGTGCAGGATGGATGCGATAACCGCTGCTCGTTCTGCGTGATCCCCTACGTGCGTGGCCAGAGCCGTTCGCTGCCGCTGGAGCGCGTGCTTACCGAAGTGCGGTCACTGGTGAGTGCGGGTTATCGCGAGGTGGTGATTTCGGGAATCAATCTGGGGCGGTGGGGAAGGGATCTGCAAGGTAGCCGTCAGCATTCAGCACACAGCATTCAGCCATCAGGCCATCGATTTGAGGAACTCGTTCTCGCTATCCTGCAAGAAACCTCGCTGGAGAAGCTGCGAATCAGCTCCGTTGAGCCGATGGATTGGAGCGAGGAGCTGATCGAGCTGATAGCGACGTCTTCGCGAATCGCCAAGCATGCGCATGTGCCCTTGCAGTCGGCGAGCGATGCCGTTTTGCGCCGGATGCATCGCAAGTACCGGCCGTGGCACTATCGTGAGAAGATTACGAAAATTCGCAATGCCATGCCCAGCGCGGCGATCGGGGCCGATGTCATGGTGGGATTCCCGGGCGAGACCGAGTTGGAGTTCGCCGAAACGCAACGCATGATTGAAGACCTTCCCTTTACTTATCTGCACGTGTTCACGTATTCCCCTCGGCCGGGCACTCCGGCTGCAACACACATCAATCAGGTGCCGGTCGCTGTGGCGAGGGATCGCAACCAGGTGCTGCGAGAGATCGCTGCCGCCAAGAGAACTTCGTTCATGCGGGCGCAGATGGGAAGGGTCGTCGAGGCGATCACACTGCGGTCCGGGGATGACGAGTCTACCGAAGCGCTGACCGACAACTACCTGAAAATGAAGATCCACGGACGCTTGGAATCGAACCGCTGGGTCGAAGTGCGAGTCCAGCAGGCCGGAGTTGACGTGCTGGAAGGGCGAGTCGCTTAACAGCCCGTGGTTAAAGTCTGGATTCCCGAACGAAACGAGAGGGGAGGAGACAGGCGAGCGCCTTCTTCCCTAAGCGGTCCTGATGGAAATCCTAAGGCGTTCCGCATTAGGATTGCGGTCACGGGTCGTGCTATGGTCCACAAGCGAAAAATCATCGTCTACATCGCCGCGAGTGCCGACGGCTTTATTGGCCGGACCGACGGTTCCGTCGACTGGCTCGACCGTCCGCGTCCGAAGGGCAACTACGGAATGGGTGCGTTCTATAAATCGATCGACACGATCCTGTGGGGCAGGAAGACATGCGATATGGCGCTTGAGTTTCAAAAGAAAGGCGTGAGCGGGACGGCCTTCGATAGACGAGTTAAGAACTACGTTTTCACACACAGTCTGCCGTCATCGGCAGCGCCGGCGGGCGTGGAGTTCGTGAGCGAACCAATCAAAGCGTTCACAACCCGTCTGCGGGAGGAAAAGGGGAAAGACATCTGGATGATGGGTGGCGCTGGCATCATTGCGTCGTTTCTCGACGAAGGAGAGATCGACGAGTTCATGATTCACGTGATTCCGAAGTTTATAGGTGAGGGCATTCCATTGATCGCGCCCGGCCCTCGCACCGTGCCAATAAAACTGATCTCCTGCACGCAGTTCACAGACGGCGTGGTCAAGCTGCACTATGCCCTCCGTAAGTAATCTCCGCCTTTAAGGGTAGCCGCGACTAAGAGCGGAACGGGTATGTTGAACTCGCTACTTACAAAGAGCATTGATTAGTCATCTCTTGCGGGCGCGTATACTTGGCACAGGTGGGCATCCCCGAGCCCACTGGCATGGTTCGACAGGGAGGTCTATGTGGCAAGATCGTTCACATCAGCGTTGCTGAGCCCAGTGTTTTGCGCATTGCTGACATCGCTGGTTCACGCCCAGCAGAAACCATCCCCAACTCAAGCGGATTCGGTCCCCACCTTTCGTGCGCAAACCCGGGTGGTGCTGGTGGATGTAATTGTGGCCGACAAGAAAGGCCAATTTGTGCCCGGCCTCAAAGCAGAAGATTTCACGGTGGAGGAGGACCGCAAGCCGCAGCGAATCTCGGGCTTCAATGTGCATCGATTTGAAGCGCCGCGTGCGCTGCCTCCGTTGCAGCTGCCGCCGAATCAGTACACGAACTTCAGCCAGCAGGAGCCCGGCGGAGCGGTCACCATCCTGATGCTGGATGTCTTGAACACTCCACAGCTGGAGCAGATATACGCCCGCAAGGCGATGGCCGAGTTTCTCAGACACCTGCCGTCTGGCCAACGCGTGGGCTTATACATATTGAGCGACCACCCCAGGTTGGTGCAGGGCTTCACCAGTTCCTCCGATGTATTGATCGCCGCTGGTAAGTCTTTAGGACCCGAGGTGTCGCTAACAGGACCGAGCGCTAGGAAGACATTGGGAGATCCAATAGCCGAGTCCCTTAATGAAAGCCTGGGATCGTTCAATCGAAGCCTGGGGTCGTTCGCCGCGATCACTGCGGATAACCGCTTTCACCTTACACTGGCAACTTTAAACGCGCTGGCCCGAGCCGTTTCTGGTTACTCGGGTCGCAAGAACCTCCTTTGGCTATCCGGGAATTTCCCCTTGCGGCTGGATCAGGAGTTCGTCACGAATAACCGGGCTGGTTTTGGTGGACACTTCTCGCCTGACGTCCGGGAAACGGCGGCTCTCCTCGCCGCTTCCCAGGTGGCCGTTTACCCCGTGGATGTGAAGGGACTCGGGGTCGCCAACGACACCTTCGCGATGGAAGATCTGGCGCGCGAGACGGGCGGCCGATCTTTCTCCGGGAGCAATGCCGTGGGCGATGCTTTGTTGCATGGCCTCCAGGAGGGTTCGGACTACTACACGCTCGCGTATTCCCCCGAGAACCATGACTGGAACGGCCAGTATCGCAAGATCGAGGTCACGGTCGCTCTCAAGGGAGTAAAACTCACTTTCCGCCGGGGCTATTACGCCATGGAAGAAAAAGCCTTCACGGGAGACGAAGCGGCTCGGGCGCTGGCGACAGCGATGCAACCGCTTGTGCCGGTTTCCACGATGTTGCTGGTGAAGGCGCAAGTGCTGCCACCCGACAGCCAACACAAGGCGGTCAGAATTGATTACGCGGTGGATTCGCATGACATCAGCTTCGACGACTCTCCGGACCAGAAAAAACACGCGGCCGTGGACTTCATGTCGGTGGCCCGGGACGGTGATTTCAAGAGTGCGGGCTACGCCACCGATACCGTTGAAGCGGATTTCCTCCCGGAGGTTTATAAGCAGATCATGCAGACGGGTTTTCCGGCCCACCAGGAGTTGGAACTGAAGCCGGGAACCTACACGTTACGACTCGGGGCGATCGACCGGGGGAGTCAAAAGATCGGCACCGTGGACTTGCCGCTCACGATCACCGGGACGCAACCTGCGAAGAAGTAGGCCCTCTTAAGCTTTTTGTGCCTGACGTACGGAAGTAACCGTCAAAAATACTGAGAAGTCCTACAACATCATTGACCTGCAACCTTTTGCGGGCTAGGATGATTCAAATCATGAAGATTGCAGGAGTGTGTTCGACCATGTCACTCACGGCGCTGCGGTCCGGGCTGAGTATCGTGCTGGCGATGTTGTTGCCTGGGCAGTTGTTGGCCGCAGACTCGGCGTCGGCGATGCTGTATGCGAATGGCGCGGCCTGGGTCAATGGCAATACGGTGCCCAAGTCTGCGGCGGTATTTGCCGGGGACATGGTGCAGACGCGCCCGGACTCCAGTGCCAATCTGAGTGCGAGCGGATCGAGTGTCATGGTGCTCGCGGACTCTCTCGTAAAATTTCAGGGATCGGCGGTCGAGATTGAACACGGCGCAGTCCGGGTCAGTACCGCGCAAGGTTTGGCGACCCGTGCCGGCGAAGTGACGGTGAAGCCCGCGGGCAATTCCTGGACGGAGTTCCAGGTCACGGATGTGGATGGACGAGTGCAGATCGTCGCCACCAAGGGCGATGTAACGATTCAGGATCAGCAAGGCACGACGACAGTTCAGGAGGGACAGCAGACCACTCGCGACGATACCTCCAATCCGGAACAAAAGAAGAGGAAGAGACGTCGCGGCACCGGAGCTGCACCTGCGGCGGGCGGCGGAATTCTGAGTTCGAACACAGCGATCTACACCGGCTTAGCTATCATTGGAGGAGTCACTACCTGGGTCCTGATTCAGGACGACGATCCGCTCAGTCCGTCTTGTCCGAACAAAACCTGCCAATGAATTATCGAATGAGCGACTGAACTCATGTCGCGCTATGTTTCCTACCGGGATTTCGACTGGGTCCTAATGACCTTCGTGCTGGTCCTGTGCGCGCTGGGCGTGTTGCAAATCCGCAGTGCCACTGAACACACCAAGTTTGCGGGGGCACACCTCCGGCAAATCTACTGGGTTCTGGCAGGTGTGGGAGCGATGTTTCTGGTGAGCCTGCTTAACTACCAGGTGCTGCTGGAGCGCATCCACTGGTTCTACATTTTCTCTCTGGCATCGCTGATTTCAGTATTGCTGTTTGGGCAGAAATACCTGGGGGCGCGGCGTTGGATCAAGATGCCGTGGAATGTGCATTTTCAGCCCTCGGAGTGGGTCAAGCTCATCCTGATCCTGGCGGTCGCCAAGTATTTTGCCGATCTTCACGAGCGGGAGCTTTCCTGGTCGGACTTCATCAAGGCGGGAGCAATTGTCGGCTTTCCCATGCTGATGGTGCTGGCGCAGCCCGACCTGGGCACAGCCCTCACGTACATTCCTGTCGCCGTGATGGCGTTATTTCTCGGAGGGCTGCGGGTGAGGCAGGCCATGCCGGTAGTGCTACTCGGGGTGGCGCTGGTGGGCATAGTCTTTTTTTCCGACCGCGTCCACGTTCTCAAGCCGTACCAGAAAGACCGTCTTACCAGTTTTCTGAATCCGGATGCGGATCGCCAGGGCTCCGGGTATCAAGTTAATCAATCCCTGATTGCCGTAGGGTCAGGGGGGATCTGGGGAAGCAGCCAGGGGTCGCAGACCCACCTGGCGTTTCTGCCGGTGCCGCAAACTGACTTCATCTTCGCGGCATTTGCCGAAGAACACGGGTTTGTAGGAGCGCTTGGGGTTCTGCTGTTATACTTCATTGTGCTGATGCGTTTGACTCAGAACGCGCAAACGGCGCCCGACCGCGCCGGGACGTTTCTGGTCATGGGGGTGGTGGCTGTGCTTAGCTTCCACGTCCTGGTCAACGTCGGCATGGTGGTTGGCTTTATGCCGGTCACCGGAATACCCCTGCCGCTCATGAGTTACGGCGGGTCTTCCGTTCTGTTTATGTTTCTGGCGCTGGGGATGGTAATGAACGTCCGGATGCGCCGCTTCGTGAACTGAGGCGGAAGAAGAGATCTGGCGTCCTTGAGAACGGCGCCACGAAACAGGATTACGAAAATTACGAAGGCCCTCGCGAAAAAGGAGGGCAAATCACCGGCGAAGGGAATGCCGGACAGGATTGAATCCGTCAGGCTTGGGTAACGGCCCCCTCAGAAATCTGAGAGAGCGGTCACAACTTGACGAAGTACAAGATGCGATCAGTACAGACGAGTTCTGAACTTTCACGATTGTGCGAATTCCGGAATTAGCCCCGGACATTAGCGGACGTGTGCCAGAAACCGCGCTGAACTCTTCAATCCTTCCGATTACCTTCCACTTCGTTCCGGTGAAGAACAACCGGAGCTTGCATGAACAAGGAATTGTACGTAACTTCCACGCCCCACGAGACCAAAGTGGGGATCGTGGAAGATGACCAGCTGGCTGAAATCTACCTCGAACTCGAAAACGAATACACCTTAGCGGGATCCATCTACAAAGGGCGTGTGACGCGCGTGTTGCCCGGCATGCAGTCAGCATTCGTGGATGTCGGACTGGAGCGCGACGCTTTCCTGTATGTCTCCGACTTCATGGATCTGGAGCAGCAGGACGAGGATCTGGACGAAGCGATTCCCGCCGGGCGTCCGGTTGGGGAGGGGCGTCCGCAGAGAGGATCTGAGCAAGCGCTGCCGGTGACTGAGGGCCGCGCTCTGGGCTTCGGACACGGCCAGAGCGAGGCTGTGGAGGCCGGGACGAGGGATATCTCCTTGGAAGGCTCGAGCGGTACCGACGGTGCACGTGAACCTCGCGGATTTCGCGGTCGCCGGCGCCGTCGCGGACGTTCGGGCGAGCGGATGGAACGAGGGGGAGACCGCGGCGAACGAGGGAACGAACGCGGGGAACGCGATCGCAATATGAATGTAACGGAGTCTCGCCCTCAGCGTCCGCCACTACCGGAAGTACGGTCTGGACGCGACTACGATTACGGGCCGCCACCTGGATATCAGCCCATGATTCTTCCGGGCGAGTCTATCTCGAAATATCGCCGGCAGTCGCAGGGCGCAGCTTCTCCCCCGGAGGCTCCTGTGCGAGAACGGCAGCTTCCGGCTTCGATCGCGGGCAACTTTCCCGATGACGAGCCGATGTTCGCGGTGGCGGAACCGCTCCATGAACAACATGAGCACGTAGCGCCGGCTGAAGTTTACGAAGAGCCGCGTGAGGTCGTTTCAAGCGTGGCTTCGGAAGTTTCCGAACCCCAGAGAGAAACGGCCCCCGCTGCATCTCCCGCTTTCCGGGAGGAGATAGCGCACGAGGAAGATTTTCGGGCGGTTGTCCAAATTCCCGTCGGCAATATCGAAGAGCAGGAGATCGAAGAGGAAGAAGTCGATCTCGACGCCTACGAAGAAGAATTGGAGGAAGACGCCCCCTACGAAGAGCTCGAAGAAGAAACGCGCGCGGCTGGAGAGTCGATTCCCTCCCCGGACGCGCAGGAATCGACTGCGGAATTGGTGGCCGAGACCTTGAGTCAGCCAGCCTTGGAAAACGGCGAACCGCATCCGGAAGCGGCTCTGGAGGAAGAGATCGAGGCGGAAGAGCTCGAACTCGAAGAGGCGCAGGAAGAAGCCGAGGCATTGTTGGAAGCGGAGGCCATTGGCGCGGGAACGGTGGACGCCAGCGCCGAAGTGCGCAGTCCTGCTCCGGAAGCGCGGCTGCAGCGGGTGCCCCGTCCGGCGCCAGCATTTGACCGGCACCGTGGGCGTCGCGGGGGGCGCCGTTTCCGGCGTCGCGAGAACACGGTGGTGCCGCAGATCAGCGAACTGCTCAAGGAAGGGCAGGAAATCCTGGTGCAGATTGCCAAGGAACCGATTGGCAAGAAGGGCGCGCGCATCACCAGCCACATCGCCTTGCCAGGACGTTTTCTGGTGTACATGCCGACGGTGAACCATACCGGCGTGTCACGCAAGATCGCGTCCGAAGACGAGCGGTTGCGGCTGAAGCGAATCATTCAGAGCGAGCGGGAGAACGGCCACGGCGGCTTCATCGTGCGCACCGCCGCGCAGGGAGCGTCGGACGAGGAACTGCGCGCCGATATCCGTTTTTTGAAGAATCTCTGGAACGAGATTAAGTCGCGTTCCGATGAGAGCAAGTCTCCGGCGCTGATCTATCACGATCTGAATGTGGTGGAGCGGGTCTTGCGCGACCAGGTAACTTCGGATTTTTCGATCATCTGGGTGGACACGGAAACGGAATACGAGCGCATCCTGCGCTTTGCCAATCGCTTTCAACCGGCATTGGTGAAGCGCGTCAAGCTCTACACAAAAGAGACGCCGTTGTACGAGCAATTCGGCTTGAACGAGGAGATCAACAAAGCCCTGAAGTCAAAAGTCTGGCTGAAGAGTGGCGGATACATCGTCATCAACCAGACCGAGGCGCTGGTAGCGATTGACGTGAACACCGGAAAGTACGTGGGCAAGACGGCTCGGCTGGAAGACACGATCGTGAAGACTAACGTGGACGCGATCAAAGAGATCGTGCGGCAGATCCGGCTGCGCGACCTGGGAGGGATCATCGTCATCGACTTCATCGACATGGACGAACGCCGCAACCGGCAAAAAGTGATGCAGGCCCTGGAAGAAGCGCTACGCGCGGATCGCGCGCCGTCGAAGGTTTTGCAATTTAACGACTTCGGCCTGGTGGCGATTACGCGTAAACGTGTGAAGCAGTCGCTCGAACGCACGATTGGGACCTCGTGTCCGTATTGCCAGGCGACCGGATACGTCAAGTCGGTGAACACCGTCTGCAACGAAATTTATGTCGAGATGCGCAAGATTTCGAAGCACCTGGAACACAGCGACGTCATGCTGCGCGTGAATCCCGAGGTCGCCAAAGTGCTGAAAGCGAACAACGCGCGGCTGCTGAACGAAATGGAAGAGCTGGTAAAGAAAACCATCATCGTGAAGTCGGACCCGGCGCTGCATCAGGAACAGTTTGATATTCACTGAGCTACGAGCTGCTAGCTTCTGCCTGCGCTGCGAGCTTCTGACTATGAATTGTGAAGGGACGGGTGAAAACCCGTGGCTTTTTTTTGGCCATTAACTCTAGATCCTTCCCTCGCGAACTCTCTGCAGGAAATCTTGAGCGTCGGCACGGGCCTGTGCCATTACTTTGGGATCGTTGCGATGTTCCAGGGCTACTTCGTCGAGCGCGATCTGAACGGCGTCCTTGGGTTTGTAGCCTACTTTCACCAGTTTCATCACTCGCTTTGTAAAGGTTGGTTCCGTCGAGGTGTCTTCAACGTCTTTATGCGGCACGGGTATTTCGCACACGTGCTCACGAAACTTCGACGCGGCCAGGCGGTCGTAGGCTTTTCTGGCTTCCGGATCACTCAGAAACGTAGGGACAGGATATTTCCACGAACAATTTGAGCAGGCCCATCCGTTGTTGTCCGGGTCGTCGCTCCAAACTAATGTTGACACCATCGCAGACCGTCACAGGCTGGTTTGCTCCATGATCCGTCAGAAAGCCCGCATTGCGCAAACGGCCTATGCTTGCGCCAGGATCTTGACCGCCTGATCGGTCCGCTCATGTAGCGTCCCGAGTGAGCCGCGCAGACCTTCGCTTTTAGCTTGCATGTCCGCTTGCTGCCCAATCTCCATGGCTAACCGGTCCACGGCCTCAGAGAGCCGTTTGGCGAGATCGAGCAGAACCACCAGCGAGTCGGCGTGCAACTTCCAGATAGATGGGGAGTTCTGCGTTCGCTTGAGTTCTTCTAACTCGGTCGTCATGCGCGCCGTAACGGCTACCACGCGGAGCAGCATGCGGCCCACTCCGGCGCGCGGTGTGGATTCTTCAAGGTAGTCGGCTGTGTAGGCCTCGACTTCGGAGGTGCTGAGCATCAGGTTGAAGTAGCGCATGGGCACGATCTGGCGAAACTTGGGATCGGCGACGCGCACAAATACGCGAATGGATTCTTCCACTCTCCGCAACTTGGCCTCTTCGATGGAAAGCGCCTGCGGGGTAATAGCGGCGGGGACAAACTTGGGAGCTCGCGCGGGAGCGGCCGCGGCGCCTCCGGCTCCAACGGAGCGGGCGGCTGATGCCGGCTGAGGTACGCGGCGCAGCGGCGGCCGCCGCTCCAACTCTTTTTTGAGCTTGGAAACCCTGCGGAATTTTTCCAGGGCAGCCGCGTAGTCCACCTTGAGCAGTTCGGCTTCATTCAAGGAGGCGACGTGCTCGACTGTCACCTCGACGCCATCCACCGTGCTCAGGATGCTGCCACCAAGTTCTTCGAGCCGGTTAGCAAAATCTTTGATCTCGTTGGCCGCTGCGGAGAAGAGCGTATCGAAACGATTTCCGAACGCGGCATTGTAAGGCGCCAGTGTGGCCAGCACACCCGGGTGATAGAACGAATCGCCGAGCGAGGCCTTCAGTTCGCGAACGCGGGCGATGATGCCGGAATCCATGAGCGCATTGAAATCCTCAAAGCGGTTGGCCTCGTCGAGCAACGGGCCGAACTCGCGTAGCCGTTGAACATGCTGTTCAGGAAGGACCGGAGCGTCGGACTCCGAGAGAATCTCAAGCAGCGCAATCTCGAAGGGTGAGAGGGGAAGCGATCCATCGAGACCATAACCGCTGCGTTCCCACTGGCCGGCAACCCGCGGATGGCGGAACAGGAACGTGGCCACCAGATCGGTCTTGTCG
>Ga0209701_10001127_pt1 | contig 16768 bp, 19 predicted proteins | sample CZO8metaG_4_FD_188356 | JGI IMG/M metagenome (GOLD analysis project Ga0209701, IMG submission 188356) | Vadose zone soil microbial communities from the Eel River Critical Zone Observatory, Northern California, USA - CZOApr15con2H3.8 metaG... | ecosystem: Environmental > Terrestrial > Soil >... | reverse complement strand
GTCTGTTTCTCGCCTCGATAATGAGGATGGGCTCGTAGTATAAAGGGGTTCGGCGAGGTGGCCGAAAGTACCGGTGGCGATGGGCCACAAGGTTCATTCCGCCGGGTCCCTTCGAGCCCCTGTGGACACGGACGAGCTGCTTCGCGCGGTCGTCGAGTTCCTGCGTGTGTGGCGCGAGCAGGCTCCCTCCCGGGTCTCGACCTCCTGGGGTGCGATCTACCGAGACGAACGATTCTCGGCCATCCACCAGGCGAACCTCGGGTGGGTCGCCTCGCTACCGGAGGGGGGCTCCGCGCAGATCCTGGCCGACCTCGACGAAGCGTTCCGCGGCTCCATCGTCCGGCATCGGTCTCTCCTCTTCGAGGATGCAGAGAAAGCCTACGCGGTGCAGGAGGACATGTCCGGCCAGGGGTTCCGACCCGTTACGGACCTGGCCATGGCGAAGGTGGGACTCCCGGCGTGCATCGTGAATCCGGAGGTCGAGATTCGTCCCGCAGCGGAAGGCACTGCCGCGGATGATTTCCGGATCCTGAAAATCGCCACCGATGCGGCGGTCGGTTACACCCCGCAGGTGGTCGATCAGCTTTGGGGCGTCTGGCAAGACCGGTCGCAACGGGTCGGGATGCGGCCGTTTGTGGCGTACCTGAACGGGACGCCGGCTGGGACGATCAGTGTGTGGACTCGAGGTCCGTTCGCATGGATCGACGATGTCGCGACCCACCCCGATTTCCGTCTCCGAGGGGTTGCACGGACGATGATCTTTGAGGCGTGCCGTCGCGCAGCCAGCGCCCGGTGCGAATGGGTAGTCTTGACCACGGAAATGTTCGACACTCCCAAGGAGATGTACAAGACCCTGGGCTTCGAACCGGTTGGCGAGGTCCGAGGCTTCGTCCGCGAGTGAGTCCACCGGGGCGAATCCTTCTTACGAGCCGCCCCGATTGCGCCTCGTGGACCTGGGACTCCGAGGCAAAGTCGCCCTTGTCGCCGCCGCAAGCCAGGGACTTGGTCGGGCGGCTGCGTTCGCGCTCGCCCGAGAGGGATGCAAGGTCGCCATCTGCGCGCGAAACGCCCGTGCGGTCGAGGATGCTGCGAAGTCCATCCGGAAGGAAACCAACGCGGATCTCATGGCGATTCCTGCGGACGTGTCGCGCGCGGACGGGGTCAAGGCCTTCGCCGACCGCGCGATCAAATCGTTCGGCGGCGTCGACGTCGTCGTCCCGAACGCGGGCGGGCCGCCTCCCGGCGGGTTCGAAACGGTCTCCGACGACCAGTGGGCGCAAGGCTGGGAGTTGACGTTCCAGAGCACGGTCCGGCTCGTCCGCGCGTGCCTACCATCCATGCGGGAGCGGGGTGGCGGTGCCGTAGTCGCGATCCTCTCGATGTCGGTGCGCCAGCCGATCGACAATCTCGTCTTGTCGAACTCCCTCCGCCTCGGACTCGTTGGAGCCTTGAAGACGCTCGCCCGAGAGGTCGCAAAAGACCGGATTCGGGTGAACGGCGTCGCCCCGGGGTGGATTGCGACGGACCGGACGATCGAGCTCCACCGCGCCCGCGCCGAGAAGGAGCGGCGTCGCATCGAGGAGGTTCAAGCGGAGATGTTGCAAGAAATCCCGATGGGCCGCATGGGCACGGCGGAGGAGGTCGCGGATCTGATTGCTTTCCTGGCCTCAGACCGCGCGGCCTACATCACCGGCGTCATCGCGCAGATCGATGGCGGCCTGTACCGCGGGATCTTCTGAGATTACGCATGGCCTTTCGGCTGTTTCGCGGGCGTGTTCGCGCACGACCAGCAGGAACGGCGGGAGGTGCTGTTCCACGCGCGGCACTGGCGGCACTGCCAGGTCTCCGACGCGGACGCTCGGACCCGGGAGAACGCATAGCGCCCGATTCCGGCGCCGCAAGACCAGCAGACGCCAAGGTCCGCCTCATTCTTGACCCCACAGTGGGGGCAATCCCAGCTGAGACCGACCATCTGTGGCAACCGCCGGGCACGGATCCGCCAGTCGGCCCAGGCGAAGACCGCGCCGCCGACAAGGAGCACCAAGAGAGCGCCGGACAGCAGGTCTTCCACGTGAAGAAAATTCCCGCGAGGCGGTAATATAGACTCTCCGCCGGTTATCACCGGCGTCACTACTACCCCGTCGCAATCACTGATTGAACGTCTCGATTTTTTCGAACGTCTGCTTGAGGTACTTGATGAGGACGTCGCGGTTCCGCCGCAAATGGCTCTCGTACCACGTCCGGACGAGGTCTGCGAAGAGCCGGTGGAGGTCGTCCACGTTCGCGTGGTCGAGCGGCTGCTCGTAGAGCGTGTGGACCGTCCAGATGCGCTTCCAACCGCTGTACTTGTAGTAATGCTCCCCTTCGCAGTATTCGAACGTCACCCGGAGGTGGATCTTGCCGTCCGCCTCGACGTAGTTCACCTTGAGGGCGTCCCCGACCCGGCCTTGGTCCATCGAGCGGTCGAGCAATTGGATCGTCTGGACAGCCGCGGGATTGAAACCGGGTCGCCAGTGCCAATCTCCATCGGGGAAGGTGTCGGGGAACACGGCCCAGTTCGTGTACGATGGCTCGAGGGCGAAGTGGACGTTGATCTTGTTGAACCGCTTCCAGACCTTCCAGAAGTCCTCGATCAGGGTCTTGTTGAGCTCGAGCCGGGCGAAGTTCTGCTCTCCGACGTCCTCGATGATTTCCTTGGTTTTTTTCTCGAGTTCCGCGTCCAGGGAGGAGAACCAGTCATCCCCCTTGGCCTTCTTCGCCGCCATGGCCAAGTCCCTTCTCACCATCGCCGAATGAAATCTCTCACTATATAGGTATTTGTCAGCGTCATCTGGAGGTGCGACTCACTCGCCACCGGCGATGGTCACTATCGCATAGAACGTGCGGAATGCCTCCGGATAGTCATCCGCCTCGAACTCAAACCGCAATCCGCCGACACGTCGGACGGTCGGAATCATCGCGGCACGGTCAGCTGCATACGTGCCGCGGAACTCGACGACCATTTGGATCGGGGTCTTCGCTCGAAGCGGTACGATTGTCTTTGCGTCTCGTACCGCCTTTGCGGCCTCGCCCTGGATCTGTTCACGCGCCTTCTTCGGATGCAGATTCATCGCCGACGTTGCCCCCGTCGCGTCTTTCACCGCGACCGTGTGGACGTTCGGGAGGAGCGCCTTCGCCTCCGCGGTCACGGCCCGATCTCCTGTGACGAGGACGACCGGGACTCCATGATGGCCCGCCAAGTACGCATTGATCCCGATCTCACCGACCTCCGTGCCGTTCACCCGCACCGCGGCGACGGTCCCGCTATACGTGTGATCGAGAATCGATCGCGGCGTGCCGGCCCGCGCGTGATATCCGATGAAGAGCGCTGCGTCCGCGGATGCATCGAGCCCTTCCACCATCGAGAACCCGCGCGGCGTTCCCCGGAGGAGGGTCGCGGCCTCGTGCAGCTCTTCTGGGATCAGGTTGTCGAAGTTCCAATGGGAGTCTGCGATCAAGATTTCCGTGGCGCCTGCCTTCACGCATCCCTCGATCGCGGCGTTTTGCCTCTTGGGTCATTAGGTGTCGACTCTGTTGGTACGCTTCGCCGCCCTTGATCGGATCCGTCTCGATCTCGCGGACGACGCCGCAAATTCCCTCCATGTCGATCGAGATGAAAGCCTTCATTGCTGCTTGAGCGACGGCATGCCGCGAATTGCCTTAACGTTTCGGAAACGGCGTTGACATCAGCACTGCGGAATGCCGGGCGCATGTTTAAGAGTCAAGACATGAACGTTGATCGCATCAACCGGGGCCTGGCCCCGAGGAGGAGTTAGACCCCACCATGGCAGCGAAAAAGACCGCGAAGAAATCCAAGAAAGGCAAGCGCTGATGATTGACAGCGCCTGACCCGTTGTGGAGCCTTTATCTTTTTTTCTTCCCTTTCGGCCGTTGTTTGATGAACGCCTCGAGACGCTCGTGAAGGACCTCGCTCACGAGCTTCCCATCGGCGCGGCCCCGCACTCGGTCCATCACTTGACCCATCACGGCTTTCTCCGCGGCGGTTCCGCGAGAGGCGATCAAGTCCTCTGATGCCCGCAACGCCTCGTCCACGATTGACTCGAGGTCTGGGCGACTCATTCGCGTGACGCCCAGAGTCCCCATCGCCTCCGACGCACGAGCGTGGGTCCGCGCCATCTCGCGCACGATTTCCGGCACGGCTTCCTTCGCGAAACGTTCGGCCTTCAACAGGGCGAACAGTTCTCGCAAGTGGTCGACGGGAATTCCATCCACGTCGAATCCTTCTCTTCGAAGTTCGCCAAACGTGTAGAGGAGGACGGTTGCTACCTGTTTGGCCTCCCCGAATTCGCGCGCAATGGCCTCGAAGGCGGCGTCGCTCCCCTCTTGGACGAGTTGGCGAGCCTGCTGCTCGTGAATCCCGTACCCCCCGGCGAGACGCGCGATCGTGTCGTCGGGTTTCTCCGGGAGGTGCTCTCGGATTCGACGGAGCCGTTCCGCGGTCACGCGGATCGGCGGCACGTCCGTCTCCGGATACATGCGGGCCTTCCCGGGAAGCGGACGGGCATAGGCCGTCGTCCCATCGGGCCGCGGTTCCCGGGTCTCGGGAGGAACACCATGGAGTGCCGCCGTAGCGCGGGGCCCCATCTCGTCAATCGCGCCGCGGGCTTTCATCTCCTCTTCGGCAACGAGGACGCAGGCATCCGGCGCGCCGAGTCCCAATTCATTCCGAGCAGCGTCGAGCTCCGATTGCGTGATACCGTACCCGGGCAACTCATCGGAATGAAAGATTCCTGCGACGCCCGCGATCCGGGCGTGGGCCGTCAACTCCGGACCGAGCTTTCCTTTGAGCAACCCGACGAAGCCCGGAAGCGCCCAAATGAGGACAACACCGCCCTTCTTCAGAGCCGTCCGGACGACCTTCGATTCGGTTTCGCGAAACACGGCGGTCACGTCACGAACGTCCGTCGGCACCGATCGGATTTTGCGTTCCTTCAGCTCGGCCGCCACGGCCAGGAGCATCACTTGCCGCTCGACCTCCCGCTCGACGAACGTGGCGATCATTCGGAGTTCTTGGACTCCCTTGATTTCGATCCGCGCACCGCCCTCGATGGAGACGTTGAGGTCCTCCCGGATTGTCCCGATCCCGCGCTTCACTTTCCGGGTCGCGCGCAGGAGGGACCCGAACGTCAGCGCGACGTCCCGCGCCTCGTCCGGGGTTTCAATGTTCGGCGTTGTGGCAAGCTCGACGAGCGGAATCCCAAGACGGTCGAGCCGGTAGACGACCTCGCCCTCGGCCTCTCCGAGCTTCCGGGCGGCATCTTCTTCCAGGAGGATCGTCGGCACCCCGATCCGCTTCCCGTTCGTCTCGAGCCACCCGTCCATGGCCACGAGCGCGGAGCGCTGGAAGCCGGATGTGTTCGAGCCGTCGATCACGATCTTCCGCATGAAGTCGACTTCGCTCACAGGCCTGGCATTCAGGAGGAGCGCGATCTCGAGCGCGATGTCGAGGGCGTCCGGATTGGGCGGATGGGGCGGCTCTTCGTCCGCTTCGACGAGGCAGGAATTCGTCGTCGTCTCGTAGACGAATGTGAGACGCCGCTTCGCTTCCTCGATTGCCGCGGCGTCGACCTCTCCGAGTTCGGACTGCGTCGGACGTAGCCGGCGACGGAATCGTTGGCCGTCGGCCGTGTCGACCAGGGCCGAGACGTCCTCGCAGAACAGCTTGTGCGCCGCGAGCTGCTGGTGGATCTCCAGGCCGACCTTCAGGCCGAGCGCACGGTAGTCCATCGGCTCAGCAAACCCAGGCTCGGGATTAAGCCTTCTCTACGGCCTCGGGGGCGACTCCCGCTTTGCGGAGGGTCGCCTCCAAATCCGCGATGCGGGCCCCCGATTCTTCGAGCTCCCGTTCGAGGGACGCGATCCGCGTGGCGGCCTCCCTGAGTTCCGTCCACAGGATGTGATACCGCCGACTCGCCCGGTATTCGCGGAGCGGCTCGGGGTCCGACGGCTCCGGCTCGCCATCCGTGGACAGGAGATTCTTGACGTAGAAATCGCGGTCGAGTTCGGGCATCGCCGCCGTTCGAAGGAGGAGATGGTGCGGATACTCGGGTCTCAGCGTCGACGCGGCACGCAACGCCATCGCGACCGCGTACTCGCCGCAGCAATTGAAGTCCCGGATCGGGGCGTGCTTCTCGCCATGGGTCTCGCGGTGCATTTGCGCGAACATGTCCCAGATGCCTTGGTACTCATCCAGTGCGGACATGGGGAATCGCCTCACAAACGCCGTCTCGACCGATGTACTTTTGGAATGGTCTCATCCGTGCGACCGACACCGATGGCTTCTTGTCCTCGCCGGAGGAGCGGACGACGGAATGGGCCGGGTCTTCGATTTCGCGAAGCGACGGATCGCGGGTTACATCGTCTTCTGGATCCTGGTCCTTCTGTTCCTCGGCCTCTTCTACGGCAATGATCATCCGGCCCAAGCGGGCGCGTTGTTCATCCTCATCATCGCGTTCATTGGCTCGCTCCTCTACACTCGACGGCTAAAAAGGAAGCAGCGCGCCCGCCGAGAGACCCGAGAGGCGGCCGTACGGATGCAGCAGGCGCAGGCCGTCCAACCACCTCAACGGACGCCGCCCCCGCCTCCGAGGCAGCCGATCGAGCAGATTCCCGGTCGCTAGCGGTCCTCTTCCCGGTACGGAGAGCGCAACGTGCCTTCCTCTCGCATCCGGCGGTGCTCCTTCTCTTTCTTGAGCCACGCGAGCAAGCGAGACGCTGCGCCGAACGGTCGGAACTCGAAGACGACCCGGCCATGCGCTTTGTCCTCCGTGACGAGGAGCACCCGCCTGCGTTTTGGGACCACGTCGATCGTCTCTTCGAGCGGGATCTCGTGGTAGCGTTTCCCCTTCTTGCCGCCGGGGAGATCGAGCCATTCCATGTCCAGGAGGAGGAGCCGACGTCGAGTCTGCCAGACCCAACCTTCCCGCTGCTCGACGAGCGTCTTCTTCGAAAGGGCGACGGGCTTGAAGATGAGGTACTTGAGCGATCGGTATCCGATGATCTGGTCGCCCCCGTGGAGGACGGGCTCGTTCGCGTCGGTTAGGACGACGCCGACCTCCCCGACCTGATCGATCTTCATCCGATGTGCCGAACCCCGCGCGCGGGATAAGGTTAACGAGCCGTTGGCGGCGCGCGATTCACTCGGCGAACTCGTCGAGGCCGATCTTCGGATTGATTTCGCCCGCCACGTTCGTCGCCATCGCCCGCGCGACTTCCGGATGCTCGCGCGTGTGGCCGAGGACCCACATGAGCTTCACGTAGGCCGTCTCCGGCGTCATATCCTGACCCTCGATGACCCCCGCCTTCAGGAGGTCCCGGCCCGTGTCGTAGACGCGCATGCCCACGCGTCCCTGAAGGGTCTGCGTCGTCATGACGACGGCCACGCCGTCCCGTGTCGCGCGATGGAGGACCGGAATGAGGTCCTCGGAGACATGGCCCAACCCGGTGCCCGCGATCACAACGCCGTGCCGCCCTTGAAGGATCGCCTCGAGCTCCGTCGGTCGTTGACCCGGATAAAAGGCCACCAGGGCGACGTTCGTGTCCAGGGCGTCGTCCACTTTGGTGGGGCCCCGGGCACGAGGCAATGCGCGATCCGAAAGCTCGACCGTGCCGTCCGTGAGGACGCGACCCAGCGGAGTTGCGTTCAAGGATCGGAACGCATCCCTCCGGGAGGAGTGCATCTTGCGGACCTTTGTGCCGCGGTGGATCTGGCCAAACGTATCGCTCGTCTCCCCGTGCATGACCGCCACGACCTCGCCGAGGTTCGCGATCCCGACCCGGGCCGCGCTGATCAGGTTCAGGGCGGCATCCGAGGACGGCCGATCGCTCGACCGCTGCGCTCCGACCACGACGACGGGTCCCGTGAGATCCCGAAGCATGAAGGACAGCGCGGCCGTCGTGAAGTGGAGCGAGTCCGTCCCGTGCGGGATGAGGACGCCGGTGGCGCCGCCGTTCAGTTCCTTCCCGGTCTCGCGGGCGAGATGCTGCCAGTTCTCCGGCTTCAGGTTCTCGCTGTAGATACTGTAGATCACGCGGGCCCGCACATTGCAGATGTCGAGGAGCTCCGGCACGCTGAAGACGAGTTCCTCCGCGGTCACCGCGGGATGGACCGCACCGGTGCGGTAGTCAACGTAGGACGCGATCGTTCCGCCCGTGCCGAGCACCGCGAGCGTCGGTTTGGCCGTCGTCGGAGGCGGAAGCCGCCGCTCGATCGAGGCCGGGGAATGTTTGGCGGTCACGTCGACGGACTCGATATCCGCCGCGGCGATGCCGATGTTGTATCCGTTCGGCAGCTTGACCGTCAAGATGTCCTCGCCGCTGAACCCGTGATGCGGCATGAGTGTGCCTTCGTACCGTTCGCCTTTCGCAACGACCAGGACCGTGTCGCCTTGGCCGGCTTTCGCCCGGTCCAGGACGGCCCGGACGCGGGGCGGGTAGTCCATGGGCCTCGCAACCGGTCCGCCCGATATGGTCTTTGTGCCGCGAAAGCGAAGTCCTCGGTGCGCGATAGCGCCCAGGTGACTCGGACCGCGCGGGAGATCTTGAACGAATTGCGGTGGCGAGAGCCGAGTCGCCTCGCCGAGGTGGTCGTCGTCTATCGGGATCGGACCCGACCGGGAGGACATCGGACGATTTATGGATCGGAAATTGAGGAGCTCGAGCGTCGTTATTTCGCTACGCGAACGGGTCGTCTTCCCTACTACAAGATCGAAAAGATTGCATGCGGCGGCGAAACGCTTTTCGAAAGATAGCTCGCCCGGCTTCGCAGGCCGGATCAGGCCAGAGCCCATTGCCCGGGTCGCAGGGCCCTTCCTCATTCCATCTGGAATGAAGAGAATACGCCGCGCGTACGCGCGGCGTGAGCAGGAGGTTCCGGTGGCCTAGTCGCGGCGGGACCAAGGCATGTACGGCTTCGCGGCCGCGAGGATCGCGCCGAGGATTCCGACGACGCCGCCAATCGTGCCGGGCTGGCCTCCGAAGTAGATCAGGATGATGCTGATCACACCGGCCACGATCGCTCCGTTCATCAGGTTCTTCCGCGTAATCGCCGCTGACGCCCAAAGAGCTCCGCCGAGGACGACGTTGATGACCACGGTCGTCGCGACCGTGCCGTACTGGCTCGACGGAATTCCCTGGTTCGCTGCCTGGATCCCATAGATCGCCACCGACAGGAGGATGGCCAAGACGCCGCCCAGCATGAGGAGCAGCTCGTGTGGCTGCTTCGCGCCGAGTTCGACCATGGCTTTTCCTGTCTCGTAGCCTTGGGTCATGGTTTCGGCGGCCTACCCGCCATCCGGACGATATGGGTTCCGACCCGGTTAACACGCGGTGAGAATCAGTCATCAAAATAGGCCCCGCTTCCACGGGATTCGCCGTGTTCGCCTCGGCGACGCACCGACGAATCAAGGAAGGCCAGAAGAGAAAACAGGTCAAAAAGGGTAAGGGCTCCGCTGGGAGCATCGGAGCTGCAAGCCGAAAATCTCGGCTCAGTCGTGTCGGGACCAGGGGAGATACGGCTTTGCCGCGGCGAGGATCGCGCCGAGGATCCCGACGATGCCACCGATCTGGCCGGGTCGACCACCGAAGTAGATCAGGACGATGCTGATTACACCGGCCACGATGGCTCCGTTCATCAGGTTCTTCCGCGTGATCGCCGAGGAGGCCCAGAGCGCCGCTCCGAGGACGACGTTGAGGATCAACGCCGTCGCTACGGTGGCATACTGGCTCTGCGCAATGCCGGGCGGAGTCACCCACTGGATCCCATAGGTCGCGAGGGTGAGGAGGACCGCCAGGAGGCCGCCCAGCATCAACAGCAGCTCATGTGGCTGCTTCGCGCCGAGCTCGGCCACGGCTTGTCTTCCGCTCTCGTAGCTGTGGGCCATGGTTTCGGTCGGGACGGGAGGGCCGGCTCGATAAGAGTTCCCTTGCAACCTTCGGCCCGTGAGAATCAGTTCGCCGGAATCGCTGAGAATCATTTGGCGAAACTGTGCTCCGGTGTCGCAAAGCGTTGGACGGCACGTTCTTTGCACGCAGCCGCCTTGCCCCGCCGAGACCATGACGACTTTTCCGGAGGAGGTCCTGACGCGCACGAAGCGAGGCGACATCGAGGTCCGGTTCCTCATCGACCGAGGCCGCTACGTCCGATACAACTACTTGCATCCAGAGACCGGCCAGCCCATGGAGGGCGGCAAGGTGAAGCTCGTACTCCTCGCCGAGTCCGGGAAGACCGAGGAGTTCTTCATCATCCCCACGAAATCAGGACGCGATTTGCTGATCCCCGCGGCCGAGAAAGGGGCGCGCAAGCTCTGGAACGGTACGCAGTCGGTTGACGTGTGACGCCAACGCAGACGTCCCGCTCATCCGGACGGTCGCTCGCCGACTTTCAGGAGGACTGCCGCGTCGTCCGCGAACGCCTTCAGATCGCGTGCCGCTTCCTCGAACGCGGCCTGCTCATCTTCTGCGAGAGGCCATTCTTCGAGGCCCAGGACTCGGCCGGTGCCCAGCACGGCGGGGACGCCTATCGCGACATCGTGGACTCCGTATTCCCCGTCCAGGACGACCGAGCAAGGCACGACCCGTGGCCGGGAGCCGACGAGGGCATGGATCAGCTCCACCGTCGCGCCCGCGGGGCCGAACGCAGTCCCGCCCTTTGCCTCGATAATCCGCGTGCTGACGTCGCGCAAGCGACGCGTGATTTCCTCCTTGTCCTTCGTCGAGAGGCTCGGGCGCCGACCGCTTACTTTCGTACGGCTGAATACCGGCACGACCCGCTGCCCATGCTCACCCAGGACGGTCGCGGAGACCTTCACGGTCGGCACTTGGAGGTGGTCCGCCAGAATCACCCGCAACCGTTGCGAATCGAGGAGTGTGCCCGAGCCCAGCACACGGGTCCGGGGCCACCCGGTCGATTGCCAAGCGATGGTCGTCATGACATCCATAGGATTCGTCAGCACCACGAGGCTGGCACGCGTCGCCACGCGGGCGATGTCTCGGCTCAGTTCCGCGACCAGTCCGGCGTTCGCGTGCAAAAGGTCGAGGCGGGTCATCTCGGGCTTCCGCCCCTGTCCGGCCGACAAGACGACCACGTCGCAATCCGCGAGGTCCTGAATCGTGCCCACCCGGACGGCCGGTTGGGTGGACACGCGCAAGCCGTGGCGGATGTCCTCGGCCTGAGCCCAGGCGAGGTCCGGCACGGCATCAACGAGGACGAGTTCGTCCCACGGGCCTTCTCGCGCGAGGGCGAACGCGATCGTGCCACCGAGCTTCCCGACGCCAACAATCCCGGCCTTCATGGTTCGGTCAATCAAGGGGTTGAGAGTCCATAAGCACTCGCTCGCGGGTCTCCGAGTCGCGAGACGGCCTACCCCGACAGGAGCTCGTACACGATGCGGTCCGTCTCTTTCCCTTTCGACCGCTTCTCGAGGATGTGGACCTTCCCGATCTCGGAGACGTTCTTCAGATGCGTGCCACCGCAGGGGCAGTAGTCCGCCTTGCCGATCTGGATGACTCGCAGGCGCCGAACGGATTGCGGGATGAGGTCGAGCAGGGCTCGGTCTTCGATCTTGTTCTGGACAACCACGCGGTCCTCTTCGAAGATCCGGACATCTTGCGCCGAGGCGACGACCTCGTTGCACTCGTCTTCGATTCGCTTCAAATCGTCGTTCGTGAAATTCGCGGGTTGAAAGTCCACGCGACTGTAGTCCATGTGGATCTGGTTGCCAACGGTCCTCGCAGCGTACCTCCGGAAGACGAGTCCGGACATCAGATGCTGGGAGGTGTGCATGCGCATGTGCTTGTACCGCCGATCCCAGTCAATGACGCCATGTACCGAATCCGCACTCGGCATTCGGTCAACGTGGTGCTTGACGACGCCCTTCTCCTTCGTGACCCGAAGGACCCGAGCCTCGCCGTCGGTCCACCGCAGGCTCCCGGTGTCATCGGGCTGCCCGCCCCCCTCCGCGTAGAAGAGCGTCTGATCAAGGACGACGAAATCAGGACCGCGTTCGACGATCCGCGCGTCGAACTCCCGCGCGTAACACGGGTCCGGATCCTGTCCTCGTCGCTCCTCCATGTAGAGAACGCGCGTGGCCATCATGCCGCAAAAGCCACGTGGGCATAAAGGATTCTCGTCGCAGGGATTTCTGTCGCGGAGCGGACTTGAACGGGTCTCAGCCGCCGAGGATCGAACGCGCGATGACGAGTCGCTGGACCTCGGAGGTCCCTTCGTAGATTTCGGTGACGCGTTGGTCCCGGTACAACTTCTCCACGACGTAATCCTTGATAAATCCGTAGCCGCCGTGAATCTGGACGGCGGCGTCGACGGCTCGATGGGCCGCCTCCGACGCGAAGAGCTTCGCGACGCTCGACTCGTACGTGTGCCGCTGCCCCCGGTCTTCGAGATGCGCGGCGCGATAGGTCAGGAGCCGGGCTGCGTCAATCTCCGTCGCCATGTCCGCGAGCTTCCACTGGATCGCCTGGAAGTCCGCGATTTTCTGTCCGAACGCCTGCCGTTCCTTCGCGTACTTCGTGGACTCCTCGAGGGCCCGCTGGCCGATGCCGAGCGCTTGGGCCGCGATGCCAATCCGGCCCCCGTCGAGCGTCGCCATCGCGATCGTGAACCCTTTGTGAAGGTCTCCCAGGAGGTTCTCCTTCGGAATCCGACAGCCATCGAACCCGAGGGTGACCGTGTCGCTCGCACGGATTCCCATCTTGTCCTCCTTCTTGAGGACGGAGAAGCCCTTGGCGTCGGTCGGGACGACGAATGCGGAGATTTCGTGTTTCTTCGCGCCCGTCCGAGCATACACGACGACAATCTTGGCCACGGACGCGTTGGTCGCGAACGTCTTCGTGCCGCGCAAGACCCACTCGTCCCGCTCGAGTGTGGCGGTGGTGCGCATCGCGGCCGCGTCGGACCCACTCCCGGGCTCCGTGAGCGCGTATGCGCCCATCCATTCTCCTCGCGCGACCGGTTCGAGAAACTTTCGCTTTTGCTCCTCGGTCCCGTAACGCAGGATCGGTTCGCAGACCAGCCCGTTGCACACGGCCGCAATGACGCCGGCGCTCGCATCCCCGCGAGAGAGCTCCTCGATCGTGATCGCATAGCAGACGGTGTCGAGGCCCGCGCCCCCGTACTTCTCCGGGACAAAGACCCCGAAGAGTCCGAGCTCGCCCATCTTCTTGGCCCACGCGTGCGGGAACTCCTGGCTCTCGTCGAAGGTGTGGGACTGCGGGATGACCTCTTGCTCGGCGAAGTCGCGGACCGTCTTCCGCGTAATCTCCTGGATTTCCGTGAGCCCGAAGTCCATGCGTCGTGTCGAAGGGCCTCCTTCCGCATAAAATCTCCGCGGCCGAAGCTTGATGGTTCGCGAATCCTTCGCCGCAGGGGTGCCGTTGAGCCTCGAGCCCTTGCAGACGACGGACGCCCACGCGTATTGGCGGACCTTCGTCTCCGGGCGCACGGATCTTCCGACGCGTGACCTCACGGTTCACCTGGATCGGTACCTCGCGCTCCCTCCAGAGGAACAGCGGTCGCACTTTTCCGTCAAGAAAGACGGCCGCATCATCGGGACCGTGCGGTTGGGTCCCGCGGAGATCTCGGGCTTTTCGATGGATCCGACGCACCGCGACGAGGTTGCCGGTGCGCTCCTGAAGTCCATGGATCGACTCCGGGCCGGAGGCGCGACCACGATTACGGCCCACTTCGAGGATCTCTACGAATCCGTATTCACGTCGCTCGGTTTCCAGCGCGTGTTCGCGCGGATGCGGATGGAGGCGCCAACGAAGCGAGGCGACGCGCCGGCCAACCTGAAGCTGCAACCGCCGGAGGAAGACGAAGTCCTCGGGCTCACGAAGTTCCTGATGGACGTGTACGCGGGGCACATGGAACAGCAGTACGGCATCCACACGGGCCCGGAAGACGAGTGGCGCGGGTATGTGGCCGGGCTTTTCAAAGGCGATTCCGGTCAGTTCATGCCGGACGCCTCGCACGTTGGCCTCGAAGGCGATCGCATCGTGGGCGCGATCCTGATCACGCACTGGATGGGCATGCCGCTCGTCGCGGAACTCGGGGTGGCGAAGGATCGCCGGGGTCGCGGATTCGGTCGGGCGTTGCTCCAAACCGCGATGGGACGCCTCGCGGGTCGCGATGAGCCTCGACTCGCCCTGTATGTCACGGTGGGCAACGACCCCGCGATCGCGCTCTATCGGTCGATGGACTTCGTCCAGGTCGGTGGCCAATCCGTCACCGCGCGCCTCGAGGGTTGACCTATTCTTGCCTCACGCTGCCGGGAAGCTGAGGGTATGGCCCTCCGCCTGGCGACGCGTTGTGGCGGGCGCTCGAATCCGGAAGCCCATTCGCCTCGCATAGCGATGCATGATCCCGAGGATGTATCGGCCTCCGATCCGGGCCGTGGCGACGATGAGGGCCCTCGTTGGCGCCGGGAGGCGGGTGAGGTGCCACAGGTCTTTGTCGATTTCCAGGAGCACGTGGCGCCACGCGCGGTAGGCGACGTTGAACCGGGACTCGTCGATCATCTCGTCGATGTTGTAGAACTCCTCGCCCCGGAGCACGCCGATCGGCACGAACGTGAGAGGCGCGGTGATGAAGTGGCCGTCCGGGATCTGCTCCATCCGGTCCAGGAGGTCCACGGTCATCCACGCATCCTCCGGAGTCTCACCGGGCAGGCCGAGGATGATCGTGAACGCAGGATACCAATAGTTGCGGTTTAGAATCTGCGTGCCCTGTACGACGATGTCCGGCCATTCTTCGGCGGTGAACGGAGCGGCCTTCCGGTGCAGCACGGCTCGTGAGAGTGCGGGGCTCCCCGTCTCGATTCCGCTCTGGATGCCGACCCACTTGCGCGGGCCGGCGCGCACGATGTCAGAGATGTCCCGAATCAGCCCCGGGTTCGTGACCGCGGCGCTGACGGTCCCGTGCGTGGGGTAACAATGAGAGACGCCCGGTTGGGCCATGACGTACCGGAAGAGGTCCTTGACCGCGTCCTCGTTTGGCTCCATCGTTTTCCAGTTCTCGAGGTTGTACAGGAAGATGTCGTCCGAGTGGAGTTGGATCGACGATTCCCCGACCTTGGTGTTCATGGCGAGTTCGTCGCCGATGTAGTCGAACGGGAAATACCGGGGGCGGCGTAGTGTGACTTCGCAAAACTCGCAGCCACGGCCGCATCCCCGCATCACCTCGTTCATCGCGTGCATCGTCGGACCGAGGATCTTCGGGATTTGGTCGACCGTCGGGGCGGTCGCGTTGGTGAAGCGCATGACCGGGGGCGCATGATCGTTCACGATCCGATCGAAAATCTCCGGGACGAGGTGGTCGACCTCGCCATGGACGATGTGGTCGATGCCGAGGGATGCCTGCATTTCCGGGCGATAGTCGAAATGCCACGCGCCCGGCCCGCCGAGGACGACCTTGTATTTCCGGTTCGGTCGCTGGACGCGCCGGACAAGCTCGAGGAACATCGCCTTCGTAAACGGTGTGAGGACCCCGCCCATCGTGAAGGACATGCTGACGGGACCGAGGCCGAGGGGATCCATCGGGCTCAGTCCAACCACCTCCGTCTCGTCATCGATGTATCGATCGATGTTCCGAGGGTCGGCGATGACGACCGCGTCGCGCCCGTACGCGCGAACGAGCGATGCCTCGACTTTCCGAAGGCCGTACGGCACCCGGATCGGCCGCCCCTCCGGGTCGAGCTTCGGCGGGTCCGCCAGGATGCGAAACACGAGGCGGGAGTGCCAGTAGTCCGTTGGAATGCAGCTGAAGAACGTCGCCAGAGGGACATTGCGGTAGTCCGTCATGAGTGTGTAATCGGCGGCGAGCACGTACTTCGCCATTCGTTCCCCCTAGCCGTTGTTCCCCCAAGCGATGCGTTCGGTCTAGTTCAGCATTGCCTCTGGACAGGCGAGGCCCATAATGGGCTCCACCCGTTAGATATACGTTCCGTCATGCGGCATCGCGCCTTCGCGCAGTATCGAAGCGAAAGGGTTATCTCCGGCGTACCTCTCGACGGCCGGGAACCTCCATGGCAGACCTCGGCGAGAAGGCGCCAGACTTCACGGTCCTGAGCGACGAAGGCAAGCCCGTCACCCTCTCGAACGAACTCGGCAGAGGCCCGGTCATCTTGTCCTTCTACGTCTGGGACTTTACGAACGTGTGCCAGGGTCAGCTCTGCGCGATGCGCGACTCGATGGGAGACCTCCAGAAGTGGGGTGCGAAGGTGTTCGGCATCAGCACGGACAGTCACCACAGCCATCGCGTCTTCAAGGAACAGAACCACCTCAACTACCCATTGCTCAGCGATTGGAACAAGAAGGTCAGCGAGGCGTACGGGGTGCTCTACGATCGGTTCGGCAGTTTCGGCTTGCAAGGCGTGACGAAACGGTCGGTTTTCGTGCTCGACGCGAACGGGATCATTCGGTACAAGTGGGTCACGGAAGACCCGAAAGTCCCACCGGACCATGCGAGAATTCTCGAGGAAGTCAAGAAGCTCGCGGCGTGAGCCCGAGGTACTGCCGGACCTGTTCCGCCGTCTTCACTTCCGGGACATCGACGGAAGGGACGGTCCCGCTGTCGGTCGCGCCGGTGTTCATCAGCACGACCCGGTCCTCCGGCGTGATCGTGCCGTCGTCGTAGAGGCGCCGGAGACCGGCGAGGGTCGCCGCCCCTTCGAGGCACGCGCCGATCCCTTCGAGG
>Ga0209701_10001125_pt1 | contig 16771 bp, 14 predicted proteins | sample CZO8metaG_4_FD_188356 | JGI IMG/M metagenome (GOLD analysis project Ga0209701, IMG submission 188356) | Vadose zone soil microbial communities from the Eel River Critical Zone Observatory, Northern California, USA - CZOApr15con2H3.8 metaG... | ecosystem: Environmental > Terrestrial > Soil >... | reverse complement strand
AGGGAAAAGAAGATGTGCTCAGGAATCAGCCAATGCAAATCCGCTGGGAACAATAGACCATACCATGTAAATGAATGTTCCATTTTATTCACTACACCCCTGAGCGATTACCAACGCCTCCACCACAATGGCCAACAGAAGGGTAGAGAAACCCAGAGAGAAAGAAATGGCATCGAATTCTACTCGCAAAAACAAAAGCATCAGTAATGCAAGGAATCCCACAAGCTTCAAAATAAGCAAAAAAATGCCTGCCGTTACCTTTCCCTTCCCCGCCAATGGGACCAGAACCCAACACGCTCCGTAGCTGAGGAGAAGAAAATTCACCCCCATGAACGTACCCCCGAGTAGAAGCGCCCATGGCTCAATCAGCCTTACCGGAGCCAATACCAGCAACAAGAGTAAAAGGAGTAGCCCATGCCAGAGCTCGATTCGAAGGATGATCGTCGCCGGCGATGCCATACTCATTGACTACTCTTTGACAGATGCCGTACCCACCGTATCAATCTAATACACGCTCCTACAAAAGCCATGAATGTCATGCCAATTAAAAACCAAGGAGACGTATCCAAATAGCGATCCAAAAGATACCCCGCCAATGCACCCCCAATGACTGTGCTGGGGATCTCAAAACCTGCCGCCAGGTATAAACCTGTTCTGCGCAGAAAGGGAATTTCTTTCTTTGATCGACTAGCGAGGAGGCCCCAACCTTTCGCCACTGACCAGATTCCCTATCACGAAGCAAGCTAGAAGGTCAACCTTTCAACTCCTTTCGCGCCCAGGCGTCGAAGGCATCAATGGTTTTCGCTATGTCCGTCGTCTTGTGGCTCAGTGAGAGAAACGCCGCCTCAAACGGGGACGGAGGCCAGTAAATCCCTCGGCTAAGCATGCCGTGAAAAAAGCGGGCGAATCGATCTTTATCGCACCGGCGTGCCTCATCGGCATTACTCACTCGCTCCACACCAAAAAAGAGTGTCAGCATAGAACCGACTCGGTTAATCACGCCTTTGATCCGATGACCTCTTAAAACAGACTGAAACCCTTCCTGGATCTTCCTCCCCTTTTGCTCCAGCTCTTGATAAGCGCGCATGCGCGAAAGCTCTTTTAGCGTCGCCAGGCCAGCAGCCACGGCGAGCGGATTGCCGGAAAGCGTCCCCGCCTGGTACACCGGCCCTTCCGGAGCGAGAAGATCCATGATCTCTTTTCTCCCTCCGAACGCACCGAGCGGCAGCCCCCCTCCCAACACTTTCCCTAAACAGGTTAGATCCGCTTCCACCTCATACAACTCCTGAGCCCCACCCCGAGCCAGCCGGAAGCCGGTAATCACTTCATCAAAAATCAGCACCGCGCTATGCTCCCGTGTCAACTTCCGAAGCGCGGGCAAAAAACCAGACTCCGGCGGGATCACACCCATGTTCCCGCAAACAGGCTCCACAATGACAGCGGCTATGGAATCGGCTTCCTCTCTAAAGAGGAATTCCAGAGCCGACATATCATTGAAGGGCGCCACGAGAGTCTCGGCAGCGAAACCGCTTGGAACCCCTGGACTGTCAGGAAGAGATAAGGTGGCCACACTGGACCCTGCCCGGACCAACAATCCATCGACATGCCCATGATAGCAGCCGTCGAACTTGACTATCTTGCTCCGTCCGGTGAAGGCGCGCGCCAAGCGAATGGCGCTCATTGTCGCCTCCGTCCCGGAGCTTACGAGTCTTAGTTTCTCGATCGAGCGGATGCGCCCCGTCACCATCTCTGCAAGTCTGACCTCGCCTTCCGTTGGAGCCCCAAAAGTCGTTCCATCTTTCAACGTCTTCCTGAGCGCGGCGGTCACTTTGGCATGGCCGTGACCTAAGATGAGAGGACCCCAAGAGCCGACGAAGTCGATGTAGCGGTTGCGATCGACATCGAAAATGCATGCGCCGGCTCCTCGAAGGATGAAGCGAGGAAAACCGCCGACCGACTTCCATGCACGGACTGGGCTATTCACACCGCCAGGAATATAGCGTCGGGCGCGCTCGAACAATCTTCTTGATCGGGTCTTTTTCACAAACCAAAGTTCCCTAACATCCGTTCTGATGAGAGTCAAGGTCCGTTGTTTGCAAGAAACAAAAATTTTTTCCTTGCATTGGAGAGTGAAAAGGATTATGAACTTTCTCTCGCGATAGTTCTTGCGACGAAGGTTTTTTCTGTCGCCGGGAAATTAGGAAACACGTTGTTGCGTGATGTCGTTCGCGGTCAGAAACTCGACAACTTGGTTCATTTTCTACATGGACTATTCCTTCTTAGATTGGCGCAGGATTGGCTATCTCGACTCACGCTCATGTTAAGTCTTCGCTGTAAGAGCATGATTGTTGTTGGGCATTATGAGTTATTCACAGCTGTGAATAACTCTGTTTGTAACTTTACTGGGCTTTCTATCAATAGAATCATGTAGTTATCTTAAAAGCGGCTTACTTATGAACGAGTTGTGGGAAGAGGCTTTAAAGCATCTGCGGGAGAAGATGGGGAACCAGAACTTTGAAACTTGGATCCGCCCCATACGTGTTCGTGAGATGAACGGAGCGGAGATCAAGTTGGAGGTGCCAAACAAGTTCTTCCGTGATTGGCTCTGTGAGCATTTCTTTACCTCCATTCAGGAGACCCTCAACGCCGTTTCCCGTCAGAGCTTAAGGATAACAATCGTCGTCAATCAAGCCTTGCAATCGACGCCGTTGCCGGAGAAACCAGACAACCAGGCGAGGCCGAAACAAATTAGGGTCCACAACCTCATATCCAAATATAGTTTCGACAACTTTGTGGTTGGCGCAAGCAACCAATTCGCCCACGCGGCATCGCTTGCGGTAGCGAACCAGCCGGGAGAGCACCACAACCCGTTGTTCATCTACGGGGGGGTGGGTCTTGGTAAAACCCACCTTATCAATGCTATCGGCCACAGAGTGTTGGAGAAACGCCCACACCTGAGAGTGCTCTACTTGAGCTCAGAGGCGTTCATGAACGAACTCATCGCTTCACTTAGAAGAGACAAAATGGACGACTTCAAAAGCCGCTTCCGTAACGTCGATGTGCTTATCCTCGATGACGTGCAGTTCATTGCAGGAAAAGAGAGAACCCAAGAGGAGTTTTTCCATACCTTTAATTCTCTTTATGAGTCGCACCGCCAGATCGTTATCACTTCGGATAAGTTCCCAAAGGAAATCCCCGACCTGGAGGATCGTTTACGCAATAGATTTGAAGGTGGGCTGATCGCCGACATCCAACCTCCAGACATGGAGACCAGGGTTGCAATTTTACAGAAGAAGGCGGAAGTGGAACGTGTACCACTGCCTCACGAGGTCGCCATTTTTCTTGCATCCCAAATCGATTCGAACGTAAGAGAATTGGAAGGTTCGCTAACAAGGCTAGGCGCATTCGCTTCCTTGACCAAGGCACCGATCACCGTAGAGCTAGTCAAGGAGGTGCTCCATAATACTTTAAGAGCCGCCTACAGAGAAGTCACGGTTGAAAATATTCAAAAGACGATATGCGACTACTTTAATCTTAAAATCGCGGATCTCAAAGCAAAGCAGCGGACAAAGAACATCGCATTGCCGCGGCAGGTTGCTATGTATCTCTGCCGCAAGCATACCTCGACCTCCTTCCCCGCGATTGGATACAAATTCGGCGGCAGAGATCATTCCACAGTGATCCACGCTACCAAAGTTATTGAAAAGAGGATAAAAGAAGATTCCAATATGCAAACAACTATAGAAAAGATAGAACGGACACTAAAAAAATGATGGAATATAAGCTGTGAGTATTGGCGGCGATATTGTGAACAAGTTACCTTGATATGCAACTTAACGCTCCCTTCTGTTCAAGAGACTAAAACAAAGTCTCTTTTAACCACAGCGAAAAACCTTTTACGAACCACATCTTTTACCTTTTTTGCACAGTATTCACAGCCATTATTACTACTACTATTAAATCTATATATTAGAGAGGAAGAAGAGATTCGGAGAGGTAAATATGGAAATTAAAACTAAACGGGGGGACTTTCTTGCGACGCTTTACTGGACGCAAAGCATTGTCGAGCGGCGCAATACGATGCCCATCCTGGGTAATGTCCTTATCGAAGCTGAAGGTGAAGATATTAGGGTGACGGCTACAGATCTGGAAGTGGGGGTAAGGGGAAAAGTTAGGGGAGAAGTATCTAAGGAGGGTCAGGTAACAGTAAATGCGAAGAAACTGTACGAAATCGTTCGGGAAGCTCCGGAGGATACGGTTCAGTTGAGACGGTTAGAAAATGATTGGGTAGAAGTCAAAAGCGGTCGGTCAGTTTTTAAAATGGTGGGTATGGATGCGCGCGAATTTCCACAATTTCCTGAGTTCAACGAGGAGAACCTAACGTCAATGCCCGCTACGGTTATAAGAGAGATGATAGAGAAGACAATTTTCTCCGTCTCCACGGACGAGACGAGATATAGTTTGAATGGTGTTTTTATGGAGGAGAGTGATCGGGGGAAGGTCCATATGGTTGCGACGGATGGGCACCGACTGGCAGTCATTGAAAGGCAGATTGGGACTATCGGATTGGAGAAGGGTATTATTTTGCCAAGAAAAGGTTTGATGGAAGTTAAAAAACTCCTCGAGGGAGTAGAAGAAGGGGTTGTCTCGATTGGGTTTCGGGAAAACCTAGGGTTGGTTAGCAAAGAGAATGTTGAGCTCTTTATGAGACTCATTGACGGGGAGTTTCCAGATTACGGGAGGGTCATCCCAAAAGATAATCCATACGGGATTAAGTTGGAGCAAGAACAGCTTCTAAGAGCGTTGCGGCGGGTAGCGATCTTATCAAGCGATCGGTACAGGGGCATTAAATTAGAGGTTACAGCTGGAAAGATATCCATCTCAGCCAGCAACCCAGATTTGGGTGAGGCGGTCGAAGAGATCGAAGTGGATCATAAGAGTAAGCCCTTGAGTGTAGGTTTCAATGCCCGTTATCTGATAGATGTTCTGGGCGTGCTAGGCGCAGGTGGAGAAGTAGAGCTGGCGCTGAAGGATGAGGTGAGTCCCGGGGTCATTAGAAAAGTGGAAGATGAGGGTTACCTCTACGTAGTCATGCCAATGAGGTTATAACGGATGCTCCGCGTGCTCTGGCTGCAGGGAGTAGTTTGGTCCGCGGGAGTAGGGGAGTCTTAGTTTCTGTATTTTGCGTCTAGCGTGTATTTGTCGTCTAGCCCGACGATTGCATTGAACTCATTGAAAGATAGAAGGTGGTCAAGAATTGACACCGTAGTTCCCTGCGAGTACAAAGTCGAGTAAACTCTCTGGAGAGCTTTAGCCGACGCATAAAGGGGACTCAGAGGCCACACAATGAGCTGGAAACCTATCTCTTTCAATTCCTCCGGCGCCATCAACGGCGTGACTCCCCGCTCGATCATATTGGCCACGAGAGGACCTGGCACATGACGAGCAATCTCCCGAAGCTCTTCTTTACTCTCTGGTGCCTCTATAAAAACAGCATCGGCTCCCAGTTTCTTGAAGGCGATTCCCCGCCCGATAGCTTCCTCCAACCCGAGGGCCTGCCGGGCATCTGTGCGCGCCACGATGTAAAGATCGTCCTGCCCTCTTGCGTCGATGGCCGCCCCCAGCTTCTTAAGTTGTTCATCCAACGGGATCACCTGTTTGCCCTTCATGTGGCCGCACCGCTTCGGCCAAACCTGATCTTCAAGAAACATGCCTGCGGCACCCGCCCGGATAAGCTCCTTGACCGTGCGAATCACGTTGATCGCGTTCCCATAACCCGTGTCGGCATCGACTATAACAGGAGCGGATACGACCGAGCAGATGCGTTGTGCCGCGGCCAACATTTCGGTTTGCGTCAGGATGCCGAAGTCAGGCTCTCCCAGCAATGTGGCAGACAAGCTGTAACCGGTAATAAAGATGACGTCGAAGCCGGCCCGCGCAGCCATTTTTGCGCTCAAAGCATCGTAAACCCCCGGCATCACGAGGACGCCTTTCTCCTTTAGCAAATGACGAATGCGCTCCGCCTGGTTCATACAGCCTCCATCGGTTTAACACCTTTTCGCACTGAGGCTGCCAAGCATACCATTGCTCTCGTCGGCCTGTCCATAAACCACCAGGTCTATCGACGATTTGAGATCTCCGGTCACGCCAGCATCTAATCGCGGGTGCCGATGATTACGCCGAGGATAGTGGCGACGCCGCCGATCACCTGGTAAGGCATAAGCGTTTCACCCAGGAAAACTTGGGAAAGCGCGACGGCAAAGAGGGGAAGAGTGTTATAAAGCAAACTGGCTCGGCCAGGGCCGAAGGTAAGTATAGAGCGGTTCCACAACAGGAAGGAGAGGAAAGAGGGGAAGATGCCGAGATAGAGGAAGGCTAGAAACACCTCACTGCGCCAGACATCGGTCGGATTCACCGCCAGCTCCACGGCTGCTACCGGTAAGAGAAAGAGGGCGCCGATGCAGGTGGTGATCGAGGTCAAATCGAGAGGCGAGAGATAGCGCATCATGCGCTTCGCTATCACCGTATAGAAGCCCCAGAGCAACGTAGCAAAAAAAACAATCACGTCGCCTGGATTGAACTTTAGGCGAAGCAGGATAGCGAGAGAACCTTGGCTCACGATCCAACCCACGCCAGCAAACGACAGGAGAATGCCGATGATACGCCGTCTGGTTATCTTTTCAGCGATCAGCAGCCAGGCGATGCAGGCTGTGGTGACAGGCGTGGTTGAATTTACCAGCGTGGCGTTGATCGCGCTGGTATAGTGGAGCCCTATGTACAGGACGGCATTGAAGGCAAAGACGCCCGTCAGGCTCATCAAGACCAAAGGGAGCAGCGCTTGCCTCGGCGGCCATTCTCTGCGGTAGAGAAGAACAGGGAGTAGTATGAGCGCAGAGACCGTGAAGCGCCCGGCATTGAGTGTCCAGGGCGAAACCTTGTCCACTAGGGCCTTGCCGACGATGAAATTAGTACTCCAGAAAAACGGCGGGAGAAAAAGAAGCAGATAGGAAGTGAGTGAAGGTCGGTTCGTTTTCTCCACTGCGGCTGATTCGCTCTTTAGAAACTCTCCGTGTAGGGGCGAATGTCGATCTCGTGCGTCCAAGCGTTTTTCGGCTGCTTCAGCGCATGGATGACAGCGTCGGCGATGGCGTCGGGAGGGATGAGCGTATCCGCAGCCCGATTGGGTTCGCGCGCGTGGATCCGAGGGGTGTCAATCTGGCCGTCCACAATCACATGGACCACATGGATCCCTTTGGGGTGAAATTCTCGTGCCAGCGACTGACCGAGCATGCGCAGCGATGACTTGGCGATCGCCAGTGGAGCGAAACCGGCGCGGCCGCGAAGCGATGCGGTGGCACCGGTCAAGGAAATAAATCCGCCTCCGGCCTTGAGCATATCTGGAATGACAGCCTGGGCCAGATGGACTGCGCCCATCACCCCAACCTCAAAGGATTGTCGGATTACGTCTGCGTCGAGGTCGAGAAAATTTCCCCGGCCAAAACCGCTGGCATTGTAAGCCAACGCGGTTATTGGTCCCAGCTCGGCGCGGATCTTTTCTACAGCTTCAAAAACTCCAACTCGCTGCGTCACATCGAGTGAGATCGCAAGAGCTTTCCCTCCGCGAGAGTGGATCTGGGCTGTAACGGGCTCGCTGGATTCGGCTCTGCGTGACAGGAGGGCGAGGGAATAGCCTTCTCTGTTAAATGCCCGGGCAAGGGAGGCGCCCAGGCCGGGGCCGACACCGGCGACAATAGCTGCCTCCATAAGGTTTAGTCCGGGCTTACTTCGGCGAAGAGATCGTCCAGGGCCATCTTGTCTCCGATGAAGCCCTGCTCATGGGAATATTGCATGAGCGCTTCAAGGTTTTTCCGGTTGGCTTCGCCAAGTCCGTAAGCCCACGGATCCCTGCCCAGGATCTCTTCCTGTTCTTCGAGGGCGTGGCGAAACCAGGCTAGAGGGATCCTCCTTGGATTCTCCATCCGTTGATAGGCGATCTCTTTGGCCTTCTCAAAGGCTTGAAACAGATTGATTGGAACCCAGGGATGGCGCTCGACAACATCCTGCTTGATGGCGGCCGTGTGCATGATGGGGAAGATTCCGGTTCTTTTGTAGTAGTCCACTTCCAGTTCCTTGTAGTTCGGAAAAAGGCGTCCTACCCTGGGGTCCCGGTCTAGAATCGGCTTGATCAGCTCCGGATGGATGAGCGCGTCGAGCTCTCCCTCAGCCACCATCCGCTCGACATTTTTTCCTGGGGCAATCTTTTGCAAGGAGAGATCCTTAGGCATGGCGACTTCCACCTCTTCGTCATCCTGTTTGTACCACTGGATCTTTTTGTGCGGCACCCGGAACTCATGCTCGAGGATGCCGCGAATCCAGAGATTGCTCGTAGCGGAGAAATTGCGCAGGCCGACTTTCCTTCCGATCAGGTCCGTGGGCTTGCGGATACCCTTGCTCATGTTGATGAAGGTGAAGCCATGGCGGAATCGGCGATGGAGAAAGACCGGAATGGCAGTGAAGGGCTGTCCGCGGAACTTCGCGGCTAGATAGTTCGACATCGAAAGCTCTGCGACGTCGAACTCGCGCCCCCGAATCATGCGCCAGTGGCGGATGTCCGAGGTCATGTCGGTCAGGACGGTGAGCTCTATCCTATCCGGCTGCACAGTCCCTTCCATGAGAGGGCGCACGATCTCATAATCGCCGCAGGCGAGGGTCAGGTGAAGCTTCTTAGACACGATGCCGGTTATCTATCACGGTTGGGAGAGATTTTCCAAAGGCTGGCAACCGTCCGAGTTGATTGACACTCCCACCCCCGTCTGTGCTAGGCTCCGTCACGCTGGTGCAAGAGCCTTGCTGGAGGAAAACAAGATGCAGAAAGGCGCGGTTGTTTTAGCAGTCATCGTCGGTTGCCTGTGCATGGTTCCGAGTTCCACGGCACAGATGAAGGTGAGGATCAACTGGACGGCGGTCACTGGAGCCCAGAGCGGCATGTTTATGGCCAAGGAGGAGGGGCTGTTTAAGAAAAACGGTCTCGATGTGGAGTTGATCCATATCCCTTCGAGCTCGAGGGGCATTCAGGCGATTCTCGCCGGAGAGATCGCCTTCTCGTACATGGACGGCAACAATGCCGTGCAAGCCAACCTGAAGGGGGCCGGTTTGGCCCTGGTCGCCGGTGCGACGAACCATATGGTCTTTTCTCTTATGGCTAAGCCCGAGATCAAGAAGATCAGCGATCTTCGAGGGAAGAAAATCGGCATCACCCGGATCGGCTCTTCGACGCATACATCGGCTCTCTATGCGCTGAGTCAAGCGGGTCTTAAACCCAGCGACTACCAGATTCTTCCCCTCATGGAGGTTCCCAATATTTTGACCGCGTTGATGGCGGGCCAAGTCGATGCGGGGGTCGTTTCGCCGCCCACCAACAGCCGGGCGCGTAAGGCGGGCTTGAACGAGCTTATGAATATCGCCAAAGAGGGGCCAGAATATGTGTCGGTGGCGATCGGTACGACGCGTGCTTATATCAAGGCCAACGAGGATACCGTGCGCCGCGTAGTACGTGCTTATGCCGAGGCGGTCCAGTTGTTCAAAGCCAACAAACAGATTGGGATACGCGTCCTGCAGAAATATACCAAAGTGCAGGACCAGGAGATCCTGGAAGATGCCTACAACCAGTTCCGCGAGTATCTTGAAAACCCTCCGTATGTGAGCCGCAAGGGGATGGAGACGATCCTGGCTGAGTTGGCGGAAAGGGAGCCGCAAGCCAAGCAGGCGAAGCCCGAGGACTTCATGGATATGCGCTTCATGAGCGAGCTTGAGAAGGAAGGCTTCTTCAAGAAGCTATGGGGAAAATAGCTAAGATTCTCCTATGGCTCTTAAACTTTCCGGCTCTAGCTCTGAGTTTACCTTTCACAGTTTATGGTCAGGCCAAAGCTTCTCCAGAAAAGAAAGTCTCGGTCGGCATTATCTACGAAGCGTTGACCGCCACCAACACCCCCATCTGGCTGGCCGAGGATCTGTCTCTCTACGATAAATACGGCCTCGACGTTAAAGTGATCCATGCCCGGGGCGCGGCCCCGGTTCAAGCTCTGGTCGGCGGATCAGTTGAGTTTGGGGCCTTCAGCGGTCCATCGACGATCGCCGCCAACCTGGCGGGAAGCGATCTCGTTTTTGTTGCCGCCAAGCCGAATTTTTCCGTGATCTCGGTCTGGACGAGAAAAGATTCTCCGCTCAAGGGTCTTATAGAGTTAAGAGGGAGAACCATCGGCATCACCCGGGCGGGCTCCGCGACCCACGCCATCGCGCGGCTCGCTTTGAGAAACGTCGGGCTTGCGGATAAGGACGTGAAGTTCCTCCATCATGGCGGCCTGCCGGAGATCTTTGCTTCATTGGAAAGAGGCCTCGTGGATGTGGCCTTCGCCTCAGCCCCGCGCCCGGGTTTTCGTGAGATGGTCGATCTTTCGACCTTGAAAATCCCGTTTCTCCAGGGAGCCATCGAAGTGCGACGGGGCTATCTTCAGAGTCGGCGCGAGGTCGTGCGGAGTTTTCTTAGAGCCTATTTGGAAAGCATCAAGATGGCAAAAGAGAGGCCTGAGCTGGCCGTCGCCTCGGTTGCGAAGCGACTCAGAGTAGCGCCCGCGGTGGCCCGCAGCGCCTACCCGCCCCATGCCCGCGTCTGGGAGGAGGTGCCTTATGTGCGCTCAGATTCCGTTCAGGCGATTCTGGATCTTTTCTCTGAAGAGGCGGAAAAAAGTGCCGCCGTGGAGAAGTTCATTGATAATAGCGTGCTGAAAGAGTTGGACGATTCCGGCTTTGTACGGGAGCTTTATCAGAAATAGACTTCATTAAGAGAGCCACGGGAGGGTGAGATGACGAACAGGTTTCATACCATTGACGCCGACGGCCATATCGAGGAGGCACATATCAACTGGAAGGAGCGTTTGCCGAGCAAGTACCACGACGCCGCGCCGGAGCGACGTCCCGGCGCCGATGGCCAGTCGCGTTTGTTTATGGAAGGAAAAGCGTGGCCCAAACCTAACGGCCCAGGCCTTGGTGTCGGCGGGCCCTACAGCCGTCCTCATCCCAGGCGCCCAGGGATGACCGATCCCAAGGCGAGGCTGGTGGACATGGATTCCGAGGAGATCGATGTTGCGGTTCTGTTCGGCGGCGGCCTTGGCGGAAGTATCCCGGTTCTCGAGGATGCAGGCTTCGCAGCCGCCTTGGCGCGCGCGCGTAACACATGGGTGGCGGAGTATTGTTCGGAGAATCCTGCTCGGCTGAAAGGTGTCGCGGTGCTTCCTCAACAGGATATCGAAGCCGCGGTGGCCGAACTCAACCGGGCAGTGACGGAGCTCGGCTTTATTGGTGTTGCCCTCCTCCCTAACATGCGCGGTCGGCATATGGGGGATCCCTATTTCTTCCCTATCTATCAGGAGGCGGAGCGTCTCAATGTGCCGATCTGTGTCCATATGTTTTTGGGCCGCTATGGCTCCGAAGCGACCGGCACCGTTCGCTTTGACAAGTTTTTTTATTCCCACCTTTTCGGCCATCCCTTCGAGCAGGCGATCGCCCTGGCGGTGATTGTAGGAGAAGGGCTGCTGGATCGTTTTCCCAAGCTTCGTTTTGTCTTCCTCGAGGCGGGCTGTGGTTGGCTGCCTTACTGGCTCGACCGCCTGGATGAGCACCAGGAGGTCCTAGGCATCCAGGTGCCGGCGCTCAAGGAGCGGCCGAGTAAGCTACTTAGACGAGGGCAACTGTTCTTCTCGTGCGAGGCCGACGAGACGGAGCTGGCTCACGTTGTACAAGTGATTGGAGACGACTCGATCGTCTTTGCCTCGGACTACAGCCACTTCGATAGCCGCTACCCCGGCGCTTCCAAGCCGATCGTGCAGCATCCAAAGCTGAGCGATGTTTCGAAGCGGAAGATCCTGAGCGAGAATTCCCGCCGGCTCTATCCGTTCGGTTAGAGAGAAATGACCCGTATGGCCTCTGTCATTGGAGTCGCGCTGGTTTTTTTCCTCACTTTTGCTTCCGGCGCTGGTGCGGAGAACGTCAAGGTCGGGATCCCTTCGCTTACAGTGACGATGCTGCCGCTCGCGGTTGCCAGGGAGCGCGGCTATTTCCAACAGGAGGGATTAAACGTTGAGCTTGTCCTGATGCCGGCGGCACTGAACATCAAAGTCCTTCTCAGCGGCGAGATCGGTTATGCGACCACGATCGGCTCGGCGGTCATCGCTGCCGTGCGCGGCGTCGATGTTCGGGTCATTATGTTGTTTGTCGACCGCCCGCTGCTCGATCTGGTGGCGGTTCCGGAGATCAATTCCATCGCGGAGCTTAAGGGTCGGGTGATCGGCATCTCTTCGCGGGGCGGCCTTCACGACGTCACTATTCGTCGGATGCTGCAGCAGTCGGGGGTCGATCCGGCACAGGTGACTCTCCTGGTAGTCGGAGGACAGGGGGCAATGCTGGCTGCGGTGATGAGTGGCCGGATTTCAGCCGGGCTGCTCAATCCTCCGCATAACTTCCTGGGTTATCGGGACGGGCTAAAGAATTTGGGCTTCGCCGGTGCTTACATCCGAATTCCGAGCACCGGGTTAGTCACCACGCGGGAGCGGCTGGAGCGCTCGCCGGATCAGGTGCGCCGGATGGTGCGGGCCCTGGCTCGAGCGCGCGCCTTCGCGCGCGACAACAAGGCTCAAGCGGTGGCGATACTCAAGAAGTTTTTGCAGCTACAGGACGAAGATCTGACCGCGAAGATCTATGACTACCACAAAAGGGCCGAGACGCCAGACGGAAAAGTTGACACGGCTCTGGCCGCGGAGACGATACGCGACGTGCGGCAAACAGAAGGGATAGCACGGGAACTCCCAGTCAGCCAGCTCTTCGACTTCTCTTTTCTCGAAGCGGCTCGATGAACCCTGCTCACCCTCGTCTGGCTTTTCTTGCCCGGCGGACAAAGTAGTCCCACATACTGCCCAGCCTATGGGAAGTGTAGATTTGGTCGAACTTGGCCTTAGCCTCCTCGTCGCTAGTCCAAGAGGGCTCGCCGGAGGCAGTTGCGAGTAATTGGATGCGGCAAGCCTTCTCCAGGAAAATCGCATAGAGTGTCGCCACCTGAATGGATTCGCCCACGACCGTCGAGCCATGATTTTTCATTAAGAGTCCACGGCACTTCCCGAGCGACTTGGCCACTTCTTTGCCCAGTTCGGGGGTCCGGATGAGGACGGTGGTGTAGTCAAAGAGGGGCAAACCCTCATGGAAGATCACGCCTTCATGGCTTACGGGCCGGATGCGCTGGCGTAAGGAGCCCAAGGCTGTCGCGTAAGGCGGATGGGAGTGGACGACGCAATTGACGTCCGGCCGGGCCCTGTAGATCTCCGTGTGGATGAAGACCTCGGAGTGACGTTCGTATTTACCTTCGATTTTTTTGCCGTCTAAGTCGCAGACGATGATATGTTGGGGCCGTATCTCCTCGAAGCCGAAGCTGTGCGGCTTCATCAGGATCTTGTTTTCCTTGGGGATGCGGACGGAGACATGGCCAAGGATGTTGTCCCAATGGCCTTCCTGCGCGAGGATATTGCACGAGTAGGCCAGGTCTTCTTTGAGCTCTTTTAGGTTCATACTTTCTCCTTGTCTCGTGATTGCGGTTCAATGCGAGTTCAAAAAGTTCCAGCCGTTCAAAACGTCTTAAACAGTTTGAACGACTTAAACCCTTGTTTAGCTGCTTCGCAGTCGAAAGCGCTGGATTTTTCCCGTTACGGTCTTGGGCAGGTCCTCAACGAAGTCGATCCATCTCGGATATTTGTAGGGCGCGAGTTTGCTTTTGACCAACGACTGTAGCTCCTCCCTGAGTTGAGCGCTGGGCCGGTGCTCGGACTTGAGAAGCACGTAAGCTTTGGGCTTGATCAAGCCATCATGATCAGGGTGTCCCACCACCGCGGCCTCCAGCACTGAAGGGTGTTCTAACAGCGTGTTCTCAATTTCAATCGGAGAGACCCACAAGCCGCCGACCTTGAGCATGTCGTCAGAGCGGCCGCAGTACCAGTAATAACCCTCTTCATCCCGGTAATAGGTGTCGCCGGTCTTCAGCCAATCTCCGAGCATAGTCCTTTTGGTTTGTTCGTGCTTGTTCCAGTAGCACGGCGAATTGGAGTCGCCCTTGACCAACAGGTTTCCCACCTGGCCAATCGGGACCTCCCTGCCTTCCTCATCGACGATCTTGGCCTCAAATGCGGGCGTGACCTCGCCGCTGCTTCCCGGCTTCGCCCTTCCCGGCCGGTTGGCGAGAAAGTCGTGCGTCGCCTCCGTGGAGCCGACCACATCCAACAGATCCTGCCCGAATTTCTCCTTCCACTGGTAGAAGATGGCCGGGGGCAGCGGCTCTCCGGAAGAGAGGCAGATCCTGAGCGAGCTTAGATCGTAATTTTTTTCAATGCGAAGGAGGCGGGCGTAGAGCGTGGGCACAGAGAAGAAAAAAGTTGGCCGATACTTTTCGATCACCCGAAGGATCTTCTCCGGCTCCGGCCGCTCCGGCCAGAGCACCGTGGAAGCGCCGAACCTGAAGGGGAAATAAAGCGAGTTGCCAAGGCCGTAGGAGAAAAAGAGCTTGGAGGCGGAAAAACAGATATCGTCTCCGCTCATCCCTAACACGGGTTTAACAAAGAGATCGGTGATCGTGACCATATCATGTTGAAGATGGACCGCACCCTTGGGAGTACCGGTGCTGCCCGAAGTGTAGTTCCACATGGCAACATCGTCCTTGGTGGTAGGCTCAGCCTCAAGTCGGCTCGATGCCTTGGAAATAAGAGATTCAAATGAGAGAGCCCGTCCCTTCGGCCTGCCGACTACGAGCACGGCTTTTAAATGTCGGGGCCGGTCCCATATCGGCTCAAATTCGGGAAGGGCCGACTCGTCGATGATGGCGACTTCTGCTCGGCTGTCGTTAAGCAGGTACTCGTAGTCCTTCGCCTTCATCCAGGGGTTTGTGGGGATCGGGACGGAGCCGATTTTTATGGCGCCGAAAAAGCTGAAGGCGAATTCGGGAGAGTCCGGCAGGGCTAGAAGAACCCGCTGTTCAATATCTACGCCCAGCTCCTTCAGGACGTTTCCGGTTTGGTTGACCCTGTCGAAAACCTGCTGGTAGGTGATTTTCTGATCTTGATAATGGATGGCGACCTTCCGGCCCCGACCCCGAGAGATGTTTTCATCCACAAAGGTGGTCGCGGCGTTGTAGATGTCAGGAAGGTCAAGCTTCATAATAATAGCTCTAAGCGGTCAGCTGTCAGCGTTCAGCTAAAAGAAAGGATTCGGATGAAATTTTCCGAGCTGAAAGCTGATGGCTGATAGCTGAGTGCTTTTTTATTCCCCGCCGCCGGCCTCCGAGCGAGTCTCGGTGGCGATCACGACGGATTTCGCCTCGGTATAGTGTTCGATCGCCTCTTCGCCATGTTCCTTGCCGATGCCGCTCTGTTTAACGCCGCCGAACGGCAATTCGTCGTAGATGATCTGTGCCGAGTTGATCCAGGTATAGCCGGATTCGATCCGCTCCGCGGCTACCATGGCTCTATTGATGTCTCGCGTCCATATGGAGGAACCCAAACCGAAGATGGAATTGTTCGCCTGCTCGAGAGCTTGATCGAGATCCTTGACCCGCACGATCGGGAGGGCCGGGCCGAAGCATTCTTCCTGCAGAATCCGCGCCGACGGGTCGACGTCGGCAAGAAGCGTAGGCTGCAGGTAAAAGCCCTTGTCGTAATCCCCGCCTTTTGGCCGCTGGGCGCCGTAGAGCACCTTGGCCCCGCGCTTGACCGCGTCTTCGACCTGTTCTTCGACCTCTTTTCGCTGGTCGGCAGTGTGCAGGGGGCCCATAAGGGTGTCCGGCTTGAGCCCATCACCGATTCTGAGCTTTTTCACCTTCTCGACTAGTTTCTCCATGAATAGATCGGCGATCTTGTCGAACAGATAAAGTCTCTTGACGGCCAGACAGGCCTGGCCGCAGTTGAAGAATCGGCCCACGGAAGCGGCGCTCACCGCCCGATCGAGATCCGCGTCGTCGCAGACGATCATGGGATCACTGCCGCCCAGTTCCAGGGTCACATGTTTGAAATCTTTGGCCGCGGATTGCATCACGCGCCTGCCCGTGTCGGTTGCGCCGGTAAAGCCTATCTTACGTACCGTCGGATTGACCAACAACTCCTCGCCCACGACGCTCCCCGGGCCGGTGACGACGTTGAGGACTCCTTTGGGACCGCCTCCTTCCTGGATCGCTTTGTCGATTAACTCGGCGCAGCGAATGTCAGTCAGAGGGGTCGTCCCGGCGGGCTTGACCACAACCGTGTTTCCGGCCAAAAGGGCGGGTCCGAGCTTGTTGCCCATGAGCGACACGGGAAAATTCCACGGCACGATCGCGCCGCAAACCCCTAAGGGTTTGCGCAGAACGAACCCGTGCCGGCCGTTGTCGAGCAGCACCGCAGCTGTGCGCAGGCTCTTGGCCATGCCGCCGTAATGATCCAGGGTGTGGGCGAAGCGGCGAATCTCCAGAATCGACTCGCGCAGGGGCTTTCCCTGTTCGCGCGTTAGCAGGTTTGTCAGCTCTTTTTCTTGTTGGCGCACCAGCCGGCTTGCCTCAAGGAGAATTGCTCCCCGTTTTGAGGGCGCCATTTCAGACCATTTCTTCAAGGCGCCGGCCGCGACATCTATAGCCCGACGGATATCGTTGACGGTTCCTTTAGGGACGGTGTCGACGATCTCTCCGGTGGCGGGGTTTCGGACTTCGGTG
>Ga0209701_10001124_pt1 | contig 16774 bp, 15 predicted proteins | sample CZO8metaG_4_FD_188356 | JGI IMG/M metagenome (GOLD analysis project Ga0209701, IMG submission 188356) | Vadose zone soil microbial communities from the Eel River Critical Zone Observatory, Northern California, USA - CZOApr15con2H3.8 metaG... | ecosystem: Environmental > Terrestrial > Soil >... | reverse complement strand
GTAGGCGGCGCCGTAGGCCTCCATCGCCCACACCTCCATCTCGCCCAGGCGCTGCCCGCCGAACTGCGCCTTGCCGCCCAGCGGCTGCTGGGTGACCAGGGAGTACGGCCCGATGCTGCGCGCGTGGATCTTCTCGTCCACCAGGTGGTGCAGCTTGAGCATGTACATGATGCCCACCGTGACGTCCTGGTCGAACGCCTCGCCGGTGCGCCCGTCGAAGAGGATCATCTGGCCCGACCTGGGCAGGTTGGCGTGCTCGAGCTGCGAGAGGATCTCCGTCTCGCGCGCGCCGTCGAAGACCGGCGAGGCGAAGTGCACTCCGCGCACCAGCTTCTGCGCCAGCTTGAGCAGCTCCTTGTCCGGCAGCCCGTCGAGCAGCTCCTGCATCTCCTTCGAGTCGTAGACCTTCTTCAAGTCCTTGCGGATCGCGTCCGGCGACCACTTCTCGTCGATCATCGCCTGGATCTGCTCGCCCAGGCCGCGCGCGGCCCAGCCGAGGTGGGTCTCGAGGATCTGCCCGATGTTCATGCGGGACGGCACGCCCAGCGGATTCAGCACGATGTCCACCGGCCGCCCGTTCTCGAGGTAGGGCATGTCCTCCTCGCTCATGATGCGCGAGACGACGCCCTTGTTGCCGTGCCGGCCGGCCATCTTGTCGCCCACCGCCAGCTTGCGCTTGATGGCCACGTAGACCTTGACCATCTTGATGACGCCCGGGGGCAGCTCGTCGCCCTTCTTGAGACGGGAGATCTTCTCGCCGAAGACGAGCTTCACCAGCTCCTTTTGCTCGTTGAAGTTCTCCAGGATCTTGGCGACCTTCTCCTCCGCGCCGCCGACGGCGATCTCCGGCCAGTACTTCTCCGGGATCTCGTCGAGCAGCGTGTCGGTCACTTCCTGGCCCTTGTTCAGAAGGACGTGGCCCTTGTCGTCGACCAGCTTGGCGGTGGTCTCCTTGCCGTGCAGGAGCCGCTTGATCCGCTTGTAGGCCGAGTCCTTGAGGATCTTGATCTCGTCGTTCTGGTCCTTGAGGAGCTTCGCCTCTTCCTGGTTCTCGATGTCCTTGGCGCGCTCGTCCTTGTCGACGCCCTTGCGGCTGAAGACCTTGGCGTTGATCACCGTGCCCTGCACGCCGGGCGGGACCCGCAGCGAGCTGTCGCGCACGTCGCCGGCCTTCTCGCCGAAGATGGCCCGGAGCAGCTTTTCCTCGGGAGAGAGCTGCGTCTCGCCCTTGGGGGTGATCTTGCCCACCAGGATCGAGCCCGGCTGCACCTCCGCGCCGATGCGGATGATGCCCGAGTCGTCCAGGTCCTTGAGCGCCTCCTCACCGACGTTCGGGATGTCGCGCGTGATCTCTTCCTTCCCCAGCTTGGTGTCGCGCGCGATGCACTCGAACTCCTCGATGTGGATCGAGGTGAACACGTCCTCCTTGACGATGCGCTCGCTGATGAGGATCGAGTCCTCGAAGTTGTAGCCCTGCCACGGCATGAAGGCGACCGCCACGTTCTGGCCCAGCGCCAATTCCCCGGTCTCGGTGGCCGGGCCGTCGGCGATGACGTCGCTCTTCCTCACCCGGTCGCCCTGCTTCACGATCGGCTTCTGGTTGATGCAGGTGTTCTGGTTGGAGCGCTGGTACTTGATGAGGTTGTAGATGTCGACCTCGCTCGCCACGTCGTGCGAGCTCTCCTTCACGTCGGCGCGCACCACGATGCGGGCCGCGTCCACCTGGTCGACCGTGCCGTCGCGGCGCGCCACCACGCACACGCCCGAGTCGCGCGCGACCGTCGACTCGATGCCGGTGCCCACCAGCGGCGCGGCCGTGCGCAGGAGCGGCACGGCCTGGCGCTGCATGTTCGAGCCCATCAGCGCGCGGTTCGCGTCGTCGTTCTCCAGGAAGGGGATCAGCGAAGCCGCCACCGAGACGAGCTGGTTGGGCGACACGTCCATCAGCGAGATGTCCTCGGGGCGCGCCTGGGGGAACTCGCCCGCCTTGCGGCAGGAGACCAGCGGGGTGGTGAAGTGTCCCTTCTTGTCGAAGGCGGCGTTCGCCTGGGCGATGACGTGCTTCTCCTCCTCGAGCGCCGAGTAGAACTTCACCTCGTCGGTGACCCGCCCCTCGACCACCTGGCGGTAGGGCGTCTCGACGAAGCCGTACTCGTTCACGCGGGCGAAGGTGGAGAGGCTGGCGATGAGGCCGATGTTCGGTCCTTCCGGCGTCTCGATCGGGCAGATGCGGCCGTAGTGCGTCGGGTGCACGTCGCGCACCTCGAAGCCGGCGCGCTCGCGGGTCAGGCCGCCCGGTCCCAGGGCCGAGAGGCGGCGCTTGTGGGTGACCTCGGAGAGCGGGTTCGTCTGGTCCATGAACTGCGAGAGCTGGCTGGACCCGAAGAACTCCTTGATCACCGCGGTGACCGGCTTGGCGTTGATCAGGTCGTGTGGCATGAGCGTCTCGATCTCTTGCAGGCTCATCCGCTCCTTGATCGCGCGCTCCATGCGGACCAGGCCGATGCGGTACTGGTTCTCGAGCAGCTCGCCCACCGCCCGGACGCGGCGGTTGCCGAGGTGGTCGATGTCGTCGATCTGGCCCTTGCCATTTTTGAGATCAATCAGGTACCGGACGACCTCGAGGATGTCCTTCTTGGTGAGGACCGCCTGCTCGAGCGGCTCGTCGATGGCGAACTTGTAGTTCAGCTTGAGCCGGCCGACCTTGGACAGGTCGTAGCGCTCGGGGTTGAAGAACAGGTTGATGAAGAGGTTGGTGGCCGTCTCCAGCGTGGGCGGATCGCCCGGGCGCAGGCGGCGGTAGATCTCCATGATCGCCTCTTCCGGCGAGGCGATCTTGTCGGCCATCAGCGTGTCGCGCAGGAACGGCCCGACGTTCAGGTTGTCGATGAAGAGCACCTGGAACTGGTCGATGCCGCGCTCGCGCAGCTGCTCGACCTTCTCCTCGGTGACCTCCTCGTTGCACTCCAGCAGGACCTCGCCGGTGTTCTCGTCCACCACGTCGCGGGCGCTGATCTTGGTGACCAGCTCCTCGACGTCGAGGGGCAGCGTGCGAATCTTCGCCTGCTCCAGCTTCTTGATCGCCCCGCGGGTGAACTTGCGGTTCTTCTTGACGATCACTTCGCCGGTCTTCGGGTTCTTGATGTCCCGGGTGGCGCGCTGGCCGGGGAGCAGCTCCAGCTCGACCGACTTCTCGTACTTGCCCTTCTCGCCGATGGAGATGGTCTCGGTGGCGTAGAAGAAGTTGAGCATCTCCTCGGGGGTGCCCTTGAACTCGATCGGGCTCTTCTTCGCGGTGTCCGGCACCGCGCCCAGCGCGCGCAGCAGCACCGTCGCCGGCAGCTTCCGCCGCCGATCGATGCGGACGTAGAGGATGTCCTTGTGGTCGAACTCGAAGTCGATCCAGGAGCCGCGGTACGGGATGATGCGGGCGTTGTAGAGCAGCTTGCCCGAGGAGTGGCTCTTGCCCTTGTCGTGGTCGAAGAACGCGCCCGGGGAGCGGTGCAGCTGCGAGACCACCACGCGCTCGGTGCCGTTGATGATGAACGTGCCGTTCTCCGTCATCAGCGGAATCTCGCCGAAGTAGACCTCCTGCTCCTTGACGTCGCGGATCGACTGGGCGCCCGTCTCCTCGTCCTTGTCCCAGACCACCAGGCGCACCACCACCTTGATCGGGGCCGAGTAGGTCATGCCCCGCTGGTGGCACTCGTCGACGTCGTACTTGGGTTTCTCCAGGTGGTACGAGACGAACTCCAGCGAGCTGGTCTCGTTGAAGTCCTTGATGGGGAAGACGCTCTTGAAGACGCCCTGGAGCCCCGAGTCCTCGCGCTGCTCGGGCGCCGCGTCGGCCTGGAGGAACTTGTCGTAGCTGTGCTTCTGGATGTCGATCAGGTTCGGGATGTCGATGATCTTCTGGATCTTCGCGAAGTTCTTGCGCGTGCGGAAATTGTTCTGGATCGTGGCCGCCATGTCAGCGATCGCTCCCTTGCTCTAAGGACATCCGGTGACTGCCGGAAACACCCCTCGGACTTGCCGAAGCGAAAACTCCGGCACCGGCGGGGATCTCAAGGAACCCCCGCCGGAGCCGGTCTATTTCGTAAACAAATCAGCTACTTCAGCTCGACCGTCGCGCCGGCAGCCTTGAGCTGCTCGACGAACTTGTTCGCGTCCTCCTTCGACAGGCCCTCCTTCACGGTCTTGGGAGCACCTTCGACGAGGTCCTTGGCCTCCTTCAGGCCCAGCCCCGTGATCGCGCGAACTTCCTTGATGACGTTGATCTTCTTCTCACCCGCCGCGGTGAGGACCAGGGTGAACTCGGTCTTCTCCTCGGCCGGCTTGGCCGCGGCGGCCGCGCCTCCGCCCGCCGCGGGTCCGGCGGCCACGGCCACCGGTGCGGCGGCCGAGACGCCCCACTTCTGCTCGAGCATTTTCACCAGCTCGGCCGCCTGCATGACGGTCAGCGAGCTGAGCGATTCAGCGATCTGGTTCAAGTCTGCCATCGGAACCGTTCCTTTTAACGACGCGTCGCGTGGGACGCAAAGGGTTGAACTGCCTACGACGTTCGCCGCGGTCTAGGCGGCCTTCTCGCTTCTCGCCTGGAGCACCCGGGCGAGCTGGCCGCCCGGGGTGTTGAGCAGCCGGACGATCTTGCTCGCCGGGGCGGACAGGACCCCCAGCAGCATCGCCCGGAGCTCGGGCAGGCCCGGCATGTCGGCCAGCGCCTTCAGGCCCTTGGCGTCGACCAGGTTGCCCTGGACCACGCCGGCCTTGACGCTCATCTTGTCGCCCTGCTCCTTGAGCACGTCCCGGAGCACCTTGGCTGGGACGACGACGTCGTCGTAGCCGAGGATGAGGGCGCTGGGGCCGGTGAGCTGCTCCGCGAACTGCTCCAGCGGCGTACCCTTCGCGGCGAGCCTGGCCAGGGTGTTCTTCACCACCTTGTAGTCGATCTTCGCTTCGCGGAACGTCCTGCGGAGCTTCACGGTGGCTTCGGCGTCGATGTTCGTGTAGCCGACGGCCGCGGCGAAGTTCGCCTTGGCCATCTTGGCATGGAGAGCACCGACCATCTCTTGCTTCTCGTTGCGCTGCATGACCTCACCTCCTTCCCTGCGCGTGATGTGGTTCGGTCACGCAGCGCGTGCTCGAACCCCTGGCCCAGCTCTTCAGTCTCGGCAGGGTGCGCGTTTAAGAGCTCGAAAGCTCCCCTGCTGTCTTGGACCAGTTCGAATGAAAACCTTTCTCACTTATGCGCGGCCGTGATCGCCGCCGCGTCGAGCCTGATTCCGGGTCCCATCGTGGTGCTGATCGAGACGCCCTTCAGGTACGTTCCCTTCGCCGTCGCCGGCCTCGCCCGCAGGATGGTCTCCAGGATCGCGTTGGTGTTGTCGAGCAGCTTCTTCGCGTCGAAGGAAGCCTTGCCGACCGGCACGTGCACGATGCCCGCCTTCTCCACGCGGAACTCGACCTTGCCGGCCTTGGCCTCGCGCACCGCGCGGGCCACATCCGCCGTCACCGTGCCCACCTTGGGGTTCGGCATCAGGCCGCGCGGGCCCAGCACCTTTCCCAGGCGTCCCACCACGCCCATCATGTCCGGGGTGGCGATGGCCACGTCGAACTCCAGCCAGCCCTCCTGCACCTTGGCGGCCAGGTCCGCTTCGCCGACCGTGTCCGCGCCGGCCTCCTCCGCCTCGCGCGCCTTGTCGCCCTTGGCGAACACCGCCACCCGCACCGTCTTGCCGATGCCGTGGGGCAGGACCACCGCGCCGCGCACCATCTGGTCGGCGTGCTTGGGGTCCACGCCCAGCCGGATGGAGACGTCCACCGTCTCGTCGAACTTCTTCTTGGCCGTCTTGCCCACCAGCGCGCACGCCTCGTCGACGCTGTAGCGCTTGTTGCGGTCGACCAGCTTCGCCGCTTCCTCGTACTTCTTCCCGTGCCTGGCCATGTGCGCGCTCCTCACTCGACCTCGACGCCCATCGAGCGCGCCGTGCCCGCGATGCTGTTCATCGCCGCTTCCAGGGAGCCCGCCGTCATGTCGGGCATCTTGGTCTTGGCGATCTGCTCCAGCTGCCTGCGCGTCAGCTTCCCCACCTTCTCCTTGCCGGGGTTGTGCGCGCCGGAGCCCTTCTTCTTCTCGGTGTGCAGCCCGAGCGCCTTCTTGATGAGGATGGCGGCCGGCGGCGTCTTCACGATGAAGGTGAAGCTGCGGTCCGAATAGATGGTGATGAGCACGGGAACGATCAGGCCTTCCTTGGCCTGCGCCTGGGTGGCGGCGTTGAACTCCTTGCAGAAGCCCATGATGTTCACGCCGTGCTGGCCGAGCGCGGGCCCCACCGGCGGCGAAGGGTTCGCCTTCCCCGCGGGGAGCTGCAGCTTGACCATTCCGGTGACCTTCTTCATCTAGCTCTCCTCCAATGCTACGCCCTTCGGGCTCCGCCCGGCCGGCGGGGGACCCGCCGGCCTCCGTGGTGGTGCGAACGGCCTGCGCGGCCTCCCACCTGAATCACGTCTTCTCCACTTGCATGAAGTCCAGCTCGACGGGCGTGGCGCGGCCGAAGATCGAGACCAGCACCCGCACGCGGCCCTTGTCGGGGTTCACTTCCTCGACCGTGCCGTTGAAGTTCGAGAAGGGCCCGTCCACCACGCGCACGTTGTCGCCTTCCTCGAACTCCACCTTGGGCTTCGGCTTGAGCGCTCCCTCGGAGAGCTGGGTGGTGAGCCGCGCGATCTCGTGCTCGCTGACCGCGGGCGGCTTGGTGGCGTTGCCGACGAATCCGGTGATCTTCGGCGTGTTCTTCACCAGGTGCCAGGTGCGGTCGTTCAGCTCCATCTGCACCAGGATATAGCCCGGGAAGAACTTGCGCTTCGAGGCGCGCTTCTCCCCCTTCACCATCTCGACCACGTTCTCCATCGGGATGAGGATGTCCCCGAAGAACTCCTCGAGGGCGTTCTGCTTGATCTTCTCCTCGAGGCTCTTCTTGGCCTTGTTCTCGAAGCCCGAGTACGTGTGGACCACGTACCATTTCTTGTCGATCTTGGTCCCAGCCATGGCGGTCATTTTCTCTACAGACTCGGGTTCTGGATCTTGTCGGTGAGGAACTGCCAGAGCACGTCGAACAGGCCCAGCAGCGCGGCGGCGATGATGCTCGCCACGATCACGGCCACGGTCGCCGCGCGAGTCTCGGGCAGGCTGGGCCAGCTCACCTTGCGCAGCTCGGCCACGATGTCGAGCGCGACGTCGCGGGTCTTCGGGGTCACCCACACGTAGATGGCGCCCGCGCCGGCGATGCCGAGCCCGATGAACGAGGACCAGGTCCAGTCGTTCCACAGCGGGCGCGTGAGCGGCTGCGTGACGCTCCAGGTGCCGAACCCTGCGAGCAGCACGTGCTCGAGGAACAGCCCCGTGAGGATGGCCAGCGCTACCAGTCCGATCTGCACGATCCGCGTGTTCGTCATCGTCTCTCTTCGAGAAGAAGTTGGCAGGCCAGGAGGGACTCGAACCCCCAACATGCGGTTTTGGAGACCGCCGCTCTACCATTGGAGCTACTGGCCTGGATCCCAGCCAGGCTACTTGGTCTCCTTGTGGTCGGTGTGCTTGCGGCACCGCGGACAGAACTTCGGCTTGACCAGCTTGTCGGTCATGGTCCGCTTGTTCTTGGTCGTGGTGTAGTTCCGCTCCTTGCACACGTTGCACTCGAGCGTGATGATCGTCCGGTTCATCGCCTTGCCCTTCTGGAAACCAGGTTGGAGCCCACCACCAGGATTGAACTGGTGACCTCGTCCTTACCAAGGACGTGCTCTACCAACTGAGCTAGGTGGGCCCGCATTCTCCTGTACGTCCTTCGTGGAGCGGGAAACGGGATTCGAACCCGTGACATTCAGCTTGGAAGGCTGACGCTCTACCAGCTGAGCTATTCCCGCGGTGGAAAGTGGCGGAGTTGGTGGAGGGGGAAGGATTCGAACCTTCGAAGGCGTAAGCCGGCAGATTTACAGTCTGCTCCCTTTGGCCGCTCGGGAACCCCTCCGGTCTGTCAGCCCGTCCTCCGCATCCGTGTCGTGCGTCCTCCTCGTCGGGGCGGCGGCTCAGCCTCTGGAGCTGGCGGCGGGAGTCGAACCCGCGACCTTCTGCTTACAAGGCAGGTGCTCTGCCGGCTGAGCTACGCCAGCCTCAAGTCCCCGGAATCATTCATGTTCACTGCGCGCGCGCCTTCCCCGGACCTGCGGGGACGAGGGGGTCTACAAGACCTTGCGCGCCTTGTCAAGGATCCGTCCGTCGCGCGCGTCGCTGCCGGGCGGCCTCGTACAAGGCGATCGCCCCGGCCGCCGCGACGTTGAGCGAGCCGACCCGTCCGAGCATCGGGATCCGGGCCACGTGATCGCAAGTCTTGCGCACCAGGGGGCGGACTCCCTTGCCCTCGCTCCCCAGGACCAGCGCGATGCCGGAGGTCAGGTCGACCTCCGGCAGGTCCCGGTCGGCGTCGGCGGCCAGGGCGACCGACCAGACCTGCGCGTCCTTCAGATCGTCGAGGGCGCGCGACAGGTTGGTGACCCGGGCCACCGGGCAATGCTCCAGCGCTCCGGCGGCGGCCTTGGAGACGGCGGGCGTGATGCCGGCTGACCGGTCCTTGGGGAGCACCACCCCGTGCGCGCCCATTGCGTGGGCGCTGCGCAACAGCGCGCCGAGGTTCTGCGGATCGGTCACGCCGTCCAGGAGCAGCAGGAGGGGAGGCTCGCCGCGGGCCCGGGCGGCGTCGAGCAGGTCGGGCAGCTCCGCGTAGCGGAACTCGGCCAGCTCCGCTCCCACGCCCTGGTGCACGCCGCCGCGGGACCTCCGCGCGAACTCGCCGTGGGGGGCGTCCTCGATGCGGACCCCGGCAGCCTCAGCCGCCTCGGCGACCCGCTCGCCCCCGTGCGACCGGCGGCCGTCGCGGCCCCGCTCGAGCAGCACGCGGACCACGTCCTGCGGATGGGCCTTGAGCGCCTCGAGGACCGGGTTCAGCCCGTAGACGAACCGGCTCACTCCACCACGACGGCGAGCGCCACCTCGCGCTTCTGCCGCTCGCAGAGCTTCTCGGTGCAGATGAAGAAGGTGACCTGGGCCTTCAATTCGTCCTTGCCGGCCTGCTTGCCGACGAACGGGAGGTCGAACTCGACTCCCTTGGCTTCGGTCGCTTTCGCATCGGTTCGCCCGAGCTTCTGCTTGGGCAGCTCCAGCGCCGGCCCGGCGGAGATGGTGACCGACAGAGGGGCCTCCGGCGAGACGTGCGCGTCGCTGCGCGGCACCACCGTCACCTTGGCCTGGCCCTTCTCCCCCTTCTTCACCTTGAGGGGAGCCTGGCTCGTCTCGATCTTGTAGGCCTTCGCCGCATCGGCGTGCGCATCCGCCTCCGCGAACGCCGGCGCCACAACCAGGCAGCCCAAAGCCAAGCTCGTCATCCAGGTCCGCATGCTCCTTAGACGCCAGAAACCCCCGAATGTTGCAAGTCCAGGCTCCAGGATCAACGCGGAGGCGCGGAGGCGCGGAGATTTCCAGGCTTCCGTACTCGGAGACGGTCGCCGCATCGTGAGAAGCAAACTGACCTCCGCGTCTCCGCGCCTCCGCGTTCCGCTTTTCGCCCGCTCCGGCTACGATTCAGGGGGCGTGTTTGCGGCGGGGTTGGGAGCGGGCCAGCTCCTCGGCGCGGCCGATGATGAGGAGGGCCAGGTCCTTGCCGGTGGCGCGCTCCAGGCCCTTGAGGCCGGGGCTGGAGTTGACGTCGAACACCATGGGGCCGGCGTGGGTCTCGATGAGGTCCACGGCGGCGACTTCCAACCCGACGACGCGCGTCGCTTCGACCGCGATGCGGTCCAAAGCCGAGGGCACGCGCACCGCCTTGAGCTGGGCCCCGCGCGCCAGGGTGTGCAGCAGGCGCCCGGGGCGGGGGCGGCGCTCCACCCAGGCGACCGCGCGGCCTCCGACCACCAGGGCGCGCAGGTCGCGCTCGCGCTTGCGGCGGACGTACCGCTGCACGAGCAGGTTGTGGCCCATCGAGAGGACCGCCTCCATGGCGGCTTCCATGGACTGCAGGCTCTCGCAGACCATCACGCCCGGGCGCTCGGCCGGGGTGAGCAGCTTGATCAGCACGGGGACCCCGCCGACCAGCTCGACCATCGCGCGCAGGTCCGAGGCGGTGGCGGCCATGACCGTCGCCGGGACGGGCACGCCGCTGGCCGCGAGAAGCTGCAGGGAGCGCATCTTGTTGCGGCTGGAGGCGATGGCCGCCGCGTCGTTCAGCGTCGGCACGCCCATCATGCCGAAGTGGTTCACCACCGCGAGCCCGTACGCCTGGATCGAGGGCGCGATCCGCGGCACGACGACGTCGGTGGGCGGCAGCTTGCGCTGCCGGTAGAAGGCCGCGGGCCGGTCGTCGAGGTGCATCTCGACCCCGAGCGGATCGAGCACGCGCACGCGCGCCCCCCGCAGCCGCGCCGCCTGCGCGAGCCGCCGCGTGGTGTAGATGGACAGGCCCCGGCTGAGGACGGTGACGTGCACGGAGGGGCGAAGGGTGGCCCGCCGACCCGGACGGGTCAAGCCAGCTGCCACGCGGCCGGACCGGGTTATGCTCCGGGCGTGCTGACCGTCGTGTCCTGGTTCGCCGCGCGCAAGTCGCGCAAACCCATCGTCCAGCTGGTCGCGGACAACCTGCGGCCGGAGCCGACGCTCCTCGCCTTCCTCGCGGATCGCTACACGAGCGAGTCCAGCCTGCGGCCATTCGCGCCGCTCGCGGAGAAGCTCGGAGACCGGATGCACGTGCTGGTGCTCGCGGAATGGCCGCAGCCGGACCGCGAGCGCGACGGGGAGGCCCTGCTGCGCTCCCTCGGCGTCTCGCGCGAGGCGTGGCCGATGCTGCTCCGCGACGAGGACGACGCGCGTTTCGCGGTCGTGCTGCACCGGGGCCGCCCGGTCGCGCTCATCAACCTGTTCATCCGTGAGCTGCCCCGCGGGTCGGGAGGCCCCGAGGACGAGCAGCTTCGCGCGTGGGAGGACGAGGCGCTGCGCAAGCTGGAAGCGTTGCTGTCCCGCCTCTCGCCCCTGCCGCCGGAGGCCGACCGCTCCCCCGCGCCACAGCGTCCACCGGATCCCGGGCCCAGCCGGGACCGCTTCGAGCTGATCGAGCTGGACTGATGCGCACCGCGATCCTGGCCACTCTCCTGGCCGCCGCGTCGGTCACCTCGACCCCGAGCGCGACCTCGACCTCGACGTCGAGCGCGACCTCGACCCCGACCCCGAAGTCCGAGATCCGCCCCCTTCCCGTCCGTCCCGTCTCCGAAGCCGGCAGCCTGGCGCGCGAGGCCGGACATGGGCGTCCCGCCGTGCTCCACTTCTGGGCGACCTGGTGCGACGCCTGCCGCGACGAGTTCCCGCGCATCCGCAAGGTGCTCAACCAGCTCCCGGCGTGGAACGTCGGCGTGCTCCTGGTCAGCATCGACCGCCCCGACAAGCTCGACCAGGTCAGGCGCGACCTGCGCCGCTTCGGCGTCTCCGGGCTCCCCGCCGTGGTGCTCGACGCGCCGGACCCGGAGCCGGTCGCGAAGGCGGTGGGAGAGCCCGCCTGGGACGGCACGCTGCCGTCGACCTTCGTGTTCGACGCCCAGGGAAAGCTGCGAAAGAGCTTCCTCGGCCGCACCGACGCCGCCGCCCTGGAGCAGGCGGTGCGCACCGTCCGTTAGCCGCCGCCGTATTCGGCGGCGCTACGCCTTTCCCAGCGCGGACATTCTTGATTGTGTTCTGGTGGACATCGCGCCGCCTGCCCGCTCCCGAGGTGCGACAGAGCGGGGGCCCGCCTCTTGAGCCGGTTCCCCTGCAGGGTACAGGCTGCGCCGCATGCAGCGGGAGATGACGGACGGACGGGTCCTCCTGCGGATCACCGGGAGGTTCGACCCGGCCAGCGCGCTCCTCCTCGAGCGCGAGTTGGTCAAGGAAGAGGACAGCGACGAGGTGGTGCTGGACTTCGCCTCGGTCGACGAGCTGGGCGACGCGAGCCTGGCGGTGCTCAGCCACGTGCTGCGCAGCGCGCACTCGCGGTCCTTGCGGGTGCGCGGGCTGCGGCGGCACCACGAGCGCCTGCTCCGGTACTTCGGCATCGAGCTGGACGAGCACGGCGGCGTCCGCGGCGGGCCCGAGTCCCGGCACTGAGCAGCCGCCGCCGTATTCGGCGGCGCTGTGCTTTTCACCGGGCGACGGACGGGCAGTTCAGCGCCGCCAGGAGGCGGCTTGCGCCGCGGTCGGGTTGACGTAGACCTCGCCTTCGTCCGAGTCGAGCGCGATGCGGGTCCCGTTCCCCACCGCGTCGAAGAGCTGCCGCACGCCGCAGGCCACCGGAAGGCCCAGCGCGCTCAGCACCGGCACGCCGGTCGAGTCCTCGGCGGCGCCCGCGCACAGGGCGCCCACCGCCCCGCTGGCCCACCCGCGCAGCGCGGACAGCCCCGAGAGGTGGACCGCGACGATCAGCTCGCCCCGCCGCACCCGCAGAGGCTCCAGGCCGGCGTAGCGGTGCGCGACCGCGCCCAGGAACGCCTCTACGTCCACCGCGCGCCTGGCCGCCGGGCCGTGGCTCGCCAGCGTGCGGGCGAACTCGGCGGCGATCCGCTCCAGCGCCAGCGACGGAGGCAGCCCCGCCGAGAGGTGCTCGAGGGCGCGCTCCTGGAGCCGCACGTCCTCCACCACCGTGGCCGCCTCCTCCAGCTCCCGCACGCGCTCGCGCAGCGCCGCCCGGGCGCGCTCCGCGAGGGCGCGGATCTCCTCGCGCTCGGCGGTGAACGCGTTCAAGAGGTCGCTGTGCGGATCGTCGGAGGAGACCTCGGCGGTGCGCTGGCGCCGGGGCAGCGCCCGGGAGAGCACCTGCGCCGCGCCCAGCACGCGCCCGCGGCGATTCCCGGCGCCGTGCAGGAGCAAGTTGGCGCCCTGCGGGTGCTGCGACTCGAGCACCGCGGTCACGGCGCGGCTCGCCGCGGTGGCGAGCAGCACGTCGGCTTCGGAGAACGGGCCCGCCTCCCGCTGCAGCACCAGGACGCCGCGAGGCCGCGGGCCGGCGAGCAGCGGCAAGGCCAGGAAGGCCGGGTAGCGCTCCTCGGCCAGCTGCGGGAAGTACTCGAATTGCTCGACCACGCCCGCGTCGTCCACCGTCATCGGCCGCATGGTCTCCAGCGCGGTGCCGGTGATCCCCTGCCCCACCTTGAGCCGCACTTCGCCGAGCACCCCGTCGGGAAAGCCGTGGTTCCCGCGCAGCACCAGGTCGTCCTTCTCCTCCAGCACGTACACCGAGGCGATCGGCGAAGCGCACAGTGCGGAGAGCTGGGCGCACAGGTAGCTCAGCGTCGCGGAGAGCGTGCCCGAATTGGGCCCGGCCGCGAGCCGAAGCGCCGCGTCCAGCCGTCGCGACGGGGCGATGATCTGCAGCGGGACGCGAGGGGAGGCCACCAGGCCACACTAGCAGAGCCGGGCACGGCCGGGCGCTCGCTCCGGCTGCCCCGTGTGCGGTAGGACTGCGGGGAGATGGGCGAGGGCCCCCTCGATCGGGATGCGGAGCAGCTCCGGCGCCTCGGCTACGCGCAGCAACTGCTCCGCGACATGGGCGGGTTCGCGAACTTCGCCATCAGCTTCTCCATCATCTCGATCCTCACCGGCGCGGTGACGCTGTACGGCCACGGGTTGAGATACGGCGGCCCCCTGGAGATGACGCTCGGCTGGCCGCTGGTCTCGCTCCTCACCCTGCCCGTCGCCGCCTCGCTCGCGCAGCTCGCTTCGAGCTACCCGACCGCCGGCGCGCTGTACCACTGGGCCTCCCTCCTCGGCGGGCGCGGAGCCGGATTCTTCACCGCGTGGCTGAACTGCATCGGGCAGTTCGCCATCACCGCCGGCATCGATTACGGGCTCGCCCAGTTCGTGGTGGCGCTTCTCGGGCTGCCGCCGCAGCGCACGCTCGCGGTCTACGCGGCCGTCCTGCTCAGCCACGCCGTCTTGAACCACCTCGGGGTGCGGCTCGTCGCCCGGCTCAACGACCTCTCCGCCTGGGTCCACATCGCGGGCGTCGCGGTGCTGGCCATCGTGCTGGCCGCCTTCGCGCCGCGCCAGCCGGCGGAGTTCCTGCTCACCCGCTTCACCGACGCTCCACGTCCATACTGGCTCGGGTTCCTGCTCGGCCTGCTGCAGGCCGGCTGGACCTTCACCGGATTCGACGCCAGCGCCCATGTCTCCGAGGAGACGCGCGATCCCACGCGGACGGCGCCGTGGGGGATCTTCCTCTCGGTGGCGGTGAGCGGCCTCGCCGGCTGGGTGCTGCTCCTGGCGGTCACGCTCGCGATCGGCGACCTCCGCGCGGCGGCCGCCGCGGACAACCCGTTCATCTTCGTGCTGCGCGGCGCGCTCGGCACGGGAGCCGGCGGCGCGCTGGTCTGGGTCGCGATTGTGGCGATGTGGTTCTGCGGGCTCTCCTCGGTGACCTCGAACTCGCGCATGCTGTTCGCCTTCGCGCGCGACGGCGGGCTGCCCTTCTCGCGACAGCTGGCGGCGGTGTCGGAACGCTACCGCTCTCCGCACGTGGCGGTCTGGGTCTCGACGGCCGCCGCGCTGGCCGTCGCGCTGTGGACGGAACGCTACGCGCAGTACCGCGAGGCGGTGTACAGCGCCATCGCCGCGCTCAGCACCATCGCGCTCTACACCAGCTACGGCGTGCCCATCTGGGCCGGCCTGCGCGCGCGCCGCAGCGGCCGGTGGACGCGCCTCGGGCCCTGGCACCTCGGCCGCTGGTCGACGCCGGTGAACGTGGCCGCGCTGCTCTGGATCTGCACCTTGACCGTCCTGTTCGTCTTGCCTCCCAACCAGGTGGCCGGCTACACCTTCGCCGGGGCGCTCGCGCTCCTCTGCGCGTACTGGTTCGTCTGGATGCGGGCGCGGTTCAAAGGGCCGCCGGTGCGCGACATTTGATCACACGGCCGACGCTCCGCGTCGTCGCGCGGGGGAATTGTGCGGCGGGAGTTTCCGGGCTACACAAGCGGTCAGTCCCGCAGTGGAGGCAACCTGATGCAAGGTCAGACTTCCGCCCGTACCCCGCGCAACCTGGAGCACGCCGTCGTCCGGTTCGCCGGCGACTCCGGCGACGGCATGCAGCTCACCGGCACCGAATTCACCCGCGAGGCGGCGCTGCACGGAAACGATCTGGCGACCTTCCCGGATTTCCCTGCGGAAATTCGCGCGCCCGCGGGCACCACCGCGGGCGTCTCCGGGTACCAGATCCAGTTCGCGGCGCACGAGGTGTTCTCGGCCGGCGACCAGCCGGACACGCTGGTGGCGATGAACCCCGCGGCGCTCAAGGTGCACCTCGCCGACCTCAAGAAGAGCGGTCTGCTGGTGGTCAACGAGGCCTCCTTCACCCCGGCGGACTTGACGCGCGCCGGCTGGAAGTCGAACCCGCTCACCGACGGCTCGCTCGAGGGCTACCGCGTCATCCAGGTCGACTTCGACAAGCTGGTGACGCTCGCCTGCCAGGACCTGGGCCTGCCCGCGAAGGACGTCCAGCGGACGAAGAACTTCTTCGCGCTGGGATTCGTCTTCTGGCTCTACTCGCGCGACACGGCGCGCGAGGAGAGCTCGATCCGCGAGCGCTTCGCCAAGCGGCCCCAGCTGGCCGAGGCGAACCTGCGCGCCTTCAAGGCCGGCTACTACTACGGCGAGACGACCGAGGCGGCTGACGCGCCCTACCAGATCGCCCCCGCGCGCCTGCAGCCGGGCACGTACCGCAACGTGATGGGGTCCACCGCAATCGCGCTGGGGCTCATCGCGGCGGCGCGGCAGTCGGGCTTGCGGCTGTTCTTCGGCAGCTACCCGATCACGCCGGCGAGCGACATCCTGCACGAGCTGGCCAAGCACCGGCAGTACGGAGTCACGACGTTCCAGGCGGAGGACGAGATCGCCGCCGTCACCGCGGCCATCGGCGCCTCGTTCGGCGGCGCGCTGGGGGCCACCGCCTCGAGCGGGCCCGGCGTCGCGCTGAAGACCGAGGCGATCGGCCTGGCGCTGATGATCGAGCTGCCGCTGGTGATCGTGGTGGCGCAGCGGGGCGGCCCCTCCACCGGCCTGCCCACCAAGACCGAGCAGTCGGACCTCTTCCAGGCGGTCTACGGCCGCAACGGCGAGTCGCCGGTGCCGGTGCTCGCCACCCGCTCCCCCGCCGACTGCTTCGACGCCTCCATCGAGGCCTGCCGAATCGCCATCGAGTATCGTACACCCGTTATATTATTGTCGGACGGCGCGATCGGGACCGGCAGCGAGCCCTGGAAGCTGCCCGACCTGGAGGCGCTGCCGCGCATCGACCCCAAGCTCCGCACCGACCCGGTGGGCTTCCACCCCTACGATCGCGATCCAGAGACGCTGGCCCGCCCGTGGGCCGTCCCCGGAACGAAGGGGCTCGAGCACCGCCTCGGAGGCCTGGAGAAGGACGCCCTCACCGGCAACGTCAGCTACGACGCGCAGAACCACGAGAAGATGGTGCGCACCCGCGCGGAGAAGGTGCAGCGGGTCGCGCGCACCTACCCGCCCACCGAGGTGGCCGGCGATCCCGAAGGCGACGTGCTGGTGATCTCCTGGGGCGGCACGTACGGGTCGGTCACGCAGGCGCTCCTCGACGCGCGCGCCGCGGGAGTGCGCGTGGGCCACGTGCACCTGCGCTACATCTTCCCGTTGCCGCCCGACCTGCTGGAGATCGCGGCGCGGTACCGGAAGGTGCTGGTGCCCGAG
>Ga0209701_10001120_pt1 | contig 16795 bp, 12 predicted proteins | sample CZO8metaG_4_FD_188356 | JGI IMG/M metagenome (GOLD analysis project Ga0209701, IMG submission 188356) | Vadose zone soil microbial communities from the Eel River Critical Zone Observatory, Northern California, USA - CZOApr15con2H3.8 metaG... | ecosystem: Environmental > Terrestrial > Soil >... | reverse complement strand
TAACTCTCACAGAAGGGGGATTGTCTACCACTGACCAACCACAGTCAATCTCAGACAACAAATGACCAGGAGCCCGGCCCAACCGGGTGCTTGAATTACGAAGCTATCCTTGATACGCCGCCTTAATACCCGACCGCCGATCCATCACTCCTTCTCGGATCAGTCGCGCCCAGACGCATGCCGGTCTTCTCCTCGATCATGATTCCCTCGGCATCACCCAAATAGCGCGGCTTCGCGAATTTGTGGCCGCGGGCGAGCAGAGCGTTCTGCGTATCGCCGGACAATCCGTAGGGCTCGAAGACAAGTTCATCCGGCAGCCATTGATGATGGATGCGCGGCGCGTCGATGGCCTGCTGAATGTTCATGCCGTAATCGATCACGTTCGTGATTACGTCGAGCACGGTATTGATAATTGTGGGCCCGCCGGGACTGCCAACCGTGAACCAGAGACTGCCGTCTTTGCGCAGGACGAAGGTTGGCGTCATCGCGGACAGCGGTCGTTTGCGCGGCGCGACGGCGTTGCGCTCACCCTGAATCAAACCGTAGAGATTTGGCGTGCCGGGCTTCGCGGCAAAGTCGTCCATCTCGTCGTTCATCAGTAGCCCCGTGCCTTTCGCCACCACCGCCGAGCCGTAGGAATTGTTCAGCGTGTAGGTGTTCGCCACGGCGTTGCCTTCGGCATCGACGACGGTAAAGTGTGTTGTCTCTTCCGATTCATAACCGACCGGCTTCCCTGCCTTCACCTGTTCGCTCGACGAAGCGCGAGCGGGATTGATGGTGTTGCGCAACTGGGCCGCGTACTTCTTGTCGGTCAAACCCGCGATCGGAACCCTTACGAAATCGGTGTCGCCCATGTACTCGGCGCGGTCCGCGAACGCGCGGCGCATGGCTTCGGTCATCAAGTGATAGCGATCCGACGACGCCCAATCCATCTTCCTGAAGTCATAGCCCTCGAGGATGTTCAGCATTTCGATCAGCACCGCGCCACCCGAAGACGGTGGCGGCATCGAAACGATTTCATAGCCGCGATAATTGCCGCGCAAAGTCTCGCGTTCTTTGGCGACATAACCGCGCATGTCTGCCATCGTCATCAGACCGTTGTGCCGTTTCAGATCATCTACGATCAGCCGCGCCGTCTGGCCTTCATAGAATTCATTCGGCCCACGCTGTTGCAAGCGCGCGAACGTCGCCGCGAGATCAGGCTGACGAAAGACGTCGCCTTCGTTGTAAAACTTGCCGCCGTTGAGATAGATGCGTTTCGTCTCAGGATATTTCGAAAGATATTCGCGGCTGCCGCGCAGCGAGCGCGCAAGCGTGTAGGTCACCGAGAACCCATTCGCCGCCAGCGCGCGCGCCGGCTCGATCAATTGGGCCCAGGTCAGCCGATGCGAGCCATACCTCTTCAACGCTAATTCCATCCCGCGCACGGTTCCGGGCACGCCCGCCGCGCGATAGCCTTCGACCGAACCGCCATCGCCTTCGAGTACCTTACCGTCCTTATCGAGATAGATGTTGTGCGTGGCTGCTGCCGGCGCCATCTCGCGATAGTCAATCGCGGTTGTGCGCCCGTCTTTCAAACGAATCATCATGAAGCCGCCGCCGCCAAGATTTCCCGCCGCCGGATGCGTCACCGCCAGCGCAAACGCGACCGCGATCGCGGCGTCCACGGCGTTGCCACCGCGCTTCATGATATCCACGCCCACCTTGGAAGCGACTTCGTTAGTTGAAGCAACGATGCCGTGGCGTGCGCGCACGGGTTCGCGCGAAGCAGCGTGCGTGCTCCGCACATTCTGAGTCTGGAGAACCAATGACGATGAGACCGCGACTAAAAGAAAGGCTGTCGCGATTCGCCGAATCGTTCTGCCGTTGATTGTAGCGTTCATATGAAACTCCTCACGATCATCAGGAGACTTAGCGGCTCTGCCGTCTGATGTGCGGAAAGGCTTCGCCTTTCCGTGGTGCTTCCCTTTTCTTAAGATCGCGAGGCTGCGCCTCGCGCCGGAGGCGTAGCCTCCTAACATTTCACAATGCTAACGGAAAGCCATAGGCTTTCCGCACATCGGGCGGCATAGCCGCAAGGAAAGCCGTTAGAGCGGTGAATCGAATCTTCCCGGCGACAGCAAATTCTGCGGATCGAGTTCCGACTTCACGCGGCTCATCAATTCAGCAGCCGATCCAAAACCGCCCCAGGCGTCGAACTCGTTCTTGATTTCGATCGGCGCGCTTTCGACGACCAGATTGCCGCTCAGAGTTTCCGCTTTCTGGCGCAGGCGTTCCAGCGCGCGCACGGCCTCGCGATGATACACCGGAGGTTTCGCGATCGCACGCAAACGCCCGTCACCCACTCCGGCATGCCACATCAAAGATGGATGCGAAGCTTCGTCCGTCTCAAGCGCGGCCACTTCATTTACGAACGAAACCAGATCGCCGGGCCGCAGACTGGCTCGCCAACTCAAGTTGTCCGCCAGACGCAGAGTTACCGCGGCGAGACCTGACCAGAGGCGTTCGTCCTCATCCACAGTTCTCGCCTGCGAATCACGATCGCTGCGCACCAGTTTAAGAGCCTGTGCCGTTTCCGACACCACGGAGCGCGACGCGCCGGCAAATCTCACCAGCAACGCGAAGTCGCGCGGGCGCCCGCCGACCTTAAGGTGATCAGCCATGCGCGAGGACAGCAATTCCACGGCTACCGGAAACAACGAACCTGAGATGACCGCTCGACCCGCAGCCAATAGCGACGCGAGCGATCCCGTGGCAATGATCGTTCTGGTCTCAGCCGGACGCGGCCGCAATTTGAAAGTCAGTTCCGTGATCAAGCCAAGCGTGCCGTAACTTCCGCAGAAGAGTTTGCAGAGATCATAGCCGGCAACATTCTTGACCACGTTACCGCCGGCTTTGATCGACCGACCATCGGCAAGCACGACACGCATGCCGATCACGAACGAGCGCGGCAGGCCGTAGCCAAAGCCTTGCGCGCCGCCCAGACCCGTCGCGACCACACCGCCCAGCGTCGCGTGTCCATCATCCGGCGGATCGATTGGCAACCACTGGCCGGCGTTCGCAAGCTGCCTTTGAAATTCGACCAATGTCGTCCCGGCTTCGGCGGTCGCCACCAGGTCAGCCGGCTCGTGTCGAATGATTTTCGTCATTCGGTGAGTACTCAAAATCAAATCCGTACGACTCAACGGATTGCCAACGTCGCGCCAGCTGGCAGTCCCTGCGGGAATCAATGCCAAACCTTCGCGGGCTGCGAGCTTCGTCACCTCGCGTGCTTCGCCCGCCGTGGCTGGTGCTACTGATAAAGTGCGCTCGGTCTCTGCGGTGTTGGTTTGAAACTTTGCCGCGAGGTCGGTCTCGACAAGCCTGTTCACATTTAGCGCACCGACAATCCGCTTGAATTCGTTGGCAATCCGAGCCTCGCTGATTCGTTCGGCGAGGCGGGCAGCGGTGGCAGTCTTTGGTCCGAGCCGCGAAGGCGTGAAAACTCCCGCTCCCGTTGGGAGAGGGCTGGGGTGAGGGATTGGCCGCGCATTGCTGAGACCCTCGCCCTGAACCGCTCCCGGTTCTGACAAGCTCTGCGTAGCCACCGCACGCGCCTCACCACAGCCGCGCGGTAAAGGAATAATTTTGCCGGGGTTGCACAATCCAGACGGATCGAATGCGGCGCGCACTCGGAGCATCGCGTCCATGTCGTCTTCGGAAAAAATCAACGGCAGGTAAGCGCTTTTGTCCAGGCCGACCCCGTGCTCGCCGGTAATCGATCCGCCGGCGCGCACGCAAGTTTCCATAATCTCGCGGCCGGCCTGTCGCACGTGCTCCAGATCGTCGCCGCGGCGAAGGTCAAAACAGATCAGTGGATGCAGATTGCCGTCGCCGGCATGAAAGACGTTGGCAAGTTGCAAATTGTAATGCGCGGCGATGCGATAGGTTTCGGCCAGCACTTCAGGAAGACGCGAGCGCGGCACGACGGCATCCTGAATCATGATGTCTGGACTCAGCCGGCCGACCGCGCCGAACGCGCCTTTGCGGGCGGCCCACAGTTTCTTTCTTTCGTTTTGATCCGTTGCCGAATGCACTGAACGTGCTCCACGTTCGCGCAGAATCGCCTCGACCTTTTCAGCGTCTTCATCGATACCGGCTTCCACGCCGTCGAGTTCGACCAGCAGCACTGCCTGGGCATCGATCGGCAATCCGGCCGTGAACACGCTCGCTTCGACGGCGCGAATGATCGCGTTGTCCATCATCTCCAAAGCGGCCGGCAGCACTCCGGCCGCGATGATTGCTGAGACGGCGTGGCTCGCCCGATCAACGTCGCTGAAATCAGCGAGCAGGGTGCGGACCGCCGGCGGAATCGGCGAAAGCTTTACGGTCGCTTCGGTGGCGATTCCGAAGGTGCCTTCTGAGCCCACAAAGACACCAAGTAAATCGTAACCAGCCGCGCCGCCAACAAGATCGACAATCGCTCCATCTGACAAAACCACGCGCGCGCCAATCACATGATCCGTAGTCGTGCCGTATTTCAAGCAATGAATGCCGCCGGCGTTCTCGGCAATGTTGCCGCCGATGGTGCACGACGGCTGGCTGGACGGATCAGGAACGTAATACAGGCCGTAAGGCGCGACCGCGCGCGACAGGTGCGCGTTCACCAGCCCAGTCTGTACAACTGCAATTCGGTTTTCGGGATCGACGCGGAGAATCCGGCGCATCCGCGCGATTTCAATCACCACGCCGCGATTGATTGCGAGCGCGCCTCCGGAAAGCCCCGTGCCCGCGCCCCGCGGCGCAAAACTCACGCCTTCGCCTGCCAAAAGTTGCAGGACGTCGGATGTCTCTTCAGTTGAATTGGGAAACACCACCGCGCGCGGCGGATGTTTGTGCTGAGGCAGGCCGTCGCATTCGTAAACCAGCAGCTCATCGGGTTCCGAAAGAACGTTCTCTTCACCCACAATTTCGCGCAGTTCTTCGACGAGCGCGTCGTGCGTTTCAAGCTGTGCGGTACTGGCAGCCATGGCTGGATTGTTTGCAAAATCTCTCTTCTAACGCGGCGAACGTGATGATACACTACGCGCCCGATCGTTGCGACAATGCCCTCTGGCAAGCGATTTGAACCGCAGCGGACACAGAGGAACGCGCAGAGAACGCAAAGCCATGTCCTCTGCGGATCTCTGCGAATGCCCCCGCGCCCTCTGCGGTTGGTTTAATTTCGATACGCGATTGATCTATGAGACTGAAATCTCTCTTGTTGTCGCTAATCCTTCCCGTGCTTATGTCAACCAACTTCGCCACTCAAGCCGGCAAACCGCCATTCACCGCTGACTTAATAATCATCAACGCCAGGATTCACACGATGGATCAGGGCCAGCCCCTCGCCGAAGCCGTCGCCATCTCCGGTAATCGCATCATCGCCGTGGGAACGACGAAAGAAATAGAGAAACTCGCCGGCGACAAGAAGCGGACGCGCATAGTCGATGCAAAAGGCCAGCTCGTGCTGCCGGGATTCAACGATGCGCACGTGCATTTCATGTCGGGCGGTTTTCAATTGTCGAGTGTCGATCTGCGCAATGCGAGTTCGCAGCCGGAGTTTGCCGAACGAATTCGTGCCTTCGCCGACAAGCTACCGCCCGGGCGCTGGATCACCGGTGGTGACTGGGACCACGAGCGCTGGCCGGACGCAAAGTTGCCGACTAAGGAATTGATTGATCGGTTCACGCCGAATACTCCGGTCTTCGTGAATCGGCTGGATGGCCACATGGCTTTGGCAAACAGCCTGGCGCTCAAACTCGCCAACGTGACACGGCAGACGCTGGACCCGCCCGGCGGGATCATCGTTCGGGATCCGAAAACCGGCGAGCCCACCGGGGTCCTGAAAGACGCCGCGCAAAGTTTTGTCTGGAAGGTTTTCCCAACGCCAAGCTTCGAAGAGAAACTCGCTGCCGCCCGCGCGGCCACCAATCACGCCGCGAGCGTCGGCGTGACCAGCGTCCAGGACATGTCGGCGGGTACTGATGTCGGCGTCTATCAAGCGTTGCTGGATCGTGGTGAATTGAAGAATCGCATCTATGCGGTGTGGCCCCTGCCGCGTTGGGAACGCCTCGCGCAAACCGGCGTGCGCGCGCACTTTGGCAGCCCGATGCTCCGCACCGGCGGCTTGAAAGGATTCGCCGACGGCAGTCTGGGATCAACGACGGCGCTGTTCTACGCCCCCTACGAAGATGCGCCAGGCACGAGCGGCATTCCCAGCGATGAGATGTTTCCCGAAGGGGTGATGCTGGAGCGCGTGCGCGGCGCCGATCGCGCCGGCTTGCAGGTGATCATTCACGCCATCGGCGATCGCGCGAACGACCTTATCCTTTCGATTTACGAGCAGGTGGAAAACGAAAACGGCGATCGCGATCGTCGCTTTCGCATCGAACACGCTCAGCATCTGCGCGCACAGGACATCTCGCGCTTCGCCCGCGATCATGTCATCGCTTCAATGCAGCCGTATCACGCGATTGACGACGGCCGCTGGGCGGAAAAGCGCATCGGCCATGAACGGGCAAAGACGACTTACGCGTTTCGCTCCCTGCTGGACTCGGGCGCAACGCTGGCGTTTGGTACCGACTGGACCGTAGCGCCGCTCGATCCAATGCTCAGCATTTACGCGGCGGTGACTCGCCGCACGCTCGACGGCAAACACCCCGGTGGCTGGATTCCGGAACAGAAGATTTCAGTCGAAGAAGCGGTGCGCGCTTACACTGTCGGCTCAGCGTTCGCAGAGTTTCAGGAAAAGGAAAAAGGCACAATCTTGCCCGGCAAGTTCGCTGACCTCGTAATTCTCTCGCGCGACATTTTCAAAATCGATCCGAAAGAGATCGAGAAGGCGAAAGTCGTGACGACGATCATGGACGGCCGCGTGGTTTATGAAGTTAAGTAAACGCGGAAGGAATCAAAGACCACCGATGGCAGATTCCGGTTCAAGCAGCAAATTGCTCCCATGCCACAGTTGGGTCCAACTTCGAAGCGAGATCTTCGAGGGAGACGCTTGTGGTTTTTTCGCGCCTAATGAATGCCTTTAGAGGCTCCGACTTCCAAATGTATAGATCAGGAACTACTTCTGGGTCGCGCCATTTCGCTTGATAACAGACAAATACTAGAAAATGATGCTTTCGCGCCCTGAACTTTTCAACGGGCCACTGCGACGTACCTGTGAGTGTCTTGACGTCGATGGTGAATGCTTCACCCGATTGCCGTACAGCCGCGATATCAACATTATCGGGTTGCGCGTAAGTTAGACTTGCCTCAGCTCCTAGCCTGTGCAGAACTGAGAGCACGTAAAACTTCGCCGCCAACTCAAGGTGCCTTAGTTGGCCATACCATTGAGGACGTTGCGCTCTGCTCGGCGGTACGGTAATCGGCGCCCCCCAGGCATCGGCGTTCCTCGAATCCTCGATGAGGCCTAACTCGACTTCTGCATTCGAAAGTCTCTTTCGCTCTTTCATAAATCCCATCCCGTGATTACTCGAATCACGCCTGTTCGTTTCTCATAGACAATCAATTTGAGCAAACGGCCCCCATCAGTGATGCCGGTAATTTGATAGCCGACATAGTGACGCTTATTTCGGCGTACCTCGAAACCGTTCCAGATCACTTCAATCGCTTCATCGACTGTGATGCCGTGCTGCGAAAGTTCGTCTTCGTCAAACTCAAATTCAAATTCGTCTGGATCGAACTTTTGCCAATAGACCACGCTACCATTCTATCTTATGACAGTTTTGCAATGTAATATCCAGCTTAAAGTAGGGCTTAGTTAAACTAACCAATACTCGATGAGTATTTAAGTCTCTCTAACACGGATGATTAGCATATACCCTAGATAGATCAGTAATCCCAGCGCCGCGGCAATCGTTGCTTGAATAGCCTCGCTCCGAGTGCTGTGCGCCAATAACCAGACGGCCAGAACGAGCGCGGCAACTGCAATTGCCGACCCACCGCGCACCCGGAACATTGCCGGAGACACGCCGGAACGCCGGCGTAATACCGGCAAAGCTGCGCATGTAACGCCATAAGTCACCAGCCGGGCGATCGCGCTAATCGTCAGGGCCGCCACAAATGAACTCTTGAGCGTAAAGACGAGCATGACCGAAGCAGTAATCGCAATCGCGACGTGCGGCGTGAGGAACCGGCGATGAACCCGGGCAACCAACCTGGGCAATTGTTTCTGCTCGGCGAAAGCAAACGGCAGACGCGATCCCGAGAGGACCAGGATGTTTAAGTTGCCGGCAATCGAAATGATTGCTCCGGCGGAAATGATTGCGGCGCCGGCTGTACCCATGAAGTTTTGCGCGGCGTCGGCCAGCGGTTTTGTGGAACTCGCCAACTGTGGCAGGGTCCCGACGCAAACGATCTGAACCAGGATGTAAGTCGTGGCGACCACTGCGGTGGCGATGAGCAGCGCTCGCGGTAAATTGCGGCGTGGATCGCGAACCTCGCCGGCAGGGATCGCCGCCATCTCAAATCCGGTGAAAGCAAAAATAAGTAACAAGACCGATTGTGAAAACGCGCCGGTGGACGGTCGCGGGCCAAAAGCAAAAGCCTGCGGCTTCAGAAAGAAGAGTCCCGCGGCGATGAAGATAAGCAGTGGGATCAGCTTGCCGATGGTGAAGAAATCGCTGGCAATCGCCGCCTGACGCACGCCTATGAAATTGATTGCGGCCAGCGAAATGACGACCACCGTGATGATGATGGCGCGCTGCAGGGGAGCAGAGGCGCCGGGCCAAAAGAAGGCCAGATAGCTCACCATCAAATTGCAATTGGCAGCGAACGCGGTCAGCCGCGCCAACCAGCTCAGCCAGCCGACTTCGAAACCCACTGTGGGGCCGAACGCCTCCCGCGCGTAAAGGTAGGGCCCGCCCGTTTCGTCAAAGCGACTACCGACCTCAGCGAAGCACAGGATGATCAGCGTGACGACGATCGCGCACGCGACGAACGCGATCAGGCTGTAGGTTCCGATCAGCGCATAGACTTTTGCCGGCAACCCGAAAATGCCGGCGCCGATGATGCCGTTGATGGCAACGGCCACCAGGTCCCATTTGCGTATGCCGCGGACAAGGCCTTCGGATGATGTTTTTGGGGTTGCAGCTGAATTTGTTTTCATCGGCCAAAGGCGCGGCTGTGCCGCCTGATGTGCGGAAAGGCTCTGCCTTTCCGATGCTCTCATCTGGAGAATTCAGCGAGGCTACGCCTCGAGAGTGTTTGGGAGGCATAGCCTCCAACAAACTTCTGGCGTTCCCGGAAAGCCATAGGCTTTCCGCACATCGGGCGGCAAAGCCGCAAGCACTGACGTCTGCTACGAGCGGTTCTTTGCCAGCGCTTCGCGAGCGACTTCCTTGTCGTCGAAGTGAAAGACTTCGCGGCCGATGATTTGATAATCCTCGTGACCCTTGCCGGCGATCAGAACCAAATCGTCCTTGCGAGCCTGGACGATCGCGTGATGGATCGCTTCGCGGCGGTCGGCGATCTTCTCGTAAGGCTTGCCGGTCTTTTGAATTCCGACTTCAGCATCGGCCAGTATCTTTTCTGGATCTTCAGTGCGCGGGTTATCGGAAGTCAGAATTACGACGTCGCTCAGCGAACCGGCAGCTTCGCCCATCGGCGCGCGCTTTGAAGCGTCGCGATCGCCACCACAACCAAACACAGTAATGATTCTGCCCTTCGTCACGTCGCGCGCGGCGCGCAGGACGTTCAGCAAGGCATCATCGCTGTGCGCGTAATCAACGACTACCGCAAAGTCGCCATCGTGCGGCACGCGCTCGAATCGCCCCGGCGCGCCAGTGCATTTCTCCAGCGCCTTCTTGATCACATCCAGGCTGTAACCGAGCGCCAGGCCGCTGGCCACCGCGGCCAGCGTGTTGTAGACATGCGGCGGACCAACTAAAGGCGAATGGAAATCGATCTCGGCGTCGGGGGTGCGCAAACGAAAACGCATGCCCGATAGTGAAAACTCCGGATCGCGCGCGGTGATGTCAGCTTCCGACTTCACCGCGTATCGAACTATCCGCAAACCCTCTTTCTCAAGTCGATCCGCCAATTCAATTCCGTAAGGATCGTCGACATTGATGACTGAAGTTTTCGGCCTCGAACCAAGCCGCCCATCGAACAGGCGCTGCTTTGCGTACCAGTAGTTCTCCATCGTCTTGTGATAGTCGAGATGATCGCGGGTGAGATTTGAAAACACCGCCACCGCATAGTCCAGTTCATCGCAACGATGAAAATCCATCGCCTGTGAAGAGCATTCCATCACCGCGATCTTGCATCCTATCTCGACGGCCCGGCGCAGTATTCGCTGCATGTCGGTCGCTTCCGGAGTGGTGCGCCCGGCTTTTTTCTTTTCTTTGCCTAGCCGGTATTCAACCGTCCCGGTCATCGCCACCGGTTCGCCCGCAGCTTCGGGAATCGAAGCGATCAGATATGCGGTGGTCGTCTTGCCATTGGTCCCGGTAATGCCGACGAGATTCAGTTCGCGCGAAGGATGTCGATGAACTTCGGCGGCGGCCAGGGCCATTGCGCGGCGCACGTCGTCAACTTGAATCCAGGCGCGTTGGAAATCACCCGGCCTCTCAAGTTCCGAGATTACGCCGTCCGCGCCTTGCTCAATCACCTGAGGAACAAACTGGTGGGCATCGAACAGCTCGCCGCGAATCGCGACGAACAGACAGCCCGGCCCGGCTTGTCGCGAATCGTGCGTAACGTCGGTCACGATTGCGGCTTCGTTGCCAAGCAGCTTACCGTTAACCGCCTTCGCGATTTCTCCGAGCGTTACACTTTGTCTCGGTTCCGGGCTGGTTGCATCATTCATAGGTGGTGTTGAATTCTACGGAGTCAAACAGGAAAAGTCATGCGTCGGGCTGGGAGCGCGGGCGCCCTCGCCCGCACAGCGTGCGCCAGCACGCTTGGGCTTCGTCATCCTTTAAATTTTTTCGCGCTGCGCGCTCAGTGCGGACGAGGGCGTCCGCGCTCCCGGCGAAACGTGGCCTCTTAGATCGCAACTTACTTCCATTCAACGATCCGGTGCTGGCGGACTGTCTCCGAGAAACAAGCTGGACACCTGGGAATCGAACGATTACGATTCCCCGTCCTGCAAATCTCGGCCTCCGAAGGCGAAACTATGATTAGAAGAATTGCATTAGCATTAACTTTGGCCGCGGTTCTCTTCATCTCGTCGCCGCCGCTCACAAACAACGCTGCTGCTGCACCCGAATACGACATCATCATTCGCAATGGCCGAGTGATTGATGGATCGGGCCGCCCCGCCTACGGCGCCGATGTCGCGATCAAAGGCGATCGCATTGAGGCAATTGGCAACCTGCGCCGCGCGCGCGCCAAACGAGAGATCGATGCGCGCGGGCAGGCCGTCGCGCCCGGTTTCATCGACATGCTGGGACAGTCAGAACAGTTCGTGCTGATCGATCCGCGCGCGATGAGCAAAGTCATGATGGGCGTCACCACCGAAATTACCGGCGAGGGCGAGTCGATCGCGCCCGTCAACGATCGTATTCTCAAAGAGCAGGAAGATTTCAATCGGCGCTTCAATCTCACTGTCGATTGGCGGACGCTGGGCGAGTATTTCAAGCGGTTGGATAAGCAGGGCGCGGGCGTAAACCTCGGCACGTTTGTCGGCGCGACACAGGTGCGCGAGTACGTCATCGGCTATGACGATCGTCCGCCGACGGCGGCCGAACTTGAACAAATGAAGCAGCTCGTGGCTAACGCGATGAAAGATGGCGCGCTCGGAGTCTCAACTTCTTTGCAGTACGTGCCGGCGCGCTTTGCGAAAACCGATGAGATCGTCGCGCTGGCAAGAGTCGCGCATCAATACGGCGGTATCTACATCAGTCATCAGCGTAGCGAAGCCAACGCGATCGACGATTCGATGAAGGAAGTTTTCGAGATTGCCCGCCGCGCCCACATTCCCGCGGAAATCTGGCACTTCAAGACTGCGTATAAGAAAAACTGGGGCCGCATGCCTGAGATGCTGCGCCGCATCGCAGCCGCGCGCCGCAGCGGTTTAAAGATCACGGCGAACGTCTATCCTTACGTTGCGGGCAGCACTTCACTGAGCGCGTGCCTGCCGCCGTGGGCGCTCGAAGGCGGCACCGATCGCATGATTGCTCGCTTGAAAGATCCGGCAACGCGCGAGCGTTTGAAGAAAGAAATCACCACCGACTCGAAGGATTGGGAGAACATTTACCTCGGCAGCGGCGGCCCGAGCGGCATTCTGATCGGGGCCGTGGTAAATCGTGATCTCGAAAGCTGGCAGGGCAAGCGGTTGTCCGAGATCGCGTCCAATCAGAACAAGGCTCCGCTCGACGCGCTCCTGGATTTCATCATTGCCGATCACGGCCAGACCGGAGCGATTTTTTTCATGATGAAGGAAAGCGACATGCAGGCCGCGTTGAAATCGCCGTTCGTCAGCGTCTGCACCGACAGCGGTGCGCGCGCCACCGACGGCCCGCTGGCCGGATCGAAATCGCATCCGCGCGGCTGGGGAACCTACCCGCGCATTCTCGGGAAATATGTGCGCGACGAGAAGCTTATGCCGCTCGAATTCGCGATTCACAAGATGACCGGCCTGCCGGCGTCAAATGTTGGTCTGAAACAACGCGGTTTGATTCGCGAAGGCTATTTCGCGGACCTCACGATCTTCGATCCAAAAACGGTGATCGATCGCGCGACGTTCGCAGACCCGAATCAATATCCGGTGGGCATCAACTTCGTGATCGTCAACGGGCAGGTCGAGGTGGACCACGGCCAACGCACACCGGCAGAGGCCGGGCGCGTGCTGCGCGGACCGGGGTATTGCCTAAAGAAAGAGACTCCTACTCTATGCGGCCCACCGGTTCACGTCATCAAGTAATGACCATGCGACTTGCGGCGACCAGTCGCGGCGCCTTACTTCGGCGCGAAGGGTTTCACTTTCCAGACGTAGTCGCCGACAGCGAACTCGCCCGTATGGCTCGCCCGGGTGTGGCACTCAAGGCACAACCAGGGCTTGCCGGCCAGTACTTCTCCCTTATAGAACGCGAATGTATCCTGCGACATCGGAATCTGCTCGTTTAGCCACGGCTGATTCGATACAGTTGCCGGGGTTCCGCTGCACTGCCCGTTGTTACAACCGTACAGAGCCCAGAACCATTCCTCTTCGCCGGGAATCCTTTGGTATCCCTTAACTTTGTACATGACCGTCAGCGAGACGAGATTGACGGGCACTGAAGTGAGAGACGATTGGGCCGAAGGGTCGCCGTTCGTTGGTGAATAATTTTCCTTGACGATGATCGAACCGTACTTCATTTGAAACGGAGACGGCGGGTAATTGATCGACTCGTAAGCCTCGCCGTTTAGATAGACGGCAATCCAGTCGCTATGCGGGTTCTCTTTCACGTGAATGAATCGCGGCGCATCCGGAAGATTTTTCCATTTGCTGTATGGGTTGTCTTTCGTAATGTACCTAAAGAGTTGCTGGGCGTCTGGTCCGGGCATTTGCGTTTGAAAAGTCGCGGCGCTGGAGCCGGACCAGTTCCTGTTGCTGACGAGAAGAAGCATGGTGGCTGAAGCTAAGACGAGAATCACAAGCTTAACCAGGTGTCGTTTTTGAGTGGTCATCGGGCATTCTCCTTTCCGGTTTTGGTGGGTCCCAACATCCTGTGGGAATCAGATTCTTAATCTTACTAACAGTTGTCAGGCTTGAGGGCTAACGGTTCCAGACGGCGCGGGAACCAACACGGCGGCGTCATCTCTCGCCGCGTCATCTCGAAAAACAAATCCGAACCTATCCATTACGTACGAGCGCGTTGACGCCCTGGTCAGTCTCCAGGCGCCGGCGTCGATCACAAAGTGCGCCATCGTTGTGCCGAGCACCGCGCCAAAAAGAAAATCCATCAGCTTCAGGAGAGTCGCACTGCTCCTGACTAAATCAAATTCCTTCAGCTTGGCCCAATACATAAACGCGAAGCCGACAAACAGAACGCACGCGCTCAACTTCAGGACATTGTTGAGCCGCTTGCGGAATGCGCTGCGGTCGCTGTTTGCCGAAACCACAGCCATAAACACGAGGTACTGCATGCCGTGCGCGATGGCGTAGCTCAAGAACGTGACATTGGGGTCGTTGGATGAGTACATCGGAAAAAAGAAGAGGATCAGCGTCAGGAAAAACACAGTCTTGGTAGCAGTAGCCTCGCCCAGATTCTTCAAATAGCTAAACAAGCTGAAAGCAAATAGCCCGAGAAACAGATAGAAGCCCGCTTGAAAGAGGAAGTTAAAAAGCCCGCGCAGATAGCTGGGCGCGATACCCATTCCCAACACCTTAAGCGTCCCGAGCATCCCGCAGTAGGTGGCCGCCTCAAGACAGAGCCGTTCCAACTTCGGCGCCGACTTTCTTGTTTCCGAGATCGAAACGAAGGCATAGATGCCGACGTTTTGGCGGCCGTAATGGAACGCCTGCCACGCCCAATAGAAGAACAACAGGTAGGTCTGGATCAATGGGCCGGTCAGAAGGAAAACCAAACCCGTGCCAACTATCAGGAGTAGCGGCAGGTAAACGTAGCGGCGTCTGTTCTCGCGGATTAAGTGCTGAAAATCTTTATCGGTGTAGAAGAACAGCGTAGCCTGCACATGCGCGGTACCGAAAAAGACGAGCAACGTCTTGAAACTGTTGAGGCTGAAATTCGGAGTGGCTATCTGGCCCAGCGAAATGAAGAAGGCCATTGGCACCCAGGTGCTCAGCAGCAATGATAAGAGGAACACGCGCTTACCGTTGACGCGAAGGCGCGCCTGGCCGGCGCTAAAATCAACCTTCGTTTCCTGAAATCGTTGAAGATGGTCAATCATTCTGCCGCTTCTCCCAGCGACGGATGCCGGAAACGGGACGCCAACTCCGCCTGAACGCGGAGTGCGTAATCCAGTTCCCCAGAAAACCAATCAGACCCTTCGCAAACGGTGCGAGCTGGACGTCAGGACTTGCCGGCAACCGCGTCCGCAAAGCCTACAGCGAGCCTATGATCTTTCGGTACTCGTCTTCCGCGAACGCGGGTAGCGTAAGCGTGCGGACATTTCCTTCCGCGCCGAGCGAAAGGATCGCTTTGGCAGCCGTCGCAGCATCCGGTGCTTCGAGGGTGCAGACCAAATCGTACGGGCCCATCGTCAGATAGACGTCCTTCAGTTCGCAGCCCGCTTTTTTGAACGCTTTTCTTCCGGCGTCCAGACGTTTTGGACTGGCCTTGATTTTTCCCATGCCCTGTTCAGTCCAGTTGAGCAGCGTGATGTAAGTTGGCATATTTGCTCTCCTTTTTGTAGGGCGGTGACGTGTCACCGCCTCCGGCTGATTCCTATTTGAGCCTTCCCTCACCGCCCCACCCCAGCCGGGCTGCCCGTCTGGGGACCCCGGGTCGGGCTACTGTCCCGCTCGTCTCTGTCTCAGATCTTGATGACGATTTTCTTGCGATAAAGCAGCCAAAGCAAGAACAGCCACAGCAGAATGAAGCAAATCGCAAACGCCAGCGAAGCGTTGTTCGGCGCGAGCCATGACGCGAAGGCGTGATCGTAAATGTAGCTTTGCAATGCCTGTGGCGAACCATCCGGCTTTGTGACTTTGATCAGCGTCTCAAAACGCCCCATGAATCCCGAAGTCATTCCCAACAACCGCGCCATGACTCCCGTGCCCACAAACAAAACGATCGCGTTCACGCCGAAGATCACGAAAGGCTTTGTCCACCATTTGTGGCCTTTTATATCAATCAGCCAATAACACAAAGCGAGAAATTGCAGCGCCAAGCCGCCGGTGAAGAAAACATACGAGCCGGTCCAGAGCGCCTTGTTGATTGGAAACCATGCGTTCCACGCCCAGCCCACGCACACGCAGCAAACGCCCGCGATGAAAATGTGCGCGACCTTTTCGATGGGCGTTCTTTCTTTGCGGCGGATCAGATGACCGGTGAGAACACCGAACAGCGTCGTCGCCAGCGCACCCATCGTGCTCAGCAGCCCTTCAGGATCGTAGACGATTCCCTGCTTCCAGATGTGCGGACCAAAAACTTTGCGATCGATAATCGATGCAAGACTTCCTTCTTTGCTCAAGTCACCAACGTAATAGCCGGGCCAGTGAACGTGCTTCATCAGAATGAAATAGACAACGAGAAGAGCAAGAGCGATGATCGCTTGCGTGCGCGGCCTGGTTTTAATGAAAATGATCGCCGCGAAGAAGTAACAAACCGCTATGCGTTGCAGCACGCCGGGAATCCGAATCGTCGAGAAATGAAAGTAAGGAAAGCCGGCGAGGAATTCTCCGAGCAGGAAGATAACCACCGAGCGATAAAGAATCTTGAGAAAGAGGGCCTTGAATTTGTCACCACGCTCGACGCGCTTACCAAGGCCGAGCGGGATCGCTACGCCGACGATGAACAGAAAGAATGGAAAGATCAGGTCAGTTGGCGTCCAGCCATTCCATTCAGCGTGTTCCAGCGGCCAGTAGATGTGCGCCCACGAACCGGGATTGTTCACCAAAACCATCCCGACGACCGTCAGGCCGCGGAAGACGTCGAGAGAAATGAGGCGATTTTCGGAGGAAGCTTGACTCTTGCTTGCCCAAAGCGACTGCAGAGCATCTGCACTTGGGCCGGCCTTTCGACGTTTGCGCAGCCATCGCCTCAAACGTGAATCAGGTTTCGTTGGGATATCTGAGTCGTTCAATGATTTCCACCCGACATCGCTCCGTTAGGAGCGAAATGTTTATAGCACCAACCGTCAAGTAATCTTCAGCTCC
>Ga0209701_10001117_pt1 | contig 16825 bp, 11 predicted proteins | sample CZO8metaG_4_FD_188356 | JGI IMG/M metagenome (GOLD analysis project Ga0209701, IMG submission 188356) | Vadose zone soil microbial communities from the Eel River Critical Zone Observatory, Northern California, USA - CZOApr15con2H3.8 metaG... | ecosystem: Environmental > Terrestrial > Soil >... | reverse complement strand
TCGATGCCGAGGACGCGCGCGGCGCGGCGGTCGAGGTCGGTGATGAAGAGCGGCGAGTGGGAGCGCTCCCATTCGAGATCGGCGGCGGCGACGAGTCTGCGATAGAACGCGTCGAGCTTGGCGCGCGCGTCGGCGAGCTCTTCCTTAGTGGGTTGGTCCCCGGCGCAGACGAATACGCCGTGGAAACTTCCCTCCCCCGAGTCGGAATTGATTTCGCGCGCGAGGTCTTCGGCGATGGCGCGCGCGGTGATGGGAAATTCCGTGGTGCGCTTGTCGCCGAGGTCAATGCTGCCGGTGCGTTCGGTGACCTTGGTGAGCGCGTAAGGCGCGCCGGGCGCAGGCGCGGCGATTTCGATCGAGCCGAAATAGGTGCGATGCCGAGGCGGCCATTTTTCGGGAGCGATGTTGCAAAGCATGGCGTGGTCTGGTGATGCGTTCATGAGTAGTCCTTTCGAATGGGGGCGTCCCATTTTTCTCTGTCATTCTGAGGCGGTCCTACCCGCCGAAGAATCCACGTGGCGATTGCCGCATTCGGGAGCACGAGCTGAAACACGGCAACGAATCCGCTCGGCCGTGATCAGATGCGTTCCGGGCATGGATTCTTCGGGCCGACGAGGTCGGCCCTCAGAATGACGGCCTTCTCTGGATCGCGGTCAAGGATAACGAATTAGGAACGGTGACAAAGGGCTGCGAGTGGAATGCCGGGACGGCGTCGTCGAGAATGTCCCCGGCGAATGCGTCGTAGTCTCGCTCAGCGCGACGGTGGTGCCCGTCGAGCGCGCGGCGCCGCGCGAGCCGCGACGCACGGCTCGCGAAGGTGATGGCGCGGGCGATTCGCTCGGCGATGGTCGGGGTGAGCTGGACGAATTTGCCACGCAGCGATTCGAGCGTGAAGACATGCTCGTAATCGCCGCGCGACGGATACGGGCCGAGCGCGGGAATGCTTTGCGCGCCGCAGACCTCGAGCGTTTGCTGATGCCAGAAGCGCGGCGAGCCGTAGGCTTCCGGCGGCAGCCAGCGCTCGATGTGCCAGCGGTTGAGCTGCGGATACTTCGGCTCGAAGCGCAGCGCGGCCACTTCGCGCACAAGTGTCCCGTCGGCGTCGCGGTCCTCGAACAATCCGCCAATCCACGCAAGTCGATTCCATCCCCACACGGCGCGGAAATTGGGCTCGCCGAAGCGGTTCGCGCCGCCGGCACGCGCAAGACGTTCGGCGATGCCGCGCGGGGTGTCGTGTGTTTCGCGGAGAATGGTGATCATTTTAAAGAGGGTCTCATCCCGAAGGTGGCGGGTTGTGCAGGACCGAGGGATCACGGCTGACACGGCAACCGGAGTGGCAACAACGCCGCGATCCCCCGCTGCGCTCGGGATGACAACCAGAAACAACTAGTAGCCGCTAGGCCGGGCGAGCGTGTCGATAAAAGCCCCGCTACGCGGGGAGTCCGACCACACCTGAAAGCCCGTGTCGAAATAAAAGATATACGACGCGGCGATTCCGCCGGAAGCGCCGTAGATCGGGAACACCGTGTTGCCGTTGACTTCGAAGTAGTCAATGTCTTTCACGACGGCGCGGCCCCAGTGGGAGAGGTCCAGAAAATCCACGCGGGTCTGATCGGCGTTGACCGAAGACTTGATGGGCACGCCGCTCATGGTCTTGCGCCCGGAAAAGAGCAGGTCGAGGTCGTCGGCGCGGCCGCCTCCGCCCTCCTTGATGATTTGCGAGACGGTGATGCCGAGATTTTCCCAGGCGTGCTCCTGCTCAACGGCCATGTAGGCGATGAGTTTGCCGATATGGTTGATGCCGAGGGCTTTCCTGACCTTGTTGATGGCCAGGCGGACGTTGCCGGGAGTGAGCGCGGCGTTTCCGGCGTTGACGCGCGGGGTGGCGAGCTGCACGGGATAGGTGGCGCGGTTGAGGTTGAGCCACGTGCCGGTGGTGGCGTTGTTCTGATGATACTTCACGCCGAAGAGCGACACCGGCTGGGCTCCGCTGAGGCCGTCGTGAACGATGACGTCGGTGGCCACGGTGCCGGTGGGCAGCGCGTCCACGGTGATGGTCTGCGCGCTGATGGGATCGGCGGCGGTGACGTTGGCGGTGCCGCGGTTGGTGGTGAGCGTGGTGTCGTAGACCTGGATGGTCTGGCCGACGTACACCAGCGCGGCGCCGAAGGGCACGGCCATGGTGAGCGTTGTTCCGCTAACGGAACTGATCGTGCCGAGAACGCCGTTGCCGGCCGTCTGCATCAGCTTGTCGAGGAACGCGCGGAACTGTTTCATTCCGTTGGCGACTTCGCGCTTGGCGGCGTTTTCCACGGCCTTCTCGCGCGAGTTCGTGGCGTACTCGACGAGCTTGGTGATTTCAATGGCGAAGCGGAAGAAAATCGGCGAAACCGTCGCCACGTCGTAGAGGGTGCCGGAACCGCGGCCGAGGTCGCCGCCATCGGCGTTGTAGCTGCCGGCTTTGCCTCCGGGATTGACTTGCAAAGGCAGACGCATGGCGCGGCTGCTGATTTTTTCGACGTCGCCGCGCTGCTGGATCATGGTGAGCAAGATGTCGTCGCGCTCGTACAGCAGCGGGACTTTGTCGCGCACCTTTTCGAGCTGCAGAGCAACTACGTTGGTATTGGCTTGTGCGGGCATTGAGGAGTCTCCTTTGTGGGATGAATCGGGTTACTTGGGAACTGGCGGCTGCTTACAAATCCAAAATCTCTTCGTCGCTGAGCGCGCGGTAATTGATTGTCCGAGGCGAATTCCCTGCACGGTCATTCTGAGGGACGCGCCGTGCGTGCCCCGAAGAACCCATGCCGCGATTGCCGCGTTCCGAGGCGCGCTCGGAAGCAGCGGCGCCGGTTCGCTGATCCTCAGAAGCGAGGACACCCTGGCGTTGATCCTTCGCTTCGCTCAGGATGACAGACGAAGACGTCGCGGCGCGGCGCGCGCGGTGCGCCGCGAGCGCCGACTGCGTCCATTCGGAGAGAACGCGGCGCGAAGCCGCAGGAACAAGCGAAGTCGCGCGCGCGGCGATCAACCGCACCACTTGCGCGCGGGTGGCATCGTCGAACGTGTGCGAGCGCAGAAGCTGCGCGACCTGTTCGCCAAGCGCGCGGTCCTGGCGGAGCGCGGTTTCGATTTCCGCGTGCACCAGGCCGGACAAGCGTTCCTGTGTGGCGCGCGCCGATTCGTTGTTGCCTGCGGGCAGGGCGCGCTCGAGGACGCGGGCGATTTCGGGACGCACGGCCCGGTCGAGATCGTCGTTGGCGGCGCGCTCGAAGGCGGCGTAGTGCGCGAGGCGTGACTCGTGATTCGTGACTGGTGACTCGTGCGCGGTGCTGATGCGCTCGTCCTTGGAAGCCGGAATACCGGGGCGTTGATCCTTTCCGGCCTGGCCGGAACTCGCAGAAGCGTCGCCTTCGCGCAGGATGGCACCTTGCGGTTGCAGCGCGCGCAGGCCCGCCGCCAGCATTTCGCGAAACGCGGCGGGATCTTCGCGCAGGAGCTGCTGCGCGAGGGCTTCGCGCGATTCTGCGAGTTGGGCGGGCGGCGCGCCGGGCGCGCCGAAGTAGGCGCGGTCGAGCGAGGCAAGCTGCGCGGCTTGTGCGCGGGTCTGTTGCGCAGACTTCCAGAATTGGCGCGCTGGGCCGCCCTGCTGCGGATCGTTCATGGCCTGGGCCAGCCATTCCGGAGGTGACTCGTGATTCGCGGCTTGTGAATCGCGCGCCGCGGATGGTGTTGCGACGTCATTCTGCGCGAGCGCCGGCTGTGCCGGCGAGAGCGAAGAATCCACGGAGCGGTTGGCGCGTTCCGAGGCGCGATCGGAAACAGCGGGGCCGGTCGGGTCGTCCTGGGAAGCGGAGACACCGGGGCGTTGATCCTTCGCTTCGCTCAGGATGACAGACGCTTTTTCGGGCAGCGCAGACGATTTGGCGTCGCGTGGGGGCGGCGCAACTTCCGCGTCGTCAATATCGAGGATTTGCTCGTCGGTCAGCGCGTAGATGGCTTCGCCAATCGTGGACTGGCCGTTCGAGCCGGAGCTTGCAGCGGACGCGTCATTCGTGTGTGGCATGGATGATCCTTTCGTGCGCGGAAAGCAAAGCGCACAGACTGCGGGCCGCGCTACCTGCGCATCGCGCGGAGATGGGCTTCGGCGTGGGCGCGGACATTGGCGAAGCCGGCGGGATTGCTGACCTTGGCGGCTTGGCCGGAGTCGGAGTTGGCCCAGCGCTTGCACTCTTCGAATTCCACGGCGTGGTCGTCGAGCAGTTCGTCAATGGGGACAGAGGGGAGGACGAGGACTCCGCCAGAAAGTGACTCGTGATCCGTGATTCGTGGCTCGTGATCCGTCCCCCCTGAGTTGCGCGTCGCGCGCGTTGGGATGTCATTCTGAGGGGCCGGGGGCCCCGAAGAATCCACGGCGCGATTGCCTTGTTGCGAGGCGCGATCTGAAACAGCGGAGCCGATGGGCTCGTTCTCGAAAGTGGCCACGCCGGGGCGTTGATCCTTCGCTGCGCTCAGGATGACAGGCGGAGCGTGCGGAGGAATTACAGATGGCGCGGGAATGGGGACCACAATGGGCGCGGAGGCGAGGAGTTGCTGGATTTCACGCAACTGTTTGTTGCGCGAGTCTTCGCCGGGGACCACCAACTCGGAGAGTCCGATGACGTTCTTGATGTAGCCGATGTTGGCGGGCTCGGTGAGCGCGCGCTGAATCAACGGGTCGTTGATGCCGAAAAGCTGCTGCAGGACGGCGCGCTGCTGCGACTTCACGCGCGGGAAAGTTTCGTCGGCCTCCGGATGCGCCTGGATGTTTCCCTTCAGGTCGGCGAGACGAATCCATTTCGAATCGTACACGCCGTCGGGACCGAGGGCGGGAATCTCGACGTCGCCGGGGCGATTTTTGCGGAAGCAGTCCACGCCGAGAAGAAGCAGGTCGGCGTAAAACTGTTTCAGTCGGCGCCACACCAGTCCGAGTCGTCCCATGGCCTGATCGCGTGCCAGCGCATAACCGCTGGCGGTCTTGACGTCTTCCATGTTGCCGCCAAAGATCGCGGGAAAAAGGCCCGTCAAGAATTGTGAGATGGGGCCTATGAGGTCCTGCTGGTGACGCAGCATGTCCGGCGGGACCGTCGCCGGAGCGGGTTGGAAAAACCCCGCTGCGAGAGGTTGGCCGGGACGCGCGCGCGCCGGATAGTGCGCGGCAGGCTCGGCGACCTGGTTCTGCAACGCGTCGAAATCGAGCACCTGTGGGTCGGCGTAGATCGGCGGGATGCCAAACTCATAAGTCTCCGCCTGCATGTTGGAGAGCGCGTTGTAGCGCTCCTGCACCTGCACAAGCGAATCGCCGACACTCGGGCGATTCTGCCCGTCGCCGGGAAGCGCGTGAAGCACCCGCCAGTGGTCGTCCATGGATTCGTTGCGCGCTTCGCAGTAGGCGTCGGCGGCAAAAGCGACATAACAACCGTCGGGAAAAAGCCGGAGCAATTCATCGCGCACGGACTGGTCTTCGATGGCGTAGAAGCTCCACGGGCGAATCCAGGTGCGCGAGAATGTGACCAGGTTGCCCAGCGCGTCGCCGGGATGAATCGAAGGCAGCCCCTGCGAAACACTGATGCGCGAGGCGCGCGCGTACACGTCGTCGGCCCCTTCGGGCGGCGCGGCTTCGATTTTATCGGCGGCGTGCGGATAAGCGGCTTTGAGCTTGGCGCGATGCACTTCGCTCTGCCATTGCAGATACGGGTACTCGTGCATTTCTCCGGCCCACACCGGGGTATTGAGCTCGAGGCCGCCGGTGATGGTGATCACTTCCTGTCCGTTGGGAACGCGGCGGACTCCGGCGACGCGCGGAATCTGCACGCGCTCGGCGCGGCGGAGGTTGCTTTCGTCCATTTTCGCGCCGCAGCCGGAACACATGATTGCGCTGTCATTCTGAGGGGCCGAAGGCCCCGAAGAATCCACGGCGCGATTGCGGCGTTGCGAGGGGCCATCGGGGGAAGCAGAGCCGATTGGCTCGTCCTCGGAAGCGTAGGGACCGCGGCGTTGATCCTTCGCTTCGCTCAGGATGACACCGTCTTCACCAGCCGGTTCGTAATCGTGTGAAGCTGGGGTTTCCTTGCCGCATTCCGCGCAGACGTAGACGTCTTCGCCGAGGGGAATCTCGATGGCTTCGAGAATTTCCTCGTCGTGGAAGCCGAAGCGCTGTCCGTCGGCGACGTAGCGGACGTAGCCGCCGAGCTTTCCGTCGGTCCACAAAAAATACCCGATGGCCGTGAGCAGTTGCTCGACGTGATTATTCTGCTCGACGAGCGCGGCGACATCGGAAGCGGCGCGCGCCGCGGAAATATCCTCGAGCGACTGGGCCGACTGCGGATAGAAGCGCACCGTGGGCACATCCTGCGAAAGCACGGCGATGAACGACAGCCCGAAGCCCTGATAAAAATTGGTGACGAACTGGTAGCGGGGCATCTCTTCGACGGCGCGGTCGTCGGTGAACTTCTGCTCGAACGGCAGATGCCAGTTCATGTCGTTGGGGTTCCACCAGGCGTATTGCAGGCCCTGCCAGAACAGGCGCGCCTGGCGGATGCGGCGGATTTCATGGCGCCGCGCGACAATTCCCTCTTCACGATACTGGCGCACCAGATCGCGCAGCGCATTCACCAGCGCGGGGCGCAGCTCTTCGAGGCATTCGAAGTTGGAGCCAAAATCCGTGGCCCGTGCTCCGCGGCCCGTGCTCCGTGATCCAGAATTCTCGACTGCCTGACCGTATTCCGGCTCTTGCTCAGAGTTCTCTCCGGGAGCGGGCCACGGGTCGCGGAACGATCCATCGGCGGGGGCGACTGCGCCGGCCTGGGGCGCTCCTGGGATTCGTGCGTTGTATGCGGTGGACACGGTTCACCTTTCTGTTGACACTTGAGATTTCGGCGGAGGCGTGATAGGGTTTCTGTGCTTCTGAAGCGCGCTCGTGCGCGCATCTTGTCTCTCGGGGCGGCCGTCCTGGCCGCCCCTTTTTGTTTCCGCCTCGATATGTCGAGCTCTTCAGGGAGCGGAGTCTTTCTGCGCTTCGACTTCGCGCAGAGTCTGGAATTGCTGCCAGGAGCGGCGGCGGATGCGCTGCGGCGAGTGCACTGCGGGCGCCTCCGGAAAATTAACGGGTGGGAACCCGGCGGTGCCGAGGAGTGAATTCACCAGCGCGCGGTTTTCCGCGCGCAAGCGGTCCACTTCCTGCTCGAGCAGCGCGACGTAGCGCGTGCGGAAGATGTGTTTGAGCCAATCGAGCATGCTTCCCTTTTTTCAGGCCGGCATCTTTTTTGCGCCGGGTAGCTATGACCGGAGCCCTGCCCAGACCCCTATCGAATCACCATGAACTTGTAGGTTCCGGTGGCCGGCGTGCAAGCTGCGGCAGTTAACACTGCAAAATCCAGAGACACCGTGTTGGCAGCCGTAGCACGATACGTGGTCAGCGGACAGAGACTCGTCGGGGCCGGAGCCGAAACCAAACTCAGCGTATCGCCGCTATTCACCCCGGTGACCGTCACGGTCTGCGTGGCCACGCCGATGGACGCGGCGGTGGCGGTCCCCGTAAAGCTGCCGGAAAGAACCGGGGAAACGTTGGTGTTGGGCGCCTGACCATAGTTCGCCCCGCTCTTGGTGTAGACCACCGGACCGGTGGCCGCCCCGCGCAGGTCCAGAATATTGACGTTCTTCGAGGGAAACGTCGCGCTCGTGAGGGTCGCCGTGCTGCCGCCGAAGGCCGCATCTACCACGACAATCCCCCCGCCGGCAATGTTGGCGTCGTTGATGGCCTCTTGCAGGCCGAAGGTTCCTGAAAACACGTTGGGGGTGAGCGTCGGACCGTGCGTGTTGGCAAACGTCGCCGTGATGCTGGCGCACTGCGCCGTGCCCGGCGCGCCCGGCGGGGGATTGACCAAAGATACGGCGCTCGGCGTCACCGTTTCCTGATTCGGTCCGAAATCAATGGTAATAGAAGCATTGGTCGAAAACGGCTGAATCTGCCGGCCATCGGAAAGCACCACAAGTCCCGGGCAGACGATGATCGTCTGGCTCCCCGTAGACGAGTTTCCTGTGAAGACGGCCGCCCTCCACTGGCTGTACGGCGCCGCATAATAGAAGCCGCCCACGCGGGAGAACTGTGCACCGGGCGACTGGGCGCGCGCGCTGCACGTAGTTAGCAGCGCTGTGAAAAACAGAATTGCAGTGAGCATCTTTTTCATGGTTGTCTCCTGGAAATTGGATTTGGATTGCGAATTTTCCGGAAATTTCTCGGGCGCACTTCCCTGTTCGGATTAAAGAACAATTACCAGCGGCGCGGGCGCACGGCGTTGCCGGAGCGGCGGCGGGCGTCAGACTGGAGCCGCTCGAACCAGATGGCGCGCGAGGTCGGGTCGGTGGCGGTGACCTGCCGGGCGATCTGCTCGGCGAGCGGCGGCGAGAAACGCGAAGCGTGTAGCGGCGGCTTCATGGTGCTACTGCGGCGCGAGAAGCCCGCCGCTGCACTTCCGGATTGGCCGGGCAGCAAACCTGCCAAACGCTTCCCCGAGACGAGGCCGTAGCGGGCCGAGTCGGCGGGGTCGTCGCCGTCGCGCTTGCGGATGTCTTCGACATTTCGTTCATCGCAGATGAGCGTGGGGATGCACGCGATCAAGCGCTCGCAGTTCTGGCCGATGAGCCAGCGCCCTTCGGCGAGGAGCGAATACATCAGTTGCCAGCCGTGGACGCGGTCGTTTTCGGCGGTTGCGGGCTGCGGCAGGCCGTTGGCGGCGAAGATTTCGCCCATCTGGCTGGCCACCGAGGTGTCCGAGGTGCGCGTGGCGAAGGCGTCCGGAGAAAGGAAGACTTCCGCGATTTGCTCGCGGCCGGTGTGTTCGACAATGGCCTGCGCCAGCATCCTGGCCGAGAGCTGCGGCTGGACGAATTCGCGGTAGGTAAAGATGAGCGGCCCTCCCGGTGAGCCGTCACTCCGAGGCTGCGTTGTCGGCGCGCCTCCGCTCGGGACGACGCCCGAGTCATAGGGCACGGCGCAATGCCAGTACACCGCGCTGGGATGATGGAAGCCCCAGTCAACCGAGATCCAGCGCGGCCACCAGGATTCCAGGCGCAGCTCGTCGGGACGAATGACGTGGCGCGCGTGGTCGAAGACGTCAAAGAATTGCCCGGCGAAGACTTCCCAATCGCCGTCGAGAAACGCTCGGCGCAGATGTTCGGGCAGGGCTTCGAGCGCGCGGCGGTAGCCGGCATCGTTGGCGAAAATGGGATTGTCGCTCAAGCGCGCGGCGATGAAGTCGTACTCGCGCGGGTCGTACGCCGCGGCGTTTTCCATTCCCGCGGGGGGAACTTTGTCAATCCACAAGGCCTTGACCCAGGCGTGGCCGGTGTTGCCGGGGTTGGTGGCGCCGGCCATGCAGGGAAATGTTCCGGGAACGGAACAGCGGTTGCGCGAGGTGAGGAATTGCCATTGCGCGAACGTGAAGTGCGTCAACTCGTCGAGCCCGATAAACAAAAATTCGGCGCCTTGATATTGGTAGACGTCGCTGTCGTAGCGGCAGAAGCCAAAGCGCGTGGTGGAGCCGTTGTGCCAGGTGACCAGGCGCTTCGATTCATTGAAGCTGCGGTACAGGCTGCGCGGAACGTCGCGGCGAAAATAAGCCAGCAGCGAAGACTCCAGCTCCGGATAGGTGCGGCGCAGCAGCAGCGTGTCGCAGCCGGGTGCTTCGTGGGCCTGAAGAATCGCCTCCCACAGGAGCGCCTTGGTCTTGCCCGGGCCGGCGGCGCCTCCGAACAGACGATACTTCGCCGGCGAGCGATGAAATTCCTCCTGGCGCGGAAACGGGTCGTAGTAATCGGCCAGGCGAAGAGCGACACGGTTGGTGACGCGCGGCCGGTAAGACGAGGCGCGGGAATTACGGTGAAAGAGGGGCATAGGGGTTGCTCTGTGTTTGTCATTCTGAGGGACCGCAATGGCGCGAAGAATCCACTGCGCGATCGCGCCTCACTCAAATTGTTGTGTTCGCTAGTGAATGGAGCAGGGCGTTGATTCTTTCCGGCCAAGCCGGGAATCTTTGGTCGGCGCACAAGGCGCCTCCGAATGACAAGCGGCATACAGCTTTTGGTCGCGATGCGGCGCGGCAATCTAACTTGGATTTAGCGGCCGTATCGGCTGGCGATCCAGCCGATAATCGCTCCGCCCACCGCGCCGGACGCCAGAATGGGGGCCATAGCCTTGGTGATGATGGCGTCAGGGAGGCTCAGCAAGATGCCGAGGAACAATCCCACGGCCCAGCCGGGCCAGGGCAGCCGGATATTGCAGATAACGAATCCGAGGCCGAATCGCGCGATAAACGCGCCGAGCATCGCGGCGCGCTTGTCGGGAAAACTCAGGGGAATCATCAGCGCAACGTCAACGCCGCCGAAGATGAGCCCGCAGAGTACGCCAAGAGGAATCCTTGACATGGTTCCCTCCTCTGGCGGCTCTTCTAACAGAATCGCAGTCCACAATTCCAGCGATTTCTTCGCCGCGGCAGGCGGCGCGCGTGGGCGCGATCGCCGCGTTAGAACGTAATTTTCGCCGCCAACTGAAGGATGCGCGGGTTGATGTCCGACGTCGGGAACTGGAACGCTAGGTTCTTCGGGTTGACCACCTGCGGCGGCGCCAGGCAGGGCGTGCCCGCCACGCCGCAAATCACGGCTGAAGAAGTCACTACTAACTGGGTCGCGCTGACACCGGTGATGTTGGTGTGGTTGAAAATGTTGAAGGCCTCAGCAATCAGTTGCACCTTGAGGCGCTCGTTGACGGGAATGTTTTTCGTCACGCGCGGGTCGAGCGAAACGGTGCGGGCCAAATTAAAAGTGTCGCGTCCCAGGCCCGGGACGCGGTCGGTGAGGCGGTTGGAATCATTGTTCAGGTCCGAACTCACCACGGCCGAATAGGGCTGGCCGGACTGCGCCGTGAAGATTCCGCTGAGCTCCCAGCCACCCAGGAAAGAGCGCGGCAAGGCCGATAACCCGTGGGCATAGTTCAGATTCCACACGCCGCTCAAGACGAAGCGGTGCCGCTGGTCGGTGACTCCCGGAGCGCGGTCGGCGCGGATGTTGAGCGGGTCGGACACCATCTTGGCGTCGTCGGAGCTGAACGGAACAACCGAAGTGCCGTCGGGCGCGTCGTCAATCACTTTTCCGTAGGTATAACCCGCCAGCATTTGGTAGTTCTGGGCGAAGCGCTTGTTAAACTGCAGGATCAACCCGTGATAGATGGAGTTGGCGTTGCTCTCGACTTCTTCAATGCGCTGAAAGTTTCCGTTGGGGCGGCAGGTAGTGCTAGAGGTGAAGAACAGGCCCGCAGGACACACATTGGCCGGGGCCGGCGTAGGACTCGGAAAGCGCTGGAAGGTCAGCGGCGTAGTAGTGCCGGCGATACGGATAGTCGAAGCAACTTCGCCGGCCAGGTTGATGTCGCGGGTACGCTGCAAGTGGACGCCGCGCACGCCGAGGTACGACACGGTAACGGCCATGTCTTTGCCGAGTTGGTACTCGACGCCCAGGCTACCCTGCTCGGTGTAGGGCTGGACGTAGTTGGGGCTGAAGACAAAAATCGTGGGCGGAGGCAGTGGCGGTATGCCCGGGCCGGGAGCGGGCGGGGGACAGCTCGGCGCCGCCACCGGCGCGCCGCAAACGGTTTTTGGATAGTTGACCGGAATGCCGGTGCCGGTGAAAGTCAGCGTCTCGATTTGCAGGCCGTTGTTGGAATGCGCCGTGCCCACGAGAATCGAGGGCGTCCGGCCGTAGTAAACGCCAAATCCTGCGCGAACCACGGCGCGCTGATGGAACCGCGACGGGCTCCAGGCCACGCCGAGGCGCGGGCCGAAGTCGGCCTTGTGGGTGCTGATTTTATTGGTGAAAATCCCGGCTGCCTGCGCGACCGGGTTCAGCACGCTGGGCTGCGCGATGCCGTCGTAGTCGTAACGCAGGCCGGGATTAAGCGTTAGGTTTGGGGTGAGCCGCCATTCATCCTGGATAAAAGCAGAAAACTCGTTCAGGTTGGGATTGGTGGTCGGGCCGGAGGTGCCGGTCCCGCCGAAGGCTTCCGTAAAGCTGTCGTTCGCGTCGGGCCCCGTAAAACAGGTGGCCGCGCTTCCGCCGTTCAAACTGCACCCGAAACCCTCCAGGCTGTTGAAGGTGTAGGTGCCCGAGAAATTTCCGGGAAAGAAATTGGCGACGCGGTCAATCAGCAAGGCGCCGCCGAACTTGACCGTGTGCCGCCCGCGGGCCCAGGCGAGCGTATCGGCGAACTGGCCGCGCTTGATGTTGGTGAAGCGCGGGCTGAAGAAATTCCTCCCGATGGTGAGCTGGGTTAAGCTACCTTGCTTGACGATGGCTTCGGGATTGCTGCTGTTGGATTGGCCGGGCTCGTTGTCCCGCACGTAGGAGGCGCGGAATTCGTTGACGAAGCGCTGCGAAAGAGTCGAAGTGAGCTGGCCGGAGATCGTGTCGGTAATCACGTTGGATGCACCGGTATGTTCGTTGGAAACGGTGGTGCCGCTGAACTCCAGGCCCGCGCCGTTGAAGCGCTGGCTGTTGATGCGCACGGTCAGGAGCTCGGCGGAGTTGATGCGCCAGTCGGCTTTGCCGAGATAGACGTTCTGATTGAAAGTTTGGAGCCAGGAAGCGTCGCGCGCGAGTAGATAAGCGCATGCCGCGGTCGTGTTGACGTCCGGCGCTCCGGGTGGGCAGGCCGGCGGGGCGAACACGAGGTTTTGTACAGTGTTCCGCTGGCCATCGTAATCGAAGAAGAAAAACAGCTTGTCTTTCTTGACCGGCCCGCCCACATCGCCGCCAAACTGGTTGAAATGGTAAGGCGGCTTGGCCTTGCCCAGCGCCTTGGCCACCGGGTCGAAGGCGTTCATGGAGCGGTCGCGGTAGAACTCGAAGCCGGTGCCGTGGAAATCGTTCGTGCCGGATTTGGTGACCACGTTGATCACCGCTCCGGCGGCGTTGCCATACTCGGCCGAGTAGGCGTTGGAGTTCACCTGGAATTCCTGCACGGCATCCTGGCTGAACTGGTAGGGGCCGCGGCCGGAGCCGGTGCGCCCGAGGGTCTGACCGAAGAAGGTGTTGTTATTGTCCGAGCCATCCACGATCAGGGAGTTGAGCGTGCCGCGCTGTCCGGCAAAGCTGATGTCGCCGGTGCGCACGTCCGTGGTGACGCCGGGAGTGAGCAGAGTAAAGTTGATGAAGTTGCGGCCGAGCGTGGGCAGTTCGCTCACGGCGCGGTCATTCACCACCGATTCCACCGAGGAGCGCGTCGTCTCGACGACCGGCGCCGTAGCCGAAACGGTGATGGCTTCGGTTTGCTTGCTGAGGGCCATTTGCACCGGCAGGTTGATGCGCGCGCCGACGTCCACGGTAATGCTCGCGGTGTACTTGGCGAAGCCGCTGCGCTCGGCGGTAATTCGGTAGGCGCCGACGGGCACGACCAGAAAATGGAACAGGCCGTTCTCGTCACTGGCGGATTCCAGGGTCAGCCCCGTATCCGCGCTGACGGCGGTCAGCTTGGCGTTGGCGATCGCCGCGCCCTGGGGATCGGTGACCGTGCCTTCGATCGAGCCGCTAGTTCCCTGCTGCGCGCGGGCGCTGCCGCGGAAAGCCAGAAGCAGCATGAGCAGCAGCGCAGCCAGGCAAATTGCCGTTCGCACCTTGGAAAACGTTGCGTGCGTCATTTCGCCCCCTCAACAAGCGTGTTTCAGCTTCACCTCCTTCTAAGACTCCAGGCAAGAGCCTGTCAAGCATTCTTTTCCGCGCGCGGCAGGACAGGCGTCCAGGCGTTGTATCCCTTGTAACCACTGTCGCAGCGCAACCCTGGCCCGGGCCATCGCGAAGAAGCTGCTCGTCAGAAATGCAGGACGAGACCGGTGGAGAAGCGGAAGTTGTGCTGCGTACCGCTGAAGAAGCTGGTGCGCACGTCGTCGGCCTGGGCTCGCCAGGCAATTCCCCTCACAAGGCGATAGTCCACACCGCCGCCGAGCGCCGTGGCAAACGCAGTGTCCGAAATGGAGAATCCGCTTCCATTCCCCTTGGTGCGGGCCCCGCCGAACAGTCCGTGAACAAACGGTTTGAATTTCCCGATGCTCACGGAAACTCGCGGGCCAAATAGGAAAGTGTGATCGCTGGCACTGAGGGAGATGACCGGACAAGAGGGAAAGGTCGGGCAAATCAGGGGCACTCTTTCCGTGCCGTAGTTGCCGCCGAAGTCGGCAACTCCTCCGATCCAGGGGAGCAACTTGAACTCCACCGAAGCGTTCCAGCCGTTCAGATTCGCCGAGGAAACGGAGTTGTTGGCACTGGACCCGGCTCGAAAATACGAATATCCGATGTAGGCGTCACCCCTGGTGGGCAACTGGGCATGGGCCGTCGTTGCGAGCAACAGAAACAAGAAACCAGCCAAAATGGATCGGCTCATACGAAAATCCTCCCACGTGCTCCCCCAAAATATCACATCGCAATTGTCCGATGCCTTCGTGGAGCGAGGAGGTTGCCTTTGCGGAGAGGCGAAATTACCGGTTCTTGACGACGACAACAAACACGGCACCGCGGACGCAGAGCAAATGCAAATTGGCTGAGCTTTGCGGCGGGCTAGTGTGGTTTAATTCCGTTTTCGCTCTCCGAGAGAGGAGCATGACATGGCCATGAGGAAACTTCGCCAGCGGCAATTCCCTGCCCCGGTGCTTGCAGCTGCCGCACTGCTGGCGCTGCTGTGCGCGCATCCGGCGGCTGCGCAGAGCGGGCCGCCGGCAGACCTGGACGAGTACGTAGCGCGCGCCATGAAAACCTTTGGCGTGCCGGGGCTTTCCGTGGCCATCGTGAAGGACGGAAAAGTGGTGGCCGCCAAGGGCTACGGCGTCCGCAAGATGGGCGACGCCGCTGCGGTGGACGAAAACACGCTCTTCGGGATCGGGTCGAACACCAAGGCGTTTACTTCCGCGGCGCTGGCAACGCTGGTGGACGAAGGCAAACTGGCCTGGGACGACCCCGTGTACGAGCGGCTGCCGGGGTTTCAAATGTACGACCCGTACGTTTCGCACGAGATGACCATCCGCGACCTGCTGACGCACCGCAGCGGGATGGGGTTGGGCGAAGGCGACCTGCTGTTCTGGCCGCACACCACGTTCACGCGCGATGAAATTATTTACCGGCTGCGCTTTATGAAGCCAGCGTCGAGCTTCCGCAGCCGCTACGCCTACGACAATCTGCTGTACATCGCCGCGGGACAAATCATTCCCGCAGTCACCGGAAAATCCTGGGACGACTACATCCGCGAACGGATTTTCAAGCCGCTGGGGATGAACACGTCGAACCTCAGCACCAGCGCGTTCAAGCCCGGCGATGACTACGCCTGGCCGCACTCCAAGGTGGACGGCAAGCTGCAAGTGGTGGCCTTCGAGACGCTGGACAACGCCGCTCCGGCAGGCTCGATCAATTCTTCCGCGGCGGAGATGGCCCGGTGGCTGCTGCTTCAGCTTAACCGCGGAAAACTTACGGACCGCGAAGGGCGCTTGTTCAGCGAGCAGCGCTCGGGAGAAATGTGGTCCGCGCAGACGATCCTTCCCATCGGGAACCCGCCGCCGGCTCTTGCCGGATTAAAAGCGCACTTCGCCGCTTACGGACTCGGCTGGGGCATGCGCGACTATCACGGGAGGAAGCTCGTCGGCCACAGCGGGGGTCTGCTGGGATTTGTCTCGCGCGTGATGCTGGTGCCGGAGGAAAACCTCGGTGTGGTGATCCTGACCAACGCGGAGGAAGGCGGCGCGTTCGAGTCCATTTTGTTTCATGTGCTGGACCACTATATGAATGTTCCGCCCACCGACTGGATTGATGCGTTCAAGGCGGCGGAAGACGTGCAACAAACCAGTGCTGCGGAAACGATGAAGAAGCAGGAATCCGCCCGCGCGGCCGATTCGAAGCCTACCTTGCCGCTCGAAAAATATGCCGGGGTGTACAACGACGCGTGGTACGGCAGCGCGACGATCCGCATGGAAAGCGGCAAGCTCGTCTTCGCGCTGGACCACACGCCGAAGGCCGTGGCCGATCTGCAATTCTGGCAGTACGACACCTTCAAGGCTCACTGGCGCGACCGCACCATCGAGGATGCCTTTGTGACGTTCTCGCTCAAGCCCGATGGGAGCATTGACCACTTCACGATGGCGGCGGTCTCGCCGCTGGCCGACTTCAGCTTCGATTATCAGGATTTGCTGTTCAAACCGGCGGCGCCGGCGGGCACGGGGAAAAACTGAGCGCGGCGCGCAGCTTAAGACGACGGCTCGCGGTTTTCGGCGAAGATGTGAAGGAGCCAGATGACGGTAATCAGCAACACCAGTGAAACGGCCGAGAGCGCGAGCTTGTACCCCAGCAATCTGTCGAATTCACGAGTGTCCCCGAGAAAAGTAGGGCTCGTCCAGTAGATGAACTCGGAAAACGCGGCGATCAGCAGGGTGAGACCGAACCAACGGTTCAGCTTTCGATAACTGAGCAATCCCAGGACGAGGAACACACACCCGGCCAGCCAATAGAGTCTAAGCGCGTGTATCTCCTTGGATCGCTTCTCCCACTCCTGAACCGCGTCCTTAAGCAGCCGCTCTGATTTATAAGGTTCGAACTCGAGCGTTTCATTGTAGGCGAGCGATTTTCCTTCTTTCGACAGCTCCTCCCTAGCTTTGTCCACTTGCTTGCGGACAGAATCGTAGCGCCGCAGCAGTTCGTCGAGGGAGCTCGAAGCGGTGATCTGGCCTTTCACCGGCTGGTCGTACTTGTCCAGGACAGACCC
>Ga0209701_10001111_pt1 | contig 16863 bp, 8 predicted proteins | sample CZO8metaG_4_FD_188356 | JGI IMG/M metagenome (GOLD analysis project Ga0209701, IMG submission 188356) | Vadose zone soil microbial communities from the Eel River Critical Zone Observatory, Northern California, USA - CZOApr15con2H3.8 metaG... | ecosystem: Environmental > Terrestrial > Soil >... | reverse complement strand
TATCATCGCGCCGATGCGCTCGGAATTGGTTTCGACCGCACCGCGACTGGCAGCAACACTGTCAGCCAATACCATCATCCGGTCAGCGATCAATTCGCGAACGTGAACACTTGCCCCGAGGAATTTCTGCTCTGGTTTCATCACGTGTCGTGGGACCATCGAATGCGATCCGGGCGAACGTTGTGGGACGAGATGGCCCTGCATTACCAACGCGGTGTCGATTGGGTGCGCGCGACGCGCAAAGACTGGGACAACTTGGAAAGCAAAATTGATCCTGAGCGTCATGAGGCAGTCGCGAAGAAGCTGGCAGTCCAGGAACGCGATGCGATCGTTTGGCGCGACGCGTGTTTGCTTTACTTTCAGACGTTTTCAAAACGACCATTGCCCGCAGGAGTCGAGAAAGCGGCAAAGAGTTTGGAAGAGTACAAAGCAAAGAGTCTTTCATGGTGAGAACTATTCGCAATTACGGTTCAGAGTTCAAGCTTTAGCTTGCGTCCATGCTCAAGTAATAACGCATGTACGACTGGAGAAAAATCAAGTGCTTCTGAGTTCCTCGAACAGATTGGTCGCGATCACGCCGTCGAGATTAGGGAGCGGTATCCGATTCTGGATTACGGAAAGAAATGGGACGTGGATTAGTCGATTTCAGCTTGTTTCGATTCGCAATGAACAACCTAAACGTTGAACTCTGAACCGTGATTGCCGACGTTCAGAGTTCAAGCTTTAGCTTGCTGTTAGCCAATGAAGATCACCGACATCAGACCAACTACGGTCACCGTCCCGCTTGAAGCGCCGCTGCGTCATGCGAATGGCTGTCATTGGGGGCGCTTCGTGCGCACCATCGTGGAAGTTGAAACTGACGAAGGCCTGATCGGCCTCGGGGAGATGGGAGGCGGCGGCGAGTCGGCGGAAGCTGCGTTCCGCGCGCTGAAATCATATCTGGTCGGCCACGATCCGGCGCGACTGGAAGAACTGCGCTTCCTGATTGCGAATCCAACTGCGTCGCTTTACAACAATCGGATCCAGATTCTCGCCGCCCTCGAGTTCGCCTGCCTCGATATTTTGGGACAGAAGTGGGGCGTGCCGGTTTCGGAAATTCTTGGCGGGCGTTTGCGGGATCGCGTTCCCTTTGCTTCGTATCTCTTTTTCCGTTATCCGAATCCGAAGGACGAGAGCGGAGAAGTCCGCAAAATCGATCAACTCGTCGCCCACGCGAAGGAACTGAAAGAACGCTACGGCTTCACTTCGCACAAGTTGAAGGGCGGTGTGTTCGCGCCGGAGTACGAACTGGAATGTTATCGCGCCCTGGCTTCCGCGCTCGACGGCGATCGCTTCCGCTTCGACCCGAATGGAGTATGGTCTACCGAGACGGCGATCTGGTTCGGCCAGAAGATCGAGGGTATCCGCAACGACTATCTGGAGGACCCCGTGTTTGGCATGGCAGGAATGCGCCGCGCGCGCGAGAAAGTGCGAATGCCGCTCGCGACCAACACTATCGTCGTCAATTTTGAACAACTTGCGGCAAATGTACTCGATACCGCCGTCGACGTGATTCTGCTCGACACTACTTTTTGGGGAGGCATTCGTCCATGTATCAAAGCAGCAGGCGTATGCGACACCTTTCAACTAGGCGTCGCCGTCCACTCTTCAGGTGAACTAGGCATTCAACTAGCGACGATGCTGCACCTCGGCGCGGTGATTCCGAATCTTTCGTTCGCGGCCGATGCGCACTACCACCAGCTAACCGACGACATCATTGAGGGAGGCAAGTTTAATTACCTGGATGGGACAATCGCGGTACCCAGCGGGCCAGGCCTGGGCGTGCGGCTTGATCGAGATAAGCTGGCCGAATACGAAGAGCTTTATCGGCGGTTAGGATCATACCCCTACGATCAGGATCCGCTCAGGCCGGGATGGACGCCGACCCTTCCGAACTATCGGTGGGCCGATCCGAATGACGCGAGGCGGCCCACCAACATCAGCTTTTGACGCGTTACGATAAAAAGGACCGAACAATGATACCCCTCATGGAAGATCATGTTTCGCAAGCTGAGCTGCTAACCGATAGAGCAGAACTCAGGCGACAGGTGGAGCTCGTAGTCAGAACGACGCGGGTGATTGATATTCACACTCACGTGTTTCCTCCCGAGTTCGACGGGATGTTCCTCCACGGCATCGACGAGCTGGTTACCTACCACTATCTTGTCGCCGAGACCTTCCGCTCGACTGATGTCCCACACGGGCGCTTTTGGACAATGACCAAGCCAGAGCGAGCTGACCTCATCTGGCAGACACTCTTCGTCAAGAACAGCCCGTTATCGGAAGCTGCCTGCGGTGTCGTTTCCGTCCTCGATGCATTTGGCCTCAACCCGAGAGCGCCTGATCTCGAAGAAGCGCGAGCTTTCTTCCGTTCGCGAGACCTGCACGAACACGTTGATCAAGTATTGGAAATGGCGCGCGTGAGTGACGTCGTGATGACTAACGATCCCTTCAGTGAGCGGGAAGTGCTTCTCTGGACCTACGGCATGAATCCTGACCATCGCTTTCACGCTTCGCTCCGCCTGGACGGACTCCTGAACGACTGGCCTGAAGCGATCAAGACTCTCGCCGGCCGGGGTTTGCGCCTGGAACCTGAACTAGGCGGCTTGACCGTGAGCGAGCTGCGTCGCTTTCTCGCTGGGTGGGTTGCGCGAATGAAACCCCTCTACATGGCTGTGTCGCTTCCGGCCGATTTCAAATTTCCCGATGAAGACGTGCGCGATCGGCTAATCCGTGAAGTTGTCCTGCCAACCGCGCGAGAGCACGCCCTCGCTTTGGCCGTGATGATTGGTGTCCGCCGCGGCGTGAATCCAGCTCTCAGGGCCGCAGGTGACGGTGTGGGTCGGGCGGACATCAGTGCCCTTGAGCGCATGTGCGCCGAGAATCCTGACGTCCGTTTCCTGGCGACTGTCCTGTCGCGCGAAAATCAACATGAATTTTGTGTATCCGCGCGCAAGTTCAGTAACTTGATGCCGTTTGGCTGTTGGTGGTTTCTCAACAACCCGTCAATCGTTGCTGAGATCACGCGCGAGCGCATTGAACTCCTGGGACCGAGTTTTATCCCGCAACATTCTGACGCGAGTGTACTCGAACAGTTGATTTACAAGTGGCAACATTCGCGGGTCGTCATCGCTGCTGCGCTGTATGAGACTTACGAGCGACTGCTGCAAAGTGGGCGCTCTGTAACGCGAAAAGAAATCGTGCGCGACGTAACGCGAATGTTCTCAGGGAACTTCTGTGCGTTGGTCGACCTTCCGCAGGCGCCATCTGGCACAGTGGACGATACCCTCGAGAGTCTGCCAGACTTGCGACCCTCGAATCGCCGTTTTGAGTAAGAAACAACGCGTGGGCCGCCGGGTTTGTCTGCAGCCTCCAACGACATGGATTCCGTGGACCGCGAAGCGCCAACTCAGGCATGTCTACGCATGTCATAATTTTTCCGGAGGAGAACCCGCTTGATTAAGGCTGGCCCAATCCGTCTTCGTCTACTGAAATCCATCCGAGTAATCTCTGTGGCATGCGCTGCCATATCCCTGACGCTCGTCATCTTCCCCAAAACAAATGTGCGGTCGCAAAGAACTGAGGCGGACTATAGGAACTCTCGTTTGCCCGTTGAACAACGCGTGGCGGATTTACTCGCTCGGATGACACTCGAAGAGAAAGTCGCGCAGTTGACATGTCTCTGGCAGACCAGGCCCCAGGCAAAGCCGCAGACTGACTTCTCGATTGATCGCGGAGATTTCTCGCCTGATAAAGCCTCACAAGTGATGAAGTACGGCATCGGGCAAATCGCGCGGCAAAGAGAGCGAAAGGGGCCGCGCGAAGGCGCCGTCTTTGCTAACGCAGTGCAGAAGTGGCTGATCGAACATACCCGACTCGGTATTCCTGCGATTCTTCACGACGAAATACTGCACGGCCACATGGCCCAGGGAAGCACCAGCTTTCCTCAACCAATAGCGCTCTCCACCACCTGGGATCCTGAATTCGTCAGCAAGGTTTTCACCGTCGCGGCGCTGGAAACGCGTGTGCGCGGAAGTCATCAAGTGCTCGGGCCGAATCTGGATGTCGCGCGCGAGCCACGTTGGGGTCGAACCGAAGAAACGTACGGCGAGGATCCTTATCTGGTCTCGCGCATGGCCGTCGCTGTTATCAAGGCGCTGCAAGGCCCTGGGCCAGGCATCGATGGCGATCACATTATTGCCACCGCGAAGCACTACGCGGCGCATGGCCAACCGGAAGGCGGAACCAACATTGCGCCGGCGAATTATTCAGAGCGAGTGCTGCGCGAAGTGTTCTTGCCCAGCTTCAAGGCTGCCGTGACCGAAGCCGGCATCATGAGTGTGATGCCTTCCTACAACGAGATCGACGGAGTGCCGTCGCACGTGAACAAGTGGCTGCTCGAAAGAGTGCTGCGTAAGGAGTGGGGATTCAAAGGCTACGTCGTCTCGGACTATTACGCGATCCCGCAGTTGATGGACCTGCATCATGTCGCGGGGGACAAGGCGGAAGCTGCCAGGCTTGCGCTCGAAGCCGGAATCGATATCGAACTCCCGGACCCTGATTGCTTTCGGATGCTGGTGCAACTGGTGAAGGAGGGAAGAGTCTCTGAGGCCGCAGTTGATAAGGCAGTGATGCGAAACCTTCGCGCTAAGTTTCTGCTCGGTCTGTTCGAGAATCCATACGTCGATCCCGATCGCGCCGTCGAAGTAACCAATTCGATCGAACATCGCGGGTTGGCGGCCGAAGCGGCGCGTCGAGCGATTACGCTGCTCAAGAATGACAACAATCTCCTGCCCCTTGATCGAGGCCGATTGAAGTCTCTCGCAGTCATTGGCCCAAACGCTGATCGCGTACACCTCGGTGGCTACAGCGACAATCCCGGGCGGGGCGTTAGCGTGCTTCAGGGAATCACCGAAAAGGTGGGCAACAAGATCAGAGTGACATTCGCCGAAGGATGCAAGATCACGAAGGAGGGCGGCGACTGGTGGGCCGACACCTCGCACCTGAGCGACGAGTCCGCAGACGCCAGATTGATCGCGCAGGCTGTAGATGTAGCGAAGGCGGCGGACGTGGCGGTGTTGGTCCTCGGCGGCAACGAAGATACAAATAAGGAAGGCTGGGCCGAAAATCATCTCGGTGACCGCGATAGCCTGGACTTAATCGGTCACCAGAACGATCTCGTCAAAGCAGTTCTGGAAACCGGCAAGCCGACTATTGTAGTCCTTATTAACAGCGGACCCCTTTCAATCAACTATATCGCTGAGAAAGTACCTGCCGTCCTCGAAGGCTTCTACCTAGGTCAGGAAACCGGCATCGGCATCGCCGATGTTTTGTTCGGCGATTACAATCCGTCAGGCAAGCTCACCGTCAGCTTTCCACGCTCCGTGGGCCAGTTGCCGATTTATTACAACCGCAAACCAACGGCGCGCCGTGGCTATCTGTACACCAGCAAACAACCACTATTCCCTTTCGGTTATGGTCTCAGCTACACGAGTTTTGAGTATTCGAATCTGAAAGTCAGCCCCGCGCAAATCGGATCGGCGGGCCAGACAAAAGTTAACGTGACCGTCACTAACAGCGGCCAGCGCGCAGGTGACGAGATCGTGCAGCTATACATTCGCGATCTTGTCAGTTCGGTAACCCGGCCGGTCATGGAGCTAAAGGATTTCAGGCGGGTCTCGCTCGCACCGGGCGAGAGCAAGACGGTCGAGTTCGTAATCACGCCCGATAAGCTTTCATTTCTTAATTTGAATATGGAAAGCGTTGTCGAGCCCGGATGGTTCGACATCATGGTAGGAACGAGCTCAGTCAAATATCTGACGGCGAAGCTTGAAGTGGTCGCGAAATGAATTAATCATCCGCTAGGGTAACCGAACGTCATGCAACATCGTTTGTTTTTTCTGCGCAGCTTGCTTGTCGTCGCGGCGATGGCGTCGCCGGTTTTCGCACAGTCGCCGGTGCCCGCCGACCAACCAGTGTCGCGTAACGACCGCAATTCCCAACTCGCGCACGAACAACTCGTCGAGAAAGCACGGCGCGGCAAAATCGACGTTTATTTCGTTGGCGACTCGATTACCCGGCGCTGGGGTGCAACCGACTATCCCAACTTTCTAGCCAATTGGAAGCAGAACTTCCATGGTTGGAATGCCGCCAACTTCGGCTGGGGCGCGGATACGATCCAGAACATCCTCTGGCGGTTGGAAAATGGCGAACTCGACGACTTAAACCCGAAGATCATAATCATACTTGCTGGCGCCAACAACGTTGGGCGCAATCCCGGCGACGACGCCAAAGTTGCCGACATCACCAAAGGCATTAAGGCGCTCGTAGATCTTTGCCGAAAAAAAGCGCCCTCCGCGACGATTATTCTCACCGCGATTTTCCCGCGCAACGACAGCATGGCGGTGATCCCTACAATCAATCGCATCAACGAGAACATCGCCAATTTTGCCGACGGGAAGACCGTTCGCTTCCTCAACATAAACGGCAAACTTGCCGATAAAGACGGCGCCCTGTTCGAGGGTGTGACCGTCGACAAACTGCACCCTAGTCTAAGGGGATATCAGATCTGGGCCGACGCCCTAAAGCCTATACTCACGGAAATACTCGGACCACCTGCGGCGACGGATCAGGCTCCGCCGTCCACTGGCGACCCAGGCGCCGTCCGTACGAGCGACTCGTTGCAGTCTTCATCACGCGTGCAGACGCGACCGACGCTCAAGGAGACTTTCAAACGCGATTTCATGATCGGCGCGGCGCTTAATCGCCGGCAGTTTTACGAAGAAGACGCCCGCGGCGCTGCCATCGTTGCAGCGCAGTTCAATACCATCACGCCCGAAAACGTCCTGAAGTGGGCATCGGTCCATCCCGCTCCCAACAAATATGATTTCGAAGCGCCGGATCGCTATGTGGCATTTGGCGAGAAGCACCGAATGTTTGTCATCGGCCACACGCTCGTGTGGCACAACCAGACGCCGCGCTGGGTCTTTCAGGACGATAAAGGCAATCCCGTAGATCGCGATACGTTGCTCAGGCGGCTGCGCGATCACATCCTGACGGTCGTGGGTCGTTACAAGGGAAGAATCAAGGGTTGGGACGTGGTTAACGAAGCTCTGAATCAGGACGGAACGATGCGTCAATCGCCCTGGTTGAAAATAATCGGCGAAGATTACCTGGCAAAGGCCTTCGAGTTCGCGCACGAAGCCGATCCCAATGCTCAGTTGTATTACAACGACTACGATCTGGAGTTGCCGGCAAAACGAAAAGGCGCAGTTGAGTTGATCAGGAAGCTGAAAGCGGTCGGAGTCCCGATCAGGGCGATTGGTTTGCAGAACCATAACCTTATGGACTGGCCTTCGGTTGCGGATGAAGACGCGACGATTACTGCGTTTGCGGCTCTCGGAATTAAAGTGAACATTACCGAACTCGATGTCGACGTGTTGCCACGAACGACGAAGCCTGGCGCCGATTACGCGGTGGATGTTGTACCTACGACGCAACTGAATCCCTACCCAAACGGCTTGCCCGACTCAGTTCAACAGGCGCTGGCGAAGCGTTATGCCGATCTGTTTGGCGTCTATCTGAGCCACCGCGACGCGATCGATCGGGTGACTTTCTGGTGCGTAACGGATGGCGACTCCTGGCTGAACAATTGGCCCATCAGAGGAAGGACCAACTATCCGCTCTTGTTCGATCAGGCGGGCCAACCGAAGGCCGCATTCGAGGCTGTGATTAGAACGAGCAAGGCACAACGCTCGAACTCTCTACCGCCGCCAGTAACAATGATCGCTGAGCAGGATCATCAGCGGATCATGGACCTGCTGCACATCACTTCGCTTCGTCCGGGCGCCAATGGCAGTAATCCTCAAGCGCCAAACGCCGCCAACTATGACGAGTCAAAGGCCAATCCTTACCCGAATCTGCCCGACCCGCTCGTCTTGAAGAACGGAAAGAGAGTTACCACCCCGAAGATGTGGTGGAAGCAGCGACGCCCGGAAATCGTGGAAGACTTTGATCGGGAAATCTATGGCCGCGTGCCCAAGATCACGCCGGGAGTGAAGTGGGAAGTAACCGATACCACGCGCGAAGTGAAATACGATGTGCCGGTCATCACGAAAAAGATCGTCGGCCACGTCGATAATTCATCTTACTCACTCGTCACTGTCGATATTCAATTGACGTTGACAACGCCTGCAAATGCGACTGGTCCAGTACCGGTAATCATGGAGCTGAGTTTCGTGTTTCCTCCTGGATTCCGGCCCCCCACGCCGCCGTTGAATGTGCCTGCGCCAACCGGACCAGCATGGCAACAGCAAGTTCTCGCAAAAGGCTGGGGTTACGCCAGTATCATTCCGAACACCATCCAGCCCGACAATGGTGCTGGCCTAACACAAGGCATTATCGGTCTCTGCAATAAAGGCCAGCCGCGCAAGATCGATGATTGGGGCGCGTTGCGCGCGTGGGCCTGGGGAGCAAGCCGCGCCCTGGATTATTTTGAAACCGACAAATCAGTCGATGCGAAGCAAGTCGGGCTTGAGGGACACTCGCGATACGGCAAAGCGACGCTTGTCGCGATGGCCTATGATCAACGTTTCGCGATCGCTTACGTAAGTTCATCGGGTGCCGGCGGCGCCAAACTTCATCGTCGCAATTGGGGCGAGCTGGTAGAGAATGTTGCAGGAACCGGCGAGTATCATTGGATGGCCGGGAACTTTATCAAGTACGCCGGTCCGCTAAACTGGAATGACATGCCTGTGGATTCTCACGAGCTGATCGCGCTGTGTGCTCCGCGACCGGTTTTCATCAGTGGCGGAGCCAAAGGTGATGGATGGGTGGACGCGAAGGGGATGTTCATGGCGGCAGTCGCCGCGGGCCCGGTGTACAAACTTCTCGGTAAAAGAGATCTCGGAGCCACTGAGTTCCCGCCGACTGAGACGACCCTGATTGACGGCGACCTGGCCTTTCGCCAACACAGCGGCGGTCACACGCCCGGTCCGAACTGGCCGACGTTCCTGACCTTCGCGAGCCGCTATCTCAAAGGGCCGTCCATCCTGGCGGCGCAGCCCTCAGTTCCGATCAGATAGTGGCGATGCGTTTGAAAGGTATTAAGAGCAGAGGCCTTGTCCTGGATCCTTGCGCTCGCCGCGCTCGATGCCGGCGCACAGGTTCCAACTGAAACAAATATTTGATCACGCTGGAAGTAACGGGGAATGCAATGACTATCGACGACTACAAACCAAGCGCAGAACACAAATTCACCTTTGGATTGTGGACGGTGGGCAATCGCGGGCGCGATCCGTTTGGGGATGCGACGCGCTCGAGCCTGAGCCCGATCACAATGGTTAAGAGACTGAGCGAACTAGGCGCCTACGGAGTCAATCTCCACGACAACGACTTGGTTCCTATCGATGCGGCGGCGGCCGAGCGGGATCGCATCGTGCGCGATTTCAAACAGGCGCTCACAGACTACGGCATGAAAGTGCCGATGGCGACGACTAATCTCTTCTACGATCCGGTTTTTAAGGATGGTGCTTTTACCTCAAGCGACCCGCGAGTACGACTTTATGCGATTCAAAAAACCATGCGGTCAATGGACCTGGGCGCGGAACTAGGCGCGCATATTTATGTCTTTTGGGGCGGGCGCGAAGGCGCGGAGGCCGATGCAGCCAAAGACCCCCGGGAAGCATTGAAATGCTATCGCGAGGCGTTGAATTTTCTTTGTGAATACTCTCGGGACCAGGCCTACGACTATAAGTTCGCGCTTGAAGCCAAGCCGAATGAACCGCGCGGAGATATCTATCTGCCGACGACCGGCGCCATGCTCGCGTTTATCGCGACCCTGGATCATCCGGATATGGTTGGCGTTAATCCGGAAGTCGGGCATGAGCAGATGTCTGGCCTCAATTTCTATCACGTAGTGGCGCAGGCAATCGAAGCCCGCAAGTTGTTTCACATCGATCTGAATGATCAAAAAGGCCCGCGCTTCGATCAAGATCTGCGTTTCGGTTCTGAGTCGATCAAGAATCTTTTCTTTCTGGTGAAACTGTTGGAAGAGTCTTATGAAGGGCCGCGGCATTTCGATGCGCACGCCTATCGCAGTGAAGATGAAGCCGGAGTCTGGGAATTTGCCGCGGGCTGTATGCGAAATTATCTAATACTCAAGGACAAGGCGCGGCAATTTGATGAAGATGCGGAGGTTCAGGCACTACTGGCGGAAATCCAGGCCACTCCACCGGAATATGCTGAGCCGCTCGGCGGCTACAGTCGCGCCAAAGCCGACCGAGTCAGAGCGCTTGCGCTCGACCGAGTTGAGCTTGCCGCTAAGAAGTTGCCGTATGAACGTCTGGACCAATTGACGGTGGACATTTTGTTCGGTGTGAGATGAAGCGGACTCCAAATTCAGTTTGCGGGTCATTGTTGGGAACCTATCACTTGATCAATTTGATCGTGAATAGAATGACGGGTCTGCTTGTGTCGTTCGTTCTCGCGTTTGTTTGCGCGACTACGACCTACGCGCTTGGTCAGAAGCGTTACGTGGAGTTCACAGCCTCGCCCGGCGCAATGCGGCTCAGTGGTGATGGCGTCGCTGCGCCGATTATTGTCGACTCTCAGGATTACCCCGGCGTACTCCGCGCTGCGCACGATCTCCAAACCGACATTGAGCGCGTAACTAAGATCAGACCTGCTGTGATTACCGACGCGCCGGCGCCAGGTGCAGACGTCATTATCGTGGGCACATTGGGAAAGGACCGTCTGATCGACAAGCTTCTGGACAGGTCCAAACTCAACGTGTCGGCAATTCGCGGGCGTTGGGAGTCGTTCCTCATTCAAGTTGTAGCGCAACCCTGGCCTGGTGTGAAACGGGCTCTGGTCATTGTCGGCAGCGACAAACGAGGCAGCATCTACGGTCTCTACGATGTGTCTGAACAGATCGGCGTATCGCCCTGGTATTGGTGGGCTGACGTGCCGGTGACGCATCGCGATCAACTGTTCGTCCGCGCGGGTCGCTACGTCCAGGATGAGCCGGCCGTCAAGTACCGCGGCTTCTTCATAAACGATGAAGCGCCATCGCTCACCGGCTGGGTCCGGGAAAAATTTGGCAACTACAATCACCAATTCTACGAAAGAGTTTTCGAGCTTCTGCTCCGCTTGAAGGCAAACTACCTGTGGCCGGCGATGTGGAACAATGCTTTCAATGACGACGACGCGCTAAATCCAAAGCTAGCCGACGAATACGGCATCGTTATGGGCACATCGCATCACGAGCCAATGTTGCGCGCGCAACAGGAGTGGAAACGGTATGGCAAAGGTGCCTGGGATTACTCGACAAACGGCGACGTGCTGCGCCAGTTCTGGACCGAGGGTATAAAACGCAATCGAAATTACGAGAGCATCGTCACGTTGGGAATGCGAGGCGACGGCGATCTGCCGATGTCCCCTCAGAGCAACGTTGCGCTGCTTGAACGGATTGTCTCAGACCAGCGAAACATTCTTAGTGAAAACCTCGGCGCCAACCTGTCCGCTGTTCCTCAACTGTGGGCCCTGTATAAAGAAGTGCAGGACTATTACGAGAAGGGAATGCGCGTGCCTGACGACGTCACCCTCCTTTGGTGTGACGACAACTGGGGAAACATTCGCCGCTTGCCGACTGCGGAAGAGCGCAAACGTTCAGGCGGCGCAGGTGTGTATTACCATTTTGACTACGTCGGCGGTCCCCGTTCTTACAAATGGCTGAACACGGTGCCGATTACAAAGATTTGGGAACAGATGAATTTGGCTTATCGCCACGGGGCCACGCGCATCTGGATCGTCAATGTGGGCGACATCAAGCCGATGGAGTTCCCCACCGAGTTCTTTTTGAATTTTGCCTGGGACCCGGGGCGTTGGAGCGCGGAGAGCCTCACCGAGTACACGCGCCTGTGGGCCGAGCGTGAGTTTGGGCCAGAGCATGCTGGTGAGACTGCAGAGATTATCGCCGGATACACCAAGTACAACGGACGTCGGAAGCCTGAGTTACTGGAGCCATCTACTTATAGCCTGGTGAATTATCGTGAGGCGGAAACGGTAGTGTCTGATTGGCAGCACCTGGCGCAACGAGCCGAACAGATCTACAACGCCATGCCAACGGAAAGGAAGGATGCTTTCTTTCAACTCGTTGTATATCCAGTCAAAGCCTGCGCCGTACTCAATGAACTCTACTTCACTGTTGGAAAGAACCGGATGTACGCCGTTCAGGGTCGAGCCGCGACCAATGACCTGGCCGAACGTGCGCGTTCTCTTTTCCACGAAGACGAGCAACTGTCCGGCTACTACAACCAGACGTTGGCCGGCGGTAAATGGAATCACATGATGGACCAGACGCATATCGGCTATACCTTCTGGAACCAGCCTGTGCGAAATGCGATGCCGGCGATCCAGGAAATTCAGGTGCCCGCGCAGGGCGAGATGGGTGTCGCGGTCGAAGGTTCCGAAAACACCTGGCCTGATAGTCCACGTGAGGCAGTCCTGCCGTCGCTGAATGTATACGATCGGGAACCGCGCTATTTTGAAATCTTCAATCGCGGCGCGGCGCCGTTTACATTCACCGCAGAATCAAGCGATCCGTGGCTGCATCTAAGCGTGTCTCGCGGCACAGTCGCGCGCGAACTGAGAATCTGGGTCAGTGCTGAATGGAATACCGTTCCGGCGGGTGACAGTCGGGCATCGATCACTGTCACTGGGCCGAATGAGCGGAAAGTAGCTCTGACTGTTCCGCTGGTAAACCCCACCGATCCGAAACGTGATTCAGTCGAAGGATTTGTTGAGACCAACGGCTGCGTGTCGACGGAAGCTGAACACTTCACTCGAGCAGTAGCACCCAACGGAATGCACTGGCAGAAAGTTCCCGACTTCGGTCGGACTCTCTCAGGCATGACGCCATTTCCGGCCACGGCGTCGAGCCAGAACCTCTCGCCAAACGGGATGCGTCTCGAATATCAGATGTACTTATTTCATGTCGGCCCGGTCAGTGTCGAAACCTATCTTGCGCCGACCCAGAAGTTCTTGCCGGGCGATGGATTTCGTTATGCCATCTCGTTCGACGATGAGACCCCGCAGGTTATCAACATCCACGCGAACCATGCCCAGGCCGACTGGGAGCGTTCTGTAAAGGACGGCGTTCGCGTGCTGAGGTCAAAGCATACCCTGGCGAAGCCGGGCTATCACATTCTAAAGTTCTGGGTGATCGATCCGGGTCTGGTACTCGAGAAAGTCGTGGTCGACACGGGTGGTGTGCGGCCGAGTTATCTTGGACCGCCGGAAAGTTTTCGGGGACGAAACGTCAGCACGCCTGCGACGAAAGTGGGAACTTTCCATGGCGCTTCATTTCAATGTCGTTCGTGCAGTATCAGAAGCGGGCTTCACCTCGTTAGAGATGACATGTTTAAGATCGAGAAGCAAGATCCCTCGGTTCCGTTCGGGAGGAGCAAATCGTGAAGCGTTGCTCGAATTCCGCTCTTCCGAACGGAGTTGATTCCTCGTTCTAACTATGGCCCTATGACCATCTCACTCCTCGTATCTAACGGAGTGAAACCCGAGGTAACGAGCGATCAGCTTTGGCCGTTGTTAAGCCATTTTGAGCCACTAGAAGGAAGCTTATGAAAAACTATCGTTGGATGGCCGCATGCGGGCTGCTCATTTTCCTCGGCCTGTTGCTGGATCTGCCTCGCGATATTACGAGCGGACAGAGTGAGACGCCGCCTTACAAAGATCCTTCTCTTCCCATAGAAAAGCGGGTTGATGATCTCGTCTCGCGGATGACCTTAGCAGAGAAGGTCTCGCAATTGATGAATGCCGCGCCGGCAATCGATCGGCTCGACATTCCTGAATACGAATGGTGGAACGAAGGACTGCACGGGGTCGCGCGCGCCGGTTATGCCACGGTCTTCCCGCAGGCGATCGGGCTGGCCGCTACCTGGGACACGAATCTTATGGCGCAGGTTGCCGACGTCATATCCACGGAAGCGCGGGCCAAACACAACGAGTTCGTGCGCCACAATGAACGTGGACGCTATAAGGGCCTTACCTTCTGGAGTCCCAACATTAATATCTTTCGCGACCCGCGCTGGGGACGCGGCCAAGAGACGTACGGCGAGGATCCTTATTTGACGGCGAGATTGGGAGTTGAATTCGTCAAAGGCTTGCAAGGCAACGATCCGCGTTATCTGAAAGTGGTTGCCACACCCAAACACTATGCAGTTCATAGTGGACCTGAGCCCGAGCGCCATGCGTTCGACGCTAAGGTCTACGAAAGAGATTTGCGAGAAACTTATCTGCCGGCGTTTCGCGCCACGGTGGTGGAAGCACAAGCAGCGTCGGTCATGTGCGCATATAACCGCACAAACACCGAACCCTGTTGCGCCAACAACAGATTGATGGTGGATGTTCTTCGCAAGGAGTGGGGCTTTAACGGGTACGTAGTCTCAGACTGTGGCGCTATCTCGGATATTTGGAAGGGCCATAAGTTCGCGAAGTCTGAAGAGGCAGCTTCCGCCCTGGCCGTGAAGGCTGGAACCGATTTAGCTTGCGGACGAGAGTATGCATCGCTGATCAAGGCAGTTAAAGATGGACTTATAAGTGAGGCCGAGATCGACACCTCTCTCAAACGACTCATGGCCGCGCGTTTTCGTCTCGGCATGTTCGACCCACCTGAGATGGTTGCGTACGCCCGGATTCCATTCTCTGAGAACGACTCGCCCGCCCACCGTACCTTGGCGCTCAGAGCGGCGCGAGAATCCATCGTGCTCCTGAAGAACGAAAACAGCGCTCTGCCCCTGAGGAAGGACGTCAAGACCATCGCGGTCATTGGGCCGAACGCTGACGCGCCTGAAGTACTGGTGGGAAACTATAGTGGGCGACCCTCGAAATCCGTCACACCCCTGGCCGGAATCAGAAACGCGGTGTCGCCCGACACCAGGGTTCTCTACGCACCTGGTTCCACTTTGACTGGGGAGGCGGTCATACCTGTCCCCGCTTCGTTATTGACCGTCGGTGGAAAAGGCACAGCGACAGGGCTCAAAGGTGAATACTTCACGAACCAGGAGTTGCAGGGCCAGCCGGCTGACGTGAGAACCGACCAGCAGATCAATTTCGACTGGGGTCGTTACAAGCCCACGCCGCATGTAGGTGAAAACAACTTCTCAGTTCGCTGGACAGGTAAGCTCACGCCAGCCGAATCAGGCGCCTACCGATTGGGAATAACGGCGGATGATGGCGCGCGTCTTTACCTGGACGGAGAACTCTTAATCGATGCCTGGAAAACTAATCCCACTAAGACCGTCACGAAAGAAGTGAACCTCGAAGCCGGCCGCGCTTACGATGTACGGATGGAGTATTATCAAATCAACCGCGAAGCGATCGCGAAATTTGTCTGGTCCTATCCGCACTTTACTGAAAGACAAATCGACGAAGCTGTGAGGGCGGCCCGGCAGGCGGATGTGGCGATCGTCGTCTTAGGGCTTTCGGCTGCGCTTGAAGGCGAAGAGATGACGGTTAGCACAGAGGGCTTTCGTGGCGGCGACAGAACAGACATCTCCCTACCGAAAGGCCAGGAAGCTTTGCTCGAGGCGGTGAGAGCGACAGGCAAACCGGTCGTGCTGGTGCTGCTTAACGGCAGCGCGCTGGCGGTTAACTGGGCCAACGATAATGTGCCGGCAATTCTTGATGCATGGTATCCCGGCGAAGAGGGCGGGACCGCACTCGCCGACGTTCTGTTCGGTGACTATAACCCCGGTGGACGTCTGCCGGTTACGTTCTACAAATCCGTGGACCAGTTGCCGCCTTTTACTGATTACAGTATGCAAGGCCGGACCTATCGCTATTTCAAAGGAGACCCGCTTTATCCGTTTGGTTTCGGGCTGAGCTATACGAAGTTCAAGTATGACAATTTGAAGCTCAGCGCCAGCAAGGTAAAAGCGGGAGATGAGCTGAGAATAACCGCCGAGGTCCGGAATGTTGGTGAAAAGCCCGGTGATGAGGTCGTCCAGTTGTACGTTACAGACGTGACCGCTACGGTACCTGTTCCGATCAGGTCCCTCGCCGGAGTCAGGCGAGTCTTTCTCAAGCCCGGAGAAAAACAGAACATCTCATTCGTGCTCACAGGCTACCAGATGTCGATCATCGACGATAGTGGGAAGCGCCTCGTCGAACCAGGCGAATTTCTAATCGGCGTCGGCGGCAAACAACCGGGGTTTACGGGACGGCAAGATCCGCAAACTACGGGCGTAATCACGGCTCGATTTACCGTTACGGAAAAGGTTGTTGAGATCCGTTGACAGCCGTTCAGAGTACCGACTTCAGTCGGGGTTTGTTCTTAGAGCCAAGGAAAGAGCCAACTGATTCGTGCAGCCCCAGGCCATGATGCTGATCATTTTTTCTCTGATCATTCTTTCCGTCATCACTCTTGCCCTCGTGATTCTTGCCTTCATCTTTCTTTCCCCCATGGCCGCCCTCATCGCGATGTCTCCTTTCGCCGTCGCCGCTCACTCTCCTTTATGATTTCGCTCAAATCCGCAATTGGCCGTATCTCAATCGGTCCAAGTCCATACTTAAAGCCTGGTAGCTGTGAGACAAGCTGAACCGCATGATTGAGGTCTCGCGCCTCAAGGATTTGAATGCCGCCAACTTGTTCCTTGGTTTCCGCATAGGGGCCATCCGTCGTCGCGACTTTGCCGTTTGTCCAGTACAGGGTCAGCGCGGTCTCCGGAGGCTGAAGAGCTACTTCGGCGACAAGATGTCCGTTGGCGCGCAGATGGTCGTTGTACTCAAAGCATTCGTCGAACGTTGCGT
>Ga0209701_10001110_pt1 | contig 16867 bp, 6 predicted proteins | sample CZO8metaG_4_FD_188356 | JGI IMG/M metagenome (GOLD analysis project Ga0209701, IMG submission 188356) | Vadose zone soil microbial communities from the Eel River Critical Zone Observatory, Northern California, USA - CZOApr15con2H3.8 metaG... | ecosystem: Environmental > Terrestrial > Soil >... | reverse complement strand
GCGATGGAGGGCACGACCGAAAAAGCTGTGGGACTGGTAGCAATCCCCCCAGGGGTTGTGATGGTGATCTTGCCCGTCTTCGCACCAGCTGGCACGGTGGCCGTCACCTGGGTATCGGAGTTGACCGTGAAGCTGGCTGCCTTGCCGCCGATGGTCACGGCTGTAGCCTGAGTGAGGCTGACGCCGGTAATCGTCACCGAAGTTCCGACAATACCGCTCGTTGGAGTGAAACTCTTAATCTGCGGCGCCACCAGGAATGCCCGATTGCTCTTCATCGTACTGGTGAACGTGGTTACGGTCACGGTGCCTGTGAGCGCTCCGGCAGGGACCGTCGCCGTCAGGTAGGTATCGGAGACGTTGGTGAAAGTCGCATTGACTCCGTTGAACGAGACTCCGGTCGTCCCGGTGAAGCCTTGGCCCAGGATCTCGACGGTCTTGCCAACCTTGGCGGACCAGGTCACAAGGTCGACAAGCGGTTTGAATCCCACGTCGAGACTGTAGAAAACGGAACCACCCAAAGAGTTGCCGTTGGTGTTGCCGTAGAATTTTCCGTCGGTGTGCAGTACGAGCGGTGTCGCAGGGCCAAACCCGTCGTTGCAACTGACCGAACAGAAGCTGTAGAGAACCGACTCGCTGCCTGCGGGAGTGATTTTGTAGAGCGATCCGAAATTTTTTGTCCCCCCATTGCCGGTCGTCCCATAAAAATTGCCGTCGGTTCCCAGTGTCAAGCCCGTTATGGGTTTCAGCCCATCCCCAGTGACGCTGTCGAAGCTGTAGAGCAGGGTAAAGGTTCCCGAGGGAGTGATCTTGAAGACAGATCCGTAATTTTTCGCGCCTCCCTGATAGGTCGTCCCGTAGAAATTGCCGTCGTAGCCCTGGACCAGCACTGCCAGCGGCCGATATCCGTCAGTGGGATACCCCTTGAAGTTGTGGAGCACGGTGATCACCCCGGCCGCCGTCGCCTTGTATACCACCCCGCACCTGCAGGTCGGGTCTCCACCACCTTGCGTGGTGCCATAAAAGTTGCCGTCGGTGCCCTGCGTCGGAAGGCTAGGGGTCGCGCCGTTGGTGTAGTTGAAGTCGCGAAGGGTCTTAAACACACCTGAAGGGGAGACCTTGAATAAGGCACCGTACTGCCCATTATATTGTCCTAGAGAAACACCGTACATATTGCCGTCCTGCCCCTGCAACGTGGTGTAGAAAGGGACGCTGTCATCGGTGCCGTTGGCAAAATTCCACAGCGTCGTCAATGTTCCGGTGGGCGTGACCTTAAACACCGTGCCGGCCCCGTGACTCCCACCGCCCTGGGTCGTCCCGTAGAAGTTCCCATCGAAGCCCAGCGTCACGCCACCGAGTGGGGACGAACCGTCGGCGCACCCGGTTAGGGGGCAGAAGCTGTAGATCGTGTTCAACTGCCCCGCAGTAGTGATGCTGAACACTGTACCGACGTTCTTCGTTCCATCGTTGGAGATGGTGCTGTACAAGAGGCCATCGCGGCCTTGCGACATTACTTGGGGCCATCCGATACCGCTATAGTTGCCGGAGCCGATTGGGTAGGTGTGCAGCACGCTATAGGTCTGGGCACTCGCGGCCACAGCAAATAGCAGTACCCCTGCGAAGATCGAAAGTACGGTTCCACGGTGTTTCATAAAAACTCCTCCAAAAGAAATTCGAGTGGATGGCTTACGAAAGTCGACGCTGCTGACGGTTGCCGGGGGGAGGTGCTTCGGGCCGCAGACCGGACTCATATTCCCAGCCAGTTGCTTTGTCAAGGTGAAATATCCTGCGTCATTAGAAATCCGTAGAACCAGCCGTTCCCTGCCTTGCTCCTTGCCTGTGGATCCCTTGCACAATTCGCGTGCTCGGCGAACTGATTCGTGGCAAAATACTTGCACTTACCAGCGGCCGTCGGACGACAGTCTGCACGATCCCCCGCTGCATGTCCTGACGCAATTCTTAAGAACTCTAAAGCGTGGCTAAGGCTATGAATTACAAAGGAGCTATAGGAGAAGTTGCCGAGACTTCCGGCCGCCGGTGGCGGTTTGCCGACTACGAATTTGATGAACTGGGACGGGAGTTGCGGGTTAAGGGCAGGGCGGTAGAGCTGGAATCGAAGCCCCTGGACATTCTGCTGCAGCTGCTTCTCCACGCCGGCGAGGTCGTGACCAAGGAAGAATTACTGGAGTCCGTCTGGCCCGATGTGATGGTGGTGGATGGTTCGCTGGCGACGGCCGTTTCCAAGTTGCGCAAGGCCATGGGGGACGAAGACCATCCCGCGATTGTCACGGTTCCTCGCGTCGGCTATCGGCTGGCGGTGCCGGTCTATTGCAAGACGGTCGCGGCGGCAGCAGGGCCCGAGCTTGGATTCAAAGCGGGCGACGTCGTTCCGGGACGAGAGCAGTGGCGGCTTTCTCGCCCCATGGATATCTCCGGATCGAGCGAAGTCTGGCTGGCCGAAAATCCAAAGACGCACGAACAACGGGTATTCAAGTTCGCGGCGGATGGCGTTCGCCTGAAGGGATTGAAACGCGAGATCACTATTTCTCGTTTCCTGCGGGAATCGCTCGGCGACCGGCCGGAATTTGTCCGCATTCTGGAATGGAATTTCGAGACGCCTCCTTACTTTCTCGAAAGCGAATATGCCGGGCCGAACCTGGCGGAATGGGCGGCGGTGCAGGGTGGACTCAACAAAATCTCCCTCGACGCTCGTCTGCATCTTCTGATCGATATCGCCCAGGCGGTTGCCGCCGCGCACGATATTGGCGTGCTCCATAAAGACCTGAAGCCAGCCAACATCCTGGTCGTGCCCGGCGCGAATGGCTGCTGGGAGATCAAAATCGCGGATTTTGGCAGCGCGTCATTGTTCGATCCCTCGCGGCTCCACGCCTTGGGAATCACGAACCTGGGATTCACTCAGACTGCGGGGCTTGAGAACGATGCGCTAACCGGAACTCTGATGTATCTCGCGCCCGAAGTTCTGGCCGGGCAGTCTCCGAGCGCTGGCGCCGACGTCTACGCTCTCGGGGTCATGCTCTACCAGTTGGCTCTCGGCGATTTCCGCAAACCGCTGGCGCCGGGCTGGGAAGCGGACATTGAAGATCCGTTGCTCCGTGACGATATTGCCGATGCCGCGTGTGGCGATCCTGCCAGGCGGCTCAATAGCGCAGCGGATCTTGTCGAACGGCTGCTTACGCTCGGCGAGCGCCGGATCAAACGCGACGAACTGGAAACCGCAAAACTTCGTGCCCAGATTGCTGAGCGCAAGTTGGCCGAGACTCGCGCACGGCGGCCCTGGGTGGTGTTTGCGGTTATCGCGTTGGCAACCGGACTGGGCGTCAGCTCTGCGCTTTATCGGAGAGCTGCCCGCGAACGCGACAACGCCAACCGCCAGACTGCGATCGCCAGCTCGATCAGCCGGTTTCTTTCTGACGATCTGTTGGGGCGCAGCAATCCATACTCGAGTGGCAAATCCGGCGAGTCGCTGATGGATGCGATCAAGCAAGCGTCGCCCAGCATCGACCGGAAATTCAAGGATGAACCACTGATCGCCGCGCGTCTCCACCAAACCATTGCCCGAGCTCTCGATAATCGAACAGATTATCCCGACGCTCGACAGGAGTACGATCGCGCCGCGGCTTTTTTCAAGCAAGTGGATGGCGAGCTGTCACAAGACGCAATCATCGTTCAGCTACAACGGACGACCCTGGAGGCGCGGAGCTACGAGAGTGGCTCGCTCCCGTTAGCCAAGTCCATCCTCGGACAACAAGAAACGCTGATCGCAAGGCTTCCGCATCCTCGACCGGATCTGCCGGTATGGCTATCCTCAGCGCGGGGAATGATCGCACTCATTGAGAACAACGCAAAGTCCGCGGCCGAGAATTTCCAGGCGGCGGTGGACCGCGCGGCAGTTCTTCCTGAATTCGACGAGAGCGCGCGACTGACTTTCAAACAAAGGCTGGGGTTCTCCTACATCCGCTTGGGCGAGGGAGCCAAGGCGGAGCAAACATTTCGCGAGCTCATTGCTGCCTTTACGCGGGTGGCGGGTCCGGACAGTCCGCATGTTTTGCGGGTTCGCCTGAATCTGGCACAGGCCTTCATGATTCAGAACAAACACGAGGAAGCGATTAAGGAAGCAAGCGCAATCTATCCGGAGTTTGTATCCCGGCTGGGCGCGGACCACGAACTCACCATGCAATTGTTGACTACCCGCGCTCAGTCGGAAGGCAGCCTCGGCCTTTGGGACGATGCCATCCGGGACGACTTGACCATTCACGACCTCGCCGTCCGCAAGCAGGGACCGCTTTCGTTCTTTGCCATTGCCACGCTCACCGACGCGTCTCTAGCCCAATGCCGAGCAGGGCACTATCGCGAGGGTGAATCGAATGCGCGCCAGGCATATGCGGCATCGGTGAAAGCTTTTGGACCGAGCGCCGGTCTCACCGGAGGCGCCGCGTACCCTTTGGCGAGTTGCCTGATTCTCCTGGGTAAATTGGACGAAGCATCTACTCTTTTGCGGCAAATCGACGTGCCGCCAGTAGCACAGCTTACGGGCGATCCCGACTGGGGCGCGGGCGTGACCCTGGCGCAGGCCGAAATCGCTTATCGTCGCGGCAACTACGACGCAGCCCGAGGTTATGTTCAGACCGTGACTCCGGTGTTCACCCGCAAGGACGCAGAGCCCTATCAAAAGCGCGCTCTCGAATCTCTGAGAACTGCACTAGACAAGCCCTTACCGCGAAACTAAGTACCTCAACCGAGAGTCGGCGATCGAGACGACGCCTGTATTGTCATGGTCCGGCGATTTGAGCCCGTTGTGCCAAGCGAGGCTAATCACGTCTTAGGCGAAGAGTGCGTTTTTTTCGCGGAGGTGGCTAGTTGCCGCAAAATGTCAATAAATGCAGTTGTGGCGCAGGAAAGGGTTCGGTCGCGGCGGTAGGCCAGTCCCAGTTCGCGAAAAAGCTCCACATCCTCCAGATCAATCAGTTTGACTTGCCCGGACGCCACTTCATCACGGGCGAACGACGCGCTGATGAGGGAAACTCCGAGATCGGCTGCCACAAAGCTCTTGATCATGCCGATGCTGGGCAGCTCCATTCGAACTTGCAGTTCGTCGCGATGAGGGCGGAACAGCTTGTCCAGGAGCCTGCGAGTGTGGCCTGTCTTTGGGAGCAGCACGGGATGTTTGACGATATCGCGGACTGCCGCCGTTTTATGCTTGGCCAGGGGATTGTTGGGGCTCACCATCAGCATCAGCTTGTCGCGGAAGATAGGTTGGATTTCCAGGCTCGGAGACTGGATAGGCAAAGTGAGAATGCCCACTTCGATAGAGCCGTTCTCCAGCTTTTCCGTGATCTTGTAGCTGAAATTCCGGTAAATGTTGATCTGTACCGGTGGGTAGCGCCGGCAGTATTCCGCAAACACCGCCGGCAGAACGTACAGGCAGGTCGCCTCGTTGGCGCCGACGCGCAGCGTGCCGCGGGGCGTGCGGCTATGGTCCGCTACCGCCATCAGCGATTCCTCGCGCAGCTGTTTCAGCCGTTCCGCATAGTCATAGAGCACCAGTCCGGCCGGGGTCAGCTTTACGGTTTTACCGGAGCGGTCGAGCAGTCGATCACCATACTCCTGCTCCAACTGTCGGATTTGGGCGCTGACCGCCGATTGGGAGCGGAACACTTTCTCTCCAGCGCGAGAAAAACTGCCCTGTCGCGCCACTTCCAGAAATGTGATGAGCTGATCGAAATCCATTGTGTTTGTGCGGGATTATAACGGAACGCGCCGTCCTGCGGGAGAATTAGGCTGAACTTACCCTCGAACCACGCGTAGTCCTGAAATTTGCATCCTTTGTATCCAAATTCTGAATTGTACTTTGCGGCTCGCCTGGCAGTAAGTAAGAACCTACAGAAGTGTGTTCCTGAGCCGGAGTGCGCGACACCCCCGCAGCCTTTGCGGGCAAAGTCCCAACTCCAGAACAACCGATCTGGAAGCGGCGGAGTACGCCGCAAGCGATGTCCATGACGACGCGTCTGAAAAAAACGAATTGCCCTCCGCCCGCTCAGGGTCTGTACCATCCTGCGCAAGAGCACGACGCCTGCGGGATCGGATTCGTGGCCAGCGTCCGCGGCCACAAAAGTCACGACATCGTAAGCAAAGGAATCCAGGTGCTGCTCAACCTGACGCATCGCGGGGCCTGCGGATGCGATCCTGAAACCGGCGATGGCGCGGGCATTCTCCTCCAGATCCCACACCAGTTCTTTGTGCGGGAGTGCGGTAAGTTGGGTTTCGAACTGCCTCTGCCCGGTGCGTACGGCGTGGGCATGACATTCTTGCCAGTAGAAAATCATGAGCGCTTGCAGTGCGAGGGAATCCTGGAACGAATTGTGCGCGAGGAAGGACTTACCGTGTTGGGCTGGCGGGATACGCCGGTCTACGCTTCCGCAATCGGCCGCGTGGCGCGAGCCTCGCAGCCCTACATCCAGCAGATTTTTGTAGGATGTGGTGCGGTCGCCGACGGTACAGTGCCGGACGAAGACGCCTTTGAGCGGAAGCTCTATGTGGTGCGCAAGCGAGCCGAGACTGAGATCGCAGCGTCCGGCATCGCCGATGCGGAGATCTTCCATATCCCTTCGCTTTCTTGCCGCACCATTGTTTATAAAGGTCTGCTGCTAGCCCCGCAGATCACCAATTTCTATCGCGAGCTTTCCGATCCCGACGTGACCAGCGCATTGTGTCTGGTGCACCAGCGCTTCTCGACCAACACTTTTCCCAGTTGGCAGCGAGCGCATCCCTATCGCTACATCGCGCACAATGGCGAGATCAACACGCTCAAGGGCAACGTCAACTGGATGCACGCGCGCCAATCCCTGCTGCAGTCCCCTTTGTTTGGCGACGATCTGAAGAAGCTCTATCCCATCATTGCGCCGGATGGCAGCGATTCCGCGAACTTCGATAACGCCGTCGAACTGTTGTTGCAGGCGGGACGCAGTCTGCCTCACGCGATGGCCATGCTGATTCCTGAAGCGTGGGCCGGGAACCCTCACATGAAACCGGAGAAGCGCGCATTTTACGAATATCACGCGTGCTTGATGGAACCGTGGGATGGGCCGGCGGCCATCGCGTTCACCGATGGAAGAGTCATCGGCGCGATCCTCGACCGCAACGGCTTGCGGCCTGGACGGTACGTGGTCACGCATGACGAGCTCGTCATCATGGCCTCTGAAGCCGGTGTGCTTGACATCGCGCCCGAGCAGGTAAAGATGAAAGGCCGCCTGCAGCCGGGGAAAATGTTTCTGGTGGATACGGTCGAAGGCCGCATAGTCCCTGACAAGGAGATCAAACACCGGCTGGCTTCGCGACAACCGTACGCGCAGTGGCTCAAAGACAATCAGATCACGATTGATCAGTTGCGCGAGCCCTCGCGTATGCATCACCCGGATGCAGAGACCCTGCTTCGCCGCCAGCGTGCGTTTGGTTACAGCGATGAGGACCTGCGCATGATCCTCGGCCCGATGGCTTCGAAGGGCGAGGAGCCGGTTGGTTCCATGGGGACGGATACGCCGCTCGCTTGTCTCTCGGACCGGCCACAGTCGCTGTTCAATTACTTCAAGCAGCTCTTCGCGCAGGTCACCAATCCTCCCATTGACCCGATTCGCGAAGAGATCGTGATGTCGCTCATCAGCTACATCGGAAGCGAGCGCAACATTCTCTCGGAAAATCCCGAGAATTGCCACATGCTCAAGCTGGTGCATCCCCTTCTCACCAATCTGGAACTGGAGAAACTGCGCCGCGTTTCAACCGGGGATCTGCTGGCCATCACGCTGCCGGCGCTGTTCCGTGCCAGCGAAGGAGAAGCGGGATTGAAGCGGGCGCTGGACGAGTTGTGCCAGCGCGCCTCTCTCGCGGGAAAGGCCGGGTACACGCTGCTGATTCTTTCCGATCGTGGTGTGAACAAGGATTACGCACCCATTCCAAGCCTACTGGCGCTGGCCGCCGTGCATAACCTGCTCGTCAAAGAGGAGACGCGAACCCAGGTCGCGCTGATTACGGAATCGGGTGAACCTCGCGAGGTGATGCACTTTGCGCTGCTCAGTGGCTATGGGGCGAGCGCCATCAATCCTTATCTGGCATTGGAGAGCGTTGAAAGCCTGGCGCGGCGCGAGGAATTTTCTGACGGAGCGATTTCTGACGGAGTAACTCCCGAACTTGCCGTGAAGCACTTCATTAAGTCGATCAACAAAGGTTTGCTGAAAACTTTCGCCAAGATGGGTATCTCGACCTTGCAGAGCTATCAGGGAGCGCAGGTTTTCGAAGCCATCGGGCTGAACAAAGAACTGGTGGATTCCTACTTCGCAGGTACGGCGTCGCGTTTGGAAGGAGTTGGCCTCGAAGTGCTCGCCCGCGAAGCGCAGTTGAAGCACGAGCACGCATTCCGTCCCCTGACCGAGTCCGAGACCGAACTCGCGGTCGGAGGAACGTACCACCAACGCGTCAACGGCGAGTATCACTTGCTGAACCCGCTGACGATCAGCAAGCTACAGCAGGCAGTGCGGCAGGAGAGCTTCCAGACTTTCCAGGAATATACGGACCTTATCGACAACCAAAGCAGCAACATGGCCACGCTGCGCAGTTTGATGAAGTTGAAGAAGAGCGACAAGCCGGTTCCGATCGCGGAAGTAGAGTCGGCGAGTGAGATCGTGAAGCGCTTTACCACGGGAGCGATGTCATTCGGCTCGATCAGCAAAGAAGCACACGAGACTCTAGCCATCGCCATGAACCGCATCGGGGGGAAGTCAAACACCGGTGAAGGTGGCGAAGATGAAGAGCGCTATAAGCCGGATGCGAACGGAGACCTGCGGAGGAGCGCGGTGAAGCAGGTCGCGTCGGCGCGCTTTGGAGTTACTGCCAACTATCTCGTCAATGCGGACGAGTTACAGATCAAGATGGCGCAGGGTGCAAAACCTGGTGAAGGCGGGCAACTTCCTGGGCATAAGGTCGATGAGGTCATTGCGCGGATCAGACATTCCATTCCCGGCGTGGGTTTGATCTCGCCCCCGCCTCATCACGATATCTATTCCATCGAAGATCTTGCGCAACTGATCTACGACTTGAAAAATGTGAATCCGCAAGCCCGCGTCGCGGTGAAGTTGGTGGCGGAAGTTGGAGTAGGCACGGTGGCGGCGGGTGTTGCCAAGGCGCATGCGGATGTTGTCCTGATCAGTGGCGATAGCGGAGGCACAGGCGCCTCACCGCTCAGTTCGATCAAGCACGCGGGCATTCCCTGGGAGCTTGGGTTGGCGGAGACGCAGCAGGTTCTCTTGCTGAACGATCTGCGCAGCCGAATCCGCGTGCAGACGGACGGTAAACTGCAAACCGGCCGCGATGTAGTGATCGCAGCGCTGCTCGGCGCAGAAGAATTCGGTTTCGCCACCACGCCGCTGATAGCGATGGGCTGCGTCATGATGCGCAAGTGCCATCTCAACACTTGCTCAGTGGGCATCGCCACGCAGGATCCCGTGCTGCGCAAGCATTTCCAGGGACAGCCCGAACACGTCGTCAACTTCTTCTTCTTTTTGGCGGAGCAGGTGCGGCAGTACATGGCCGACCTCGGCTTCCGCCGCATGGACGAGATGATCGGGCGCGTCGATATGCTCGACGTGCAGCCCGCTGTGAATCACTGGAAGGGGCGAGGGCTGGACTTGTCCGCCATTCTCTATGACCCGCCGGTGCCGGCGCGAGTAGCGCGCCGGTGCGTGCAGGCGCAGGACCACGGTTTGGAGCAGGCGCTGGATCATCAGCTTCTTGCCGAATCAGAGGGCGCGCTCGAGACGCTTGCGCCGGTCGAGATCAAATTGCCAGTGCGTAACATTCATCGTTCCGTGGGAACCATGCTGAGCGGGGAGATTGCCCGCCGCTACGGGTCTGCGGGCCTGCCCGACGATACGATCCGGATTCACCTCCACGGATCGGCGGGGCAAAGCCTCGGTGCGTTTCTGACTAAAGGAGTCACCCTCACACTCGAAGGCGAGGCCAACGATTACGTGGGCAAGGGGCTGTCCGGTGGACGATTGGTGGTGTATCCGCCGCGACGTTCCACTTTCGCCCCCGAGAAAAATATTCTGATCGGCAACGTTGCCCTCTACGGCGCAACCAGCGGCGAAGCGTTTTTTAACGGGGTTGCTGGCGAGCGCTTTGCCGTCCGCAACTCCGGAGCTACCGCTGTAGTCGAAGGAGTCGGCGATCACGGTTGCGAATACATGACCAGGGGCTTGGTCCTGGTGCTCGGATGCTGCGGGCGAAATTTTGCCGCCGGCATGAGCGGCGGCGTTGCCTACGTTTTTGACGAGCGCCGGGACTTCACCGAAAAGCGTTGTAATCTGGAATCGGTTGACCTCGAGCCAGTTCTCGAAACGCACGATGCCCATCTGGCCGAAGCGAAACTCGTAAGAGATCTCGTGGGGCGGCATCTGGCACTGACCCGCAGCCCGCGTGCGGCCTGGATTCTCGACAACTGGTCCGAGGCCCTATCCCGGTTTATCAAAGTCTTTCCCCACGAACACAAGCGAGTCCTCGGAGTGGGCCGCCGGCGCAAGCCATACATCCCGAGTCTGCCGATGGCTGTTCTTTCCACGTCCCAGCAGGTGCAACATGGGTAAGGACACCGGCTTCCTGGAATACTCGCGCGAGCTTGCCCCTCGACGTCCAGTTGCTGAGCGCGTCAATGACTGGTTCGAGATCTATCAAGATTTTCCCGAAGAGAATCTTCGCACCCAGGGCGCGCGCTGCATGGACTGCGGTGTTCCTTTTTGCCAGACGGGATGTCCCGTCAACAACCTGATTCCCGATTGGAACGATCTGGTTTATCACGGGCGTTGGAAAGAGGCGATTCGCCAACTGCATGCGACCAACAACTTCCCGGAATTCACCGGTCGGATTTGTCCCGCGCCGTGCGAAGCGTCTTGCGTGCTGGGGATCAACCAGCCTCCGGTCACGATCAAGCAAATCGAAAAAAATATCGTGGAGCGCGGGTTTGTCGAGGGCTGGATCCATCCCGAACCGCCAAAGATTCGCACTGGGAAAAAGGTGGCCGTCGTTGGTTCGGGCCCCGCAGGATTGGCCGCGGCCCAGCAGCTGTGCCGCGCCGGACATGCCGTAACGGTCTACGAAAAAGAGGACCGTATCGGTGGACTGCTCCGCTATGGCATCCCGCAGTTCAAGTTAGAAAAGCACATTATCGATCGCCGCCTGGAACAGATGTCTGCCGAGGGCGTGAAATTCGTTACCGGCGCCGAGGTGGGCAAGAACGTTGCGGTCGAAGATCTGCGCGGTGAGTTCGATGCGATTGTGCTCGCCGGCGGGGCGGAGTCGCCGCGCGATCTAAACGTTCCGGGACGCGAGTTGAAAGGAATCCATTTCGCGATGGAGTATCTGCCGCAGCAGAACCGCCGCAATCTTGGCGACACCATCGATCCGGAAGCGGAGATTTTGGCGACCGGCAAGCGCGTAGTCATCATCGGAGGTGGCGATACCGGCGCCGATTGTCTCGGAACCTGCCATCGGCAAAAGCCGCTCTCCGTGCACCAGTTCGAGATCATGCCGAAGCCTCCCGATGAGCGCTCGCCGCTGACGCCCTGGCCCCTCTGGCCGATGCAACTGCGCACCGAGGGCGCACATGAAGAAGGTGGCGTGCGCGATTGGAGTCTGGCGACAACGAAATTCGCCGGCTCCAGTTCCGGTCACGTTCAGCAGTTGCATGCCGTTCGCGTCGGCCCGCCGCCAAAGTTCGAGCCGATCCCTGGCACTGAATTCGCGATGGAAGCGGATCTCGTGCTGATCGCGATGGGCTTTGTGGGACCCGTTCGAAATGGAATGATCGAACAGTTGGGAGTGAAACTCGATTCGCGCGGCAACGTAGCCACGGACCAGAACAACATGTCATCGGTGCCAGGAGTTTTCGCGGCGGGCGATATGCGGCGCGGCCAGTCGTTAGTTGTGTGGGCGATCGCCGAAGGCCGAAAGACGGCCGCGAGTGTTGATGCCTACTTGAGAACGAAGCCGATGCCCCGGATCGCTGCTGTCTCCGACTCCGACTCCAAAGAACAATCGATCGCTTCCTGATCGCGTATGTAGAGACGGGGCTTGTCCCGTCTCCCTCTGCGGCTGCGGGAGACGCGGCAAGCCGCGTCTCTACCAGGAATTAGAGCTTGAACAGTGTGGCGACGGGGCTTTGCCCAGTCCCGGCGGGGCGAAGCCCCGCCACCACACAAGCACGCTATCGCCCTGCCCCCTCCAACTCACGCGCCGCCGCCTCGATCAGCGCCGACTCGTTCTCCAGCGCCTTGGCGACTCGCACGATCTCCTGCTCCGCTTCCGCATACTTCTTCTGTTCAATCCCCTCACGCACCCCCGGAACAGTTTTCACTCCATAGCCCGTGTAAACGCCCGGAGCATACAGCAAATGCTTGTACCACGGACGCCGCGGTAATCCGTCGGCATTGGTCAGCCGGCGCTCGCTCTCCATCAGTTCTCGATTCAGGGCGCCAAGTTTTGCCGCCATCGCGTCCTCTCCCAAACTCGCCTGCTGTTTCGCCAGCGCTTCGTGATAGTGCTTGGCGCTGCGAGTAAGCGATTCCACCGCGTTTTGCATCGGCGCAAAGTTCAGGTGCGGCGGAATCTCGTCCTTCATCGGCGCGACCGTAGGACGCCGAGGATCAAATGTCGCCTTGAACATTCCTTCATCTAATTCCTGATTGCGCTCGCGAATCTCTTCCTGCTTGTCGGCGAGCAATTTCTCCAGATTCTTCGTGTACGTCTCCACCGTATCGGCGAAATTTACGAAGTCGAAAGGCAGCACTTCCGCGTCGGCCAGCCGCATCACCGATGTCCCCACGGTTTGCGCCAGCGCTCGCCCATAGACGAAATCCGTGTCGGAGAAATGCGTGTACCAGTAAAAATCATCGTAAATGGAGTGATAGATCCCCTGCTCATCCTCGCCGCCATATCCCAGGTCCAGGGTGGCAATGCCCAAGTGATCGAGAAACGCCGTGAAATCGGTCCCTGAGCCCAGCGCAGCGATGCGCAAATCCGTCCGCTGGCGCAATTCTTTCCGCGATTCCTTAGGATCTTCTGTGGATTTTGCTTCGGCGATCTTGCTCAACTGCGCCCGCTGCCACACCGTCATCTTCGTTTCAGGATCTTCGATGTCGCGCGCAACTCCGTTGATGAATTGCTCCAGGCTGTGTGATCCGCCCATATTCAAAACGCCGCGGTCGTTGCCGTCGGTGTTGATGTAGACGGCGGCATGCTGTCGCAACTCATCGGCATGCGCCTCCACCCATTCGGTTGATCCCAGCAGCATGGGTTCTTCACCATCCCACGCCGTGTAGATGATCGAGCGCCGCGGCTTCCAGCCTTGCTTCAGCAAGAGACCCAGCGAGCGCGCTTCTTCCAGCAGAGAAACCTGCGCTGAGATGGGATCCTCGGCCCCGTTCACCCACGCATCATGATGATTGCCCCGCACAATCCACTCGTCTGGAGCGACGCTGCCCGGAATTTTCGCGATCACGTCGTAGACCGGCTTGATGTCCCAATTGAATGCGACTTTCAAATGAACCTGCGCCGGCCCAGGCCCCACGTGATACGGAATCGGAAGTGAGCCACGCCACCCGTCCGGCGCCATCGGTCCCGCCAGCGCGGCTAGCAAAGGCTGCGCGTCGCCATAAGAAATCGGGAGCACCGGAATTTTTGTGATGCTCTTCGCCTCTTTCAGCGACAGGCGCTTCGCATCGGGTGTCGCGCCGATGCCGGGCGTCAGTGGATCACCCGGGCTCGCGGAAGCAAAATCCATGACGCTGCCGCGCTGAACTCCGTCCGCAGGGCGCATCGGCCCCACCGGAAACACATTGTCGCGCGTGTAGCCGTCGTCCTGCGGCTCCGAGTAGATGAGGCAGCCAATGGCTCCGTGCTCGGCCGCGACTTTCGGTTTCACACCGCGCCACGAGTGCAAGTACTTGGCGATGACGATCGCGCCTTTCACTGAAATGCCGAGCCGGTCGAGCTTCTCGTAGTCCTCTTGCAATCCGTAGTTCACAAACACCAGCGGCGCGGTGACATCGCCGTCAATCGAGTAGGCGTTATACGTGGGCAACTGTTCCGTCTTCTGATTCGAAGTTGGATCCACTGCGACCGCCGGCTCTTCGAGCTTTGCCGTGAACTTCGCCGGCGAAAGCATTTCCAGCACGCGCACCTTGGGCGTCGGAAACAGAACGTCAAACCTTTCGATGTGCGCGTCCAATCCCCATTCCTTGAAGTGGGCAAGAATCCATTCGGCGTTGTCCTTATCGTAGGGAGAGCCCACATGATGGGGCCGCGCGCTCAGCCGCCGCATGTATTCACGAAGATTTGCAGGGTCGGGGATGGCGCGGAACTTCGTCTCCCACTCGCGCTCGCTCTGACTCGAGCGTGGCGAATATCCCACCAACGCAGTTTGGTCTGCGCTGAAAGACAAAGATGGAACAACCAGGGTAAAGATCAGCACAATCGCGGCGAAAGGTCGCATGCAGCTCCTTTTTTTAGAAGGGTGCCATTATAGCCGCAACCGGCGGTGGGTTGGTTTCCCGCAAACTGAGCCACCACTCACAAGCCCGATTCAGCCAACAGGTCACGCGAAGATGCTAAATTGAATGGTTCATGTCTGCCCCAAACTCTCTCTTCATTCGCGCCGCCAAGGCTCAGCCTACCGAACGGACGCCGGTTTGGTTCATGCGCCAGGCTGGACGCTACATGCCTGAGTACCGCGCCATCCGCAAGCAATATTCGCTGATCGAGATCTGCAAGAAGCCGGACGTCGCGGCCCAGGTCACTATTGAAGCGGCTGAGATCCTCAAAGTCGATGCGGCCATCATTTTTGCCGATCTGCTTCTCCCTCTCGAAGTCATGGGCCTGCCTTTTCACTTCGCCGCCGGCGATGGGCCGGGCGGCAGCGGTCCGAAGATCGAAAAGCCGGTGCGCACTCCCGAAGACGTTGCCCAACTGCGCACCGATCGCGCCGCCGACCTCGGCTATGTTTCTGACGCCGTGAGGTTGGTGTGCAAGCACTTCGGCGACAAGCTCCCCGTCATCGGCTTCTGCGGCGCGCCCTTCACGCTTGCCAGTTACATGATCGAAGGTGGAAGTTCGCGCAACTATCTTTTCACCAAGAAGATGATGTACTCCTCGCCCGCCGCTTGGAACGAACTGATGAAGAAGTTGGTCGCGGTGACCGCCGAGTATTCCGCCGAGCAGGTGCGCGCCGGCGCCGACACCATCCAGATCTTCGATAGCTGGGTCGGCTGCCTGAGCGTCGAAGATTATCGCCGCTACGTTTTGCCGCATGTGACCGACCTGGTGAAACGCCTGCAAAAGACCGGCGTGCCCGTCATCTACTTCGGCACCGATAGCGCGACTCTGCTGCCCTCGATGCAGGAAACCGGAGCCGAAGTGGTTGGCCTCGACTGGCGCATTCCGCTCGACACCGGATGGCAGAGCCTCGGTTTCAAATGCGCCGTGCAGGGCAATCTCGATCCGGTGCTGCTCTTCGCCGATTGGAAAGAACTCAAGTCGCGGGCCGGGGACATTCTGCGCCAAGCCGCCGGACGCCCCGGCCATATCTTCAATCTCGGCCACGGCATTCTTCCCGAAACTCCGGTGGAAAATGTGAAAGCGCTCTGCGATTACATCCGCGAGCACTCGACGGATTTCAAAACAGCGATGAGCGCGTGTTGAAAGTTGGGTCCACATCGTTGCATGTCTCCTTTTATGAATTGTCATCCTGAGCGAAGCGAAGGACCTGCTGTTTGCCGCAAAATGCAGACCTCATGCAATGGGCCCGATCAGTGGATCGCTAAGACGGGGTTGACAAAATGACGCTCTGCCCGCTCGGTCAAGTCGGCCAGTGCTATTGCGCCAAGCAGGTGAGTTCGTTTGCCGCTGCGGAACAGCCCGCTAAGACCGCCGTGCTTCTGCTGGCACACGGCAGCCCGGAGAACCCCGACCAGATTCCCGAATTTCTAGGTTATGTCACCGGCGGACGGCCCTTGCCGCCAGCGGTGGTCGAAGAGATCCGCCGTCGCTATTCGCTGATCGGGTTTTCGCCGCTCGCTTGCTGGACTCTGTTGCAGGCCGATCAACTTTCGCAGTCGCTGCAGATGCCGGTTTTCGTCGGCATGCGCAACTGGAGGCCCTTCATCGCCGATGCGGTGAAGGCAATTGTGAGTCAGCGCTACGAAAATGTCATCGCCGTCTGTCTCGCCCCGCAGAACTCGCGCACCAGCGTCGGACTCTACCGCAGCTCCGTCGTCGGCGACGGAAATCTTCCTTTTAAGATGGACTTCGTCGAGCAGTGGCATGATCATCCACTGCTCATAAAAGCCTTCGCGGAGAAACTGCGCTCTGGCTGGGAAAAAGCCAGCGCCGAAAACGGAGCCAGACTGCCGGTCATCTTCACCGCGCACAGTGTCCCCCAGCGCACCATCACCGAAGGCGATCCCTATGAGATGCAATCCAAGGAAACCGCCCAGTTGGTAGCGAACGAGGCGAGCCTGGCAGCCGAGGACTGGACGTTCGCCTTCCAGAGCCAGGGTGCGTCAGGCGGACCCATGTCAGTCAACCCATGGATCGGCCCCAGGGTAGAGGAAACGATCGGGAATTCAAAAGCAAAAGGTCATCGCGGTGTCTTCGTTCATCCCATCGGATTTTTGTGCGATCACGTGGAAGTGCTTTACGACATCGACATTGCCTTCAAGCAGTTCGCAGAAAAAGAAGGCATGCGCCTGTGGCGGGCGGAGTCGTTGAACGGCTCACAAACATTAACCGCGGCCCTGGCAAAAATAGTAAG
>Ga0209701_10001103_pt1 | contig 16928 bp, 16 predicted proteins | sample CZO8metaG_4_FD_188356 | JGI IMG/M metagenome (GOLD analysis project Ga0209701, IMG submission 188356) | Vadose zone soil microbial communities from the Eel River Critical Zone Observatory, Northern California, USA - CZOApr15con2H3.8 metaG... | ecosystem: Environmental > Terrestrial > Soil >... | reverse complement strand
ATTGACATCGTTGCAGACGGCGGTGGGATTATCATCCTGCTAGATGGCACCGTTTGGAGGTCGCTCGATCCGGCAACATCCGCGACCTGGTTATCCGCGGAGACTGTCCTTGTGTGCGACAACGACAAAATGATTAACAAAGACGAGGATGGCGAAACGATTGACATTGTCAGGATGCATTAGCGATTGCTCTGTGACCATTCCACGCGCGCGCGAGAGCCATCATGCCCCCCGAATAGACCTACCTGCGCGCACCGAAGGCGATCGTTTACGGCGGCTCGTATTTGGCGCAAACCGCGCGGCGCTTTACTTCGTGAAACTTGGAGTCGCGAACGCACTGGGTTATGTTTCGTTACTTTGAGACATGAACAAATTGATTGGGCTGGCCTTAGAGCTGCCGCAGTTGCGATTGGGATTCGACCAGCCGCCAGACAAGCTGCCCGCGATCTGCCTCTGAATGAACAAGAGCGATTTATCCAGCGAGCAATGAAACGTTGCTCACGTCAGAAGTGGCTGGTCAAATCTCAACAGGACAAAGCCGATGCCGTGCTAACATCTCCGACCGCGCTGTCCGCAAATGTCCGCAAGGGTTCCGATGTCCTCAGTGAGATACTCGCAGAGCACGACAGGGAAACGCGGATGAGCTTGGCACGTTCGGCTAGGCGCATGGCGAAAGACGCAGAAGAAGCTACGCTGAGGGACAGTGACAAGGTGCACAATGTAGCGAAGACAGCTGCTATCGTGCACAAGTGGAATGATCAGGAGAAGACGGGCAATCACTTCACGCTTAACATGCTAAATGTTAACTGGCTGGGGGACACCGTAGGAGAGAAGCGTGAAGGGTAGCGCCGACTGCGACGCAGTTCCTTAGCCAAGCGATAATGCGCCGGCCCGCGCCCCGGTGTAGAGCACGATAAGGCGCAACGGGCCGCGCTTAATTCTTTGCGGGAGAGAACGCCTTCGCAATCATTTGCAATCAGCCGATGCAATCACGGTGGCTGGCTTTAGCCGCACAAAAACCCGTAGGATGCTCTAAATAAGTGGCTAAGAAGTGGCCAAGTTAAAAACGTTTACCTTCGAAGTGACTATGAGTTACTTAACGTAAGTCGCTTGATTACAAGCTATTAAGAAACGCGCGCCCGAGAGGATTCGAACCACTAACCTTCTGATCCGTAGTCAGATGCTCTATCCAGTTGAGCTACGGGCGCCAACGAGAGCGTGTAATTTGCGGAGGATGCGCATGCCGTCAACAAAGCGCTCGATTTTACACAAATGTGGCGGTGTTGTGCGGCGAAAGCTGACACTCCCTTAGAATTCACGTTAACCATTCGGAGCCCTTTGTCAGAAAATTTTGCTGCGTTCGAAGTTTCACACGCCAAAATTCCGCATCTAATGCGTTTGCAAATAAGGAGGATCACTTATGACGTCACACGGATCGGCTAAACCGCCAAAGATCGACAATCATCACATGATTGGCTTTGCTTACGGTCTCGAGCAAGCGCTGAATGCGCGGCGACAACCGCAATTCTTCGGCGCGATTACGCCAATTCCGAACGCCGGATTGTGCAACACGCCGCACCAGCCCCAAGGCAAAGCGCACCTGCCGCACGGCCGGATCTTCTAGTTCCGATATATTCTCACTTGAGCACGCGAGCAGAATGATCACTCTGCTCGCGTGACGGTTTTCCTCGGCGGCGGCTTCGCGGCGAAATATCTCCAGGGCGGCGGCAATTTTTCAGTGCCGCTGCAATGGATGCTCGGGCTGCGTCGATTGAAGGTGGACGCCATCTGGCTCGAGCATATGCCGAGCGAGGGAAACGCGCGTGACGATCAGCGCAAGATCGACAACTTCCAGCGGCAACTCCGAGCGCACGGATTTAGCGGACGCTATTGTCTGCTATACCAGAAAACGCCGGACAGCACGCACGACCTCAACGCGCTTCGCTGCATCGGAATTTCAAAACAGGAATTGCTCGATCGACTTGCCGGGCCCAACACGCTGCTCAATCTCAGTTATTCAATTCATCCGCCGCTGCTGCTGAAATTCGAGCGCCGCATTTTCTGCGACCTCGATCCGAGCGAGATCATTTATTGGATGACGCAGATGGAGATGGGCCAGTCCTCTCATCACGAGTTTTGGACAATCGGTCTAAATGTGAACGACCGGGATTGCAAACTGTTGAAAACGGCGGCGGCAGTCCTCACAGCTGCTCCTTCCCAATCGCAGGCGACACGGTCCGAGCCGGACTGGCGTTTGCCCCTACAGAAGATCCGTTGGAAGACGTTTTATCCGCTGGTCGACACCAAATTGTATCGGCCGCAGCCGCGTCCGCGCTCGCCGAAGTTCACCACGATCGGTCAATGGTATTGGGGCGGGGCGATGGAAATTGACGGAACGTTTCCCGATCTTTCAAAAAAATACGCGTTCGAACGGTACCTCGACCTTCCCAAACGCGTAGTCGAAGCGAAATTCGAACTCGCGATGCACATGAATCCGGACGACCCCGAGCGTGAACGATTGCGAAAACGCGGCTGGCATATTGTTGATCCACACCGCGTTGCGCGAACGCCGAAAAAATACAGAAGCTATTTGGCGAGCGCGATCGGCGAGTTCACCGCGATCAAGGGCGTCGATGTGAGCTGGAAAACCGGTTGGTTGAGCGATCGCGCGGCGGCGTTTCTCGCCATGGGTCGACCAGTTGTGACGGAGGACACGGCTGCGGCAAAATATTTGCCGCCTGCGAGCGGCTTTCATTTTGTTGGCAAATTGGACGAAGCCGTGGCTGCGATCGAAGATCTGCTGGCGAACTGGCCACGCCGCTCGCGCGAGGCGCGAGCATCTGCGGTCGAAGTCTTCGATTCGGCGAAAAATCTCCGGAAAATTCTCGGCCTTTGAACCGCTCGTTTTGGCGTTGCAAAACGATTTTCGGGTGTTACTCGTTGTCCCGTTATGGCCGATTTGATGAAAGCGCCCGAGCTTAAAGAGCGCATGAAAAAGATCCCGGAATGGGAATTGGAGAAGAAACACATCGAACGCACTTTTGAGTTCGACGATTTTGTTGATGCCATCGATTTTGTGAACACGGTCGCGGAAGTGGCCGAGGAGGAAGAGCATCATCCCGACATCGACATTCGCTTTAACAAAGTGCGGCTCGTGCTTTCAACGCACAGCAAGGGCGGCGTGACCGAGCTCGATTTTGCATTGGCCGAGCGAATCGACACGCTTTCTGAATAGACACAGTGGCGAGTGACTGGTGACAAGTGACGAGTCGAAGTCACGGCAGGCTTCGGGTTTGGCTTGCGACGATCGCGGTAATTCTGGTCGTCATCGCAGTCTGGAAATTTATCGATTACCGGATGCGACCGCCCCCGCCCCCAAATAAGATTGTGATCCCGGTGCCGGCACCGACGCCCTGACTCCGAACCAGCGTGACGGTTGTTCTGTGGAGGTAGCCGTCTCCGCTGCATGTCAACGATTTAAAATGCAGGCGAGACGCGGTCGCGACAGCGAATGCAGCTTTAATCCGGCGCCGGCTGGAGTTTTTGGTTCCCCACCAACGAGCGGCCTTCGTCGGCGTCGATAAAGGTGAACATGGTCTGGATCTCCGACCGCCCGGCCATCCCGGCTTCTTTCTTCCGGCGCTTGAGGATTTCGGAAAGCTCATCGTTCCACCCGCGCTTCCGCATAAATTCATTCCAGACGTAGACCTCATCGTCTGCCGGGCGATGCCCCATGCCGAAACACCATTGCAAAATTTCTTCGTCGGTGCCGCCCTGCTTGACGCGTTCGACAAGTCGATTGTAATCGATGCGCAAAAATGTGGTGCAGGCGGAATCAAAGCCGCGTCCGAGATTCGCCTGATAATCGGAAGGCAATTGTCCTTTCACGTGCTGTCGAATTTTATCGATCAGTCGCCCAAAATAAACAATGCCGCCGACTTTCGACGCCGGGCTGCGCAAGCCTAACTCTCTCATTCGGCGGCGAGTTTGTGCTTTTTTGACGCGACTTTCAAGCCTGCGCTCGGTGATGTCTAAGAGCCGCTCACGCAGATCTCTCGCGTCGGTTCCACGGTTGGCCAGTAGAGTGCGCGATTCTCTCATCGTCATTCAGGTCGAACACGAAGATCGAATGATCCGATTTGGCGACAGGCGCATGATGACGCAAGTAAGCGCCCAATCGCTCGAAACCGCAGCCGCTCGAACGCCTCCATTTTTTTCGCTGATGGAGCACAACAGCGCGTGTTCCTCCAATTCGAGGTTGTCGATCTTGGCAGTCTGTCGGATGCTCGTTAGGCGATGGATCGCATCGTTGGAGTCGAAACCGAATATGGCTGCCTGATGAGCAGCGAAGAGTTGCGCTGTAACTCCGAGGTGTGGCCGGCCAAAGTAAAGAATTATCTCTTTAACAAGGCGCGCGCCGGGACGATCGATCTTCACTATCGCGATTACGAAGAACCGCCTGGCAACGGCGGCTTTCTTTTGAACGGCGGCCGGCTTTATCTCGACATGGGCCACATTGAGTACGCCTCGCCCGAATGTTTGCATCTCCACGATCTCGTGACTTACGAAATGGCGGGTGACGAACTGTTGCGCAGCTCACTCGTCGCGCTCGAAGCGGGCGACCGCGTCACCTTCATCAAGAACAATGTCGATCATCACACCGGCGCGACATTTGGTTGCCACGAAAATTATTTAATGAAACGCGAGGCGCAATTCACCCCGTCGGTGCTCGGCACGTTGCTCACATTTCTCGCGACCCGCCAGATTTTCACCGGCGCCGGCAGAGTGGGGCAGGCCAACCCGCTCGCGTTCGATTTCGAACCGCCGCAAGCGGAAACGCCGGTCGCATTTCAGTTGAGCCAGCGCGCCGACCACATCGTCAACGACATTTACCAGTGGGTGCAGTTCAATCGCGCCATCATCAACGCGCGCGACGAGCCATTGGCTGATTATCGCAAATACCGCCGGCTCCACTTGCTCATCGGCGATTCCAACATGAGTCCGTTCGCCAACGCCTTGAAGATCGGCACCACCGCGGTCGTGCTCTCGCTCCTCGAGCAACGCCAGTTGCCGAGAAACCTTGTGCTCAACGACGCCGTCCGCAGCACGCGCGACATCTCGCGCGATCCGACGCGGAAATGGATTGTCGATCTTGAGAACGGCAAAACCATCGGCGCGCTCGATGTGCAATGGCAGTTCCACGATCTCGCTCAACGACACTTGCGAGGGAAGGATCCGGAGACCGATTGGCTGCTCGAGACCTGGAGTTTTGTTCTCGAATCAATCGAACAAAATCCCGAGGCGCTGATCGGCGGCGTCGATTGGATCACGAAGAAATGGTTGCTCGAGACTTTCATGGCGTCGGAAAAAATCGGTTGGGACGATCCCTGGCTGCAAAGTTTGGATCTCGAATATCACAACATCGATCCGACGCGCGGATTATTCTTCAGCGTCACCCCGGGCAAACGCGTGGCCGAATGGAACAACAGTTTTCAACCGGCAACCGCGATTCGTGTTCCGCCCACCAACACGCGCGCATCAGGCCGCGCTCGCGCCGTCGCCTATTTTCAAGATCGACATCAACCTTACGTCATCAACTGGGACTCCATCGCGCACGACAGCCGCGACTTTCTCGTCATGGGCGATCCGTTCGAAACCTACAACACCGAAGTCGATAAGTTTCTCGCCAAACCGCGGCCAGTGACTAACCACGAAGATCACGAATGACACGAAGCAGTAACGTTAAGCTTTTTCGCTTAATGTGCCTTGCTACCTTAATCACCACCCAAATTCGAGCGACACAACCATTGGAATTTAAGCCAACGTCAGGGCCTCGAGCGGTTGCTCAATGCGGGCGATGAGTTTGTGGTTTGTGAAGAGGCCGGCGACGCTGCCGAAGGCATGGAAATGGTGCGCGAGTTGCGACCGGATGCGGTGATCGTCGATGTTGGACTGCCCGGCGGCGAGGATGGCATCGCGCTGACCGAAAAACTAGTGGCGGAGTTTCCTGCGATCGTCGTTTTGATTCTTTCTGCGCATGATGAGCCCGAATATGCGCAACGGGCGGCCGCTGCCGGCGCGATGGGTTACGTTTTGAAGAATGATGCAGTAGACACCCTTCGGATGGCGCTTCGGAATGCGTTCAAAGGTAAGCGCACGTTCAGGGACGAAATCGGAAATTTCTAACGAACTGGGCAAGCTCCCATTTGCAAAAGAAGCGCTGTAAAAGAAGTTTGTTCAATGCAGATGAAGACGATCAGCTTAACAGTTTTGGCCGCAATCGGTGTAACGACTGCGGCATTCGGTCGCATTGGCGAAGACGAGAAGCAGATTGAGGCGCGATATGGCAAAGCCGGCAAGGTCCTGGGCGACCACGGGAACGTTCATGAAGTGGGTTACATGTCGGATGGGTTCATGATCCTGGTCGATTTCGTAAATGGAACCAGTCTCCGCGAAGGTTTTGCAAAGCCCGACACGTCCGCGCTAACAGACGTTGCGGTCCTCCAGATACTCGCCCTGAGCGCGGCGGAAGGAACAAATTGGGAGCCAGCGCCGGGGAGCGGAGGCGACAGATCATGGCGCCGCTCCGATAACAAGGCGATCGCGATTTTCCCGGCACAGGGAAAATTCCTGTTTGTTCAGGACGTGAACTTCGTGCAGCCGAAGGAATAGCCCACTCGCCTTGGCCGAAGGTTCGGCTGACACCGTTGGGGACAGAGAACTGAGGACACAGGACGGCCGGTTCTGTTAGTGTAGCGCTTCGGCTCGTTACACCGAATACTTGATCGGCATGAATTCCTTTAGAAATCGAAGTTTCCTTCGATCATGCGAATTCGCGGTCGCCGGGTTGCTCACCTGTTTGTTCTCCTTTTGCATATTCGATTCTGTCAGTACGCAGGTCCACTGTGGCGAGACGAAGTTTGCAGCTTCGATGTCGCAACAATGCCGACGCTGAAAAAGGGTTGGATCTGCTCGCTTTCGAAAATCAACCCGTTGTCCACTATCTCGTTTTGCGGGGCTGGTGCGCGCTCGGTTTTGGGGCAACGGACGTTGGGCTCCGCGTTCTGGGAGTAGTGATCAGCATCCTACTGCTCTCAGCGCTTTGGCTCTCATGCTGGCTGTTCAACAACTCGCCACCACTTTGGCCTTTGGCAATGTTTGCCTTGAATCCATACACACTGCGGGCTGACCCGCTCCGGCCGCACGGCCTGGCCTTGGTCTGGATTGTTTTGGCCTTTGCTTTCATCTGGCAATTGACCTTTCAGCCACAACGGACGCGAACGATTGTCCTGGCAGCAATCGCTGCCGTCTTAAGTGTTCAGACCGTCTTCTTGAATGCGTTCCTGCTGGGGGCAATCTGCGCCGGTAGCATCGTCGTTCTAGCGTGGAGAAGAGCATGGCGTGCTGCGGCGTGGATCCTGGGCATCGGCTTTATCGCAGCGTTATCTCTGACGCCCTACGTTCCCATGATCATCAAAGCGCACGACTGGAACGGCATCCGAGCGCTCCCGCATTCTATCGGATATCTCACGAATGGGTTCTACGCAGTTTCGACAGCTCACTGTCCAATTGTTTATGGCGTGTTCCTGGCACTCTTGGCAGGCGCATTCGCGCTCATCGTGGTTTCGTGGTTGCGGAAACGGCTAACCGAACCGGCAGACAGCGTGGGTGAGCATTTTCTGTTTGCGGCGGTAGCATCTGCCGCCGCCGCGATTGCGACCGGTGGATTTCTCTCGTGGATTAAGTTTCCGGTCCAGAACCGATATTACCTTCCACTTATAGCGGTTATCGCACTCTCCGGTGCCGTGGTCACGGCGGCTTTTCGAAAATGCACCATGCTACGATGGGGAATGCTGCTCGCATCGGTCTTGCTGGGGGCAGCGTTTTTTCGTCCAGCCTACAATTACACAGCAACCCGTTTGACCAATTGCGATTTGGCCGCGGCTGCGGTTGCGGCACACGCCGAGCCGGATGACATAATCGTGCTAACTCGGTTTGCCTACGGCATTACCTTTCAGCGGTATTATCGCGGTGGCGCCCCCTGGCACGGAACTCCGGATATCTCGGACTACAGCTTGTTCCGCTGGGACCTCCTCAAACAGGCAATGATGCAGACTGATCCGATCCATGAACTTCTCGTTCGAATTGAGTTCGCTCTCAGATCAGGCCACAGCGTATTTCTGGTAGGGCGAGTGGGCGGTGTTCCGGGCGTGCAACCTGAGCCGCTTGCACCAGCGCCACTAACCACTCACGGCTGGGACATGGAATCATGTATCGCGAATTGGAGCGGACGAGTCACCTATCTGCTCGAGGAGCACGCCGTTCGTGAGCGCAGCATTCCACTCCCGGAGCAAGAACGAGGCGATCCGATTGAAACACTTACCGTCCATGTTATTTCCGGCTGGTGATAGCTCGGGAAAGAAGCGCGACGAAGAGTAAGATTAAGCGGAAGAGGAAGACGCGAGGAAAGTCACTCGAGTCGCTGCAGAGATTGGATGTCGTAGTTTTCCTGAAGGGAAGGTGCTTCGGCGGCGACTTGAGAGGCGTCGAGCTCGATTTGCTTTGGATCTTCTTCGGTATCGATCTTAATGAACCCGCCTTCGCTCGGTTGTTTCACCGCGTCGGACAAATCGTTTAGCGATTTAATTTCTTTTCCGTTCACTTTGATAACGGTCAGATAAGCAAACTCGTCGTAGCCGATGGTGGTGTTAGCGGGAAGGACCTGGCTCAGGATGACGACGCGGCGGTGTTCGCCGGGGAAAAGCTCCGATTGGAACCGGTCGAGATAAACGAAGCGCTGCGGCGCTTCGCGCTGCCAGTTCGGTCCCCATTCCTTGAGATACTGACGGGATAACTCCTGAAAAATCAAACCGCCGAGCACGAGATATTTCGGCGCTTCATCCAGCGCATAGGGCGGGCTGACATAATCTTTCGCGTCGCGGTGCTCGAGTGTGACTTTCAACTCCATCGGTTTTCCTCCACGCTGAATTTGAAACACGACCACGTCCCCCACGTAACAGTGCGCGCTGATCAAATTGGTAAAGTCGATCTTCCCATAAAGTGGATCGACATAATTGCCGTTTTGGTCGATCTCGTGATTGCCGATGGACATGATAATGTCGCCGACCTGCATCCCGGCTTTCATTGCGGACATGTTCGGTTCGACGCTGGTCACGTAAACGCCGCCCGCTTTGCCGGTCTGGCCGGCGTATTTTCGCAATTGCGGGTCGCGTGTTGGAAAGAATGAAAAACCGACCGCCGGAAATCCGCGGTAATGCTCGCTCTCGGCTTCCTTCAAAAAATGGGTGATGATCGGCGCCGGGATGGCGTCGATTAATTGCGAGCGCGGATCGTAGCGCAAAAGCAAACCGGCGAGCTTGTTGTTCTTGACCAGCGGAATGGTGTAACTGTTTTCGCGATACTGCATCGGTATGCTGATGCGGTAAGTGAGAAACTGCCCAACATCGACCGGGTAGTGTGTCACCTGGATCGTGGTGACCAAACCTTCAGTTGCGACGAGCGCGCCGGTTTGTTCTAATTGCCACGCCGCCAAACGATCGCCGACGACGGTATCGCCGGCGATGTCGAGCGGCGCAATTCCATCGAGGAAATTTTTCTCACTGGGTTCGAGTAACGCGAGGTTCGCTTCGTAATCAATCACCTCGACGTTGGCCGCCGTTTTCTCGCCCGATTCTGCGCGCTCAAGTTCGACATAATTCTGGTTCGTAACCAGGTCCGCGGTCACGAGCACGCGTCCTTTTGATAAAACTGCGCCGAGCGCGCGTTTCGACAGCGGCGCTTTCTTTTGCCACGGTCGAAAATAATCATAAGGCTGACCGGTCACGTTCACGCGCACCAGCGAGAGCAGCTTTTGCTTAAGGTCCTTGTTCGGTGGCGGCGAAGCCGACTCCTTTTTCGCTGTCGCGCCAGTGGCGACAAAGAAAACCAAAGCAAGACTGATGAATAATGTTCGCATTTCTAAGTCTTTGTCTGGAGATCAGGCGTTTTTGCGGTTGGCTGCTCCTGGAGATTTTGTTCCCGGACGACGTTGTAACGCATCCTGATTCGTTCGCGCGCGGCTTCGACTTGTTTGGGATCGAGCACCAGCGGCGGGCCGTCGCCAATCATGTCGATCACGAATCGCTCGGCCGGTTCGGCCAGCACTTTGGTCAGTTCCTCCAAAGTATGAATTTTCTTGCCGTTGATTTGATCGACGATCCCGCCGCGGTAAGGCGCGAGATAGGTGTTGATCGGGTCCGGCAAAATGTTCGTCAGCACGATCACATCCGGGTGCTCGAGATAAAGTTGGTCGATCACATAGAAATCGAAGAAATGCCGGAGCCGGAGATCGGTCGGCTGATACGCTTCGAGCAAATCAAGCGTCAGCGGTTGAAAAAGCAACCCGCCGTAAACAACATATCGCGGTCGGACATCGTACTTATGACTTTGCATTAAATACGGCGGCACCGTGTCGAGCTGCACGCTCCCGCTGGTCGATTGCTTATCGCGCCAGATGTCGAACTTCACGCTGTCGTGCTTGAACTTTCGCTCCACCACCTCGGGCATCTCCACCCGTTCACCTTCCAGCTCCACGTTTCCGTCGCTCGCGATCGGATGATTATCGATTGCAAGCAAAACGTCGCCCGGCCGCAAAATTTTTGCGCACGGCCCTGCTGCCACTACCGTCTCGACCAGCACGCCGCGGCCGTCGTCTTTCAATCCAAGAAATTTTCGCTGGGCCGGATTTTGTAATTTTCCGTAAGTGATTCCGAGATCGACATACCCGTCGTAACGGCCATCGCTCACGTCCTTGAGAAAACGATTGATTACCGGAGTAGGCACCATGTAAGCGACACCCTGCGCGACGTCGCCGCTGTAACCTTGAAACGCGACCCCGACCACTTTCGTCTTTTGCATCACCGGGCCACCGCTGTTGCCCGGATTAATTTGCGCACTGATTTGAATCGCGAGGTGCTGATCGATCGACGAATGGGTGTAAAGCTGGAAATCGATCCGCGAAACAATACCGGTAGTTACCGACATTCGCTCACCGCCAATTGGATAACCGTAAGCCGAAACCGTTGATTCGAGCTCGGGAATACCGCCAAACTTCAGCGGCACCATGTTCTTGTAGAAGTTCGGCGAATCGACGGTGATCAGCGCCAGGTCGCAATCGTGCGCGACGAACAGAACTTTGGCCGGATATTTGTTTGGGTCGTCGTCGCGTTCGACCGTGAGATAGCGACTGTTGCTGACCACGTGGGCATTCGTCATGATGCGATTGCCTTCAATGACGAAACCGGCGCCGATGCCGCGGCCGAGCATTCCTGCGTTCCACGGCGCTCGATAATCAGGCGCAACTTCGGTCGCGGTGATGCGCACCAAGCTTTTTTGAATTGGGCCATTCGGTTGCGGTGGCGCGACTGGTATCGGAACGGCCACCACGTTTTGCGCGGGCGTCCCAGGTTTTGTCCCGACTCCGGGCGGTCGTGGCTGTCCCGGCGATGCGGGCGGCTCGGGAGCGTTCTGCTGACCGAACAACGTCGATGCAGCGAGCACGATAACAGAAATAAAAATGGGAACGCCCTTCATCTTGGAAAGTCTGGAAGATGAAACGAACTAATTGAAAAGCAACCGCTCAAATTCCGGCGCGGTCGAGCAACGATTTCACAACTTTCTCGGCCTCGAAAATTTCGCGTGCGATTTGTCGGGCCGCACCTGAGTGTTTCGAATAGTCAGCCTTGATCATTTTTACCGCCTCGGCGATTTCGCCTAACGAGCGGAACGCCAGCAGGCCGGCATCGGCGCCATAATTTTCTGTGAACCCGGTTTCCTGCATGATCACGGGGCGTCCGGCGGCGAGATAGCACGCGCTCCGATCACTGAACCAGCCTGTGTTCAACTGGACGTACTGGTCCTTCGCCACGGTGAACTCGCCTTTCGATTGCTGGATGTAATCGCGGTAGAGCCAGTAATCGACGCTCATTTGCAGCGGCGAAGTGAAACGCCAACCGTTGCTCTCAAATTTCTCTCGCGTCTTTCGGTCCTGAATGTTTGTCGCTAGTTCGAAAGTTTCGCCGGATCTTCTCGGCGCGGCCACGAAGCGCAAAAATTCGCGCGATTTGCTCCAGAGATATTTCCGGCCGCGCCAGGTGATGTCTTTCAATCCACTGGTGGACCAATTCGCGATGGAAGTGAGAACAGCCGCCGGTTTGGGTGCTTGGTTAGTCTTCCAAAGATCGGTCACAACCGGTTGCCGGGTCGCGTGCCATTTCAATCCGTGCGGAGGGACCGGAAATTTTTTCGTGCCGACATTTTCGCCGAATGTGAAAAGCGCGTGATGCCGGCTCAAGTAGTCGATTGTCGATCTTACGCCTTTATCGATCTTGATTTGTTCGACGCCTGGATCGCTCTCGACATAAATGATTCGATCGCTCTTGAGCAGATCGTCGTTGAACTCCTGCGTGCCGCAAATATTGAGGATGGCGTCAGCGTCGCGATAAAGTTGACGGATTTTTTTAAACGGCAGCCCGGCCGTGGGATTCTTTCTTAAATAACGCGCACAGAACGCCCAGCGATTCTTGAAGTCGAATTCGCCTGCCAAGCGATTGAGAACTTTCGCCGCGTAATCGAACTCGTTGTTTACCTCAAACGTCTCCGGGTTGTAGGGAAGCCGCGCCGAATCTTCGATGTAGTAAACGTCATGCCCGAGTCGTTGCAGTCCGACGACATAATGAACGTGCTGCCAGATCACGCCGGCAATCGGCATCGACCCCATGAAGCCCATCACGACGATGCGCTTGCGTTTCAAAATGTCTTAACAACGACGGCGGGATTTCCGGCCACAATCGTATTTGGCGCGATCGACTTCGTCACGACCGCGCCAGCTGCAACTACGGAGTTGTCGCCAATGGTTACGCCTTTCAGAATCACCGCGTTCATTCCGATCCAAACGTTCGTGCCGATTTTTACCGGGGCGGTTTTCAATCTCGGACGCGGCGGTCGACCCTTGAAATAAGGCGCGAGCGCCTGTGCATCGATAATTCGCTGCGCCGGTTCGAGCGGATGAAAATCGGAATCGGCGATCCCGACATTCCAGGAGATGAGGCAATGTGAGCCGATGTCGATCTTCTCCTCGGCCATGATGAGCGCGCCATTGAGCAAAGTGAAATCGCCGATGGTGCAGCGGCCTTCTTCGCCAATCGCGAACGAGCAGCCGGCATAACAGGAAACATGTTTGCCGATAACAACCGCGTGCGGCTTCGTGCTGACGAGTTTGCGAAAGATCTGCGCGCTCTCGCAGTAGAAGCCTTCGCCGAATTCGACGTTTGGCGGGATCGGGTGCGGCCACCAATCTTCCTCCACATGTCGATCTTGTTTGACGTTGCTCACGTTGGAAATTTTCCGGAGGCGAACAGTTTCGCGTAAACGCCGCCGCGCGCGAGCAATTCCGTTCCGCGGCCTTGTTCAACAATGCGCCCGCGTTCGATCACGACGATCCGATCAACGTCGTGAATGGTGGCGAGCCGATGCGTGGCGATCAAAGTCGTCCGGCCGCGCATCAACTCTTTGATCGTTTCCATGATCGCCGCTTCAGTCGCGGGATCGAGTGCCGAAGTCGGTTCGTCGAGAAGCAGTACCGGCGCGTTTTTCAAAAATGCGCGCGCGATGCCGATGCGTTGGCGCTGGCCAACACTCAATTGTCCACCGCGCTCGCCCACAGTGCTGCCGTAACCGTTTGGCAGTTGCTGGATGAACTCGTCGGCCTGCGCCCGTTTGGCGGCGTCAATGATTTCGTCGTCCGTTGCCTCGGGTCGGCCGTAAGCAATGTTTTCCCGAATCGTCGTCGAAAAGAGCAGTGTGTCCTGAAGAACGATGCCGATTTGCGCGCGTAAAGATTTCTTTTTGACCTCCCGGACATCGCGGCCGTCGAGCGTGACCGAGCCGGACGTCGGATCGTAAAAGCGCGGGACCAAACTCAACAGCGTACTTTTGCCGGCGCCAGTGCCTCCGACTATAGCGATCATTTGATTCGGTTCGATTCGAAGGTCGACAGCGTGCAGCACTTGTCGATCTTGCGCGTAGCCGAACGATACGTTGTGAAATCCGATAGCGCCTTTGGCAGATTCGATTGCGACTGCATTCGGCGAATCGACCACGTCGTCTTCTCTATCGAGCACTTCGAAGCAACGTTTCGCGCCGGCGGTTGCGCCTTCCATCGCCCACGCGGTATAAGTGATCGATTCCAGCGGTTGATAAAGCATCAGCAAGTAAGCGCTGAAAACGAGCAGTGTTCCGAGCGTCAGCGTGCCGGCGAGAACGTGCAGCGTTCCGACGTAATACATCGCCGCCGTCCCGAAAACCATCAGCGTGCTGATTACCAGCGCGCTGTTCACGTTTGTGAGCGTGAGGCGCAGGTTCGCCTGCAAACTTTGCCGGGCTTGCTGATGAAATTGCATCACTTCGAATTGTTCGCGACCAAACGCGTGTACCATGCGTATGGAGCTGAGCCCTTCCTGCGCCTGCGCCAGCACGGCGCTTTCCTGTTCTTGAATGAATGTCGATTCGCGGCGAATGCGGTGCGCGAAAAAATAAATCGCCACGATGATGAGCGGCACGATGCCTAACGAAAGCAATGTGAGTTGCCAATCGAGCCGAACCATGATCGCGAATGTGCCGATCAAGGTGATGACCGATCCGAAGATGCCGGTGAAGCCTTTGTTATAAATCGTCTGGATCGATTGTGAATCGTAGGCGACGCGAAAACTGGAATCGCTCGAACGGCGGACATCGTGATATTTGAGCGAGAGCGATTGCAAATACGCATAAAGATCGGTGCGGAGTTTGAGCAGCGCCTGCAGTCCAATCTTCACAAAAATGTAGTTCGTAATCCAATTAACGAGGCCCCAGAGAAATTGGATTACGACAAGCGCAAGGCAGAGTAGGGGAATCCAAGTGTGCCAATCGCCGGGCGGCGTTGGATTCGGCCGTAGAAAATCATCAACGATAATTTTGAATGGCCACGGTTTGAGTAGATTTAGACCGATGCCGATTAGGGAGAGCAGCAAGCCCGCAGTCGTCTGTGGAAGGAATGGGCGGTAATAACGAAAGACGCGCCGGTAGATCGACATGATAATTTAAGATTGCAGATTGCCGATTTCAGATTGAACTACACACGCTCGAATTTCCGCTCAGGCTAAATCCGAAATCGGAAATCCGAAATCCGAAATTCTTCGCATGCATCATTTGCTTCAATTTTGGTCGCAATGGGTCCTGACCGGGGGTTATCTCGGAATTATCGTGTTGATGGCGATGGGGAGCACGCCGTTACCGTTGCCAGCTGAAGTGGTGGTGCCGCCTGCTGCTTTTCTGGCCGCGCAAGGCCGGTTGAGTCTGGCGGGTGTAATCCTCGCGAGCACGCTCGGTGCATATCTTGGCGCGGCGTTGATGTACTGGCTCTCACTTTGGCTCGGCCGTCCGTTAGTCCTGCGGTTCGGCCGATTCATTCTCTTTCCGCCGAAGAAATTGGAGGAAGCGGAGCATTGGCTGGCCCGTTACGAAGCCGGGGGCGTTTTTTTTGCGCGACTTTTGCCCGGAGTGCGGCATCTGATTTCCATCCCAGCCGGCATTGTGCGGATGAATTTTGCGATTTTCAGCATTTGGACGATCATCGGGTCAGCGATCTCCTGTTCAATTCTCGCTTATCTTGGGGTTCGCGCTCAGCATGTTGCGCCCGATTTACTTAAGGATCCGGACGCGCTGATCCAATTCGTGCGCGGCCAATCGAAGTGGCTGCTTCTGGTAGTTGTTGCATTTGCAGCTCTTTACATCGTGTCAGTTTGGCTTTCCAAACGGAAATCTAACTGACGTTTCGACAAGCAAAATTAATCGAACCGTCCGCGCCGCGACGGGCGAACTTTGATTGAACAAAGGCATTGAAGCTGCTGTCAAAGGGATACAAAGCAATGAAGAAAAATAGCCAGATCTTAAAACCGCGTCCGAAACTTTCTCTTGGCGATCTCGTCCTCGCTGTCAGTTCCTGCGCCACGAACACGAAGGAAACGGTCGCGACCGTGGCTGATCTGTTGGCCAGCGGAAAAGTGCGTGTTCAGAGCGACGGCAAGTTCCTGCGCGCCAAGGTTTGCTAAGGTAATTCGACTTTCGAAAGTCGCTCCGGTGGTTTGTCTGCCGGAGCGATTTTCTTTTGCGCCACAAAACACTTTCGTGTTTGGCGCGCCATTCTATCTTGCGGCGTGATCGATCGTTATTCGCGGCCGCAAATGCGCGACATCTGGGCAGACGAGCGCAAATTCCAGATCTGGCTCGAGATTGAACTGCTCGCCTGCGAGGCGATGGCCGAGCTCGGCCAGATTCCGGAAAAGGACGCGACTGAAATCCGAAAGCGGGCGCGGTTTTCGATTCCGGAGATTCTCGAGATCGAGAAGCGCACCAATCACGATGTCATCGCATTCCTCGAAAATGTTGCGGCATCAGTTGGCCCGGCGGCGCGTTGGATTCATCAAGGATTAACGTCGTCAGACATTCTCGACACGACGTTGTCCGTTCAACTCACGGAATCGACTAAAATCCTGGCAGATGATTTGAAGCAATTGCGCAGCGTCATTGCCGCGCAAGCGCGCCGTTACAAAATGACGCCGATGATCGGTCGCAGCCACGGTGTGCACGCGGAGCCGATCACGTTTGGACTAAAGCTGGCGCTCATGTTCGACGAATTCGGCCGAGCGGAAGAGCGACTGGGACAAACGCTCGAGCGCATCCGCGTCGGGAAAATCAGTGGCGCCGTCGGCACGCACGCACATGTCGATCCAAAAGTTGAACGCGCAGTGTGTGAAAGGCTGGGATTAAAGCCAGCAACGCTCTCGACGCAGATCGTGCAACGCGACCGCCACGCCGAATTTATGACGACG
>Ga0209701_10001101_pt1 | contig 16936 bp, 17 predicted proteins | sample CZO8metaG_4_FD_188356 | JGI IMG/M metagenome (GOLD analysis project Ga0209701, IMG submission 188356) | Vadose zone soil microbial communities from the Eel River Critical Zone Observatory, Northern California, USA - CZOApr15con2H3.8 metaG... | ecosystem: Environmental > Terrestrial > Soil >... | reverse complement strand
AAGATAAGAATTAAACCTGACGCCATTGCAGATCATGCCTGATTTAGTGCTTTGAGAATTAGCCTCTTCTCGACCGTGGAAACGGAGACAGTTGGTTTTGGAATCAATGCGCACAATTCCTCAAGACTCCAGACGTGATTTGTAATTCCGGCAATTGACCACTCTGGCGCGGCTTTCAGAGTCTAGGCAATTCATAATGACTCTTATACTATAGCCGCTTTAGCATGTCAAGCGAAAAAATAAGGGGGCCGTTTATGGCCCCCGATAATGGAATATGAGTAGGTGTACTTTAAGGATTACGTGTAGCAGTATAGCAACAACTATTAGACGCGGGATTATAAGATTTGGTTACCAAAAGTCAAGAACTTTCGTTTGAGCATTCAGCGACCGCCTGAACTACTGCGATACCCACTCCCAAAACCTTGATAACAAGGTCATTATCGCGTTTTAGCCTCACAGCCGATGTCGGGTGTTCCGCGTTATTTGGATTTGGTACTTGGTAAATCTCAAGCACCCCATCGCTACACCCTTGGTGAAGACTTGCTGAGTAAACCCATGCTTGTTTTTCAGAAGGGAACAGCCCACGAAAGAAAACTTTGTCTCCGCTATCGCGAGTTCGGCAATCACTTTCGCCCAATCAGGTTCGACTGTTGAGATCGGGACGATTGAGGGGAAAGCACTCGCGATGCTCGTAACAATGGGCTCTATCCCTAGGAGCTTTTCGATTGAGATGACTTCTTCCTCAACCGCATCTGTCAATTCTTGCGCCAGGGCAGATTCGAGTGCGCAGAGCCTGACCCTTTTCCCACGACTTCTAAGACGATGAACCAAATCTAACGCAGCCCGATCACCCGTAACGATTGCAAATTCGTCAATGTCGGATCGCTCAAATAATGTTTGCAGCGCATCCAACAAGAGAACAGCATCCGCACTATCCTTCCACGTTTCTTGCTGTCCGCCCTTACTGGTTTTCTTTGAGAGGGTGTAGGCGGGCTCAATCCCGCTTTTCTTCAAAGCGCCCTGCACGCCCTTGAACTCCTGTTTCTCCCAATCAGCGTATGCCTTCTTGATGAGGATGTTGCCATCTTTTCCGACCTCGGCCAAAATAAGTTCCGCAATCTTGGAAGCGGTAGGCTTGAAGCGGTATTGATTTACGAGGCCGTAGTGGACGTTCTCGTAGTCAATAAACAAGGCAATGTTGGAATCAGACATACTTTTGGTAAAAGTGGCACAGGGCCTAAAAACCTAGGGGAAGAATAATAGGGTAGGGGTTAGAAGTACTTTCGATTGCAAAGACTATCAAATATGTAATAAACAGTCAAGCTTTTTTCCAACGCGCTCTAGCAGCCTTCGCCGCGACCTTCCGGCGCTGTTCCTTGGTCATGGTCTTGAGACGGCGCTTCCCGCCGATCTGACCGCGCTTGCGCCCGATTGCAGACATGTAGGCCGAAAGGTCGGACGGAGGTTTCGGAGCAGTGACCGCTTCCGGCCCTTCCACTTTGCCAGTCGAGCGATCTACAATCCATTTTGCAAGCTGGTTTGGGTCACGCGGACGTTTTCCTTTTCCGACCGTCACCCGTCCATGATGCCACAATGGGCGATTCTAAAGCGAGACTGTGGATATTCAAACTGACCCACTACCAACCCCCTCGATCCGTTGCCCCGCGTTAGCTCAGTGACTATACTTGCAACTGAAAAATACAGTCAGCGACCATTTCTGGCCGCTCCGTTCCAAGCCTCATGCCCCTCTCCGCAGTCATTGTCGATGACGAACAACTGGCGCGCGATGAACTCGCCTACCTGGTTAAGGGTATTGCCGATGTCAATGTCGTTGCCCAGGGCAAGAACGGCCTGGAAGGGGTCAATCTGATTCGGGAACACAGTCCCGACCTCGTCTTTCTCGACGTCCAGATGCCCGGCCTGGACGGCTTCGGCGTCATCAAGAAACTGCTCGACCGCAAGGTCCCTCTTCCAAAGATTATTTTCGCCACGGCCTTCGATCAATACGCAGTCAAAGCCTTCGAGGTGAATGCCGTCGACTACATCCTGAAGCCCTTCGACAAAAAGCGGGTGGCGCAGTCGGTTGAAAAAGCGCGCGCCAAGATCGAGGGCGGCGCCGGATCGGACGAAAAGTTCGAGACGCTGGTCCGCATGCTGGAATCGCAGAAGTCGCAGACCGCGAAGATCCTCATCAAGGCAGCCGGCAGGCTGTTCTTGGCCGACCCGAAGGACATCTGTTACGCGACCATCGACGATGGCGTCATCACGGTGGTCACCAGCGGCCACGCCGGCATGGAGGGCCAGTCCAACTGCCGCACTTTGGAAGAACTCAACGATAACCTCAATCCCAGCCTGTTCTGGCGGGCGCACCGGTCGTTCCTCGTGAACATCCACCACATCCGCGAAGTGGTGCCGTGGTTCAAGAGCTCGTACCAGCTCCGCATGGACGACAAGAAACAGACGGAAATTCCCGTCAGCCGCGCGCAGACCCGCCGTTTGCGGGAACTCTTCAATCTGTAGCCAGAAGAAAAGAAAAATGGGCGGGCTCGAGCGTGCTGAGCGTCCGCCCCAGGGGAGGAAAGATTACGTGGCAATTGCCTGCAAGGCGATCCGATTCGAAATTACCAGCGTTGAGCCTTCCAGTCGAATCAACTCTCTTCGTTTCATATCGCTAAGCAAGCGGGTTACCGTTTCTCGCGACGATCCAATCATTTGCGCAATTTCTTCATGCGTGAAGTCCGTGGCCACGCGGATTTCCAGGTTGTGAGGCTCTTTGGCCGCCCAGGAGAGCAACAGCCGCGCCAACTTTTCAGTCGAACTGCGCGCCAGCAGCAAATCGTGCACATCCCGGAAGGTGCTCCCGATCTCCTGGCTCAGGAGCCGGGCGCAGGCCAAGGCCGCGTGACTGTTCTGGTCGAGCAGGCGCAGAAAGCTTTCGCGGTCGACGAACTTGATCTGGCAGAGTTCAAGCGTGGTCGCTTCGATCGGGGAGGGCTGACCTGACACGACCGCGCTCAATCCCAGTACCTGGCGTTCGCCAGCTACTTTGAGAATCACCGTCTTACCATCTTTCGCTTCCACCGAAAGCTTGACGCGCCCCGAACAGACGATGTACACGCCGCGCGGCGCTTGTCGTTCCATCATCAGCACGACATCGGGCGGGTACAACGTCAGATGTCCCATCCCGTGCAATTCGGCCAGCAACGGATGGGGGAGGTCGCAGAAGTCACCGTCGCGCCGCAGGGTGCAACCTAGACAACCATCGGAAAACATGTAGCGGCGAGGCACACCCATAAGGCTCCTGCTCGCCACGATCTTGGCTGGTAGATCGTTTCAGGGAGAGTTGAAAATGTGCCGAGCAAGTAGAGCAGTGCACACCAGCTTCCAGACCGTGAGCACGGTCAAGTGAAAGAAAGAAGGATTGTTAACGAGCGGGCCAGGGGTCATCGAGCGGGTCCGATCGCCGGGGGAGCGGCAGAAACGACGGAGGATGGGCACAACTTCAATCCAGATATTCTGTGCGCGAGATACCCAGCTTCTGAAGTTTGTATTGGAGCGTCGTCCGCTTAAGTCCCAAGCGCGCTGCCGCCCCCCGTGGGCCCGAGAGAACTCCCCGGGTCTGGCGCAGCACTTCGATAATATGCTCTCGTTCCCGATCCTGAAGAGTGCCCTCCGAACCGGTACGCTGCCGGGCAATTTCGTGTCGTAGCTCAGCTAAGGGTGAACGAAGTACGTTCCCTTCCGAAAGGATCACCGAGCGCTCGATGAAATTCTCCAGCTCCCGGATGTTGCCGGGCCAGCTCCACTGGCGCATGGCTTCGAGCGCCTCATCCGGGACAGATTCAATCCGCCGTCCCAGTCGCGCCCCGGATTTTTCCACGAAATGACGGACCAGCATGGGAATGTCCTCACGGCGATCGCGGAGTGCCGGCAGGTGCAGCGGGAAAACGTGCAGCCGATAGAACAGGTCGCTGCGGAATTCCTTTTCTTCCACAGCCCGCGCCAGATCCCGGTTGGTGGCGGCGATCACCCGCGTGTCCACGCGAATGGTTCTGGTCCCCCCCAGCCGCTCAAATTCCTGATCTTGGAGCACCCGCAACAGCTTCGGTTGCAACTCCAGCGCAATTTCTCCGATTTCGTCGAGAAACAGAGTGCCCTTGTCGGCCAATTCCAGTCGCCCGATCTTCTGGCTAACGGCTCCAGTGAACGCCCCTTTCTCGTGGCCGAATAACTCGCTTTCCAAGAGGCCGGTGGGAATAGCGGCGCAATTCAGTTTGATGAAACTGCGGTCCTTGCGCCGGCTCATGCCGTGGATGGCGCGCGCCACTCGCTCTTTTCCGGTGCCGGTTTCACCGGTGATCAGGACCGTGGAATCGGTGGTGGCGACAATCGAGGCGTAGTCCAGAACGCGTTTCAGCGCCGGACTGCTGCCCACAATTTCGTCCCACCGCATCTCGCTGCGGATCTCGCTCTCCAGATAGCGCTTCTCACCCGCCAACCGGTCCTTGAGCTGTGCGACCTCGCGATAAGCGTGGGCGTTCCGGATGGCCGCGGCGATCAGGTTCGCCACCTGTTGCAGATAATCGGCATCCGGCGCGCTGAAAGCATCTTTCTGCATGCTGCCCAGGTTGAGCGATCCCCATACCTGGCCCCCGGCGAGGAGCGGCACATTGATCAAGGATTGAATTCCGCTGGCACGCAGGGCGGTCCCTAACGGGGTCTCCAGCTTGCTCAGATCCTCCGCGCTCCAAAAGACGACACTGCGCGTCTCAATCGCCCGTGCCGACAAAGCTTCCTTCAGCGGCAAGCGCTCGTCTTGGTTTCGGTAAGCTTCCCATGGCGGCGAATCCATCGCATACCTGCGCAAGATCTTGCCATCTTCCTCCAGCAACATAAGCGCCGCATGATCGTGGTGGGTAACCCCGCGAAGATTGCTCAGGATGTTCGTGGTCATGACTTCCAAGTCCAACGTGGACCCTAAGTCCCGCCCGATCGTGACCAGACCCTGCAATCGCTCCCGCTGCTCTTCACCGGCACGGTGGGCTTGCTGATTCTCCAGCGCCAGTGAGACCATGAATGCGACTCGGTGGAAGAATTCCAGATCTTCTGAATCCAGAATCTCGGGGACGCTCTTGCCCAGGCCCAGTGCTCCGAAATGACGTTCGGATGTGCTCAGCGGCAGCATGCTGTACGATCGCACGCCATGTTTGCGCAGCTCCTGCATGCAGAGAGGGAAGCGCTTCTCCTTCTCGACATCGGGAATAGTAACCACGGCTTGGTGCATCCAAACCCATCCGCTCACACACTCGTCCACTGCGAAGGCGTCGCATTGTCCGCTTTCCTGGTTCCGCTTCCAGTAATGCGTGACCATGCAGTTCTGACTCGGATCGTGCTGAGAGAATTTCAGGAAGTCGCAACCCGTGAGGTTCAGGACGCGGGGGGCAAGTTCTTTGAACAAATCTGGCAGATTCCGGGCGCGAACCACCACGTCGGTGGTCTCGAGCAGCCGTCGGTCGCGGTGGCGCTCAGGCCGTGGCGAATCGGACCGATGTTCGTACTGGTTCTCGTTTTGCCGCGCTTCTCGCTCGAGCCGATGCGCGTTCTCCGCCATGCAGACACCTCAACGCCTTCTGCCCCGCGCGTTTACGTCGGGCAGTTCATTTTGAGCGCCGGAATCTGGGGGTAATCGCCACCGACCCTTCACAGGCGGTGCGACGGGACTTCGCCTAAAGATGGCCCATGCCGCAGTCGCTGATTCCATTCCTTGGGAATCAGTCTCTTTTCTCCCGGTTGGGAGACCCCCTCAGGTCTGCAGCACTAACTTCCCGGACCGTGCTTATCTTCCGGAGAAAGTGTATCTTAACTTGTCTCCGGATCGGAATTAAAAGATTTTTTGGATTCGATGGGATAGGATTCCCATAATGGCACGAGGCTGGGAGAGTAAGTCAGTCGAGCAGCAGCAGGCCGAGATGTCGGAGCGGGACAAGCCCGCCCGTCCCCAGCTCACGCCCGAACAACGGGAACGCGACCGCAAGCGCCAGGGCCTGCTTCTTTCCCGCAGCCACCTCTCCCGCCAGTTGGAAGCGGCGGAGAATCCTCGGCACCGTCAGATGCTGGCCGATGCCATCACCGAATTGGACCGTCAACTCTCATCGCTTGAATAGGTTGCAAATCTCGATCCCCTTCGGGTCATGGTTCTGTTCGATACTCTCCATAACGAAAACCAGAGTCGGGATCGGTTTCGACTGACGTATAATGAGCTTGTTCATGAAGGCCTACGTATATGTGTCGCTAAAAAAGAGCGTGCTCGACCCGCAGGGTAAAACCATCCAGGGCGCGCTCAGTAAGATGGGCTATAAGGGTTTGCAGGACGTACGCCAGGGTAAGTACTTTGAAATTTCGTTGAACGGCGGCCTTTCGAAAGACCAGGCTCAGTCGGAAGTAGAGCGGATCGCGCGCGAAGTCCTGACCAACCCCGTGATTGAAGAGTTTCGTTTCTCCCTCGAAGAGTAGTTACTCGGCTCGGCTTCATCGCGAGCCTGACGTACGTCAACTCGACCCGGCACGATCCGGTTCCCCCACCGAGCGAAGGAGTTCATAAGACATGTGCGGCATTGTCGGATACGTGGGGAAAAAACAAGTCGTCCCGGTCATCATCGAAGGCCTCAGACGGCTCGAGTATCGCGGCTACGACTCGGCCGGGATCGCGGTCGCCGGCAACGGCGAAGGCCTCCAGATCCGGCGCGCTGAGGGCAAGCTGCGCAATCTGGAAGAGGTCATCCGCAATAAACCGCTGGACGGCACCTACGGCATCGGACACACACGTTGGGCCACTCACGGCCGTCCCACCGAAGAGAACGCCCATCCCCATCGCGACTGCACTGGCAGGATCGTCGTCGTCCATAACGGCATCGTCGAAAATTACCTTTCGCTGAAAAGGATGCTCAAGGAAGAGGGCCACAAGTTCACCACCGAGACCGATACTGAGGTCATCGCCCACCTCATCGAAAACCACTACCTGAAGACCGGCAACGGTAATCGTCCCGCCCTCGAAGAAGCGGTGCGCAAGGCCGTTAAGGAATTGACCGGCGTGTTCGCGCTGGTCGTGATCGCCGTGGACGACCCCAACAAGATTGTGGCCGCCCGCAATGGCCCGCCCGCCGTCATCGGGCTCGGCAAGGACGAATACTTCGTCGCTTCCGACGTGCCCGCGATCCTCCATCACACCCGCGACTTGTTCTTCTTGGCCGATGGCGATCTTGCCGTAATCACACAGCAAGGAGTGAAGCTCACCGATTTCGACGGAAAGCCCGTCGAGCGCCAGGTGCAACGCATCACCTGGGATCCCATCATGGCGGAAAAGGGCGGCTTCAAGCACTTCATGCTCAAGGAAATCTATGAGCAGCCGCGCACCATCCGCGACACTACGTTGGGACGGGTTTCGCAGGACAGCGGCCAGGTCTTTCTCGACGAGATGCACGTTACAGCAGACGAGTTCAAGGCGATGAAGAAGCTCAACATCACTGCCTGCGGAACCAGTTGGCATGCCGGGTTGGCCGGCAAGTTCATGATCGAGACGCTGGCGCGAGTCCCAGTCGAAGTCGATTATGCGAGCGAGTGGCGATACCGCGATCCCATCATGGGCCCCGACACGATCACCATGCTGATCTCGCAGTCCGGCGAAACCGCCGACACCATCGCCGCCCAACGCGAAGCCAAAGCCAGAGGTTCAAAGACGCTCGCTATCTGCAACGTCGTCGGTTCAATGATCACCCGCGAAGCCGCCGGAACCATCTATACCCACGCCGGTCCGGAAATCGGCGTCGCCTCCACCAAGGCCTTCAGCGGACAGCTCACGGCCCTCTATCTATTCGCGCTCTACCTCGCCCAGGTCCGTGGCACGCTGACGCCCGATCAAGCCAAGGCTCTCGTGCAGCAGCTCACTCACATCCCCGGCAAGCTGGAGCAGATCCTCACCCACGATGAGGCCTGCAACGAGTTAGCCAAGACCTATGTCCGTGCGCAGGATTTTCTTTTCCTCGGACGCGGTATTCACTACCCGATCGCCCTCGAAGGCGCCCTCAAGCTGAAGGAAATCTCCTACATCCACGCCGAAGGCTATCCCGCCGGAGAAATGAAGCACGGTCCCAACGCGCTGATCGACGAAAATCTGCCGGTAGTGATCATCGCAACGCGTGATGTGAACAGCCCCGCGTCCATGACCCGCTACGAAAAGACCATCTCGAACCTGCAAGAAGTGAAGGCGCGTTCCGGCATTGTGATCGCGCTCGCCACCGAAGGTGACGATCAGATCAAGGAAGACGCCGATCACGTCCTCTACATCCCACCCGCGCCCGAAGAATTATCGGCGATCCTGGAAATCGTCCCATTACAACTGCTGGCCTACCACATCGCCGTCCGCCGTGGCTGCGACGTGGACCAGCCGCGCAACCTGGCGAAGTCGGTGACGGTAGAATAGCGCCACCCGTATGACGCAGCTCGCGATGACTCTTCGCGCGTCGAACTCGTTCGATTACTGGGTCAGCCCTTTACTCCTTATCCTGTTTGTTCTCGCGTTCCTCTTGCTCAGGCTCCCCGAACACCAACTGTCTGTGACTCTGCCGAACTCGATCTCTGGTTGACGCACGCCCGAATCGCCAGCTAAGTTAATGCGATCATGGAACCCAATGCATTCGTAGCCGAGGTGTATCGCCGAATGTCTCTGAGGCATGCGGCGGAACACCCGAAGAGCTTCGCAGAGATTCAGAATGACTCGCGGGTGTTGGTGGCCATGGCCGAATACGCTTCAATTCTGCCCTCCGATAAGACATCCGCGATCTTGGACATCGGCTTCGGAGGCGGCTGGTTCCTGGGAGCCTGTCTAAAGCTCGGCTACACCAACCTTTCCGGTGCCGAATTCGGGATTGAAAACAAGCGTCACGTTGCCGACTGGAAGAAAGGAACCATCACTCTTCACAAAATCGCATCCGATATCGGAACGTTTCTCAGCCATCACCCAGAGCAATATGACTTCATCCATATGTCGCACGTCATCGAGCACATCCCGAAATACTCTTTGCTCTGGACAGTGGATGCGCTTTACCGGGCTATGAAGCCCGGCGGGATACTGCTGTTGCGAACGCCCAACATGGAAGGCCCGACGCCCAATTCCAGCCTCTATGTCACGCTCGCGCACGAATACGGATTCTGCGGCTCGAATCTGCAATCGCTTCTGGACATTTGCTGCTTCGATAATATCCAGTACCACGACGTAGTGGTGCCCCGACCGACGCTACGGCAACGAGTCGGCGCTCTCCTCCGCTGGCCATATCTGCAGGAGAATCGGCTCCGCCATCGACTCTTTGGAGTGAACACCGGAGGACAGTTTGGGGCCGAACTGGTTGTGTCTGCCCGCCGGGGCGATCTGCCACCCTTGTTCTCCCCCGAATATAAGTAACGCCTACTTCCCGCTGTGAGAGGGGAGCGGAAGTTCTCAATACCAAACCCGTTTGCTGATGGAAGTTTCTTGGGATGGTTGGCAAAAAGGACTCTTCACACCTCGGCGTCCGGCGCTATTCGGAGCTTGTATTATTTGCTTGACACATGCAACTATATCGACCTATTCTTGTGTCATGTCACCCGAGGCCCATACCAAGCCCCAGGTCCAGATGTGGTGGGACGAACTCGAGCGCCTGGCCCGCATCCTCGGCCAAGTCGGTCCCGATGAAGTCTGCTGCGGCGGCCTCAGCCAGCGCCAGTGCGCCATTCTCCGGACGCTGATTGCCCGCGAGGGTGCGCGCATTTCCGACCTGGCCGCCAGCTCCGGGATCACTCCCAGTGCGATGACGCGCGTGCTCGAGAAACTTGAAGCACGCAAACTTGTAGAGCGCGTGCGCGGTGCCCAAGCCGACGGCCGCGCCGCCACTGTCAAGATCACCGCCGCCGGACGTAAGGTCCGCGAGCAACTCGACGAACTGATGCGCGAGCGCACTCGCACCATCGTCGCGACCATCCCTGCAAAGCAACGGGCGCGGGTGCTCGCCTCTCTGAGACTGCTCAATGACGTAATTGCCTCCTCCGGATGTTGTGGTCTGAACGAACCGGTGGAGTCTTCGCAACTGGTCTCAGAAATCGGTTTTGGCAAAAGCATGTTTCAAAATGTGAACCGGAATGCGCTACCGGAGCCGCGAAGCGGCGTAAGAATACAGCCCATGGCGCAAGCCGTGGGTCGCAAGTCACGAATGAGTTAGCCCCGAAGGGGCGAAAGACATGCCTGCATTCATAGATCTGCAATCAATTCGAAGGAGGAAATCATGAAATCGGAAACCATGGCGAACGCGGTCGAAAACCACTACGCCGCGGTAGCCCGCGGGGAGGCCTCGTGCTGCGGCGCGCCTGCGGTAGACGTAGCCCGCAGCATCGGCTACAGCGACGAAGAATTGGCGCTGGCGGGCGACGCCAATCTCGGCCTCGGCTGCGGCAATCCGCTGGCCCTGACCGAAATCAAACCCGGAATGACAGTGCTCGATCTGGGATCGGGCGCCGGCTTCGACGCCTTTCTTGCCTGGAACCGCGTCGGATCGACAGGCCGCGTCATCGGCGTGGACATGACCGACGACATGCTCGCCCTCGCTCGAGCCAACGCCGAAAAGCGTGGCGCGACCAACATCGAATTCCGCAAAGGAAGAATCGAACAGTTGCCGGTCGAAAGCGGCACCGTAGATTACGTCATCAGCAATTGCGTGATCAATCTTTCTTCCGACAAGCCCGCCGTCTTCCGCGAGATCGCGCGCGTGCTCAAGCCCGGCGGAGCCTTCGCGGTCAGCGACATCGTGCTGCTCCGGGCGCTGCCAGAGCAACTAGCCAGCGACGTCAGCGCCTATGTCGGGTGCATTGCCGGCGCCAGCCTGCTGACGGAGTATCTCAGCATCGCCGCAGCCGCAGGCCTGCGCGACCTGAGCGTGCCTCGGATCTCGCTCGGACGGGACATGGTCAAGCTGCTCGCACCCGAAGGCTTCAACAGCGGCAAACAACCTTCCTGTTGCGGTTCGACCGTTTCGGTTGCCTCTGTAGAGCAGCCGCAGGACCTGGTCCAGCAAGCCGCGGAAGCATTAGCCTCAATCAAACTCCACGGCCGAAAGTAGAACCCAGGTTTTGTAGCGCCGGCATCCTGCCGGCTGTCCCGAGGGCCTGCCCTGAGCTTGCCGAAGGGGCGTCTCGCCCTCGGCGGCGCGGTCGGAGACGCCGCTGGACAGCACCAGACCGCGCGCGACGCGGGCTGAGATTATAATTCTGTCTCTCGAACCATGCCCTTTCGCTCAGGAGACCCGACCTTGTACGTGCCCGAGATCAAACGCTACGACACCATGCAGTACCGTCGCTCCGGACGCAGCGGCATTCAACTTCCCGCGATCTCGCTAGGCCTGTGGCACAACTTCGGCGGCGTAGACAATTTCGAAAACGCCCGCGCCATGTTGCGCCGGGCCTTCGATCTAGGAATCACGCACTTCGATCTAGCCAACAATTACGGCCCGCCCTACGGATCGGCGGAAGAAAATTTTGGCCAGATCCTGAGGAAAGACTTCCTTCCTTACCGCGACGAATTGATCATCTCGACCAAAGCAGGCTGGGACATGTGGCCCGGCCCCTATGGAAATCTCGGGTCGCGAAAGTACATCCTGGCCAGCCTCGATCAAAGCCTGAAGCGCATGGGATTAGAGTATGTCGACATCTTCTACCACCACCGTCCCGATCCTGAGACGCCGATGGAAGAAAGCCTGGGAGCGCTCGACACCGCGGTGCGGTTGGGCAAGGCGCTCTACGCCGGCATTTCCGCCTACAACGCAAAACAAACCGCCGAAGCAATCCGGATTCTGCGCGATCTGGGAACGCCCTGCCTGATTCACCAGCCCAAGTACTCGATGCTGGTCCGCGATCCCGAGCAGGGCGTGCTCGATGTGCTCGGAAAAGAGGGCGCCGGCTGCATTGTGTTCAGTCCGCTGGCGCAGGGATTGCTGTCGAATCGCTATCTGCAAGGCATTCCCACCGACTCCCGCGCGGCGCGCGACTTCTTCCTGAAGAGAAAAGATATCGATGAGCGCAAAGTCGCGATGCTTCGAGAGTTGAATGCGCTGGCGCAACAGCGCGGACAGTCGCTTGCAGAGATGGCCGTCGCTTGGGTGCTGCGCGACCCGCGTGTCACCAGCGCGCTGGTCGGAACCAGCAAAGTTGAGCAGGTCGATGACAACGTAGCCGCGTTGAAGAACCTCGCGTTCACAGCCGAAGAGTTGCGGAAGATCGACGGCATTCTAGCCAGCAAGCAGTCCGCAGCGTAAAGACTCTCGAGTAGAGACGCGGCTTGCCGCGTCTCCGATGGCAGCGGCATCGCCGAATGGAAATGGCATCGCTGATCGCCGCAGGAGACGGGGCAAGCCCCGTCTCTACCGCAGATCCCGAACGAGTTGGATGGTTCTAACCTCCGTGCTGGATCATCCATATAGCGAATGGCACAATTTCAAACACTGCAGGCATCGTTGGCTCGGTCCAGCCACCTTTCCGAATTCACCTGCCACCTTGAGTTTGAGGTGAAGGGTGTTCCTCGCTTCGGTTTTGTTCCCGGTCAATGGCTTTCGCTGAAAGCGTCGGCGCCCGACGGGGAGGAAATCACGCGAGCGTATTCGATTGCGTCTCCTCCTGCTGAGAATGCACGCTTCGCCTTCTGCCTCAATCGCGTGCAGGACGGTTTCATGTCGAACTATCTCTGCGACATGAGTGAGGGCGAGGAGATTACATTTCAAGGTCCCTTCGGCGCCTTCATTCTGCGTCCTCCCTTGCGGGATACGGTGTTCATCGCAACCGGAACCGGGATCGCTCCGTTTCGGTCGATGCTGCACTGGCTGCTCGCCGATGCGTCGCGCCATCAAGATCGTCAATTCTGGTTGCTGTTCGGTGTGCGCTACGAGCAGGACATCTACTATCGCGAAGAATTCGAACGGCTTGCGCAGGAGCACTCCAATTTCGATTTCTTGCCGACGCTCAGCCGGGGAGGTCCGGAGTGGAAAGGGTTGCGCGGATATGTGCAGGAGCACGTGCCTGGAATTGTCGGCGATCGCTCAGACATGCACGCGTACATCTGCGGACTCGACAAGATGGTCAGCGTCAACCGCGGGTTGTTGAAGTCGTTGGGGTGGGATCGGAAGCAGATTCTCTATGAGAAGTACGATTGAGGGTCATGGCCCATCAGCGTCGCGACTTACTAACATGCAAACACCGCAGAATCTCGTGCGTTGCGGGTGGGCGAAGAACGATCTCGCGATTCTCTATCACGACCGCGAATGGGGCGTCCCGCAACACGACGACCGCGTGCTGTTCGAATTCCTGATCCTGGAGGGCGCGCAGGCCGGCCTCAGCTGGGACACGATTCTAAAGAAGCGCGAGAATTATCGCGCCGCTTTCGACTGCTTCGACGCGAAGAAGATTGCCCGCTACGATCGGCGAAAGATGCAAGCCTTGATGCGCGACGCCGGCATCGTCCGCAACCGCCTGAAGATCGCAGCTGCCGCCCAGAATGCCAAGGCATTCCTGGCGGTCCAAAAGGAATTCGGTTCGTTCAACCACTACATCTGGCAATTCGTCGGAGGCAAGCCCCGCGTCAACGCGTGGAAACCTCGCCAGCCGATTCCGGCGAGCACCGCCGAATCCGACGCGATGAGCAAGGATCTCAAGAAGCGCGGATTTACCTTCGTCGGCTCAACTATCTGTTATGCGTTCATGCAGGCGACCGGGATGGTGAATGATCACGCGGTCGAATGCTTCCGCTATAGGCAAGTCTAGTTCTCAGTTCCCGGTTCTCAGTTCTCAGTGAACGCCGCCACTGTTATCATCGATCCCTTCATTCGGGGCGCGCGTCCCCACTTACAGCGAGGAGGAACTCGATGAGTGCAAGCATGGTGCTGCTATTTGCTTTGGGAATCGGGATCGTCGCGGGATTGCGAGCCATGACCGCTCCGGCGGTGGTGGCGTGGGCCGCCCACCTCGGCTGGCTGAATCTGGTGGGATCGTATTTTGCCTTCATGGGATCGAAGTGGGCGCTGGTCATCTTCACGCTGGCAGCGTTGGGCGAGTTGGTGAACGATCAACTGCCGAAGACGCCGGCCCGAACGACAGCGGGGCCGCTGGCGGCGCGCATCGTGCTGGGCGCGCTGACAGGCGCCTGCCTCTCCGTCGCAGGTGAAGCTTCTCTAATGTTGGGAGCGCTGCTAGGCGCGATCGGCGCTGTCATTGGAGCTTTTGCCGGATACAAAGCCCGGGTTGGACTGGTGAAGAGCCTGGGCGTGCGAGATTTCGTGGTTGCCATACCCGAGGATCTGGTCGCGATCGGGCTGGCGTTACTGCTGGTTAGGCGGGGGTAGCTCGCCCGCCAGACGTTAACGTTGGCTCGGGTGATCCCGCGGTGGCTTTTTCGGAGCCGGAAGGCGGGCGGGGGCGCCCGCCCCACACCCAGTTTCTGGCAGAGATTTGCGCGGAATGTTCCACGTGGAACATTGTACTGGTGATATTGTATGTACGCAGATATGAGGACTTGATTGCCAAATGAAACAACGTAAACGAGTTGCGAAGAGTCGACGGGTTGCCGGTCTCAAGGCTTCCCGGGGAAGAAAGCGTTCGCCCTACCTGCCGCCGGAACTTACAGGGCTGTACAGGCCGCTCAAGATGCCGGTCACGCTGCGTCTGGACGCCGACGTGTTGGCCTGGCTCAAGAAGCAAGGGCGCGGCTATCAGACACGAATCAATCAGGCGTTGCGGAAGTTGATGATGGAAGAGAGGAAGAGGTCCGGGGAGTAGGGGCTCTGCCCGAACGCGATCTCCAATTGACGAACGTCCGAATCGCCCACTAAGTTTATAGGCGATCATGGAACCGAATGCATTTGTAGCCGAGGTTTATCGCCGAATGTCTTTGAGGCATGCGGCGGAACGTAGCAAGCCGAGCTTCGCAGAGATTCAGAATGACTCGCGGGTCTTGCTTGCGGTGGCCGAATATGCCCGGCTTTTGCCCTCCGATAAGAAATCCGCGATCTTGGATATTGGGTTCGGAGGCGGCTGGTTCCTTGCGGCCTGTCTGAAACTTGGCTATACGAACCTTTCCGGCGCCGAATTCGGGCTTGAAAACAAGGCCTACGTCGCCGACTGGAGGAAAGGAAGCATCACTCTTCACGAGATCGAAAGCGACATCGGATCCTTCCTCAGCCATCACCCTGAGCAATATGATTTCATCCATATGTCACACGTCATCGAGCACATCCCAAAGTACTCTTTGCTCTGGATTGGCGATGCGCTTTATCAGGCCTTGAAGCCAGGAGGCAAAGTTCTACTGCGAACGCCCAACATGGAAGGTCCGACGCCGAATTCCAGCCTCTATGTCACGCTAGCTCATGAATACGGGTTCTGCGGCTCGAATCTGCACTCGCTTCTGGATATCTGCTGCATCGATGATATCCAGTTGCACGATGTAGTGGTGCCCCAACCGACGGTTCGGCAACGACTCGGCGCTCTTCTTCGCTGGCCATATCTGCAGGAGAATCGGGTCCGCCATCGACTCTTTGGAGTGAACTTCGGAGGACAGTTTGGTGCGGAACTGATGGTGTCTGCACGCCGGGGCGAACTGCCACCGCTGTTCTCAACCAAATACAAGTAAAAAGATTCTGCCCCACCCCTGGCCCAGGTGAGCTCGGGATGCCCCATTTCTCGCCTTCTTCTCGCGTTCTTTTTGAGAAGTGGGAAGCAGGGCCGCTGGCATCGGAGTGGTGTGCTTCAAAGTGGGGCACCCCGACCGCTTTCGCTGTCAACACCGGGAAGACCGTGCGCTAGACTCGCGCACCGGAGAAGTGGGCCACGCGCCAAGGTTCTTTACGCTCGCCAAGAGTTAGTGGTATAGTTCGCGGTTAAGTTCGCTCGGAGGGGGCGCGGACGGGAGGTTTACGTGCGCTCACTCTCACTTCTAGTCTCCTGCTTGTTTCTGCTAATCTCCTGGGCTCTGGGTCAGTCTACGGTAATGACCGTCGCGGCTGTCGATCCCTCTGAGGTCCAGACCGACGAATCGACGCGCATCGTTCTGACAGGAACCAACCTGGATCACGTCTCGCAGGTTGCGATTGTGCCCGCGCGGGTCGGCGAAAAATGCGATAACGTTAAACTGCCATGCCCCACCTTGGAGATTCAGTCCAAGGCCCCCGGTTCGTTAGCGCTGCTGGTCACGATCGTCCCAAAGACCCCAGTCGGCGACTACGTGTTGACGCTCACGCCCGATTCAGGATTCACGCTCGATGCGACCGCCTTAAGCCAGACAGTCACAGTCAGCCGGGCCGCCGTCTGTAGTTCCTTTTCGCCCTTGGAAGCCGATGGCTTCAGCCCAGTGATCAAGACCAACGAAGTTTATTGTTCTGCCTCTATCGTAGGCTGGCGGGAAGCGCGGAACGCATTCGGCGTAGAAATGGCGAATCACTACATCTTTGTGGAGGTCACCGTTACCAACCTCGCCACCGACAGAGACCTGTTCGTCGTGGGAATGAACGTCAACTTTGGCGACAAGTTCAATACCGACCCGCGCGACTCCGAAGTCCTGACCGAATCTGCCAAACGCGCTCAAACCTATGCTTCGCGCAGTTGGATCTTCCGCGGCTTGACGTTTGTGAATGGATTGGTCGGTGGAATTGCCTCCACCGATTTTGCTCCCGACGAACTTCAGATTGCCAATGGCCAACTCTCCGCCTTTATCCCCGGCCTCGATAAGCTGTGGCCGGACCACACGGCGCGCGAACTGGAATTATTCATCGAAAAGACTTTCGTGCGCTCGACCGCGATCGTCCGCAGGGCGTTGCTTGGATGGGCGGAGTGCGTCAGCTTCCCCTCGTCGATGCTCGTCAAGTAGACCTGCGCC
>Ga0209701_10001100_pt1 | contig 16947 bp, 19 predicted proteins | sample CZO8metaG_4_FD_188356 | JGI IMG/M metagenome (GOLD analysis project Ga0209701, IMG submission 188356) | Vadose zone soil microbial communities from the Eel River Critical Zone Observatory, Northern California, USA - CZOApr15con2H3.8 metaG... | ecosystem: Environmental > Terrestrial > Soil >... | reverse complement strand
AATGCAATGTGCCATTGTTTCATGAATTTGAGGTAGAGCTGCTTACGTACACCGATTGGGCGAAGAAGAGGCAAGGCGATACCGAATGTGATCGCAGTGATTCTGCTGATTTTGTTACGACAGAAGATCCGCGAACGGAAATTGCGTCACAGCGGCGACATGCGCTTGCGTCAATCGCCAGCAGATGCGATGGGAACTGCCGCGGCGTGTTTGCGCCAGGTGGCGAAGCCTTCGCGCGCCAGGCCGAAAATGGTGCGGCGATTCTGGTAGATCAATTTGAGCCACGCCGATGGGCCCATCTGCGGGAAATAAATTCCGCGGAAACAAATCCGCGCAATGAAAATGTTGATGCGATAGCCCAATGGCTTGTCCCTAAGCGAATTCACCGCGTGCGATAAAGCTTCGGCACTGTAGGAGAGCGCCCAGCCGCGTCTTACTTCGGCGTGCGCTTCTGCGATCGACATTTTCAGCGGAGTGTGGGCCATCTCAAACGGAATGAATTTTTGCCAGTGCTTGGGGCGAGTCAATCGTCCGGCGGTTTCCAGTCGCTTGTACAGCGGAGTTGCGGGCAGCGGAGTGAGCAAACCGAAAATGGGAAGTCCCGGCGGCCAGGTGCGAATCTGCGCCAGAGTGCGATCGGCAACGCCGGTGGTGTCGTTGTCCATGCCAAAAATGAAAGACGTAATGGCGTAGACATTGCGGTTCGCCAAACGTTGCAGAACGGCAGCGTATTCGCCGGGCTTGTTGAAGCCTTTGTTGACGTCAGCGAGGTTCGCGGGATCGATGGACTCCATGCCGATGAACACCCATTTACCGCCGGAAAGCGGCGATCAGGTCCACAAGTTCCTCATCGCGCAAGAGATTGGCGCTGATTTGCGCCACCCAGTGCACCTGCGCTTTCGCGGCGATGATGTCGCGCAGCAAAGATTTAGTGCGCTTGATGTTGATGGCAAAATTGTCGTCGATGAAAAAGACAGCGATCTGGCCGCCTTCGCTTTCGCGCGGGCTTTCAGCAAGAGCAATTCGCTCACAACACTTTCGTTGGTGCGGAAGCGGATGGAATCACCAAAAAATCCCGTGACCGTACAGAATTCGCAGCCGTAAGGGCAACCGCGGCCGGATTCCATGGGAATAATGCGAAAAGTGCCCCAGCCGTCGCCGATCCGCCGCAGCGTGCGCATGGCCATCTTGGGAATCAGGTTAAATTGCTTCAGATTGATCTTGTCCCAGGGAATCGCCGGATATTCCTTGAGTGAAGGCTTGCGCTCCTGACCGAAGTCGTCGACAGGCGCGTAGACTTCTTTTAGCGTGCCACGCGCGGCGTCTTCCACAATCTTCGGCCAGGTTTCATCGGCTTCGCCGAGAGCGACGGCGTCCGCGTGGCGTTCACCGCCGTTGCGCCCCAGCGCCTCGTCAAATTCTTCGGTAACGTGCGGGCCGCCCATAACCACTCGAACGCCAACCGCGCGAATGGCGTCAGCATACGATAGGCCTTGGCGATCATTCGCGTCATCGCCCCGATTCCCACCAGGTCAATATTTTGCTCGCGCACGTAGCGCGCGATACCTTCCTCGTCCATGGGTTGAGCGTTGCCGTCGATCAGCAGTACTTCATGTCCTGAAGGAGTCAATGCCTGCAAAAGAAACATCCATAAGTGCGGCATGAAATTGCGCGTCACCCCGTTGTCGGGGTTGTACAGCAGGATCCGCATTTTTTTTGCTCCATTTCCCATTTGCTGCACTGTCGCAAGAGAGGCGAGAGAAATAATGGCAAGGTGCGAAGACCGGAAAACGGCCAGGGGGAATTACCAGGTACGCCGACGATAGCACTTTGTACGCTGGCGCACAAAGCCAAAAAGCCGTCGAATTGATGAGCTAGAGAACACCCAATAGCTGGCTAGTGCGTCAAAAGGTGCAGACGGATTGCAGAGCCCGGCAACCACACCACAAAAATTATGAATAGCGCGCAGCTGACCAAAGCCAGCTCAGAACAACAACGGCAACTGATCGCCAGCCCGTGGCATACGTTGATTGTGGTGGTGATTGCCCTGCTGAATGCTTACCGCGCGAGCATCTACGCCGCGCAAACTCGTACGGGTTTGGGGACGAGCCGCAGCTATTTGTACCTGCGCATCATTGCGTTCGAATTTGCAGTCCTGGCGGTGGTGGCGCTGGGATTGTGGTTGCGTGGCAGTTCGCTGCAAAACATTTTGGGAGAGCGCTGGAGAAGCATGGGACAGATGCTTCGAGATTTAGGAATCGGAGTGGCGCTGTGGTTTGTAGCGATTATTGTTGTGTCGGTGCTGAGCAGTCACAGTGGGCCTGCGGACGGGACGATCGCGTTCCTGCTACCGCAGACGCCGATGGAGATGATGCTCTGGGTGCTGGTTTCGAGCGTCGCGGGAATAAGCGAAGAGGCGATTTACCGCGGATATCTGCAACGGCAATTTACCGCACTGACGCAGAGTGTGCCGGCCGGAGTGCTGATTTCGGCAGCGATTTTCGGCGGAGTACATGCCTATCAGGGATGGTCGCGCGCCGTGGTGATCGCAATTTCGGCGATACTTTTTGGAGCAGTGGCGCACTGGCGCGGGACCGTGCGGCCAGGGATGTTCGCGCACGGGCTGCAGGATGCAATCGCGCCGCTGCTGCTGAAATTACTGCGGCATTAGAAGCGCAAGAGGCGAATCAGAGAGCTACGTTACCGAATCAAAGTCCGGTTAGCCGGACTTATTTTCTCTCGCGAGCTCAGGCTTCGTAAGCCGAAGCTTTTTTCCTCCGGGAGTTGCCCGCCGCAGAGCAGAGCGGTATAGTGCAGGGCGCTGGAATTCCCCCCCGGGTTCCGGCCACGCGGTTCCCAGCACCCGAGAACCTTTCCTGAGAGGATTTGCGATGAATTCCACAGAAATGATGAAGCGGGAGATTCTGCGATTGGCAGGAGCGACGACGCGCTCGGCGTTCATCAGCGTAAGAGGGCTTTCCGCTCTTTATAATGTGCCGGAAAAAACGGTGCGGCGCGAACTCACCAATATGGCCGAGGAAAACCGGATCCGTTTGGCGGGATGGGACGGCAGACAGGTTCGGCCACTGGCCGAATGGCGGAATCGAGACGAGTTTGTGGAGAATGCGCCGGAAGGATTTCCGGTGCGAGTCGAGTTGGTGGAATAGGCACGGGCCGGCACAGGAGAAGCGGATTCGTCGATTAGGTGGTTTTGCGGATTTGAATCGAGTCGTAGCTGGACTTGAGAATAATTTTTGGTCCGCGCGCCGAACCGTATTTGCCTTCCAGGTGCGAGTCGCCCTTGTCCGTGCGCGTTGCTTTCAGGCTGCTTCCCGTAAATTCAGAATCGATATCGCAGGAACGGCAATCGGCCTGGATATCGAAGTTCGAAGAAGAGGGAATACTCAGCGTAATGGAAGCGCGTTCGTTGTTGATACTGATGTCTTCCTTTGGAGCATTGGAAAACTGCAATTCAACGGAACCGTTAGTGTTGTCGAGAACGATTCTTCCGGTAATATTTTCCAGGGACACAGAAGTGTTTTTTGTTCGCGAAGTCAGATTGCCCGGTGCATCGGCGATTTCCAGATTGCCAGAGGTTTTCTCGAAATGGCCGCCCAACTGAGTAAGGGTGAGATCGGAGCGTTGCGAAATAAAGCGCACGCCTTTGGCGATTTTGTCGGCACGCACGGAGCTATAGAATTCGCCGTCCACGGTAAGGCTGCCGGAAGCGTCCACCACTTCGACCGAGCCGCCGTGTCCTGAGACTTTCACGTCGCCTTTGGTATCGGTAATTTTCACGTCGCCTTTTTGCAGCGTGACGTCCACGTTGCCGGTGCTGTCGTTAATTTCGATGTCGCCCTGCTGGGTGGAAACCGTCACGTCGTTCGCCATGTCTGAAATATTGACGCCGCCGCGTTCGTTATGAACGATCACCGTGGATCTTTTCGGAACCACCACGTCCATATCCACGGAAATGCGGGAATCGCTGAGGTCGAATCCGGCAGGATGGATCTCGTAACCGTCGCCAACCTTGATCGCTTGAATTTCAATGGGAGCGGAGCGCTTCTGCGCATCGGCTTCACTGAAGGTGCGAATTGCTTTCTGACCCGTGATGCGGAGAGTGGGCTCGTCCGAAGAGCGGACGGTGATGGTGCCGCGGCCGCCGCGAATCAGAATGCGGGCGTTGGGAGCGATGGGTTGTGGATCAATATCAATTGGGAACGAGTAGGGCTCGCCGCCGAAATTGATATCCATGCCCTCAAACAGGTGCGGAGCTTCCTCAACCGCAATTACCCCTAAAACTACGATCATCAGGCCGATGACCAGAAAAACTTCTCCAGGAGTGATCCATCCCGCGCTGCGGCCCTGCCGTTGCGCGAGCGTACGCTCGTAAAGTTTGGTTGCTCCCCAGAAGATGAAGATCAGCGGCCACCAATGTTTAAAAATTCCACCGAGCTGCAGATGACCGTAGTTATGCAGCAAAATCAAGAAACCAAAAACGATCAGCAGCAGGCCGCTGAAAACACCAGTGGTGCGTGGGCGGGTTGGGGAGGAGCCATTCGGCATAAATGTTTATTGTCCCTGCCCGGAGAATGGCGGCGGGTTATAGGTCGAAGAAGGCGGAGGAGTACCGCTTGGTGGCGCAGGAGGCACAAACGGAGGAACCGGCGTGACCGGAGTGCCGATGTGGCCGTCCATCGGAGCGACGGCGGAGGCAAGATTAATTGCGCCAATCACAATCAGAATAATTGGAAAAGTGTGGCGAAATGAAAGCACGCCATCCTGCAACTCACTCAGCAGAAAAAGAATCCCCAGCGTAGTGATGATTGCGGGGCCCATTAGTCCGCGAATGGTGCATCGACTGCAGGTACAGCGGGGCTGAGTACTCATGCTAGAAAGCTCCTGACCGTTTTCAAGACCGCACGCCCAGTTTGTTTCGGAACATGTATAGCCCGGCGGCAATTAAGATCAGCGGCCACAGGCGTCCAATCCGGATAAAGTCAAAAATGTGGAAATTGTCGAGCAGGAACAAAACACCCAAACCGATCAGGATAATGGCGCCAATCGGACGGTCCTTGCTCCAGGACTCCAGCGGGTCGGGAGGTATCTCTCCGCGATTTTTGGCCTGCGCCGTTTGCATGGCTTCGAAGGCGGTATAGAAAATGAAACCAGCGAGAAGAATGCCAAGCATGGCCTTGAAACCGCCATCGAGGTCGCTAGATAGGCCGAGAATGATGGATGCGAAAATTGCGATGTGAATAAGGCCCTTGTTGTACTGGCGATTGTAAATGGCGCCGAGTCCCGGAAAAATGAAAGCCAGGATGAACGCAGCTATAGGACTGGACCCGCCTGCGACCGAAGGTTGAACGCCCGGCTGCGGCGCGTAGCCGTATGGAGAAGCCGGGGATGCGGCAACAGTCGGCGCAGCATACGCAGAAACGGGCGGAGGAGCACTAGCCTGGCCGGTGATCGCTGCCAGGCAGTCCTCGCAGTACAGCAAGCCCCGCACTGACCGCGTGCACGCCGGGCACATCGGCTTGCCGCAGTTACGACAGTAACCGGTTGCGTCCACATCGGTATGGACAGCACACTTCATCGATATCTCCCTTCAAGCAATCCTCCGCTGATGAGCTTTCCGCTCAAGGCGAAACAAAATCTTCCACTAAGGATGGGGAGATCCTCTGCGAGTACTTGCAGGTGCGTGTTGATATCGTTAGCGCGATTCTGCTGGCGAGGAGTCGCGGGATTGGTGCCGTCGGTACGGCCGGGATCTTTTTGCTGGTTGGAATCGGGCGCGGCGCCTTCGTTGTTTGCCGGCAGTCCGTTGTCCTGGCGCAGTTTGGATTGAATCTCGTAAACCACGCGCAGATCGCTGACGTATTTGGTGCTGCGCGCGTAAGCAAGATGCGCCTGGCGATTGGTGCCGCGATAAATGTTGACCGGCGAAAGATCGGCGATCCTGGGCTTTTTCCAGTTGAAGCCGGAAATGGTGACCAGCATCAGGAAAGTGGCTGCCAGGGAAAGCGAGCCGTAGGCAAAGCGCGGCGAAGCGATTCCGCGTACCCAGGCGCGCACCGCTGCCCAGCCGGTAACGGTTTCACGTGGGCCCAAAGTAGCGTCCAGCACGTTGTAGACGAAGCGCGGCGGTAGTTCGAGTTCCGGCAAAGCGCGCAAACCGGCGATTGCCTGAGTGACGCTGGAAACCAGCGGCGTGCAGCGTTCGCAACTGTTCACGTGCAGATCGAAGGCGTGTTGTTGCTCGGGCTGCAGCAGGCCGTCGAGATAATCCGTCAGGAGAAGCTCAGTTTGTTCGCAGGTCCAGTTCATGATGGGCGAACCCCCATTTGTTGCAGTATCCGCGCAAGCTCGATGCGCCCGCGGTTGATTCTTGATTTTACCGTGCCTTCTGGAACAGAGAGCACAGTTTGAATTTCACTGTAATCGAGTTGTTGCAAATCGCGAAGCACTACCGCCTCGCGGAGTTCGGGCGAAAGTTTGGTCAGCGCCGATTGCACTTGCGAGCTGAGTTCGCCGAGCAACGCCTGCTCGTCCGGGCGACGCGCGGAAGATGCTTTGTTTTCGACCACCGGCAGGGAGTCATCGAGCGAGTCCGTGATGCGATCCCGCTTGGTGCGCCGGTAATGATCGATTAAAAGGTTGCGAGTCACGCTAGTCATCCACGTTGCAAATCCGCCGTACGCCGAACGATAACTGCCAACCGTCCGGTAAACCCGAAGGAAAACTTCCTGCGACAGGTCCTCGGCTTCAGTGCGATTGCCGGTGAACCGGTAACAGATATTGAATATGCGGCGCGAGTGGCGACGCACAAGCTCCTCCCAGGCAGAGCCATCTCCCTGGAGGCATTGCTGGACCAGTTGGGCATCCTGCTCCAACGTAAAATCAGCCTCGAATCCATAAGAGCTTCTCTGGGCACGACACCAGTAAAGATTGTTGCCGAGTCTGGAATGCAACGGCAAACCCGGTGCTTGCAGCCCATCGAGCGGCCCTTTGAATACTAAGTTCGGCCTGCCACAGTATGGAACGTAAAATGCTTCCGAATTGTTCCCCGAGCGACGATGGGCACTGACGGGCCATTTGGTGCGCATCTTACTCGGCCCGAGCCTCCCAATACAAGACCTGCACTGCGCTCAACAAGGTCAATAAACTGAACCATTTGTGAGTAGTTGGCTTGACGAGCGAGGCTGGCGGCCAGTAGGCTCATTCACTCATGAACCCCAAGTCAAAGAAATGGCCGCTGGTGGCGGCAGCGTTGGCGGTGCTCGGCTATCTGGTGTATCGGACCAGCGGATCATTGGGGCTAGCGGGCTTCAGCGGTAGGAAATTGTGGCTGGCCATTAAGGGAGTCAATCCCCTGTTGCTGAGCGCTGCTCTAGTTCTCATTTACGGTTGTTACGCTTTGCGGGCACTTCGTTGGCAGGTGTTCCAAAGGAATATCGGCAAATCGAATTTCCTCGACATCTATAAGATGACCTTAGCTGGGTTCGCTGCCGTGAATATTCTAAGCCGAGTCGGCGAACCAATTCGGCCATTGTTGCTTGCGAGAAAAGCAAAGCACCCGGTCGCAGATATCTTCGGAATCTGGGTACTTGAACGGCTATTCGACACGGCGTCGTTTGCCATAATCCTGGCGATAGGCCTCCTTGTCTTTAGTCCTCGAGTCGAAATCGGGCAGATGAAATCCACGATCGCGACAGCGAAGGTCGGAGGCGGACTTCTTGCACTTGGGGTGGTGGTCACGATAACACTACTTGTTTTTCTGCGACTGCACGGCACGTCTCTCATTCAGTCTCGCATGACTCGATGGATCTCATCTTCGGGCTGGCGATCGAGTGCTGCGAAAATGATCTTGGGCTTCATTCGAGGAATCCAAACGGTTAAATCGTGGTCAGATTTATCCGTGGCGGTATTTTACTCGGGGATCCACTGGTTTCTCGTACTAATCGTCTACGTCTTAGTATGTAAGAGTTTCGGCGGAAGCTTGGCAGGGCTTCGCGTGAGCGACTGCACAATGCTGCTCGGCTTAACGCTCGTCGGATCTATAATCCAGCTGCCTGCGGTGGGCGGTGGTTTCCAAACAGCGGCCCTCATTGTACTTACGAAGCTACTTGGTGTTGAGACTGAAGCAGCGACAGCCGCTGCGCTGGTGTTGTGGTTGGTGGCTTTTGTTGCCTGCAGCGTTGCGGGGATTCCGCTGCTGATCCGCGAAGGAGTCTCTCTGGGTAAATTGCGAGAATTGGCGAAACACGAAAAGCAAGAACTGGATGACATTGCCGCGCACGGAAGTGCGGGACCAAGCGTTGAACGGGGCGGCAAGGGAGAAAAGCCAGAGTGAAATGTCCTTTCTGCGGGAATCTGGATGACAAGGTAATCGATTCGCGTGAAGGACGCACCGGCGACAGCATTCGGCGTCGGCGCGAATGCTTGAAATGCGAGCGCCGATTCACCACTTACGAGCGGATTGACGAAATTCCGTACATGGTGATCAAGAAGGATGGACGGCGCGAACGCTTTGAACGCCAGAAAATTCTGCAAGGACTGTTGAAGGCTTGCGAAAAGCGGCCGGTAGCGACACCAAAGCTCGAAGCGATCGTGGACGAAATCGAAGGCGTGGTACACGAAGCCACCGAGCGTGAGCTGACCACGACGGAAATCGGCGAGATGATCATGCACCGGCTAAAGAAGCTGGACAAAGTGGCATACGTGCGATTCGCGAGCGTCTATATGGACTTCAAGGATGTTCAGGAGTTCATGGCAGAGTTGAAGAATCTCTTGAAAGATCGTGTGAAGAAGTAGGAGGCGAAGCCGCTAGTCGGCTCTTTGACTCGGCCAGACGCCCGCAGTGAAGGACTTCAACGTGCGGAAGCCTAGTTTTTCGTAGAGTTGCACCGCGCCATGGTTGACCGAAGTCACTGTCAACGTCAGTTCGTGAAATTTCAGGCCGAGTAGCGCGTCAATGGCGGTAATCATTAACGCGCGGCCCAGGCCGTGGCCTTGATGACCAGGCAGGACGCAGAGTTGTGTGGTGTGGCCCACACCTGGCGAGACTTCGCTGGTTAACACTGCGCCGAGCAGATCATCGCTGCCGGGCATGTGCAGGACGAAGGACGCGCCCGGCACGAATTGTCCGCAGCCGGGAAGCAAAATAATATTTTTCAGGAAGCGCAGCGCGCCCGCTTTGCTGCGATATTGATCGTTGATATCGCCGTCGATGTGATTCGCGTACGAAAGATAGATGAGCTTGGCGCAGGGGTCGAAATAGCGGTCGTTCCAGCGCGAAAGCCGCAAGCCAGTGGTGGCGCCGGAACGCATTTCTACCGGCTTGTTCAAATCCAGCAGCATGAATTGCCGGATATAAAGCTGAAAGCCCAGTTCTTTCAAAGGATGATCGACCGGGCCGCCGAACGGCATCAATTGTGCTTCGATGCGGGAAAGATTGGGCAGCGTGCGCATGCCGTAAAGCATTTCTTCCAACAAACGGCGCGCAATCGTCGGTTGATCGAATTGCGGCGAAACGTACAATCCGCCAATCAGTCCTTTTTGTTCTTCCATGACGTAAAACGTATAGCCGGCGGCGGTGCCATTTTCGTAGGCCACACAGCCCGATAGCGCGCGGGCTTCAAGAAAGCGCTTGATCAACTCCAGTGCTCCGCGGTAATCCCAATGCAACTCATCGCGCCAGTGAAGCGATTCCTCTTCAAGTAGCGGCTCGATCTGGCGAACTGTGGTTTGGCGTAAGTCGACAATATTCATGGAAGGTAAAGAGCTCGGCTGCGTTTCTCCCGCAACATCATTATCATAGCCATCATAGCCCATTTGGCGAAAGGCACGTTCAGCGGTCGGCCCAACCCGATATAAATGCGACACAGCGAGATGGCTCTTTGCTTTTGCCAAGAAAGACGTGTGTTAGAGTCAAGAAAGATAGCCAATCCAACATGAGGTAATGACAAGGGCGCGCGCAGCACGCTCAGTCGCGCAGGCCACGTATGTCAATTCTCTTCGAGCTCCGCTACCCAACCAAGTGGTACACGAAGCTTTTTACGGCGATTGTCGCGCTGATTTTTTTCGCGGGGCTGGCCACGCTGGCTATTGCTGGATTTCTGGTCTACCGCATCGTCAAACCGAATCGCACCGGCTCGGAAATTAATCTTCAGACCTTTCCAGGCCGGCCGGACGCCGTGGAGTTCGACGTTCCTGGACCGGGCGGACATCGCCAGGGCTGGTTTTTCCCGGGATTTCGCGGGGTGCCGACGATTATCCTGTGCCACGGCTATCAATCGAGCAAAGGCGAGTTGTTAACGCTGGTTTCCGCGCTGCAGGAGCACCAATACAACGTTTTCGTATTTGATTTTGTGGGCCACGGCGCGAACCCTGGCACTACGTCATTCGGATATCGTGAAGCGGCTGAATTAAAAGCGGCCATGGACACCATTGCGCAACGCAACGATGTCGATCCCGAGCATTTCGGTGTGTGGGGCTACAACCTGGGGGCTTACGTCGCATTGCGTGAGGCGGAGTCAGATAAGCGCATCCGCGCGGTAATTGTGGATTCGGTGTACGACAAGCCGGAGCAAATGGTGAAAGTAGAAGTCGGCAAGACCGGGCTGGGCGGATTTCCGTTTATGGCGCGCGCCGCGGAACTGAGTTTCGATTGGCTGAACTACGATCACCGCCAGGATGCGCCGCTGTCTGCCAATTTGAATGCACTTGCTACTGTGCCGAAACTCTTTCTGCAGCCATCTGATGAACGCGAGCTGGGCGACAGTACCAGGCAAATGTTTACGAAATCGCCAGAACCGAAAGAAATAGCCATGCTGCCGCACGGCAATTACGTTTCGCTGGGCGAAGACGAGAAGCGCATGTATGAGAACCGCGTGGTGTCATTCTTCTTGCTTCGGCTTCCGCCCGTCGCCAAGCCGGTCAAGTGAAGGCGCGGGCGTCACACGATACAAAAATCGATCCGAGGACTGCAGGTAAATTGGTGGCTCCGCGCATGACACGGCACCCGAGACAATTCGCTTGCAGTCTTTCCCGCCCCACAAGAGATAGCCGACTCGCGGGTGAGTCGAATCCCAATCGGAAATTTCCTCTCTAAGATAAAAATTCAAACTGTTGTGCTGTCCCCGGCTCATTCGGTGAACTGTCAGATCCTTTGCAGAAATTCCCTGCGACAGAATTTCCCGCGCAATTGTTTTGCCGGAAGGATCTCTTAAAAAAAAATACGGTATCAGTTTGGGCGCCAACAGTATTGCTACCAGAATTGGCAGAACGAGCCCGACCGCCGTATAAAACGGCAGGGTGCCGCGGCCGAGACGGTCGCTCCCGATTGCATCCCATAAGAACAAGTTCGCTAGCGCAAAGAGAAAGAAAATGACGCAGAGCGCCACCGCTAGATTCGCTGTCGGATAGGACGTATACGCCGTGATGCGACTTATGAACGAGAAGGCGAGACACGCGAACGAGAAATGAAAAACCGCGATTATCGCCCAATACCGAAGGGTCCGGGATCGTTCAAATGCGGCGACGCTGGACGTTCTTGCAAGCAAAAGAACGACAAGGGGAATGGCGGGCAAAATATACCCGGGGAGTTTCGATTTCGAGATCGTGAAAAACAGGAAACAGAATACTGATTGTAACAAGACCAATAACGCTAGGTGGCCGGGCCGCTTCTGAAAGCGAAGTTTTTGGTACGCAAAAATAACGGCGCCGAGGAAAGCAATGGTCCACGGAAGCATGGCAACCAGGACCACCGGACCATAGAACCAGAACGGCTGGACATGCTGGAATTCGGGAGTTAGGTAGCGCTTGAAATTGTGTTCGATGATGAAGACGCGGAAGAAATCGGGATTGCGACGGGCGCACAGGATGTACCAGGGCAGGGCGGTTATGCAAAATGCCGCGATTGCGACGGGATGAAGCATGCGCAGCGCGTCGCGCCAGCGCTTGGTGAAGATGGCCCAGAAGAAGATTGCGCCGCCGGATAAGATGATGGCGGCGGGGCCTTTTGCGAGAGCCGCGAGGCCCAGAAAAAAGCCAAAGAGTATTAGGGCGAGCCAGGGAGCTCGCGGGAGGATTGGCATGTTCTCGTTTTTTGCCACCAGGCCGAGCACCACGGCTGCGCACACCATTGCAATTGTTAGCATTCCTGCAAAGAGCATGTCCGTCGCGGCGGCATGCGAAAAGCCGATCATGCCTACGCTTGTAGGTAGAAGAAGCAGCAGCCAGCGAGCACACTCTTCTCCGTAGGTGCGCCAAGCCAGCCACGCTAGTGCCAACGTCGCCAGCAACGCGGAGATTGCGCTGGGCAGCCGGGCAGCGACTTCAGGTGCGCTGCAGCCGAAGAGTTTGAAGAAGATCGCGCCTCCCCAATAGAGGAGCGGCGGTTTTTCGAACCACGGCTTTCCGTACAAGCGCGGCGTCACCCAATCGCCGGTCTCTGCCATGTCGCGCGCGATCCAGGCATAGCGCGGCTCGTCGGGGCCCACGAATCCGATTACCCCGAGGTGGCTGAAATAGCAGATGTAAAGCGTGACGACGATAAGGATGGCCCAGCCGATGCGCTGCGGAGTCGATGCGGCGGTTTCGCCGGACGGTTGTGAAGTCATAGACAGCCGATTATCTCAAGCAAGCCGCGAAAGGTAAGTTCTAGCATAATGTCAAGCGATGACGGAATGGCTCGCGTACGCAGGTGTGTGGATTGTTCTGAAACTGACGGTGGCGTTGCCGCGTCGGTTGGCGCGTGTGTTGGCTGTGACGGTCGCGCGCATGTTGTTCGCGGTGACGCCCAAGCTGCGTAAGACTGCGGAATTCAATTTGCAGCTGGCGTTTCCTGAGTGGACCAACACGCAGCGCGCGGCAACGATTCGCGGCATGGTACGCAACCTCGGCTGGATGGCGGCGGAGTTCGCGCGCATGCCGCGCTACACACGGAAAAATATCGAAGACGTCATTGTTCTCGACGGCCAGGAAAATTTCCTGAAAGGCCAGCGGCGCGGCAAAGGCGTACTGTTCCTCACGGCGCATATGGGCGCGTGGGAACTCTCTTCTTTCGCGCACGCGTTGTACGGTTACCCGCTGCACTACATGGCGAGACCGCTCGATAATGCGCGACTCGATGTGTTGGTAAATCGCTATCGCGGGCTTTCCGGCAATACACCGATTTTCAAAAACGAATCCGCGCGCACCATGCTCAAAATATTGAAAGACGCGGGCACTATCGGAATCCTTGCCGACCAGAACACTTTGCGCGAAGAAGGCGTCTTCGTGGATTTCTTTGGCGTATTGGCGTGCACTACCACAGGGATCGCGCGCGTAGCATTGCACACTGGGGCGGCTGTGGTGCCGGGCTATGCCGTGTGGGATGAGTCGCTGCAAAAATATCGGCTGCGCTTCGAACCGCCGCTGGAATTGGTTCGAACTGGCAATGTGGAACACGACATTTTTGAAAATACGCAGGTTTTTGCAAGGGTGACTGAAGAAATTATTCGTAAATATCCGGATCAGTGGGTTTGGCTGCATGCGCGTTGGAAAACCCGGCCCGCGGACGAGCGGCCTCTTTACGATTTTTTGTGATTACTGACGACGGCGAATGAAGGCTGAGCTTCTTTTTGGGAGGGGTGATGAAACACACGGCGAAAGATTTGGCCGACGCGATTGGCGCAATCGTCGAAGGCGACGGTTCGACCGAAGTAACGGGAGTCGCCGCGCCAGAGCGCGCTTCTTCGAGCGATTTAATTTTCGCGAACGCGACGAAACACGTGTCGCGCGCAGAGTCTTCCGCTGCGAAATGTGTTGTGCTGCCCGCGGGATTGAGCGTCGCTGGCAAGACGGTGCTTCGCGCGGAAAACGCCAAAGTCGCATTTGCCGGGGCCGCAGCTTTATTGCGGGAACCATCAATCATTGCGAGCGGAGTGCATCCCACTGCGCTCATCGCGCCGCTGGCGAAAATTTCGGGCAGTGCCAGCATTGGCCCTTACGCCGTAATCGGTGAAGATGCGCACATCGGCGAACACACACAAATCGGAGCGCATTGCGTGATCGGCGCGGGAAGCTGGGTCGGCGACAACTGTCGCATTCACCATCGAGTAACGCTCTACGCCAATATGCGCATCGGCAATCGTGTTGAAATTCACGCTGGGGCCGTCGTGGGCGCGGACGGCTTTGGCTATGTGTACGGCGAAGGCCGGCATTGGAAATTTCCGCAGGCAGGAATTGTGGAGATTGCCGACGACGTGGAAATCGGCGCGAATAGCACAATTGATCGCGGTTCACTCGATGATACCCGCATCGCCGAAGGCGTGAAGATCGATAATCTTGTCCATGTGGGCCACAACGTCAAGATCGGCGCGCACACCGTGATTGCCGCGCAGACCGGCATTTCCGGCTCCAGCGTTCTGGGACATCACGTCGTGGTCGGCGGGCAAGTTGGTATCGCGGATCACTGTACGCTCGAAGATAATTCCATTGCCGGAGCGCAAGCTGGCATTCCGACAGGGAAAACAATTCGCAGCGGCCAAGTCGTTTGGGGCACACCAGCCCGTGCGCTCGATAAATTCAAGGAGCAATACGTATGGTTCGCGCGTCTCCCGGAGCTTGCTGCGCGCATCAAAAAGTTAGAAGCGGAACTAGAGGCCAAGCGTGGCAAGTCCTGAGCTATCGCGCAAATCTGTGCCGTGCCGGCTGATCGTGATTGGCGGGCACACACGCAGCATTGGCAAAACGCAACTGGTGTGCGACCTGATCGCAGCGCTGCCGCAAGCGAATTGGCTTGCGGGAAAAATCACGCAATATGGCCACGGCGTGTGCGCAACCAATGGTCACGATTGCGATTGCGCTCCTACGGAGCACATTGTGGCGCTCGATTGGGAATCCGAGATGCAATCCGGAACGGACAGCGCTCGTTTTTTGCAAGCAGGAGCCGCGCGCTCCTTCTGGCTGCGCACCAAGCAAGGTTATCTCGCGGAGGGCATGGCACCGTTTAGACAAGCTCTCGCCGACGCCACACAAGCTAACGGCAGCGACGGCATCAACGTGATCGTTGAAAGCAATTCGCTGATGCAGTTTGTAAAGCCCTCGCTTTACGTCATGGTTTTGGACGCGGCCCGTGACGACTTCAAGGATTCTGCGCGGCAAATACTGGACCGCGCGGATGTATTTGTCTTCCGGCGTGGCCTTGATGACGGCGCGGTCAGCCAGCCACCGTGGATGCAACTCCCCACGCAATGGTTGCGACAAAAACCGTCGCTTCTCCAGCGGGAGGGAGAGCCGTTACCAGAACTCCTTTTGCAGCTGGTAAAGAGAATCATAGAGTCGCCAGCAATCGTTTCTTTGTAACAAAGAATCAAAAAGGGGTGATAACGAATCAAAAAAACGAGACATCTTGGGCGTTGACCCAAGAAGTCAAATAAAGCGATACTAGGTAGCGCTTGGGGAAGGCTTGCAAGGTGTCCGTGTTACTCTTGGAACTATATGTAAATCAAGGAGTTAGCTGGCATCTCCTAGGCGATGTTCGGTTTCGGCCAGCGAAGAACTTCGATTGATCGCTCTGGGGGAGCATAGATGGCGTCACTCGTCAGGATAGGTGTAGAGCGTTCGACTACTGTAGCGCCAGTATCGCCGCGCGAGCAGGATTGGGCGCAACGTCTTCCGGAAACCATCGAGCGCGGTGCTGAGCATCTGCTTTCACTGCAGGGCCCCGATGGGTATTGGCAAGGCGAACTCGAAGCCGACTCGACGCTCGAATCGGACTATATCTACTATCTTTTTGTTCTCGGCAAAGCGGATCCGGTTCGTATCGCCAAGCTCGCCACCTATGTTCGCAGCAAGCAACTCGATGACGGCGGTTGGAGTATCTATCCGGGTGGCCCGTCTGAGCTAAACGCAACTTGCAAAGCCTATTTCGCGCTGAAACTGGCCGGCGACGATCCGAATTCTTCGTCGTTGAGTGCCGCTCGCGAAACCATTCACCGCCTGGGCGGTTTGGAAAATACGAACTCTTACGTACGCTTTTATCTGGCGCTGGTCGGAGCGGTAGGCTGGGAACTTGTGCCCGCGATTCCGCCGGAGCTGATGCTCCTGCCCAACTGGTTTTTTATCAACATTTATGAAATGTCTTCCTGGACGCGCGGCATCGTGATTCCGATGGCGATTTTGAGCGCGATTCGGCCGGATTGGCGTCTGCCCGGACGCGCGCGCGTAGACGAGTTGTTTAAGAATCCCGCGCACAAAGCCGCCGCGTTTGATTGGAGCGAAAAGACCGTCTCCTGGAAGAATTTCTTTTTGGCTCTAGATCGCGCGTTCAAGGTTTATGAAAAGCTGCCGTGGAAGCCCTTCCGGCAACGCGCCTTGCGCGAAGCAAAGCGCTGGGTGCTGGAACACATTGAGCGCACGGAAGGCCTGGCGGCAATTTATCCCGCGATGATGAATTCGATTTTTGCGCTGATGGCAGTCGGCCTGGGACCTGACGATCCACTGACGCGGCGCGAGATTCAGGAATTTTCCCGTTTCGAAATTGAAGAAGCCAACACCATTCGTTTGCAGCCATGCGTTTCACCGGTGTGGGATACCTGCATCGCGATGGTTTCGCTGGAAGAAGCCGGAGTGGCAGCAGACCATCCGGAGCTGGTGAAAGCGGCGGAATGGGTTCTGTCCAAACAGATTCTCGGCTCCGGCGATTGGCAGGTAAAAAACAAAGATGGCGAACCGGGGGGCTGGGCTTTCGAATTTCGTAACGATCATTATCCTGACGTCGACGACACAGCGTTTGTCTTGATGGCCCTGCAGCGCGTGAAGTATCCGGACGAGAAGCGCATGGAAGCTGCGATTCGGCGGGGCATTCAATGGCTGCTAAGCATGCAGAACCGGGATGGTGGCTGGGGCGCTTTTGACCGCGACAACGATCGACGCTTTATCTGCAACATTCCGTTCGCC
>Ga0209701_10001096_pt1 | contig 16969 bp, 13 predicted proteins | sample CZO8metaG_4_FD_188356 | JGI IMG/M metagenome (GOLD analysis project Ga0209701, IMG submission 188356) | Vadose zone soil microbial communities from the Eel River Critical Zone Observatory, Northern California, USA - CZOApr15con2H3.8 metaG... | ecosystem: Environmental > Terrestrial > Soil >... | reverse complement strand
CGAATGTTAAAGTCGAGGTTGAAGAACAAAACCATCATTATGACGGCGGCGATTTCGGCGACCATCATGAAGAGAAACGAGGCTACCAGCTTCGCGCAGTAGAGCGTCGCGCGGTCGACCGGGCTAATCAGCAATCCACGGATGCATCCGTTGTCGCGTTCGCTCAGCAGCGCGCGCGTCGCACCGAGCATCCCGGCGAAGATGAGCGCGACCCAAAGCGCACCGGCGGCAGTCTCGGCGTCGCGCACGCCTCCCGCGGGGTTCAACGCGAATACGAGCACGACCAGGATTAGCAGCGAGAGCGCGACAAGCGCGATCGTGCTCTCGCCGCCGCGTAGTTCGAGGCGCAGGTCCTTGTGCAAGATGGCGATGAAGCCGTGCACAACGCGTCACCCCCTTCCTTGCCCTCCCCCATAGCGAAAAATGGGAGCAGCGTCAGCCTGATAATTGACCAGGCGGCCGCGGACGATTTCCACGAGGTCGAGCGCAATGCCTTCGAGCTTGAGAGGCTCGTGCGCCGTGAGCGCAATCGTGCATCCGCGTTCGAGCGCTTCCCTGATGAGCGTCGCGGCGAGGACGACGCCGTCGGTATCGAGCGCGGCGAACGGCTCATCCATCAGGAGCACGCCGGGCGCATGAAGCATCGCGCGAGCGAGTGCAAGGCGTTGTTCCATTCCGCGCGAGAAGGTGCGCACGCGTTCGTTGGCGGCTGCCGCGAGACCGACGCGTTCGAGCCATCGCGTGATGTCGCTGCGCGCGCCGCCAGGTGAACCGTCGAGGCTGTAAATCTTCGCGTAAAACTCGAGGTTTTCGCGCGCGGTCAAATTCGGATAGAGGAAGCTCTGATGCGTCAGGACGCCGACGCGGCGGCGTAGCGCGGGATCGAGTTCGCGGCTCGAATGACCGAAAAGCAGAGCGTGGCCTGCGGTCGACGTCGAGAGCCCAGCCAATATTCGTACAAGCGTCGATTTACCCGCGCCGTTGCGGCCGATGATCATAATACCGCGGCCGGCTGCGACCGCGAGGTTCACGCCGCGCAGGACCGGAATCGCGCCGAAGCTTTTGTCGAGGCCGCGCGCTTCGATTGGCGGCGCGTCCATCATTCGGTTCGGGTTGCCACGCGCGGTTCGATTGCGGGACGCGCCTCGGGATTCAGCGCCGCACCGCATTCGGCACAGAAGTTATGACCCGCACCGGCCCGCACCCCACATTGCGGACAGAAATTGAAGCTGCCGGTCTGCGTTACTGGCGCCGCCTTGGACCGGCGCGACGCGAGGCGCATCGTGGCGACGCGGCCCGCGCCTTTCGCGCGGTCGATTGCGCCCATCGCGGCGAGCGCGCGGGATTCAAGTGTCGCTTTAAGTTCGCGGTAATCGGCGTCGTCGACCTTGCCCATCTCATGGTCGAATTCGAGTTCACGCAAACCCTGCACAGCGAGGCCCCGTTCATGCTCGAGGCGTTCGAGATCGAGTTCATTAGCGACTCGCCGGCGGCGAAACAGGCCACCCGCGAGCGGCGCCGCGACGAAGAGCGCCACCGAGGCGACGATCATGATTGCCGCCGCGTACAGCACGGCTCAGATTCGCTCCCTCAATTCGCGCTCGAGTCTGCGCCTGAGGTCAGGGTCGACCGCGGCTTGATCGGCAGCAGGCGTCTCTGACGACGCGGGAGCGGGAGGGCGTTTGTGCCAGCGGCCGACGGTGAACATGATCAGCGCGCATCCGGCAGCCAGCGCCATAAACGGCATCGTCCACGCGAGGATATTGAAACCTTGAGTAGTCGGCGCGGACAGAATTTTCTCGCCGTACTGGCTGCGAAAGTAGGCGATAATTTCAGTGCGGCCCATCCCATGCGCGAGCATCGTGTCGATCTTTTCGCGCACGGGCACCGAGAATTCGCAATTCGGATGGTTGCAGTTGGCGACAGTGAGGCCGCATCCGCATTGGCACGTGAGCGCCTCGGCGACTTCCTGCTGGCTGGCTTTGGTAGCGGCGGCCGATGCGGTTACGGGCGTCAACAGTGCGCCACAAACCATCGAGATACCGACTATCGCGATCAGTAGCAGTGTCCCGCATAGCCAGCGAGGAGGGTTTCGCAACATCTTGCTAGTCACCGCCGGGGACGGTTTCCGCGCCGATATCGACGGTTGCCGGCAAGCGGACGGCGGCGGCGATTGCGGCGCGCTCCCGCACGTTCGGCCACATCGCGACCACGGTGCCGAGCGCCATTATCAGTCCACCCGCCCATAGCCAGAACACCAAGGGCGTCAGGAAAACCTGGAACGTCGTAAGACCGGTCGCGTCGTCGATGCCAGCCAGCACGACGTAGAGGTCGGCGGCGGGCGTCGAGCGAATCGCGACGCTGGTGGCAGGCTGTTGCGGGCGTTTGTAGAAAAGCTTCGCCGGTTGCATCAGCACAATCGGCTTCCCGTCGCGCAAAAGTTCGAGGCGCGCCGAGATGGTCTCGAGGTGTGATGTTTCGTTCTGGCTCAGCCCGAGAAATTCCAATTCGTACGAGCCGACCTGGAAGCTCTCACCCTCCTTCAGGCTTTTCTTGACCTCGGTCTTGAAGAACGACGACGCGACGATACCGACGAACGCCATCACCACGCCGATGTGGATGATATAGCCGCCGTAGCGGCGGTTGTTCTTCGCGACCAGGTTGACGAATGCGCGCGCTGGATTTTCAGAGACCATATGCCGCCGCGCGCTCACTCCGCGTCTGAACTCGACGAACACGGTGCCAAGCGCGAAGGCACCGAGCGAAAGCGCCGTCAGGACGTACCATTCGCGCAGTCCCGCAATGAAGGCGCATATCCCGGTCACGGCGCCGAAGATGACCGGCGCGGCGAAGGTTTTCGCAACGGTGTCGAGCGACGAACGCCGCCATGCGATGAGCGGCCCGACGCCCATCAGGAAGACGAGTGCGAGCGCGAGCGGCGCATTGACCTTGTCGAAGAATGGCGGACCGACCGTAATTTTTACGCCACGCACAGCCTCTGAGAGCACCGGGAAAAGCGTTCCCCAGAAGACCGCGAAGGCGATGCCGACGAGCACGAGGTTGTTGAAGAGGAAGGCGGCCTCGCGCGAGAGATACGATTCGAACTCAGCCGGCGTACGCAAACTTTTCACCCGGAAAAGCAGGAGGCCCGTGTAAAGGACGGCAGCCGTGATCAGGAAGCTCAGGAAATACGGGCCGAGGCCCGATTGCGTAAACGAATGCACCGACGAGATGACGCCGCTGCGCGTGATGAAGGTGCCGAAGAGCGTGAGTCCGAAGGCCATCCCGATGAGCGCGAGGTTCCACACCTTCAGCATGTCCTTGCGTTCCTGGATCATCACGGAATGGAGGTACGCGGTCATCACGAGCCACGGCATGAAGGCGGCGTTTTCGACCGGGTCCCATGCCCAGTAACCGCCCCATCCGAGGACTTCGTACGCCCAGCGCGCGCCGAAGAGATTGCCGAGCGTCAGGAAGAACCAGGAGAAGATCGCCCATCGGCGCGTGCTGCGAATCCATGTGTCGTCGAGGCTGCCGGTTATCAGCGCTGCGGCGCCGAAGGCGAACGGTACGCTCGCGCTGACGTAGCCGGTGTAGAGCGACGGCGGATGAATCGCCATCCAATAATTCTGGAGCAGCGGGTTCAAATCCTGGCCGTCGGCAGGAATCGTCGCGAGCATATCGAACGGGCGCGTGACGAAGTTCAGCATCCCGAGGAAGAAGATCGCGAGGCCCGCCAGCACCGCGAGCGCATACGGCGCGATTTCGGGATTGCGGCGGCGGTTCTGGAAGGCGACGATCGCCGTAAAGATCGTGAGCAGCCACGTCCACAGCAGCAGCGAGCCCTGCTGGCCGCCCCATAGCGCAGTCATCTTGTACACGGTCGGGAGCGTCGAGCTTGTATAGGAGGCGACGTATTCGAGCGAAAAGTCGCTTTTGAGCAGGCTCGTCCATAGCGCGAGCACGGCAATCGTAACCATCGCGCAGGTCGCCCATACTGCATGACGAGCGCTGGCGACGAGCACCGGTATCGAGCGGCGCGCCCCCAGGACGTTGGCGACAATCGAGTAGAAAGCGAGAATCAGCGCGAGCGCTAACGCCAGTTGACCGATAAGCGGCATCGGGAACCTACTTGGGCTGCTTGGGAATGTACTTCGAGGGACAACTCGTGAGCACCTGGCGCGCCTCGATCGTGCCGTTAGCGGCGAGCCGTCCTTCGACGATGACGTCGCGGTTGGGCGCGAACATGTCGGGCTTGGGCTGGCCGCGGCATATCACGTGGAACTCGGGTGGATCGACGGTGGCAGCCACGGTTTTCACTACCGCACCGGTATCGTCAACAGGCGGCGGCGGTACCATATCGAAGGCAAGCGTCAACGTCTCGGGGTTCCACGCGATATTAGCGGCTTTGACACGGCCGGCGACGCGCAGCATCTGGCCGGAAAGTTCGGGCTGGCGCGCCTTTACTTCGTTGACCGTGAGGTAATATTCAGCGGTATTACGGACCGCGGTGACGATCAGGTAGCCAATCGCTCCAATGATCAGGCCCGCGCCGATGGCAAACCGCAACTTTTTCGGCATAGCCGCCTCTTATCGGGATACCCGGTGCGACCGAAGAGGCCCGCCGGATCACGCCATTCTTGCCTGCTACGCGCCGCAGGGGCAAGTGACTCGTAGCACGCCCCCGCGGTTTGGCCAGGAAACCCCGCGCCCGTTAAAATCGTAGAAGCCACGCGGTCCTCATAGGTTGTTGAATGAGCGAACGGGGATGCACCTTCGTCACGTGGAACATTTTTCACGATTTGCCACGATTCCGGCGGCTCGACCGGCGGCTCGAACTTATCGCGGAGGCGATTGCCGACGCGCGGCCGCATCTCGTGGCGTTGCAGGAAGTTGCCCGCGCCGCAGGATGTGGTGATATCGGGAACAGGCTATGCGCGCTCGTCAATGAACGGTGCGCAACCGCATACCGGATTTATTACGCTCCGGCCGACGGCGCCGGCGAGGGCGAATACACGTTTGACGAAGGCGTCGCGATCCTGAGCCGGCTTCCCGCGTTGGGTACCGCGCCCGATGTACGCAAATACGCGGCGCAGGTCGAACTTACGACGACCGTCGCGGGCAGTCGGTACCGTCTCCCGGATGACCGCGTCGCGATGCGGTTGCGATTTCGTACGGACCGCGGCAACGACGTCGATTTATACGTAACGCATCTGACTGACGCGACTGAGGCTGCCGGCAACGGACCCGCCGTCCGGGCCGCGCAGGCGCGCGAACTGGCACGATGGGTCGGCGAATCGAGCGGCGCGGGCGTAGCCGTGGTCGCCGGCGACTTCAACGATGCGCCGGAGTCTGAAGCGATACGGAGCCTGGTCGAAGCGGGATTTGTCGACACTTACGCGGCGATGGGAACGCTTCCTGGTTATACGAACGATCGCGGCGATCTCGAAATCGAGTCGCCGGCGGCGTCACACAACCAGCGGATAGACTACATCTTTTACCGGCAGCCACCCGGAGGCGACTCGCAAATTATCGACGCACGGCTCTTCGGGCACCGTCCCCATCGCGAACCCGGCGGCGGATGGCTGTGGCCATCCGATCATATCGGCGTCTCGACGACGCTTAGGCTGTAAGCGACATGCGCCACAATTCGAATGGGACGGCGTGGCGCGCAGTGCCCGCGTGCGGCCGCATAAAATTCCGCTAATCTTCCGCTAGTCTTGGCCCTCGTCGGCGACGCCCTGCTTTAGTCCGAAGGCGACGCCGCGTTTGCTCTGGCGGATAAATTCAATGATCTCGGCGACCTCGGGCGCTACATTCCCGGCGTCCAGCAAGCGTTGCGCGGCGAGTTTCAGGTTCTGGCGCGCACCGAACAGCGTCGCGAAGGCATCGCGTAGGGCGCGAATCGCCGGCGCTTTGAAGCCCGCGCGGCGAATCCCGACCACGTTTATCCCGCGCAGCGTGTGCGTCAGGTCCATGATGCAGAAGGGCGGGATGTCGCGGCTCGTGCGGCTCAATCCGCGCATCATGGCGAGCCGCCCAATGCGGACGTACTGATGCACTACGCAGTTGCCCGAGACCAGCGCACCGTCCCCTACTTCGACCCATCCCGCGAGCAGCGCACCGCCCGCGATAATCGTCGAGTTGCCGACGCGGCAGTCGTGCGCGGCGTGCGAATTCTGCATGAAGAAATTGCCGTCGCCGATAATCGTCACCTCGCCGTGCTCGCTCCCGCGATGGATGGTTACGCCCTCGCGGAAGACGTTGCGATTGCCGATTTTTACCGCGCGCGGCCCGCCGGTATAGCCAATGTCCTGCGGCTCGTCGCCGATTACGGCGCCGGGATGGAGAACATTGTCTTCGCCAATTTCGGTGTTGCCGAGGACCGCGACGTGGCTTATGAGGCGTGTGCGCGCGCCAATTCGGATGCGGCCTTCCAGCATGCAGAAGGGACCGACTTCGACGTCCGCGCCGAGTTCGACATCGCGCCCAACGACGGCGCTGGGATGGACCCGCGAATCATTGTGCGACGGCCTTTCCGCACCGCCATCACCGCCGGCGCGTTTCAATGCAGTATCTTCTTCCTGGGGAGATCGTCGGGATGCTCGCGGTCTTCAACCTTTGCGCCGGGCACGCTGTACTTTTCACCTGCCCAGGTGCCCAGGTCGACCATGCGGCAGCGCTCCGAACAGAACGGACGGAACTTGTTCGCCGGGGTCGAATCGACAGGTCTCTTGCAAATCGGACAGCGCATCGTTTCGTCACCTGAGATAAAAATTGCCAGACGACGCCCTCTTCATGCAACGCCCCCAGTCGCCGTATGACGACGACTGAGCCGCCCCGGCCGTCCCATTAATTCGTCCGATACAAGTTTAGTTCGACACGGCCCACTCAATAAATCGCGTCGCCGCATTTGTCGCTACCGCCGCTCGGGCCGAAGGCGTTGGTCCGATGGTCGTAGGTATTCGACTCGTGATAGCAGAACTGGCGCCCGTCCGGGCCGCGATAGGTGATGCTGGTCTGCACCACCAGCCGCGCCTTTCCATCCAGAATTTTCCGGTAGATATCCGCCGGAACGTAGCTGGAATAAAGATGCGGCACGGTGGGCGAGACCATCCCGACGTTGATTGTCGCGGCGGTTCCGCGCTCTAAAGGTGTACCGTCGACCAGCAGGCGGATCGTGGCGACGCCGTCGGTTGCGGAAACCTGCCCGAAGTTGCGGAAGTCGATCGTCACCCGAGCCGCATCCGCACCGATCGAGTCAAAAGTCGTTCGCTGGACGCCGATATATGGACGTTCTGCAATCGAAAACAGAAGATTGGTGACCTGGGCGGTGCGCCACGTTGCGAACGCGCTGAAGGCGGTCGCGGCGACCATCAGGAGCGCCATAAAATCCGCGAACCGCAGAGCTTCGGAAAAGCGTCTTATGAGCGACCGTTCGCCCCGGGTTAGACCGCCGGACTCAACACCTTCTTCTTCGCCCGCGACATTGTTGTTGCCGGCGAGCTTTTCCTCGACGCAATCCTCGCGTTCCGCCCCATGCTCGGTCATCGGCCCCACCCCCGCCGCCACATTACGCGGCTACGCTGCTCGCAACTTTGTTAAAGGTATGGGCGATCCATTCGCAGGTAAAGCGGGCGGTAGAAGGTAGCAGTTCTTAGCCTTGAACGAAAATAAAAAGTGATGAAGGCGTTGTTGCGAGGCGGGAGTTGCATCGTTGGCTGCACCCTCACCCGCGCGTCACGGCGGTTGCAAAAAAGACAGCAACCGCCGCGCCGCTTGCCCTCTCCCGTAACTAAACGGGCGAGGGATCTTCACACAGGCCTTAGGCAGGGACAGCCATCGCCCTCTCCCGCAACCCTTCGGGCCCAAAGGCCCTCAAGGGCAGGCTCCGCGGGCGAGGGATCTTCGGAGATCCGTCGAACAGGGACGCCGCTATATGTTGGGCGAGGGATGTCCAGAAAGGCGTCGAGCAGGGACAGCCGCTTTCTTTTCGGCTCTGGGTTAGCTGTCAGGAGTGCCGAACCACAACACTGCGAGAGGCGGCAGGGTCAGCGAGAGCGACCATTCGAAGCCGTGACGCGGCGAGGGCTCCGCGGCGACCGCGCCCGCATTACCGAGGTTACCGCCGCCGAAAAACTCCGAGTCGGTATTGAGGATCTCTTTGTAGATTCCGCCCGCCGGTACGCCGACGCGGTATCCCTTGCGCACCACCGGCGAGAAATTGCACACGCATAAGACCTTGCGGCCGCTGCGTGGCGCGATACGCAGGAACGCGATCACGTTGTCGTCGGCGTTGTCCGCGTCAACGAAGCGGAAGCCCGCAGAGTCGGCGTCAGCTTCCCACAAGGCTGGTTCGGCGCGGTAAATGCGGTTCAGTTCGCGCACGAGCGCCTGCAACTTGCGATGGTCCTCGTGTTCGAGCAGATGCCAGTCGAGACTCTCGTTGTAGTACCATTCGTTCCATTGGCCGAATTCGCCGCCCATGAACAGCATCTTCTTGCCCGGCCGCGCCCACATGTAGCCGTAAAGCGCGCGCAGGTTCGCGAATTGCTGCCAGCGATCACCCGGCATCTTCGCGAGCAGCGACCGCTTGCCGTAAACGACTTCATCATGGGACAGCGGCAGGATGAAGTTCTCACTCCACGCGTAGAGAAAACCGAAGGTGACGTCGCGATGATGGTAGCGGCGGTGGATCGGGTCCTTGGTAAAGTAGTCGAGCGTGTCGTGCATCCAGCCCATGTCCCACTTGAAGCCGAAGCCGAGGCCGCCGACATAGGTCGGGCGGCTAACGCCCGCCCAGTCGGTCGACTCCTCCGCGATCATCATGATGCCCGGGTTGTGCCCATATACGGTTACGTTGAGTGCCTTCAAAAAGTCGGCCGCTTCGAGGTTCTCGCGTCCGCCGTACGCGTTGGGAATCCACTCACCCTCCTTGCGCGCGTAGTCGAGGTACAGCATCGACGCGACCGCGTCGACACGCAGACCGTCCGCATGGCATTCGGCTAGCCAGTACATCGCGCTCGCGGTAAGGAAATTGCGCACCTCGTTACGCCCGTAATTAAAGATGTACGTGTCCCACTCGGGATGGTGCCCCTTGCGCGGATCGAGATGTTCGTAGAGAGCAGTACCGTCGAAGCGGCCGAAGTTCCACGCGTCGGTCGGGAAGTGCGCCGGCACGAAATCGAGAATGACGCCGATGCCGCTTCGGTGCAGATAGTCGACCATGAAGCGAAAATCATCGGGGCTCCCGTATCGGGCGGTGGGTGCGAAGTAACCGCTTACCTGGTAGCCCCACGAGGGGGTGAATGGATGCTCCATCACCGGCATCAACTCGACGTGAGTAAAGCCCATGTCGTTCAGATAGCCGGCGAGCAGCGGCGCGATTTCCCGATACGTCAGCACGCGGTTGTGCTCCTCGGGGACGCGCCGCCATGAGCCGAGATGCATCTCGTAGATCGACATCGGCGAACGCAGTGCGTCGCGTTGCGCGCGCGTATCCATCCACGGCGCGTCGCCAAACTCGTGCCCCTGGCGATAGATAATCGACGCATTTGCCGGCGGTTGCTCGGTCGCGAATGCGAACGGGTCGGCCTTGAGCAGCAGGTTGCCGTCCCCGGTGCGAATTTCGAATTTGTAACGGACGCCCGGCGCGAGCCCCGGAACGAAAAGCTCCCAGATCCCCGAACTGCCAAGCACGCGCATCATGTGCGGCCGCCCGTCCCAATCGTTGAAATCGCCGACGACGCTCACGCCGCGCGCGTTGGGCGCCCACACCGCGAATGCCGTCCCGCTGATACCGTTCACTACATGCGGATGGGCGCCGAGCTTTTCGTACGCCCGTTCATGCTTACCCTCGTTCCAAAGATACTGGTCCAACGGACCGAGGGTAGGCAGAAAACTGTAAGGGTCGGGCGTAGTGACGACTGTGCCGTCCGCATACTGGATATGTATTTCGTAGGGAAATACTGCGTGGCGATCCGGGATGAGAATCTCGAAGAGGCCGTCGGCGTGGATTTGCGCCATGCGCCATGGACGCGTTCCGTCGCCCGCGACAACCGAGACGTCCCGGGCGCCGGGCCTGAACGCCCGCACCGTAACGCCTTCGGGCCCAGGATGAGCGCCGAGAATCGAATGCGGATCCGAATGTTGAAGGGCGACAAGACGGTCAATGTCCGCCGCCGGAATTCCATCCCACCTCGATTCGACCACGTTCTCGGAAGATCTCTGCATGACTTCCTCGATATTTTTCACCTTTCCGCGCGGCTCCGTTGTCGCCGCGCCAAGTGGGGATAAGGACTTTTTACGCAGACCATGACCATCGTTTTCCCAGCGACGCTCGAAGTCGCCGCAATCGAGATTGGCGCGCCACTCCCACCCCTGCTTTTTATTCTTCAGACACCGGCGCCATCGCCCAAAATTTGCTCGATCCCATGCATCGGTATCCTGATCCAGTCGGGCCGATTATTCAGCTCGTACCCGAGTTCATAGACCGCCTTCTCGAGCATGAAGGCATCGAGCAGAACCTTCAGCTCGTCACGATCCTTGGGAATGAACGAAGCGCCCTCCGTCGCATCAAGGTATCCCTTGAGAAACGCCCACGAACTCCATACCTGCCAAAGCCGCGCCCACGGCTCCATCGAGGCGAAGTCGCGCTTGCCCAGGGCTCCGCTGCTAGTGTCCTCCAGCAAGGTGCCGAAGGCGGCATAATGAAACGAGCGCAGCATCCCGGAAACGTCGCGAATGGCAGTGCGCTTGCGCCGGCGGTCGCTCAACGGCCGCGCGGGCTCGCCTTCAAAATCGATAATCACGAAATCCTTGCCAGTGTAGAGCACCTGCCCCAGGTGCAGATCCCCATGCGCGCGAATACGCAGGGCGGTCATCTTGCACTTGAGAAAATTGTCGAAGCGCGAGGCGATACTCTCCGGATGAGCCAGCAAACGATCGAGCGCCTTGCGGCTATCCTCCGGAACAAAGGCCTGCCGGTTGCGCAGAAGCCGGAAGGTCTGCTCCGTCAGATTGCGCATCGATTGAAACGTCGCGCGCTGATAGAAGGGCGTGAACGGCTCCGGCGCGAAATCCGGATCCTCGTGATCCGAGGCCAACGCGAGATGCAACTCGGCGGTGCGCTGTCCGAGCATCCGCGCGATTTCGACATACACGCCGATCATGTCGAGCGCTGCCGGATCGGGCTGTTGCTCTTCCAGCAATTCGGTTAACGGACGCGGCGGGCACTCGACGATACTGCTGCGCGTGGCGGCCCGCTCGAAGTAGCGGTTCAGTTCGCGCTTGGTGTACTCCCAGGCGTCGCCCTGGTTCGGCACGAAGCCGTTGAGCACCGCCATCGTGCGCGGCTCGGCGCGTCCCACCCGGTATTCGAGCCATCCCGCCAGCGGCGGCACATGCAGCAGACCAACGCGCTCCGTTAGGAAGCGTCCGATCTCGAGATCGGGGCTTATGCCGGTCTCGAGCCGCCTGAAGAGTTTGAAGATCAAGCGCTCGCCGTAGGCAACCGAGGTATTGCTCTGCTCGACCTTGAGCACGCGCGGCTCGAAGGCGCCTTCGCCCTTTAGCGCTCGATATGCATGCGTGACGTTGCCCCACACCTCGCCCACGGCGCCCCGCAGTTTTCGCCGATGCTCCATTGCCGCGAGCAGCGCGCGGTCGAAGCCGGGATCCGCGGTCGCGTCGAACAGCACGCCTTCTTCGCTTCCGTTGCGCCGATTTCTGAGGCGCATTTCCGCCAGCAGCGAATTTGGCGCACGACCCCGCAGTTCGGTCGCCTCGTTACCCTCGGCCACAGCCAGCGGCAACGTATACGTTTCCGCCTCAGCGTCAACGTATTCGACATTGACGAGCGCAAGGTAGGCGGCCGCCCCTTCGTCCGCTATCTGCACGGTGTCGGCGATCCGCGCCGCCCTCACATGCATCGCCTTGCTGCGGAACCAGCGACTGCTGCGCAGATAGTCAGGCAGAACTCGCTCGAGGCGCTCGCGTTCCTCGCCCTGAATAAACCTTTCCCAGCTCTCGCCAGTCTCGATCATTGGAACCTGCCGCTGCACCGGCTCCGGGTGCGCCGCGCCGCCGGGAGGCTCGATCGAGAACCAGTCGAACATATGCGGCCCCAGCGTCAGCAGGTATGGCAGATCGCCAATCGGCGGAAATGCGCTGCGCCCGAACAGCTCGACCGGCACCATGCCTTTAAAGCGTGAGAGATCGAGTTCGACGTACTGGACGAAGCGCGAGAGATTGGCGACGACCAGGATCTTTTCGTCGCCGTAGGATCGGATGAACGCCAGCACGCGTGGATTCTCGGGCGTGAGAACCTCCATCGTGCCGCGCCCGAAAGCCTTGAACTGCTTGCGCAACGCGACCAGCCGCCGGATCCACCAGAGCAGCGAATGGCGGTTGCCGTCCTGCGCCTCTACGTTGACGGTCTGATAATGATATTCGTGGTCGATGATTACCGGCAGGATCAGGCGCTGAGGATCGGCTTTCGAGAAACCGGCGTTGCGGTCGCCGCTCCAATGCATCGGCGTGCGCACGCCGTCGCGGTCGCCCAGGTAAACGTTGTCACCCATCCCGATTTCGTCGCCATAGTAGAGCACCGGCGTCCCGGGCAGCGAAAAAAGCAGGCCGTTCACGAGTTCGATCGAGCGCCGATTGTTGCCGAGCAGCGGCGCCAGCCGCCGGCGGATGCCCAGGTTCACGCGCATCCGCGACTCCTGAGCGTACGCGCGGAACATGTAGTCGCGCTCCTCGTCCGTCACCATCTCGAGCGTGAGCTCGTCATGGTTGCGCAGGAACAGCGCCCACTGACACGTATCGTCGATCGCGGGCGTCTGCTCCCATACGTCGGTTATCGGAAAGCGATCCTCCATCCGCACCGCCATGAAGAGTCGCGGCATCAGCGGAAAATGGAACGCCATGTGGCATTCCTTGCCGCCCTCGAGGTACGCGACTGCGTCCTCCGGCCATTGATTGGCCTCACCCAGCAACATCCGGTTGCGGAACTTCTCGTCGACGTGAGCGCGCAGCTCTTTCAGGAACGCGTGGGTTTCGGGCAGGTTCTCGCAATTGGTGCCTTCGCGTTCGCATAGGTATGGCACCGCGTCGAGCCTGAGTCCGTCAACGCCCATCCCGAACCAGAAATCGAGCACGCGGTAGACGGCCTTGCGTACCTGCGGATTGTCGAAATTCAAATCGGGCTGATGTGAATAGAAGCGATGCCAGTAATACGCCTTGGCAACCGTATCCCAGGTCCAGTTCGACAACTCGAAGTCGCCGAAGATTATCCGCGCCTCCTTGTATTTGTCGGGCGTGTCACTCCACACATAAAAATCGCGTGCGGGGTCGCCCTTTGGCGCGCGCCGCGCACGCTGGAACCAAGGATGCTGGTCGGAGGTATGATTGATGACCAGCTCGGTCACGACACGCAGTCCGCGACGATGCGCCTCCCTTAGGAAGATCTTGAAGTCGCGCAAAGTGCCGCTGTCGGGATGGACGTCCATGTAGTCGGAGATATCGTAACCGTCGTCGCGCTGCGGTGATGGGTAGAAAGGCAGGAGCCAGAGCGTCGTGACGCCCAGTTCATGCAGGTAATCGAGCTTCTCCGTGAGGCCGGCGAAGTCGCCGATGCCGTCGCCCGAACTGTCGTAGAACGAGCGCACGCGCACCTCGTAGAAGATCGCGTCCTTGTACCACAACGGATCGTCGGGTAGGTGATTATCGCTGTTCTCTCTCATCAAGGCTTCTCGACGCGCAGAATATGGGCCGGCTCGATATTCGGGTCGAGCCGCACGTAGTTACGCTCGCCCCACGTATAGACGGCCCCGGTCAGCAAGTCGGTCACGCGGTAAGTCCCGCCCGGCGCAACACCAATTTCCTCCGACGGCACGGTGACCGTGCAGTCATGCCATTGAAACGGATCGAGATTGACCGCCACCAGAATAACGTTGCTACGATCCGGAGTTGCCCTCACGTAGAACAGGATGTCATCGCTGTCGGCGGGAAGGAAACGGATATTAGTGAGATGATGCAGCGCGGGATTCTCCTTGCGAATCCCATTTACCAATGCGACAAACTCCTTGATATTGCCGGGCTGGTTCCAGTCGCGCACCTTGATCTCGTATTTTTCCGAGTTCAGATATTCCTCCGTGCCCGGTGCGACCGCCTCGTTCTCGCACAGTTCGTAGCCGCTGTAGATTCCGTACGAAGCCGACATCGTGGCCGCGAGCACGAGACGCATCTTGAACGCAGGTCGCCCGCCCTTCTGCAAGACGTCAGTCAGGATATCAGGGGTATTGGTGAAGAAATTCGGGCCGAAATACTCCTGCATCCCGCTCTGTGTAAGCTCGGTCAAATACTCGGTTAACTCCAACTTGGTATTTCGCCACGTGAAATATGTATACGACTGAGTAAAGCCCGCCTTGGCCAGCACCTTCATCATCTTGGGCCGGGTAAACGCCTCGGCCAGGAAGATGACGTCCGGGTGTTTTTCATGCACCTGCGCGATCAGCCATTGCCAGAATCCCACCGGCTTCGTATGCGGATTGTCGACCCGGAAGATCTTTACCCCGTGCCCGACCCAGAAAAGCACCACCCGCAATAGTTCCTTCATCAGACCGTCGCGGTCGGGCGTGTCGAAATCGATTGGGTAGATGTCCTGGTACTCCTTGGGCGGATTCTCGGCGTACTTGATCGATCCGTCTGGGCGATGGCGAAACCATTGCGGATGCTCCCTGACCCACGGATGGTCGGGTGAGCATTGGATTGCAAAGTCGAGCGCGACCTCCATTCCGAGCTTTGCCGTCGTCGCGGCGAAATGGTCGAAATCGTCGAGGGTTCCGAGCGACGGTTCGATCGCCGTATGGCCGCCATCCGCGCTTCCGATCGCCCATGGGCTTCCCGGGCCCGCGCCGTCAGATACGAGTTTGTTATTGGGACCCTTGCGGTTCGTGTGCCCAATCGGATGAATCGGCGTCAGGTAGACGACGTCGAAGCCCATCGCGCTAATCTCCGGCAGACGCCGTTCGGCTTCGCGCAATGTCGTCGCCTTGCCGGGATTCATGCCTTGAGAGCGCGGAAAAATCTCGTACCATGCGCCGAAACGCGCTCGCGGCCGATCGGCTATTACTTCAAAGAGTGTTGGGCATGAATTGGCCTCGGCCCGCTCTCCCGCCCGCACAGCGATTTCCGCCAGTTCAGGTATCGAGACGATCTCAATGGCGCTGCTCGCATCGACGGCCGGCACGCGACGAATCCGCTCGAGTGTTTTCGACAGCACCGTAATGTCTGATCCCTTGGCGCGCCGCCTTATTGCTTCGACTATCGCGATCCCTTCGAGCAGGTCGGAGGCAACGTCGCGGCCCGCGCTCGCTTTTTTTGTGAAATCCGCAAGCCACGAAGCGAAGCGGTCGGTCCAGGCTTCGATCGTGAAGACGTAGCGTGTGTTTTCCTCGAGCGGAAACTCGCCGCGCCAACGATCGTTATCGAACAACGTCATCGGCGCCTCGGTAAACCCGGCGTCCTTCTCGCGGCGCCACTTGATTACGGCGCGGATTACGTCGTGCCCGTCACGGAAGATGTCAGCCTCAACGACGCACGGCTCGCCGACGATGCGCTTGACTGGGTAGCGTCCGCCATCTACCGACGGCGTAACCGCCTCGATAATGTGCCGCGCGATCGTCGGAGCCTCGGCTGCAAGCCGGTCCGCCGCTCGGAATTCGTCGTCCCGCAAGTCGTCAGTTAAAAGAGGACTCATATATTCGTGCGACCCTGTCGAAGAAGATGTGGGGCTCCGCGGAGCCCGTGCCGATAGAAATTATTCTGCCTTGCCTGCGCCGGCTTGTGAACGCCGCGCAACCAGATAAATTTTCACCTTTCCGCGCGGCTCCGTTGTCGCCGCGCCTTGACGGGCGGCGCGATGAAGCGGGCGGTGTGACGGCTAAACACCGCTACGCCACGTGCAACACTGCGGCGCCCTTGAATTCATCGTGCTTAAGCATGTTCAGCGCTCGGTTCGCGTCTTCGAGCGCCATCGGCACGGTATGCGTCCGGATCGGAATTTCGCCGGAAATTCTCAGGAACTCTTCACCGTCGGCGCGCGTGTTGGCCGTGACGCTGCGAATCTCCTTCTCGTAAAAAAGATGGCGCTCGTAGTCGAGCGCCGGCACGGGCGTTAGATAAATTCCAGCAATCGCCAAAATCCCGCCACGGTCGAGCGCTTCCATTGCAGGCAACACGAGATTCCCGGCGGGCGCAAAGAGAATTGCCGCGTCGAGCGGCGCAGGCGGACGTTCCTCCGCGCTGCCGACCCATTGCGCGCCAAGATCTTTGGCAAGTTCCTGATGGATTCCGCCGCGGCTCATCACGAAAACCCGGCATCCCCAATACTTGAGCACCTGGATCGCGAGATGGGCCGAGCCGCCGAAGCCATAGAGGCCGACGGTCGAGCCGCGCCTGACCTCGGCGCGTTTGATCGCGCGAAACCCAATTATCCCGGCGCAAAGCAGCGGCGCCGCATTCTCGTCGCTAATCGAATCCGGAATCGGATAGGCAAAGTCCTCGCGCACGGTGGCGAACTCCGCATAACCGCCGTCATGGTCCCATCCGGTGAAGCGCGCGTTGGGGCAGAGATTCTCGCGCCCGCGCCGGCAATACGCACATACACCGCAGGTCTCACGCAGCCATGCGATCCCGACGCGTGCGCCGGGCTTGAAGCGCCGGCAGCCCGCGCCCATTCCCTCTACCACTCCTACAATTTCATGGCCCGGGATGATACGCGGACGCTTCGGCTTAAGGTCGCCCTCCGCGACATGCAGATCGGTCCGGCATACGCCACAACTTTTGACACGGACGAGGATTTCGCCCGGACCCGGCTCCGGCGGGGCGATGTCGACGAGACTTAGCGGATTCGTCTCGATCGGCCCCGGCGTATGGACTGCCATCGCACGCATGGAAGACTCAG
>Ga0209701_10001093_pt1 | contig 16988 bp, 17 predicted proteins | sample CZO8metaG_4_FD_188356 | JGI IMG/M metagenome (GOLD analysis project Ga0209701, IMG submission 188356) | Vadose zone soil microbial communities from the Eel River Critical Zone Observatory, Northern California, USA - CZOApr15con2H3.8 metaG... | ecosystem: Environmental > Terrestrial > Soil >... | reverse complement strand
TCTGGCCGGCGTTGTGCGGCCACGAATCATAGAAGGCCGTGTCGATGGAGCCACTCTCCACTCCTGCGATGTCATAGATGTAGGTGTTGCCCGTCAACGCGGGACCGCCGAATCCGCAAGGGGTGGTGGTCGTGCAGCGCGTCTCGCCGGCATACCAGACGAGGGTCGGCGTCAGGAAGCCTGGATTCGCACGCGGCTCGGCGGTGGCCTGGGCGACCGGGCCCCCGCCGGTGTCGAGGATGCCGACCACGTGATTGCCCTGCGGGTTGAGGGACGAGAAGGTGATGTGGGTGCCGTCCGCGCTCGGCCAGGGCCGGATCCATTGCAAGCCGGGATTCACCGTCTGGACCTTGCCGGTCGCCTCCCACACCAGGACGCCGCCTGTGGTCCGGAAATAAAGACGCGCGCCGGTGGCCCCCCATGTGGCCATGGTGCCGTCCGCGCGCATATAGATCTGCTTCAAATCCGAGAGGTGAACGATCTGGATCGCGGGTGGGCTCGCACCGCCACCTTTCTGCGTGGTGAAGGTGGATTCCACCGCGACGTACTGGCCGTCAGCCGAGAAGCCGACCATGATGTCGTCGTTGTCGAGAGCGACGCCTCGCGCCGGTGTCGTACCGAGGAGGGCCAGGGTCTTGTCGCCGGCGGCCGACAGAAGATGCCACGTTACGCCGGTGCTGTCAGAAGCTAGGTACGTGAGCTTCTGGCCGTCCGGGCTCCACGCGTACACCCAGCTCCCGTAGCCTCCGGAGCTCCAGGCGCGTACCAGCGACGTCGTGCTCTGGTTCAGGTCGACCATGTAGAGAGCGCCGGATGCGCCGAGGTCGCCGCTCGAGGTCACTATGTACGAGACCCGCGCCGAGTTGACAAAGCGGAAATAGGCGCCGCCCTGGAAGCTGCAGCGGGTGACCGGGTGATTGATATCGGTCACGTCGCGGACGACCACCCCCTGGACCCCGCGCAGGGAGACCAGGGCCACCTGATCGCCGGCGGGAACCTGCGAGCTGCACACGACCGCGACCGGCGGCGGCGGCGTAGGCCCGCCAGCGGTCGGGCTCGGGAACGGCGGCAGGGAAGGGCGCGCCACCGGCGTTGCCACGGGCGACGGCGACTTCTTCGGCGCGGTGGGGCTGGGGCCGCACGCGACCGCGAATACGATCAGCACCAGCAAGAGCCGTTTCATGCCGTGTGCAATCTTGAGGCTAACGCGTCCTTTCTAGCCGCCCGACAGGAGCCGGAACACGACCACTCCGAACAGCGCGCAGGCCGGGATCACGATCCCGCGGTATAAAGACCAGTACCCCGCCCAGGCTTCGCGAAGCCGATCGAGCCGCCGACCCGAGCCGAAGACCAGCGACCAATAGATGGGCAGCGCCGCCCCCGTGTTGAGGGCCAGTGCGAGCAATGCGATACCGCCCGCGCCGACCAGCCAGACCTGCAGCGGAGCAGCGGTTCCAAAGCCAAACTGCGTCCCCCAGACAGCTGCGGCGGCCATGAGGCCGAGCATGGCCGGCACGCCCAGGAGGAAGAACGCCGCGAAGCTGACGGCCACGAGCAAGAGCATCAGCGCCAGCGTCGCCACGATCCCGGCCAGGCCGGCGGCGGCAATCGTCGTTCCATTCGCCTGCGGCGTCTTGCTGGCGACCGCCGACGATACGAAGGGCGCCGGGTCGGTCTGCAACTGACCGCGGGCGGTCGCCCCGACTTCGGACCACGAATGCCAGCCCGAGTTCACGGTCACGGCCGCCGCGACTCCCGCAGGCGCAATCGCCAGCAGCAGGCCGGCGACGATGGCGACCGCATTGCGGCGCAGAACCGCTATCGGCAGCCAGACGCGCCGGCGCTTCAGGCGGCCGATGCCGGTCTCCATCAGACGCTCTCGGTCGAAGGTCGTTCCGCAGAGGACCGTGAGCGCAAAGCACGCGGTGAGGGGCAGCAACAGTGACCCGATTGCCAGCGGGGAGCGGAAGACGAACAGAGCCAGGGGCAGATCGGCCACCGCGGCCGAAACCGGCGAGAGCAAGAATGACCACGCCCCGCCGGCCGCGCCCTCGCGCGGGAAGAGCATGAACCCCAGCATCCGGCCCATGGCCGCCCAGTAGGCCGTGACCGCCGCGACAAACGCGAACACGGGCAGCAGGTCCCACGGTGCGCTCTGCCCGAACAGTGAAAGAAGCGCCATGCCCGCGCCCATCCACAGCGTCACCCACACGGCGCTGACAACAGCGCCAGGGAGCACCTCGAGCCAGATGAGCGAGGGGTCGTCGATCGGCGTGTACAGCAGCACCTCCAACGATTGCTGAGCTTTCTCCCACCAGATCCCGATCGAGCTCTTGATCGATTCGAGCAGCGCGAACGACATGAAGAACAGCGGCAGCAGCAGACCAGCCTGGAGAGCTGTGCCGCCCGTGAATTTTTGTGCCACCTGGCCCAGGACGCCCGGCAGCTGCCCGAAGAGCGAGGTCCCCGCGACCAGCAGGAGGACGAACGCATTCAGGTACATGACCCAGCTCAAATCCCCGCGTCGCCACCACGAGCTCACGTAGAACGGAAGCGAGTGGCGGAGCAGGTCCCACTGCGAGCGCAGCGATCCGAACATCCGGAACGCCCCGATCCCGGACACCACGCGGCCTGGTGCGGGAGCGACATCGGCACTCACCGGCAACGGCTCCTCCATCGCCTTGAGGTAGACCGACTCCAGGGTCACCTGCTGCTCTTCCAGCTCGTAGTAAGGCGCCCCCGCGGACGCGAGCCTCTTCTGTAGCTCGGCCGCGAAATCGGCGCGGTCCGCGATCGACGTCTCCCAGCCGAGGCTGTACGTGATGCGGTCGTCTGAGAGCTCGAATGCGACCGTCTGCTCGCGGAGCCAATCGCGCAGCGGCTCTGGATCGGCAGGCATGCGGCTCAGGCGGACCGAGAAACGACGACCCGCCTCAGCCTCGCGGCGCAGCCCGTCGAGGGTGCCATGCGTGACGATCACGCCGCGGCGCATGATCGCGATGCGGTCCGCCATCAGCTCCGCCTCGCTGAGCACGTGCGTGGTTACGATCAGGGCGGCGCCGCGTGCGCGCTGCTCGCCGAGATACCGGCGCATGTCCGCGGCTGCGACCGGATCGAGGCCGGCAGTTGGCTCGTCGCAGAAGATCCAATCGGGCTCATGGAGGGTGGCCCGAATCAGAGCCACCTTCTGGGCCATGCCCCTGGAGTAAGTGGCGAGAATCGCGTCCGTTCGGTCCGCGAGCTCGAAGCGCTCCAGCAGCTCCGCGATGCGCCGTTTGCGAACGTCCGCCGGCACACCGTAGAGGTAACCAAAGCGTTCGAGGTATTCGACCGCAGTGTTGCGCCCGTACAGACGCGCCTGGTCCGGAACGACACCCAGCCGCCCTCGAACCTCATCCAGCTTTTCGGGCAGCCGCAGGCCGTCGAGCTCGATCAGGCCGGAGTCCGGCCGCAGGATGCCGCCGAGGCAGCGCAGCGTGGTGGACTTGCCGGCGCCGTTTTGTCCTAGGAGAACGAGGACCTGGCCGCGCTCGACGTGGAGGTCCACCCCGTCGACGGCGCGCACGTCGCCAAAGCTCTTGCGAAGGCCTTCGACTCGAATCACTGGGGGTCGGAGTCTACCGCTCTACCCCCGCGAAGCGGCCGCCTTATCGAGGCGGTCGATCAGCGGCTCCAACCGCGCCATGGCGGCAATGTGGATGTGGTCTCTCGAGCCGGTTGCGTCCAACCGCGTGAACCGGTCCGGCTCGGCGGCGGCGAGGCGGTCATAGGCGGCGGCGACGCGCTTGTGGAACTCGATGGACTCCCGCTCGACCCGATCCGGCTGCTTGCCCGCCTCGGCCAGGCGCTCGAGCCCCGTCTCAACCGGAACCGATAACAAGAACGTGACGTCCGGGCGCGGAAACGTCGGCGGCCAGGTCGTGGGTACGCCACGGGCCCCGCCCTGGTACGCGAGCGTCGAGTCGTGGTAGCGATCGGCGACGACTATCTGCCCGGCAGCGAGCGCCGGGGCGATCACCTCGGCGATCAGCTGCTTGCGGGCGGCCATGAAGAGATACATCTCGGCCTCCGCGTCGAGCTCGATCGTGCCGGTCAGGACGATCTCGCGGATGCGCTCGCCAAGCTCATTACCGCCCGGCTCACGCACCATCACCGGCTGCCGGTTCGCGAGGGCCTGGCCCAGCAGCTCGACCTGCGTGGTCTTGCCGGCGCCTTCAGGCCCCTCGAACGTGATGAACAGGCCGCTCAATTACGTCAGTGGGTCTTCGGGAGTCGGCGTGATGCGCAAGCGGCGCTGGGGCTCCTTGCCGGTGCTGCGAGCCGAGAGCTCGTTTTCAGCCACCAGCTGATGCTGCAGGCGGCGTAGATACGCGTTCTGCGGCCCGATCTCCACCGGTCGCAGTGTCGTCTTCACGGTCTTGATCGCAGCAGCTGCCTCGGCCAGGGCGCGAGTCGTGGCCTCGTCGTGCTTGTCGACTCCATAGATGCGCGAGAGCGCGTCGCGAACCTGCGTGACCGAATTGCTCTTGAGGATGTGAATCGGCAGGCCGCGGCTCTCCGCCTGGCGCAGGCTGTCCGGCCGCCGTCGATAGTGATTCTTGAGCGTGAGCACCGCACCGGCGCCGTCGAGGTTGCCCAGCACCCGCACCGGCAGCTCGAGGTCGCGGATCGACTGCTCGACGTGGTGGCGGCTCACACCATAAGGAAAGATGCCGAGCGGTTTGCCGCCGGCGGCGGCCGCCGTGGGCAGCTCGGGCGCAACCACGGTCGGGACCTCGACGTTGGAGATGACCCGACCCTCACGTGTGCGCATGCGGATCTTGGGGGTGAGCATCGGCCCGCGGAGAGCGGTGTCGACGATTTCGGCCAGGGGCATGTGGATGGCGACGCGGTCGCGGTCCTGGATCTCGACGAGCACGTCGAACGTCGGCGGAGCCTTGCGCTCGAGGACCGACTTTTGAGTGCCCCGGCGGCGCGCCTCTTCGTCGGAAAGCGTCACGCTCTGGATGCCGCCCAGGAGATCGTTCAGCGTCGGGTTGACGAGCAGGTTCTCGATTGTCTGGCCGTGTGCGGTCGCGATCAGCTGCACGCCGCGCTCGGCGATGGTGCGCGCTGCGGCCGCCTCGAGCTCCGTGCCGATCTCATCGATGACGATGACCTCGGGCATGTGGTTCTCGACCGCCTCGATCATCACGGAGTGCTGAAGCAACGGCGTCCGCACCTGCATCCGACGAGCGCGCCCGATCCCAGGATGAGGGATGTCGCCGTCGCCGCCGATCTCGTTCGACGTGTCGACGATCACGACGCGCTTGCGGAGCTCATCGGCGAGCAGGCGCGCGCACTCGCGCAGCATCGTGGTCTTGCCGATGCCGGGCCGCCCGAGCAACAGGATGCTCTGGCCGCTGATCACGATGTCGCGGATGATCTCGCCGGTGCCGGTCACGGCTCGCCCGATGCGCATCGTGAGCCCGGTGATGCGGCCCGACCGGTTTCGAATCGCGGACACGCGGTGGAGGGTGCGCTCGATGCCGGCGCGGTTGTCGTCGCCGAACTGGCCGACGTTGTTGGCGACGTGTTCGAGGTCCGATGCAGAAACCGGGCGGTCCGCGAGCAGCACCTCGCGCCCAGGCACGCGTGCTTCCGGCTCCCGGCCGAGGTCGAGCACGATCTCGAGCAGCTCGCGGGGATCTGTGCGCTCGTGCAGCGCGCGCGCCAGGTCGGTGGGCAGCGCGCGCGACAGGAGCTCGACCTCCTCGTCCCAGGTGTGTGCGCTCTGCCCGCGCCCGGCGGGGGTTACAAGCGTCGGTTCGGGCCTGCTCATGCGAGCGAGGGCACCAGTCCTTTCTCTCGCACGGGTACTCGAACGGCCAGTTCTTTGACCAGGAGTAGCTGCGTCAAAAGTACGCTGAACCCACGCCCTCGCAGGGCGTCGATCATGTGCGAATCATAGTGGCGCAGGCTCGACCAGGCGGGAGCCTCGGATCCGGCCAGCAGAGATAAACCGAGGTCGGCCAGCTCGTCGGGGAGGGGCCGCTCGGGCATCGCCAGGAAATTGAGCGTGTGCGGGCGCGCCCCGGAGCTCCGCTCGACCTTGACCCAGCCCACGAGCTCGACCCGGTCGACCACCAGCTCGAGCTTGTCCGATCCCCGCGCACTCAGGCGACCGGTCCACTCGCCGTGCAGCGCCCGCCAGTCGCGATACGTAGGCGCCTCGAGCTGCGAAACACCCTGCGGAGTGACCTTCCGGTAGAGCTGGTAGAGCAAGCGATTGTCGCCCCTCCTCACGGGCCGGACGCCGTCGGGCTTTTGCTGGGAGCGCGCGACCGCCTTCTCGGCGTAGACGACGACCTCGGTGGCGTACTGGCGAAATCCCCGGAGCCGGAACACCGAGAGCAGGGGATCGCGGTCCGGCAGGCGCACGAACACCCGCTGCGCTCCGCGCTCGAGCGCCTGGTTGCACAGGTGCTCGACCAGCGCCGGCGCCACGTCATCCGAAGATCCATCCACCACCTGGAGGTTCAGCACCTGCAGGACCTTTGCCCTCGAAAGCTCCAGGCCTCGCTGGCCCCCGGATGCCTGGACGTAGCCGACCACCTTGCCGTGCTCCTCGGCCACGTAAATGAGGGTCTCCTGCGAGAGAGGCAGAAACGCCGACAGCGTGGAGCTGAGCAGCGACCAGAGCCTCGCCGCGGGGGCATCGGCCCCGTTCATGGTCATGTCCGCCGACCGATGCATCTCCTCGATGCGCGAGAGGTCGAGCAATCCGGCGGCCCTCAGCTTCATGACGCCTTGGCCATGCGTACGAACTCTTCGTGCAGCCGCCTATCGCCGGTGAGCTCGGGGTGAAAGCACAACGCCAGGATGTGGCCCTGGCGTATCGCGACGGCGTGGCCGTCATGCATCGCGACCACCTCGGCGGCGCCGGTCGACTCCACCAGCGGTGACCTGATGAACACTCCGGGAAAACGTTTCCCCTCGAGGCCCGCCACATCCACGGCAGCTTCGAAGCTGTCGACCTGGCGTCCATACCCGTTGCGCCGCACCGAGATGTCGAGCAGGCCGAGGCCACGCTGGCCTGCCATCCCGTCGGTAACCTCGCGCGCGAGCACGATCATGCCGGCGCACGTGGCCAGCGTCGGGAGGCCGCCGGCGATGGCGCTGCGTAATGGTTCCAGCAGGCCGACGCGCTCCATCAGCATCGTCATCGTCGTGCTCTCGCCGCCAGGCAGGACCAGGCCGTCGAGGTCCCGGAGATCGTCGGGCGTCTTCACGAGCCGCGTCCTCGCACCCGAGGCTTCGAGCGCGCTCACATGCTCCGCAAACGCACCCTGCAGCGCGAGGACCCCAATCAAAGGTGCGCCGTTGCGTCCTGGAGACGCGCGGCGACTACCAGCCTCTGGCAGCGAGCAGCTCGTCCTTCGGGATGGAGGGGATCTCGAGCCCCGGCATCGCCTTCCCGAGACCGGCGGAAACCTCCGCCAGCACCTCGGGCTTGTCGAAATACGTTGTGGCCGCCACGATCGCTTTGGCACGCTTCAAGGGGTCCTCCGACTTGAAGATGCCAGAGCCGACGAACAGGCCGTCGACACCGAGCTGCATCATCAGCGCCGCGTCCGCCGGCGTGGCGATGCCACCCGCGGCGAAGTTCACGACAGGCAGGCGGCCGAGACGCTGACACTCGGCAAGCAGCTCGACCGGCGCGCCGATCTGCTTGGCTTCGCGCACCAGCTCGGCGTGGCTCAAACCGTGAAGCTTCCGAATCCCGGCGTTGACGGCACGGGCATGTCGAACGGCTTCGACCACGTTCCCGGTCCCGGCCTCACCCTTGGTGCGAATCATGGCCGCACCTTCGGCGATTCGTCGCAGCGCCTCACCGAGGTCGCGACAGCCGCAGACGAACGGAACCTTGAACGGGTGCTTGTCGATGTGGTTCTCCTCGTCGGCGGGTGTGAGCACCTCGGACTCGTCGATGTAGTCGATCCCAAGGGCCTCGAGGATCTGCGCCTCGACGAAGTGGCCGATCCGGCACTTTGCCATGACCGGAATCGTCACCGACTCCATGATCGAGCGGATCAGCGTCGGATCGGACATCCGCGCCACGCCGCCCTCCTTGCGGATGTCGGCCGGCACGCGCTCCAGGGCCATGACGGCGCACGCGCCCGCGTCCTGGGCGATCCGTGCGTGCTCGGGCGTGACCACATCCATGATCACGCCGCCCTTCAGCATCTGGGCAAGCCCCGACTTGACCTTGAACGAGCCCTTCACGGCCCCGTTTCCATTGGGCGATTCGTCGACTTCGGCCACGATCAGATTCTACGCCGGGGTCCCAACGCCAACCCCGCGCCTAGAATCCAGCGATGGGCAACCGGGCGCTCTCGGGGCTTTTATTCGCGATCTTGGCGATCCTGCTCACAGCTGTTGGCGCCGCGGCGGCCACGGATCTCCACCCTCTGCTGGCCGGCCCGCCAAGCGCAGATTGGATCGACGTCCCTTCAAGCCCCAAGACCCTCGTCGGCGACTTCACCGCCCACGACTACGCCGCCTACATCCAGGCGTCCGGCAACAGTCCCGGAGCCACGGAATTCGACCTGAACCTGTACGGCTTCACCAGAGGGTATGCACTGGAATGGGAGCAGCGCGGCTCGCACGACCTTTTGATCGAGCGGGCATTCGAGTTCCGCCAGCCCAGGGGCGCTCACTCCTGGTACAGCCTGCTCAAGCTCGTCGACACGACCTCCGGCAAGTACACGCACGACGTTCCGATGCCCCCCTCGGTCCCCAATTCGTCTGGTGCGCTCTTTACGTGGCCCGACGGCACGCTTCAAAACCGGATTGGTTTCTGGAAGGGCAATGTCGCGTACGTAGTTCACACGGACTCTCTCACGAATGACCTGTCGGCGCTCGGGGTCAGCCAGGCGGTCACCGAGTACGCGAACGCCCCATCGCAGACAGAGGTGCCGCCCGGCGCGGGCCAAGCGGTGAACGATTGGCTTCGCAACATCGGGATCGCGGTCGGAGCCGTGGTCGTGGCGGTGGCGCTCGTGACCACGATCACGATCGTGTTGGTGACCCGGCGGCGGCGTCCAGCCACGTTCCTCATGGGCGGACCCACGATGTCGCCAGACGGCGCCTACTGGTGGGACGGGCAGCGATGGCGGGAAGCCTCGATCGAAGCGCCTCCGACCGCGCCCCGCTCCCCTGACGGGGCCCACTGGTGGGACGGGCGCACCTGGCGGCCCTATCCGGCTCCCCGGCCGCCCGGCTAGGCGGGCCAGATTTCGATCGCTTTCGCGTTGAACTCAAGTACGGTGTTCCCTGTGATCAAGACTGGCCGCAAGCTGGCAGCAGCGGGTGCGCTGACCCTCCTTTGCGCCTGCTGGGCGCCTCTCAGCGCCTTCGCGTGCACCACGGCTCCGGGCCCCGGCGGGAGCCCGTACGGCGGAGGCAGCGCAACCGGCGGAGGCATTGCAGCTAGCGGAGGCAGTGCGATCGCGACTGGGGGCGGCTCGATCGGCTTTGGCGGCATGACCTTCGCCGCTCTAACCGGCTTTGTGCTCCTGGTGTCGCTGGCCGTGCTGGCGATCCTGCTCGTGAAGACGCTGCGGCGCCCGCGACCAAACTTCGCTCTGATGGCGCAGCTTTCGCCGGATGGACGGTATTGGTGGGACGGGACAGCGTGGCACGATTGCTTTCACAACCCTCCGCCGCCATCCGTGCGCTCAGCCGACGGCGCCCACTGGTGGGACGGCGGCTCCTGGCGGACCGTCCCCGCGAGTTAGCTAAAGCCTCTCCAGCACCAGCGTCCGCTTGCTCGCGTACTCGTCGTCGGACAGCAGCCCATCCCTGTGCAGGCGCGTGAGCATGTCCATCTCTTCCAGCACGTCGAGCAGCGGCGCCATGGTCCGGCGCGCGAGATAGGCCTCCGAGGCGGTGCCGGCCTCCTCGCCACGAGCGTCGAACTCGCGGATGAAGAAGAGCGCCTTGACGGCTGAGAACGGAATCCCGAGCTTGCGGATCGGGCTGTCGGCCTGCTCGCCGTGGAGGTGCAGCACGACGCCATAGCGGTGCCGCTCGAGCGTGCCGTCCAGATGACCGCGGAGCACCTCGCCGTCGAGGAATCGGATCGCGACCTTGCGCGTCGGGGTCTCCGAAGCCAGGTTCTGGTCGCGGGGCAGCTCCACCCACTTCACCGCCGTGAGCGGGATCCAGGCGGTCTCGTTGTTCTCCAGACCGCCGGCATCGTCGACCTCGACCAGGAAGTCGGGCTCGTCGAAGTCGAGGTCGCGAGCCACCCCCTCGAGGGTTTCGTCGTCGAAAAACCGGACGACTACCTTTGCCATCGCATCACCTACTCTACTAACCCTCATTTGGCGGGAGTCCTGCGAACTGCCCGGCGGCCCAACCGCCGGGAGCACCGCGCGCACCCCGCAATGTGGCTGCGCACTGCTTCGGCCTGGTTGCGGCGAAGTTTGCCGGCAAGGTATGGAGCCAACAACGGGGCCACCTCCTCATGGGTCACTTCGGCCGCACCTTCGGCCGCGAGGTATTCCTCCTTGAATCGGAGGCGGGCACGGTAGAGCAGCGTTTCGACGGCGCTCTCGGACATCTTCAAGGTTCGCGCGATCTGGCGGTAGCTGAGATCCTGGAGCTCGCGGAGGGTGAGCACCAGGCGGTACTTCTCCGGCAACCGCTGAGCGACGGCCCAGACCCGCCTTCGAGTCTCATTCGATTCCTGGACATCGACCGGATCGAAGCTGCGCGAGGTCGATGGAAGTTTGGCCATGAACTCGTCGTCGTCGTCATCCGACCCCTCCACCCGGAGGTCGCGCTGGCGGCGGCGCAGCTCGTCGAAGCAAAGGTTGCGGGCGACGGTGTGCACCCAGCCGCCGAAGTTGAACGACTCGTCGACCCGATCCATCATTCGGAGCGCCTTCATGAAGGTCTCCTGTGCAATGTCCTCGGCAAGCAGCGCGTCGCCGAGCTTCCGGCGCACGAGTCGGTAGATCGAGGCGACATAGCGGCGGTGCAGCTCCTCGAACGCATGTGTGTCGCCATTGCGATAAGCCCGCACGAGCTCGACGTCGGTCGGATCCACGCCGACTTTCGATGTGTCTTGGGGTTCGTCTGTCACAGCATTTCTTGAACGGCGCGGGTGGCCGCGCTGGTCAGTTCTTGGGCGGCATCGTGCATCAGGACTTGCAGATTGTGCCCTTCTGGATCGCCTTCTTCAGCCAGCGTAACCACCGAAGTCACGCCCATCGAGATCAGCGTCTCCCAGCCAGGGCCCTTGCTCCCCGCCAGCAGCAGGGTCGGAATCCCGGCCGCACGGGCCCTCTTGGCCACCTCGCCGGGCGCCTTGCCGAAGGCGGTCTGGCCGTCGACCCGCCCTTCTCCAGTGATCACCAGCCGGGCTGCGGGCAGGGCCGCATCAAAGCCGCTGGCATCGACCACGAGCGCGGCCCCGGGGAGCAACCTGGCATCCAGGAACGCGATCAGGCCGGCCCCCGCCCCGCCAGCGGCTCCAGCGCCGGGCACGTCCGCCACCCGCTTGCCCAAATCGCGCTCGATGATTTCGGCGAGGTGTGCGAGCGCGTGGTCGAGCTCCCGGACAGCCTTTGCGTCGGCGCCCTTCTGCGGCCCGTAGACGTAGCTCGCGCCTTGAGGCCCGGTCAGGGAATTGGTGACGTCGCCGGCGACCATCACGCTGATCGAGCGCCACGCCGCATCGAAAGCCGAAGCGTCGATCCGCTCGAGTCGAGCGAGTTCGGCGCCGCCGCCGGGTAGGTCGCGACCGGTCGCGTCGAGCAAGCGGTAGCCGAGAGCCTGCGCCATGCCGGCGCCGCCGTCATTGGTCGCCGAACCGCCGATCCCCGCGATGATCGATCGGACCCCCTGTTCGCGCACGGCATTCAGCAGCTGCCCGAAACCGTACGTGGAGGCCTTCCGCGGGTCGCGTTTGCCGGCGGGGATCAGCGTGAGCCCACTCGCCGACGCCAGCTCGACGACGCCAGTGCGGCCGTCATCGATGAGCCCATAGGTGGCGTGGACCTGATCGCGTAGCGGTCCTTCGACCTCCACCGAGCGGTACATTCCCTTGCGAGCCGATACCAGCGCTTCCACCGTGCCCTCGCCGCCGTCGGCGACGGGAATCTCCAGGACTTCGGCGTCCGGCAGCGCTGCACGCACCCCGCGTGCGATCGCGGCCGCCGCCTGCGATGCCGAGAGGCTGCCCTTGAACGAGTTGGGCGCGACGACAATCTTCATCGCCGCGTCAGCCTACGCGTCAGGCTAGTAGACGGGCACCGTCCAGTCGCTGTGCTTCGGTGACTCGCCGCGCACCGCGCCGAAGTAGATGCTCTGCAACTCCTGCGTGAACTCCCCGACCTTGCCATTGCCCACCGGCCGGCGGTCGACCTCGATCACGGGCGAGATCTGAGCCCCGGTTCCGCACAGCAGCAGCTCGTCGCAGGTGTAGAGCTCGGTGCGGTCGATGCTGCGCTCGATGACAGGCTTGCCGAGCTCTTCTTTGATCAACCTGGTCAGCAGGGTGCGGGTCACGCCCTCGAGGATGTCGTCGGTCACGGGTGGGGTCACGAACACGCCGTCTTTGAGCATGAACAGGTTCTCGGCCGATCCCTCCGAAACATGGCCGTCGATCGTGAGGACGATGGCTTCGTCGAAACCCGATTCGACCGCTTCCGATTTCGCGAGCGCCGACTGTGCGTACGAGCCTGTGATCTTGGCCCGGGCCGGCAGCGATTGGTCCGGGGTGCGCCGCCACGAGCTGACCATGCACCTGATGCCACCTTCGATCGCGACATAGTTGCCGAACGGAATGGCGTAGATGAAGAAGCTGTGGTCGAGGTTGTGGAGGCGAACGCCGATCTCTTCGCTGGATGCATATAGAAGCGGGCGCACGTAGACGTCGGACTTGAACTCGTTGCGCCGCAAGAGCTCGACGGTGACGTTGACCAGCTCCTCCGTCGAGTAAGGAAGGGTCATCCGCATGATGTTGGCCGACCGCCGCAGCCGGTCGTAATGAGCGGGAGCCTGCAGGAGGTGCAGCTGCTCCTGCTGGGGGTTCCAGTAAGCGCGGATGCCCTCGAAGCAACCGGTTCCGTAATGGAGGGCGTGCGTCATCAGGCCCAGCTTGATGTCGTGGTACCGGCCAAACTCACCTTGATAGAACACCCAGGTGTTCGGGTGGGTCGCGCTCTTTTTGGTCGCCGTCTTCGATTTCGTTTCCACACTCATCTTGCGACTAGTTTAAGCGGCGCCTGCACAGCGCCCCCGGCTTCTGAAAGAATCGCGAACGTGAGCCTCTATGGGATCGTCGCGGACCTGCGCCGGAAGTACCCGAGGCCCGCTGCCACCGAGACGCTCGACCTGGTTGTCGCCGAGCTCGGGCGCACCCGCGACAACCTGAGAGAGGCGGTCGCCAACCTCTCATCGAAGCCGCTCCCCCCCGGCGGCAAGCCGGTGCTGGACGAGCTGGTTGAGCGCGCCCGCGAGGAGGGCGTGTACGACCTCGACTACGGCCCTGATCCGTATGACAAGCCGCCCCTGGAGCCGCTCGACGAGGGCACGCTCGGAATCGGAGCGCTCCTGGTCGTGAGCTCATTGCTCGGGATCGTGTTGGCGGGCGTCGCCGTGTACATCGGCGTCAACGCGATTTTGAACACGAGTGGCTGAGTTCTCTTTCGACGTCGTTTCGGAGTTTGACCCGGCGGAGCTCACCAACGCGCTCGATCAGGCCCGCCGAGAGGTGGGCACCCGTTTCGATTTCAGAGACACGCAGACCTCGTTCGACCGTCAGGACCAGACCATCCTGATCGACTCGGCGAGCGAGGAGCGCGCGAAGGCCGCGCTGCAGGTCTTGCGCGAGAAAGCGGCCCGGCGCCAGCTGTCGCCCAAATTGTTCAAGGCGGGCGACCCCAAGACGGTGGGCAAGGGCCGCGGCCAGATCGAGGTCCAGCTGAACGCAGGCATCACCGATGAGCTGGCCCGCGACCTCCGGAAGCGCATCCAGAACGTCACGCCCAAAGTCCAGGTGCGGATCCAGGGTGATCAGCTGCGCGTCGTCGGCAAGGACAAGGACACCTTGCAGCTCGTGATCAAGAATCTCCGCGAGGCGGAGGACATCCCGGTGCCCCTTCAGTTCACGAACTACAGATAGCCCCGAATCAGGTCGAACCAGCCAGGATAGTCGGGTGCTGGTGATCCCGGCGATCGACATCATGAACGGCCAATGCGTCCGGCTCGTCCAGGGAGACTTCGACCAGGCCACGGTCTACTCCGACGACCCGGCCACGATCGCGCTGGACTTCGCCCGCGCGGGCGCGATTCGGCTCCATGTCGTCGATCTCGACGCGGCCCGCGGCGAGCACGACAACCGTGGTGTCATCGAAAGGGTCATCGAAGCCGGATTGACCGTGCAGGTCGCCGGCGGCGTTCGGACCGCGGCCCAGGTCGAGGCCTGGATCGGCGCCGGGGCCGGGGCGGTGGTGATGGGAACTGCCGCGGTCCGGGAGCCGGAGCTGCTGGCAGCGTGCGCGACCACGAATCCAGGTCATGTGATGGCAGCGCTGGACGTGCGGGATGGCCTGCCGGCCGTGAGCGGCTGGACGGAGACTGAGCCGCTCGACATCTCCGAGCTGATCCCGCGCTGGAACGTCCTTCCCCTTGCCGGCGTGATCCTCACCTGCACCGAGCGCGACGGGACGCTCGCGGGACCAGACCTCGATACCCTCGCCCATGTCCTCACGATGACGCAGCTGCCCGTGCAGTACGGCGGCGGCATCTCGTCTCTCAACGACATCCGCAGGGTTCGCGAAACAGGCGCTGCGGGCGTGATCCTCGGGCGGTCGCTTTACGAAGGCAAGCTGTCACTGGAGCAAGCCCTGCGGCTGTGAGACTCATGCGGACCGCCCTGGCATTGGGTGCGCTCGCCGCCCTTGTGATCACGGTCTCGGCCTGCGGCGGTCGCGAAGCACCCGACGACCAGGGCCTTCACCAGGACATCGTCAACGGCACCAGCGGCGCCGAGGTCACTTTCGATGCGACAGTGCTTTCGGACCCGGTGGAATCGGGAGGCCACGAACGCTTCGAGGTCAAGACGACCACGGGCGAGAGCCTGGAGGTGGACCACAACACCTCGCTGGCTCCAAGCGTGCCCATCCATGCGGGCGACGCGGTCGTGATCCACGGCCAGCTCTACATAGATCCTGGTCCGCGAGCAGGTGTGCACTGTACTCACGCGCACACGTCCAGCGGATGTCCCAGCCCGGGCTGGATTGAATACGCGAATAATTACTACGAGTAGTGAGCAGGAACGGGCCGACCCGACCCTCGAGCTTTCTCGCGAATCTGCGAGCGGGCAATTACGGCTTCTTCGAGAGGGCTGGACGCGTATTCGGCAACGTGGGGCGCAAGATGGCGCGCCGGCAGGCGTGCTGCGGAAACTACGGCGACCCAGGTTGTTGAATGACGACCGCCGAGGCCCGTGCGGCCGGCTTGATCAAGTAGAAAGAAAACGAAGCTCACCGCCCGGCTGACCGTTCTAGCCCTCATCGGCGTCGCCTTTTTGATTGCGGCCTGCGAGCCAGCACGAACCGCAGCGCCACCGGCTTGCCATACCTGGCTCCCCGCCATCGGTTCGAGTGCCGCGACGCTGCCGTCAGGTTCCGGAATTCTGGTCTTCGATCGGCTCGACAACACGCCGAGCTCCGATGCCACCTGGGCGTGGTCGGGATCGTGTTGGAGCCAGGAGCCGAGTTTCGGCGGCCATCCAGTTTTCGGATCGGCTTTGGCGTCGGATCCGTCGACTTCGAGCGTCGTCGCGTACGGCGGCTGGGATGCCACCGCACTGGATGGTTACGTTGCGCTCTACGACACGTGGGAATTCCGCGGCGGTGCTTGGAACCAGCTGCTCGGAAGCGGGCCCAAGCTCTCAGGCCCGACTGCGATCGACGACCCCAAGCTCGGAGGCGTACTCGTAATCGGAGCCGGGGCACAAACCGAAGAGACCTGGCTGTTGTCGAAGTCGGGCTGGCGCCAGCTGCATCCGGAACACTCGCCACCATCGCGGCTGGGAGCGAGTTTGGGAATCGATCCGGGAACTGGCGCGTTGATTGCGTTCGGTGGCTATCGAATCCCCAAAGATGCGATGACCAACACCTGGCGATGGACTGGTTCTGACTGGGTGCTCGAGGCGGCGGCCACTAATGAAGCGCACCTCCCGCCTTCGGGTCTCATCGTCGCCGACCGTCATTCGCTCTGGTTGCTGGCGGGCGCCCCATACTCGAACCAGCTCGAGCTGTGGCGTTGGGCGGGCGGCACGTGGGCCTGGGTCGGAACCACCTCGCCTGGGCCGAGGCTACTTGGCTTTGGAGCGGCATTCGACGGTCACGAAATCATGGTCTTTGGTGGCCTGAACGAAGCCTCTGGCGCCGGAGCCACACTGAACACCGGGGAGTGGGCGTGGAGTGGCAAGAGCTGGCGCCGCCTCCACTGAGACAGTTATGAGGCGTGAACGAGGCTAAGGCTTGCGCGCGACCAGCCAGCTCGCCGCTTGCGCGATGGGGCGGATGACGATCTCGTCGATGTCGACGTGCGGCGGGCGGGTGACGGCGAAGACGATGCAATCCGCGATATCGGCGGCGACAAGAGGTTTCACACCTTTATAGACAGCCTTGGCGGCGTCGCGGTCGCCATGAAACCGGACCAGGCTGAATTCGGTCTCGACCATCCCGGGCTCGATCTCGGTGACCCGGATGGGCTCGCCGTTCAGCTCGAGTCGCAGCGTGCGCGAGATGGCATGCACCGCGTGCTTACTGGCGGTGTAGCCGGCCCCTCCCTTATACGTCTCGAAACCCGCGATCGATCCCAGGTTGACGATGTGACCGTGCCTTGCCTTGCGTAGGAGCGGCAGACACGCTCGGGTCATCCTTAGCAGGCCGAGCACGTTGACCTCCCACATCTCGATCCAG